>Ga0207023_10041_pt1 | contig 36317 bp, 29 predicted proteins | sample Alteio_BWMinCont_47_FD_153464 | JGI IMG/M metagenome (GOLD analysis project Ga0207023, IMG submission 153464) | Enriched cells from forest soil in Barre Woods Harvard Forest LTER site, Petersham, Massachusetts, United States -... | ecosystem: Environmental > Terrestrial > Soil > Temperate forest >... | reverse complement strand
AATCCATTGTAGGTGGTAGTAAACCCTTTAAAATTAGGGTACGCTCCTATTGTACCTGAAGGGACTACTGTTTGGCTGGAAGTATTCGGATAAAGAAGATATAAACTTTGTGCTGTCTCACTTCTTGTATCATAGCGTAAACCTCCACTTATAGTTAGCTTATCGTAGTCTTTTTCCAATATCGCAAATCCACCCACATCGAATAGCTCATAACTGGGAACAAGAAAAACAGACACGTATGGAGCAGGGGCTTCTGCGTTATTATGCATATTCTCATAATATCCATTTACTCCTGTTGTTAGTTTTAAGCCGGAATTACCTTCAATTTGGTATTTAAAAGCATACGGGATATCAAATTGCCACATGTTTAACAAAGGAACAGTACCTGTATCTATTTCCTCCCTATGATCTTGTTCGTAACCAATATCAGCCAATATACGTCCCTGGCCAACATTTATGCTGTTCTGCCAAGATAATACATCATGTTCAATTTGCTGATAGCCTACAAAGGTGGGGTTGTAAGACAAAAAATTACTTTTGGTTGGATATACTTGTCCATTTGCGTCACTGGGGTTGTCGAATTTAAATTGCCCGGTAGCGCTGTCGCGGTTACCATCAGGAATTTCAATAGTCCGGTGAAGGACACTAAGGGTTAAGCGACTGAAGCCCCATTTTTTTTCCAACCCAAGGGTTAACCTTGCATTATCTTCTCTGGAAGCAGTACTCCATACGTACCCATCTTTAGGGTTCCAATAGCAATGCGATTGTTCATCACTCACTCTTAAATCCCAAACGAAACCATTTTTATTTCCGGCTATATTTTCCGAGGTTCCAATTAAGCCATTATTGGTTTGATATTCCGCAAGCACACTACCCTCTATGGTTCCACTCTCCGGAAAAGGGGCTGATTTAAAACTTACCACACCGCCCACTGCATCTGAGCCATATTGCAGTGTAGCCGCCCCTCTAATAATTTCAGCATCATATACCGCATAAGGGTCAATCTGAATTCCATGTTCGTCACCCCATTGAAAATCTTGTTGCCTCATTCCGTCAAAAAGAGTTAACACGCGGTTAAAGCCAAGCCCATTTACTTCCGGCTTAGAAACACCGGGGCCAGTTGTAATTGACGTAATACCCGGTTGAGTGGATATACCATCCACCACATTGGTCGAGGATTGTTCAACTAAAAAATCATGCGAAACTACTGTAACCGGAACCGGGGAACGCAATGTATTAGTTACATTACCCAAGGCAGTAATTACTACTTCTTTGGTTGAATTGGAGGAAACAGCCATAGGGAAATTAACAACCACATCGCCTTTTATAACGATTGATTTAGTTAAAGTGGCATAACCTAAAATTTCTACCTCTACCAGCCAAGTACCATTGGGTATAGGAGCTATTTTATAATTTCCTTTGGCATCTGAAGAAACACCTAATTTAAGTTGTGGAATGAAAACCACCGCTCCGGGTATGGTTTGATGGGTTGCCGAGTCGGTAACAGTACCGCTCAACGATTGTGCCTTTATCTGGCCAATAGCCAATAGCTGACAGCTAATAGCTAATAAAATTAATATTTTTTTCATGATTATATATATGTAATGTAAATACTACGTAAAAAGCCCTGTAAAAAATACAGGGTAAGGGGGATTAAAATAAAAGGAAAAAATATTCCTTTAGGCTACCGCAGGTGGCCCACGGGAAGGGGATAAAGAAAATGATTCACAAGAAATGGCTTCCGCTAGAATAGTGGCTTGTGGCTTTATAAAGAAGCTATGAGCAGATACTTCTACTTTAACTATTTGATCATCAAATCCCGGAAATTCAAAATCGCAAATAGGGCAATTATGCTCTTGTGTATGGAAGTGATGCGCATTTAAAACATGGCAATGTACATCGTCGGCATGTATAACATCATGGATGTCCTTAACGGAATAAAACCAAAGGAATATCCCGAGGAAGAACAGAGAACCAACTTTCCGTATGGTAGATTTTGTAATCATGAAGGGCGGCAAAGGTAGGAATATTTTGCAAGCAGAAAAAAATTACCGCTTTGTCATGCTGACGAAGGAAGCATCTCACTATTGCTAACGAGATCCTTCGTTCCTCAGGAATCTACCAAGTAGTCCTGTTAATATCAAACGCTTCAAGATAGTCTCCTACCTTTTTCAGGAAGCTTCCACCCAAAGCACCATCTACCACTCTATGGTCGTATGATAATGAAAGATACATCATATGGCGTATTCCTATCGTATCACCCAATGGGGTTTCTATTACTACAGGTTTCTTTTTAATAATTCCGGTAGCTAAAATGGCAGCCTGCGGCTGATTGATAATGGGCGTGCCCATAATGTTTCCAAAAGTACCTACGTTGGTAATGGTAAACGTGCCTCCTTGTGTATCGTCGGGTACTAACTTATTAATACGTGCGCGGTTAGCAAGGCCATTAACCTGTTTGGTAATTCCTAACAAACTATTCCGGTCGGCATATTTTATTACCGGCACAATAAGGTTGCCTGTAGGCAGCGCTACCGCCATACCCACATTAATATCTTTATGACGAATAATTTTGGTGCCGTCTATCGATACATTAACCATGGGGTAATCCTTAATGGCTTTTACCACAGCTTCAATAAATATAGGAGTGAATGTTAGTTTTTCGCCTTCTTTCTTTTCAAATTCTTTCTTTATCTTTTCTCTCCACAAAACTATATTAGTAACATCGGCTTCTATAAAGGAGGTAACATGCGGCGAAACTCTTTTCGACATAACCATGTGGTCAGCAATGAGTTTACGCATTCTATCCATTTCAATAATTTCATCATTAGGTCCAACTGCCATTGGTTTGGCAGCAGGTGCTTCCTGAACAACAACTGCTTCCTTTATAGGAGCTGATTGTTTTACTTCAGGACTTCCGTTTGAATGCCTTGCAGGCAGGTATGAAAGGATATCACTTTTAGTAACTCTGCCTTCTTTTCCACTGCCGGGAATAGTGTCCAATTCACTAACAGCAATTCCTTCTTTTTGTGCAATGCTTTTAACCAGTGGAGAATAAAACTTACTTGAATCAGAGAATCTGGTAGCAGGTTCAGCTGCTTGGTTAGAGGTGGTTTTTGCGGCAACAGGAGCAGCAGCCACCGGAGCAGACTTTTTAGCCTCGGTAACAGGCGCACTTTTAGGCGCAGCAGCACTTGCGCCATCGGTTGAAATGATGGCAATGGCCTTGCCTACAGCAACAACATCGCCTTCTTTACAAAGCTTCTTTATTAATATCCCATCCGAAGGAGCCGGAATTTCAGAATCCACCTTATCGGTCGCTATTTCCAATAATGTTTCATCTGCTTTTACAGCATCGCCTTCATTTTTAGTCCATTTAATGATGGTTGCTTCAATTACGCTTTCGCCCATTTTGGGCATTAATACTTCAGTCTGTGCCATTCTTCTGTTTAAATAAATCGCAAAAATATGCTATTATTTGGAAAATCCTTAACGTAATTTATAGTTCATAGCTTTTTTGCATATTTGTCACCTCCCCATTGATTTATAACACATTTAAAATATACCTATGAACTCAAAAAGAATTTCATTAAAAGTTAGTGATGCTCCTGATATGGGCGCCTATGTATCTATCCCCGAAGGGAAAGGGCCGTTTCCTGCCGTGCTTGTTTTTCAAGAAGCTTTTGGCGTAAACGGACACATTCGTAATGTAACCGACCGGATTGCAAAAGAAAACAACTATGTAGCCATTGCGCCTGAACTGTTCCATCGCACAGCAACTGCGGGTTTTGAATGTGGCTATACCGATTTTGAAGTGGTAAAACCGCATTTTGCCGGAATATCGCCCGAAGGGCTTACAGCCGATATTAAAGCCACCTACGACTGGCTTTTGCAACAACCGGAAGTGGTAAAAGATAAAATTGGCACCATCGGCTTTTGCTTAGGTGGACGGGTATCGTTTCTTGCCAATATGGTTATACCTGTTTCTGCTGCAATATCGTATTATGGTGGTGGAATACCTCCCTTGTTAGGTAAAGTGAATGATGTTCATGCTCCACATCTCTTCTTTTGGGGTGGATTGGATAAGCACATTCCCGCCGAGCAGATTACACAAGTAACAGATGCCATGACCAAAGCAGGAAAGCCTTTCATCAATACCGTAATATCTTATGCCGACCACGGATTCAATTGCGACGAAAAGCCGGTATATAATCCACAAGCCGCCGGTGAAGCCTGGTCTATGGCTATGACTTTTTTAAAGAATAAATTTGGTTCGAGTAATTAGTTAAGGCAACGTCATGCTGAACTAACAATAAAAAGTCCTACCTTTGACTATTGAAAGCACTAAAAATGGTTAGATATAATAGCATAAAGCGGATTTTAGCTGCTACATGCATTATCGGATTTTCTTCTTTTGGATTTGCACAACAAAGCTCTCAATCCGCTATTCATTGGATGAATTTTGACGATGTGGTACGATTAGGCGAAACGCATCCTAAAAAAATATTTATTGATGTGTATACCCCTTGGTGCGGTTGGTGTAAAAAAATGGATGCAGAAACCTATCAGGACCCAAAAATTATTGCCTATATCAACAAAAACTTTTATGCTGTTCACTTAGATGCCGAAACAGCTGATACCTTTCATTTTAAAGGGCACAAGTTTTTTAATCCACAGCCGCATACAAGGGGCTATACCAATGAACTTGCCTCGTCTTTATTAGACGGCAAACTGGGCTACCCTACCACAGTTTATATGGACGAAGGCTTTAGCCGCCTCACCTATATTCAAAGCTACATGAGTGCAGCCGACCTAATGCCAATACTAATATACTTTGCCGAAGAAAAATACAAGACCATGAGTTTTGATGATTATAAGCAAGCAATTTCGGGGCATTAAACAAAACTGACTAATGGAGCGGACTCTCTTATCTTATTTTTTCTGGCTTCTACCAATTCTTTTACTCCTCTCTCCATTAGTTACTATTCTTATTGGTTTTTTTCTTCCCAAGATGAGTAAGAGAAAGCGCTTTTTAGTGCTTACGGGTGTCTTCTTTGTAAATATCCCTTTGTTATTTTTTCTGATTTGTTCACTATTTGTATTGCTTTGATAGTGCCCTAAGATTTTGTGGTTAAAATTCAACTATTCTATTATTTCTAGCAGATACCATACCTACTTACTTTATAGCTTATCTCTGCTTTGTATTATCTTTGCAAAAAAGACAAATTATGTCAGTACTCACCAGCACTGAAATAAAAACCTATTGCGAAAGCCTTACGGCCTATAAACGCCGCGTAAGCAGGGTTGTAAACATTGGCGATGTGCCAATGGGCGGAGAATATCCAATCCGCATACAATCTATGACCACTACGGATACCATGGATACAGTGGGCACGGTGGAACAATCTATCCGCATGATAGATGCCGGATGCAACTATGTGCGCATAACAGCGCCCAGCCTGAAAGAGGCGGAAAACCTACAAAACATTAAAAACGAATTACACAAAAGAGGATATAAAGCACCTCTTATTGCCGACATACACTTTACACCCAATGCCGCTGAAATGGCTGCCCGCATTGTGGAAAAGGTGCGCGTAAACCCCGGCAATTATGCCGACAAGAAGAAATTCGAACAACTGAATTATACCGATGATTCTTATGACATAGAACTCGAACGGATACGTCAAAGGTTTGTACCATTGATAAAAATTTGCAAGGAATATGGCACTGCCATGCGTATTGGTGCTAATCACGGATCATTGAGTGATCGGATTATGAGCCGCTATGGCGATACTCCGCTGGGCATGGTAGAATCGGCTATGGAGTTTTTACGCATTTGCGAGGAGAACGATTACAAACAAATTGTGCTCTCCATGAAGTCCAGCAACCCTATTGTAATGGTGCAGGCATATAGGTTGCTCATCACCAAAATGGATACAGAAGGCATGAACTACCCTTTGCATTTAGGCGTTACCGAAGCCGGAGAAGGTGAAGACGGGCGCATTAAATCAGCTGCAGGAATTGGAACTCTGTTAGAAGATGGCATTGGCGACACCATACGCGTATCGCTTACCGAGGACCCTGAATTCGAAGTACCAGTAGCAAGGACATTAGTTAGCCGTTATACAGGTAGAGAGAAACATTCAGCTATTCCTGCTATAACGCATCTCCCCTACTCTCCGCTTGAATACCAAAAACACGAGACTCGTGAAACCAATAACATAGGTGGTAAAAATCATCCACGGATAATTGCCGATTTTAGCGAGAGGAAAGAAGCCATAACAGAGGCTTCTCTTTTTGGCATCGGATATTCATACAACGTGAATACCGGCAATTGGAAGGCAAACGACCAGGCAGCAGATTATATTTATACCGGAGATAATACAATTAATTTTTCTTTGCAACAAGGCTTATCAGCCATCTATAATATAAAGACTTGGGCGAAGCTTAAGCAAGAATCTTCTTATCCGTATTTTAAAAATATAGATGAATATTTTCAGGCTAAAGAAAAATCAGATACCCTGAATTTTGTCAGTTTAAAAATAGAGGGCATAAAGAATCCCTCTTTTGATGAACTGAATAAAGATGCTACACTCGTGTGGATAATTGAGACAAACAACCTTCACGGCATGGCCGAGCAACGAAGGATATTAATAGAATTACTCGAAAAAAAATACGATACTCCTATTATTATAAAAAGAGAATACTCGACCACAAATACAGATGAACTAAGGCTTTATGCAGCCACCGATGCAGGTGCATTACTAATTGACGGAATGGGCGAAGGACTTTGGTTGAAATCTCCCATAGCTCCGGCAACCGTCAATAGCATTGGCTTTGGAATACTGCAAGCAACACGCACACGCATTTCAAAAACAGAATATATTTCCTGCCCTTCTTGTGGTAGAACTTTGTTTAATTTACAACAAGTAACAGCTCAAATACATGAACGCACATCACACCTAAAAGGTGTCAAGATTGGTATTATGGGTTGCGTGGTGAATGGCCCCGGAGAAATGGCTGATGCCGATTATGGCTATGTGGGCACGGGTATAGGGAAAATAACTTTATATAAAGGCAAGCAGGTAGTACAACGAAACATATCCTCGGAACAAGCGGTGGATGCACTGATCACTCTTATAAAAGATAACGGAGACTGGGTAGAGGTAACAGAGGAAACCTAATTAAACTATTTTTAAAAGCCCATAACGTCTCTCCGTCATAAATACCAACCTACATGAATTTTATTAAAAGAAACATACCGAATTTTATTACTTGCCTTAATCTGTTTTTTGGCTGCATTGCCATAATAGATGCCTTTCAAAACCGCCTTGCAGATGCTTCGTGGATGATTGTATATGGTGCCATTGCCGATTTTTTTGATGGCATGGCAGCACGTCTTCTAAAAGCACACTCACCCATTGGAAAAGAATTAGACTCACTGGCCGATGTGGTTTCCTTTGGAGTAGCTCCGGGAATGATATTGTTTCAGCTAATCGGAACTCATCCATTTAACTGGATTGCATTGCTAATACCTATTTTTGCGGCTATCCGGCTGGCAAAATTCAATATCGATACACATCAAACCTTTTATTTCATAGGATTACCTACTCCTGCCAATGCTTTGTTTATAGCCTCATTCCCGCTTATTATCCAAAATAACGCTTACTGGCATTCGGTATATTATTCAAATGTATTTTTTGCGGTATGGTTCTTTGTAGCTATAGCAGTAGCTTGTTCCGCAATGATGGTTCTACCCATAAAACTTTTCTCACTTAAGATAAAAAACACCTCTTTGGAAAGTAATAAAACAAGATATACGTTTGTATTACTATCTGTAATTTGCTTTGTGATATTAGGCTATGCCTCTGTTCCTATAATTATGTTGCTTTATATTGTATTATCCCTACTATCCAAAAAATCATTTGAATCGCCCTCGGCAGCATGAATCAAAACATCTATTTCATAATTAACCCTGTTTCGGGAACGGGCAAATGGAAAGGAATTGAAGAAAATATTAAACAATATCTTTCTCCTTCATTCACCCCTATAATTCAATATACCGAGTACCCGGGGCATGCAACAATTCTTGCCGAGGATGCAGCAGAACATTGTTCTTTAATAATTGGAGTTGGTGGTGATGGCATAGTAAATGAAATAGCAGCAGGTATGATGAGCACATCCGCCCTCATTGGAATAATTCCGGCAGGATCTGGTAATGCACTCGCACGTCATTTTACAATTCCGCTAGGCCAGAAAGAAGCAATAGAATGTATAAACAAACTCCATTCTTCAACCGTAGATACAGCCCTGGTAAACGATACTCCTTTTTTAGCTCTGGCGGGAACGGGCTTTGATTCAGAGGTGGCCGCCATGTTTGCACAAAGTAAAAAACGGGGATTTCTTTCCTACCTTTATTTATCAGCTATAAAATACATTACATACAAACCTGCGGAATATGAAATAACTGTGGATGGTACAGTATATCGAAAAAAAGCATTTATTATAAGTATAGCCAATGGAAGCCAGTATGGCAACAATGCCTATATATCGCCCGAAGCATCTACCAAAGATGGCCTGCTTGATGTTTGTATTATAAAGCCCTTTTCATTGTTTGTCGGCGTGCGATTGGTTGTTCGATTATTCCGTAAAACATTGCACCTTTCGCCTTATGTTGAAATTATCAGAGGTAAGAATATCCGTATACGTAAGGCTCAACCCAATGAAAAACTGGGATTACATTATGACGGAGAGCCGGGTGGAATGGTAGATGAAATAAAAATAAGTGTACAGCCTAGGTCAATACGGATTATTACGCCCGAAAAACACCCGAGGTTCTAAGGAGATACGTTTCTACGAATCGGCATAAACACCCTTAAATATTGTTAATAGATTACTTATCACCGTAACTATAGCTATTAAGCCTCGTTAATACTATAAAGCACATATTATGGTAACACTAGGCGATAACTGGTTAACAGAAAAACATATAGATTTTGAATATAAAAAGTATATCCTGTTGGCCTTTCTTCAGCAGGTAGATAAAGACTTTGAACTCCAAAAACTATATCCTTCGTTACGTGAAATTATTAAGCACTATAAACAGGTGGTAGCCATTAAAGAAAAAAAGGAAGAACTTTATAATGCCTTCCCCGCAAAGGCTACAGACGTGGATATAGAAAATATGAAGCTTGTTTATGAAAAAATATTTCACGATAGTAAACTGATGCGCGAACTGGAAACTATCATTAACTTCTCCATACCACATTTTGAAAATCATTTAGCCGAAGGCAAAAAAATATATGATGCGATAGAATCTCAACTCAATATTTTCCCGGTTGGAGTGGTACCACTTCGGTGTAATGAAGGGTATTTATTTATTCGTGATGGAAAAAATGCCGACACCCAAATATATGAATATGACATTACGCTGTTTGAGCAATCAGATTCAAAATACCGGGCCATACATACCGAGTATATTCAAACCCGGGAAACCGATTTAGCAATGACTTACCAGTATCTAAAGCTGGAATTGATAAAAGAGAAACAGGATATTCCCAATCCTGCAACATACGTAATAGAAAGCAATTGGGTGGTTCCACTAGAGGAAACGCTTTTACCTATTGCCAAACGCTGCCTTATGAAATACGTAGAAGGTCAGGGACGGGCCGGCAATTAAATAGCCTCCATATATACTATATTTGCCTGCCTTAACTATCTTTGGGAAAAAAATAAGATATGTTACAATCAATGACGGGATACGGGAGCGCTTCAACCCGTTTGGAGGAAAAGAAAATTGATATTGAAATTCGCTCGCTGAATAGCAAGCAACAAGACATTAATTTACGAATGCCTTTCTTTTATACCAAGGCAGAGCCTAGTATACGGTCTGTAATAGCAGAGCTGTTAGACAGAGGCAAGATAGATATCTCTATAAATGTTTCAACCGGAAAAGGTGGAGCGGTAGCTTCTTTAAATAAAGATTTGGCAAGGCATTATTATAACGAGATGAAATCTTTTGCGAAAGAGATAAATGAAAAAGACACCAAGTACATGCCTTTGCTTGCACGTATTCCCGATTTATTTAAAACAGAGGAAACAGTTAAGGAATCAGAGGTAGAAGCCATAGTAGCACTGGTTAAAAAGGCAGCACAATCGGTAGCAAAATTCAGGCAGGCAGAAGGGAAGGAATTATCAAAAGATATTGTATCTCATCTCTCCATCATTGAAAAAAGAGTTGCGGATATTGAAAAGTTAGACAAGGATAGAATACCGAAATTAAAAGAAAAACTAAACGCTAAAATAAGCGAAGGTATTAGCGGAAAGATAGACATGAATCGGTTTGAGCAAGAGCTAATCTATTACATTGAAAAGTTTGATATTAACGAAGAAAAAGCCCGTTTAAAAACCCATTGCGCCTACTTTCGCAAGAACCTGAACGAAGATAAAGCCGGCCGAAAACTGGGTTTTATAACACAGGAAATAGGACGTGAAATCAATACCATAGGTTCTAAGGCCAATGACTCAGAAATACAAAAATTGGTAGTGGAAATGAAAGATGAATTAGAAAAAGTTAAAGAACAACTGCTAAACGTTTTATGAGCGAACCAAAAGGTAAATTAGTAATACTTGCCGGACCATCGGGTTCCGGAAAAACTACCATTGTAAGGCATTTACTGGGAGTTTATTCACAACTGGCATTTTCTATTTCTGCCTGTAGCAGACAAAAACGTGATGGCGAAACAGATGGTAAAGATTATTATTTTTTATCCATAGAACAGTTTAAAGAAAAAATTGAGAAGGACGAATTTATAGAATGGGAACAGGTTTATCCTGGTAGCTACTATGGCACACTTCACACCGAGGTAGAACGTTTATGGGAAGCCGGAAAGGCTGTAATTTTTGATATTGATGTAAAAGGAGCTATGAATTTAAAAAAGCATTATCCTGAAAATTCCATCACTATCTTTATCCATCCTCCTTCGTTAAAAGCATTGGGAGAAAGGTTAAAAAAACGGATGACGGAAACTCCGGCTTTTTTTGAACAGCGCATAAAAAAAGCGGCGGAAGAATTATCCTATGCTCAACAGTTTGATACGATAATTCATAATGATAATTTGCAAACTGCCTTTGTTGAAGCAGAGAAATTAACAGGAAATTTTTTAAATAAACCACTAAACTAACTGGCTACTCTTATATGCAAAAAAGTAGTTGGAAATTATTACTGATAATAGGCGCATTCCTTATTGCGGGGGCATCTTTGTTTTATACCAACAGGCTTGTTCAAAAACTGGAAAAGGAAGAGCGTACTAAAGTGCGCCTATGGGCAGAAGCTATACAGAAGAAAGCCCGGTTAGTTAAATATGCAAATAATTTATTCAATCAAATTGGGGCCGACGAAAGGCAGAAAGTACAATTGTGGGCAGATGCTGAAAGAAAAATAGCCGACGTAAATGCCCCACTGGATGACTTGAGTTTTTTGCTTGATGTGATAAAGAATAACCGCACCGTACCAGTAATATTAGCAGATGCTAAGGGAAGGCCATTGTCAAACTTAAACCTTTTAGATTCATTAAAAGCAGTAAAGAATGATACAGCCTATCTTAATAGTCAACTTAAAATGATGCGAGAGCAACATACGCCTATAGAAATTAAAATATCTAAAACCCAAAAAAGTTACCTCTATTATTCCGATTCGAAATTATTTACAGACCTTAAAGTGGTACTGAATAATTTGGTTGAATCGTTTATGAAGGATGTCCAAACCAACGCCTCTTCTGTACCTGTAATTCTAACCGATTCCACACAAACAAAAATTATGGAATATGGAAATGTGGATACTCTTAAAATGAAAGATTTGGTATACAGAAAAGATTTAATAACTGATATGGGGAAAAGTAATACTCCCATAGAAATTGAATTACCGGATGAAGGAAAACAGTTTATTTTTTATGAAGAATCATCGCTATCCAAGGAATTGCGTTATTATCCTTATTTTGAATTGGGTATTATAAGCTTATTTATTATGCTTGCTTATTACCTTTTCAACAGTTCTCGCAAGTCGGAACAAAACAGGGTTTGGGTAGGTTTAGCAAAAGAAACAGCCCATCAACTTGGCACACCCCTTACATCATTAATGGCATGGGTAGAATATCTCAAGTCGAAAAATGTGGAACTTACCGATGAAATGGAGAAAGATGTAAAGCGATTAGAAACCATTACCAGCCGTTTCTCTAAAATAGGTTCTATTCCACAGCTTGAGCCATTTGACGTGATGGATGAGTTGAACGAAACAATGGATTATATCCGCACACGCAGTTCGCAAAAAGTAAAATTCACATTACAAGTACCTCCTGATACAGATACAGTTGCACTTTTGAATCCTCCGCTATTTTCATGGGTAATAGAAAATTTATTCCGCAATGCTATTGACGCTATGAGTGGGCAAGGCGCTATTTCCATAGAAGTGTCACATCAGTCAAGTACTATCATAGTGGATGTTACCGATACCGGAAAAGGTATTCCTAAGGGAAAATTTAAAACTGTTTTTGAGCCCGGATTTACCACCAAAAGTCGTGGATGGGGTTTAGGGCTCTCACTTTGCAAGCGGATAATTGAAGATTATCATGGCGGAAAAATAGTAGTCAAAAATTCTGAAATAAATAAAGGAACTACTTTTAGAATAGTTTTAAAAGCAACTTCAAAAGCTTAAACACAATGGCAGGGATTTATATCCATATTCCGTTTTGCAAAAAGGCATGCCACTATTGCGATTTCCATTTTTCTACTTCCACACAGAATAAAGAATTGTTAGTTGATGCGCTTTGCAAAGAGATTGAAGCAAGGCAAGAGTATCTACAAGATAAAAATATTGCAACTATTTATTTTGGAGGTGGCACTCCTTCTTTATTGAGCAGCTTTGAATTGAAAAGTATTTTAGAAAAAATACGTAAACTATTCAAGGTCTCTTCTACTGCGGAGATTACGCTCGAAGCAAATCCGGATGATTTAACTATAGAAAAACTAAAGAAGCTAAAAGAGGCAGGAATAAATAGGCTTAGCATTGGTATACAATCCTTTTTTGATGAAGATTTGGAGCGAATGAATCGTTCGCATAATGCAACCCAAGCAATACAAGCGGTTGAAAATGCAAAGTCAGAAGGAATAGAAAACATCAGCATTGATTTGATTTATGGATTACCGAATCTCACCTTGGAAAAGTGGAAGTATAATTTAGGACAGGCGTTTAAGTTAGACGCGCCGCATCTTTCAGCCTATTGCCTTACTATTGAAGAGAAGACGGCCTTTAGCGCTTTCTTAAAGAAAGGTAAAATTACCTTGCCACCCGAACCTGAGACCATAGCGCAATTTGAACTATTGATGAGTGAAGCGAAGAAGCATAATTTCATCCATTATGAAATTTCTAACTTTTGTAAAGAAGGAAAAAAATCAAAGCACAACAGCAGTTATTGGACTGATAAACACTACATGGGCATTGGACCTTCAGCACATTCATATAACGGAATTTCGAGACAATTTAATGTGGCAAATAATGCCAAATATATAACAGGGGTAACTAGTGGAAGTCCTGATTTTGAAATAGAAATACTTACTGAAGCAGATAAGTTTAATGAATATATAATGACTCGCCTGCGGACTATTTGGGGTGTTAGCCCAAGTATTATTTCTACCAATTTTGGAGAAGAAAAACTGAATACTTTTTTATCGGGGATAGAACCCTACGTTGCATCGGGAGATTTGCAATGGAAACAGGATAGTTTAATTTTGACACAAAAAGGCAAATTGCTGGCCGATAAAATAGCATCTGATTTATTTATATAGCACACGGATGACACAGATACGACTGATTTATACTGATGTTAAATCTGTGTTTATCCGTTTAATCTGTGTCATCCGTGTGCTATTAATATTTAATTTTATTGTATGTTTATAGTAATCAATCATAAAGGAAAATCATACAGGGCAGATTTAGACAAGCCAATTGATATTTCTATTCCATTAAGAACAGGCGAGCAAAACGTAAATGCTTGGAATGCGCCGCCAGTAAAGATAGAACCCGTGCGTATGGGCAATTGGGTGGGAGAAGTTGCTTTAGGTGGTTCCGTAAACTTCCGCAATATTGCTTTTAACCCGCATGGAAATGGTACGCATACAGAATGTGTGGGGCATATCAGCAAAGAGAATTATTCCATTAATCAAGTCCTTAAAAAATTCTTTTTTATTGCAGAGGTCATAAGTATTTTGCCTGACGAGCTTAGTAATGGTGATTATGTAATTACTGCCGAACATATAAAAAACTGCTTGGAAGATAAAAAGCCTGAAGCCCTTATTATCCGCACTGTTTCAAATCCTCCTTCCAAAATAAATATGCACTATTCGGGTACTAATCCGCCCTATATTACCGAAGATGCGATGCAACTTATTGTTACTGTGGGAATAGAACATTTGTTGATTGATTTACCTTCGGTGGATAAAGAAAAAGATGATGGAAAAGTGGCTTGCCACCATATTTTTTGGGATTACCCAAACAATCCACAAACGCAAAAAACCATTACTGAATTAATTTATGTTCCTAATGATGTGTTGGATGGAACATACCTACTAAACCTGCAAATTGCAAGCTTCGAAAACGATGCTACACCAAGCAAACCGGTGCTTTATAAAATTGTGATGTAGCTATTAATTTGCCCAGTCAATTCCCTTTTTCAAAAGCGCTAAAGTCTTTTCTTCAGGGCTATCTTTTATAGGTTGATTGGAATATTCCCAACAAGCAGTTGGTGGCAGACTCATTAAAATAGATTCGGTTCTACCATTAGTTAGGAGGCCGAATTTTGTACCTCTATCATATACTAAATTAAATTCCACATAACGCCCTCTGCGCAGTAATTGCCATTGCCTGTTGTCTTCGGTATAAACTCTATTCTTATTTTTTTCAATCAAAGGAAGGTATACTTTTAAAAAGCTATTCCCCACAGCTTTTACAAACTCAAATCTATCTTCAATACTTATACCATCTTTTGCTGATAAGCGGTCAAAAAAGATACCGCCAATTCCACGGGTTTCATTACGGTGTGGAATAAAGAAATAATCATCGGCCCACTTTTTAAATTCGGTATAGTAGGATGGATTATGTTCATCACAAACCTTTTTAAGGTGCTTGTGAAAAAACTTGGCATCTTCCTCAACAATATAATGGGGAGTAAGGTCAATGCCCCCGCCAAACCATTCTAAATTACCGGCTTTCAGGTAACGTACATTCATGTGTACAATAGGAACCATAGGGTTAACAGGATGGATTACTAATGATACCCCGGTAGCATAAAAGGTAGTGTTTTCATCTTCTTTTAATCCTGCTTCCTTCTTCAGAAAATCGGGGCAAGGTCCATCTACTGCCGAAAAATTAACTCCGCCTTTTTCAATATTGTTTCCATTAGTAATAGTTCGTGTTCTACCACCTCCGCCTTCGGGGCGTTTCCATAAATCCTCTTCAAATTTTGCTTTACCATCAGCCTGTTCAAGCCCCCGGCATATTTCATCCTGCAGGCTACGGAAATAGGTTTCTATGGTTTCTTGAGATAACATGGCGGTGTAAAAAAACAAAAATAACCATTCGGAATTAATTACCGGGTATATAAATGAACCCAATGCATTATCTTCGCAACTCGATTTTATGAATTCATTTAAACGACATACTGTTACTGCCGCCCTGCCTTATGCTAATGGAGGGCTTCATATTGGGCATATAGCCGGGTGTTATCTTCCGGCCGATATTTATGTGCGGTATCTCCGCTCACGCGGAAAAGATGTTGTTTTTATTTGTGGTTCCGATGAACATGGAGTTCCAATAACCATAAGGGCCAGAAAAGAAAATTGCACCCCTCAGGAAATAGTGGATAAATACCATACCCTCATGAAGCGAACCTTCGAGGAGTTTGGCATTGCCTTTTCAATTTATTCGCGTACTTCTTCCGAGGTTCACCATAAAACGGCTTCTGATTTCTTTCTGAAACTATATAACAAAGGAGTATTTACTGAGTCGGTAACAGAACAGTATTACGATGAAAAGGTGGGGCAATTTTTGGCAGACCGTTATATAACCGGAACCTGCCCTAATTGTAAAAACCCGAATGCTTATGGCGATCAATGCGAACGCTGTGGCACCTCGCTCAGCCCGTTAGACTTGATTAATCCGGTTTCTACCCTAAGTGGAGAGAAGCCTATTTTGAAAGAAACAAAGAATTGGTTTCTACCGCTTGATATGCTACAACCCAAAATAGAGGAATATGTTAATTCGCATAGCGATTGGAAATCGAATGTATTCGGACAATGCAAATCATGGTTGACCCAAGGTTTACATCCCCGTGCCATGACCCGCGACCTTGACTGGGGTGTAAAAGTACCTTTGCCTGATGCAGAAGGAAAAGTTCTCTATGTATGGTTTGATGCTCCGATTGGATATATTTCCGCTACTAAGGAATTAACTAAAGACTGGGAAAAATATTGGAAAGATAAAGATACCCGTCTCATACATTTTATAGGAAAAGATAATATCGTATTTCATTGCATTATATTTCCGTCCATGCTTATGTCTGACGGAGATTATATTCTACCCGATAATGTCCCCGCCAATGAATTTTTAAATTTAGAAGGTGAGAAAATATCCACCTCCCGTAATTGGGCGGTATGGGTGCATGAGTATCTAGAGGAATTTCCCGGCAAGCAAGATGTATTGCGCTATGTACTGTGCGCCAATGCCCCGGAAACAAAAGACAATGACTTTACCTGGAACGATTTTCAAACAAGAAATAATAGTGAATTAGTAGCTATACTTGGCAACTTTGTTCATCGGACAAATGTGCTTACTAAAAAATATTACGACGGCAAAGTACCTGCCGCATTGGATTACGAAAAGAGCGATTTATTTTTAATGGATGAACTGAGCCGTTTTCCAAAGAAGATAGCCGACGCCATTGAAACATTCCATTTTAGGGAAGCGCTTGTTGAACTGATGAACCTGGCCCGCATGGGTAACAAATACCTTGCCGACAATGAACCTTGGAAGATTTTTGCAACTAATCCTAAACGGGTACAAACGGTGTTGAATATTTCCTTGCAAATTTGTGCGAACATATCCACACTTATGAGGCCTTTTATGCCTTTTACGGCCGATAAGCTTTGCAGCTTGCTTAATATTGGAGCCCTTAACTGGGATGCTGCCGGCAAACCTGATATTTTACGCGAAGGTCACCAATTGGGAGAACCCGTTATGCTGTTCGAGAAAATAGAAGATGAAATTATACAGAAACAAGTAGATAAACTCCATCAGAGTAAAATTGACAATCAGCCTGCTGCACAAGTTACACCTCAAAAGCCGGAGGTTGTATTCGAAGATTTTGAAAAGATGGATATGCGTGTAGGAACCATTATGGCAGCCGAAAAGGTGAAAGGGGCCGATAAACTTTTAAAGCTGACAGTAAACACCGGAATTGATACAAGAACGGTTGTTTCCGGTATTGCAAAACATTATTCGCCGGAAGCGATTGTTGGCAAGCAAGTGTGCTTGTTGGTTAACCTTGCTCCGAGGAAATTAAAGGGTATAGAATCGCAAGGGATGATATTAATGGCTGAAAATTCAGATGGTAAACTTATATTTGTCGCTCCGACAGATATAAGCGCCAAAAATGGCTCAATAGTGAAGTAAGATACTGCCGCCGTAGTTCAATGGATAGAATAGAAGTTTCCTAAACTTTTGATATAGGTTCGATTCCTATCGGGGGCACTGGATGAGAAAAGTTGATTTTTGGGACAACTTTTCTTTTTCCACAATCTTTGAAAGCCTTATCAACATTATAAAGCAGGTCTATTATTTCATTAGGTTCTGCGGTTCGATAATTATTTTCTGTAAAAATCAGCTTTTCGGGGAATATCGAACCGAGAATTCTTTGTTTCCCCTCTAATGTTGCTGTAGTATAATAGTAGGGTAAATTACTAAGTAAGGGAATTCCGTATCGGATATATTCCAAAAAACCACGCTCTGTTCCTTTTAACTCGGATATTCTTAATTTCAAATCTGCTGTTTCTCTGGTCAGACTTTCTTTTAGGTTTTTATAGGCGTCCTTATCTAATTCATCATTCACAAGTTTTTTAGTTGCCCTATCTAACATTTCCGAATTCTTTTTGATTTCATTTTCAAGTTTTATAATTTCCGCTTCTTTATCTATTTCATTGGTTTTAAATACATCCTCCATTATTTCAATATATAAGCGACCTATTTCAGGTTTTATAGAAATTTGGGTGAGCCATTTGTTAAAAGAGTTGTGTATGGTCTCTGCATCAATTCGTTCTTTGCAGCCTATTTGGCAATGGTAATAATAATATTTTCTACCCCTTCCGTGTGAGCAACTGGCAGTTAAATTTCCCCCGCAGGAGCTACATACTAAATACCCTCTCATGGGAAACTCGTCCCTGACTTTACTTTGTTTTATCCGAATTTTCTTTTTGCCATATAATACCTTTTGAACTTCATAGAATAATCCTTCGCTTATTATAGGCTCATGTATACCCTGCACTATTTCTTCAGGCTCTTTGAGATATGCTTTAAGTTCCACCAATCCACAATAAATAGGGTTTCGTAGCATTCGCCAAAATTGTCCCCTACTAAGTTTAAGCCCATCTACAAACATCTTTTTCCTTAATACATCTATTTGATAATTTCCGGTAGCAAATAATTCAAATGCCTTTTTTACTGCGGGGGCTTGCTCTGATTTTACTATAATGGGTTTGTTTTGCACATCACGGGTATTCTTATATCCAAATGGGGCTGTGCCAAGCCACCTACCTTGCTTTTTATTCTTTCGCATCCCATTGATAGTATTCATGGCTCTGCGGTCATTTTCCACTTCGGGAATAGTGAGGTAAAAAGACAGCATCATTTTCTGTTCGGGAATGCTAAAATCTATGAGTTGTTCAATGGCATTTACTTCTATACCAATTCTTGCCATTCTCCCTATTGTATTATAGGCTTCTGGTGCATTTCGGCTAAACCTATCCCACCTAACTACCAGTAGTTTTTGGACAAGCCCCCTGTTTGCTTTAATAAAGGAAAGAAGCCTATTAAATTCAGGTCGGTCTTCAAAATTCTTTGCCGAATAATCTTCTGCGAAATACTTTACTATATTATACCCCATCAGGGTGCAATACTGCTCCAGCCGTTCTTTTTGGTAGGGCATACTTGTGCCTTTGGCGGCTTGCTCGTCTGTCGACACTCTTGCGTAAATAATTGCATTTATCATGCTGCTTTGTTTTTAGCTCTTTGAATAATTGATAGTCCAGATTACCTAATTTATAAAGCAGTTTTCTTATTTTCCATATTTCCTCATCCGAATATTTTGCCCCACTTTGTTCTAATACTTTTCTGCATCTTTCAAGGCTTAACTGCTTTCTATCCTCAAGGTTTTCTTTTCTATTGTCAAAGTTCAGCACTTCTTTCGGGACAGGCGAGAGGTTTCTGTCAGTATATTTAACATTGACCCGTAAATTTTCTGAGCCACTATGCTTGCTTTTCTCATCTGAAAAGTGCATAAAATAGCTGTTAACCGCTTTTTTCGCTATGTAGTTTATGGCTGGCTTATTTTCCTTTGGTTTTAGTATTAGCGTGTTTTCACTATTTAGCAAGGCTTCCGGTATATCGTAATTCCATGCCAACACCTCTATTTTCTCCTTTTTAGTTAGATGGGTAACCTTAACTTTCTGATGTATTTCTTTGTAATACCAACCATATTTTTTTATGTATTCCTTTAATATATCTGAAGGGTAACTGCTTAATAAGAATTTCCCTTTTATAGAGATAACAGTATCTAATAGTTTTCTATAATCTGATTCGGTATATCCCTTGTAATGTCCGCAATCAGAATTAAAATAGGGTGGGTCTAAATAAAAAAAAGTGTCTTTGCTATCATAATGCTGTATTACTTTTAAGGCATCTTTACTTTCAATTTGAACATGCTTTAAACGGGCTGCATACTCATGGGTAAATCCATCCCGTTTATTGGCGAGGGTTTTTCCTATTTTATTATCATTTTTAGCTAATGCCCAAGAGCCTATTTTGCCAGAGAACCCTTGATTGGTTGCGACCCAAAATGCCCATGCCCGTGATACAGAATTATATTTTTCTGGATTATCGTATATTTCTTTGGCTTCCTTATATAAGGCACGACTGTGCAAAGTACCGTCCACCATTTTCTTTAGTTCCTCAAAATCGCTTTGTGCTACACGGTAAAAGTTAGTAACGTTTCCATTCAGGTCATTAATTATTTCACCCTTGCTTGGTGGCTTGGCAAAGAATAATGCCCCACCTCCGGTAAATGCTTCGACATACACTTCATGCGCCGGAATAAGCGGCAAAAGCTCTTTTATGAGCCGCAGCTTTCCTCCGTAATATGTGATAGGTGTACGCATTACTTCTTTACCCTCTATCCTTCTATCATTGGGAGAACCTCACCAAGACCCAAAGCCGCACCCTGACCTCTTTGACTATATCGAATAATCAATATCAGCAAAATGATAATTGCCAGAATAGCAATCGTAGCCTCTATATTTTTACCAAAGTCTTTTTTTAAAGATACCCCATGTAAGGGTTCAGCTTCATGCGTTATTTTGTCGTTCATTTTTTAATATGGTGTTATAGGCTTCCGCCAGTTGTTTTGTTTTTTCATTATTGCCTTCGGTAATTTTCAGAATCAACCGACCCGCTACTTTTCTGGCGACATCTTTTTCTTTCACGAGTTCAATTTCCAATTCTTTTACTCGCTTTTCTTTTATTGTGGTTGTTTCTTTCTCTTTTGCAAGCTGAGTTTCCAGTTCACCTATCCTCTTTTCAGTGGTTGTGATTGTCTCTTTTTGTTTTGCAGTTTGGGCTTCCAGTTCTTTTACCCGTTTCTCTTTGACAGGAGTTGTCTCTTTTTCCTTTAAAAGCTGAGCTTCTAAATCTTTTATCCATTTTTCTTTTATTGCGGCTGTTTGTTTTGCTTTTGCAAATAAAATTTGCAATTCATTTAAACTCTTTTGATTGGCGGCGGCTCTTTCAATAAATTCAGCCACGTAACGGGAAAGAGTTTTATTTTCTTTTGCCGCTTCATTATTGAAGTGTATTGCTAATTCCCCCCGTATGCGTGTCGCTATAGGTATTCCGAACTGCGGGTCTTTGGGTGTTAATTTAGCCATGCTGCCTATTGTTTTATTTTACAAAAGTCGGCAGACATGCCCATACAAGCGGGTACAAAAACGGGTACAATGGGTGTAAAATTACACCCGTTTTTATACCCGTTTAGAATGAGGATTTATTATTGAGGAAGTTTCAATTCTTCTATGAGACGTTGAGGGTTGGCAAGTTTTTTCTGAATATATTGTTCGTCACGTGTGGCTCCATCTATATGTTCTTGGAATTTTTGCCAACTTGTATTTGTTACGTTGGAAGTATTCTCCTTCCCAACAAAAACAAATAGGTTACTGGCTACTTTATGCAATAGAATACCCTGAAAGTTTAACTTGTTTTTATATATCCTAAAAAGCATATACCACAATTCTGGTCTCGTACCCTTAAATTTTATCAGTTCTTCTTCTCGGCTTGTAATTGCTTGTGACATAAAGACACTATTAAAATTTGCATGCTTCTCTATGTACTCATATTTTAGCAACAACTCTTCAAATTGCTTTAAATAACTAAGTGGATATTTCCAGTAATAATAGTTCGATTCTGTAGTTGTCGTTGCTAATATTTTATTCTCTTTTTTTACATGCTCTTTGAACTTGATATAGTCATCAGCATTTACACCTTCAATAAGGCTGATAGTGTCTATAAGTACAATAAAGAATTTTCCCAATAGTATTTTTTTCTCTTTGTCTAAATTTCCATTTTGAACTTCATCTATGTAACCTCCTCTAATTAGCTTCATAAAATTCTCATAAAATCCGGCTATAAATGAAGCACTTTTATTCTTCAGAACTTGTTCTCTTGCACTTGTTACTAAATGCTTATAATCATACGCCAAATGATGTGGGTATTCCTTTTCATTTAGTTCATCCGCAGGTACACTACTTATTATGACAGATATGAATTCCTTTAGCAAGGTTCTGTATTTATTCTCGCAATACCTCTGTATATAAGGATTGACTTTAGCAAGAATTTTATTCAATATACTTTCGTCCATTCTAAACTTAGATTATATAGGATGTAAAGATATAACTGTGCATGTATAGTACATTTCCCAAAAAACCTTTATTTATTAACACATATAACGTAACGCTACGTTACATGAATTTTCCTTACGTAACGCAGCGTTACATAATCGTAATATATCCGTAACGTACCGTTACGGATTAATCGGAGGTTGATTCTTTTTCTGCATCAGAGTATCAAAAACGAACTCTTTATATCGCCTTTGAAAGTCCTTATCATTAGTGAATTTTTTAAATATTTCCGTTTGAGTAAACAGGTATTGTTGCATCAATTCTTCCAAACGCTTATCTGATGAAATCTTTGCGTTTTGCCGGTCGGGTGATGTAGTAATGGCATCCATTACTTTAGAATCCGCCTTCATATCGGCAGGGATCTGAACTGTAAGGATTTGGTTAACCTTATCCTTGTCTGTCCAATCTACATCGCCAAAACGCTGATTAAATACACGTAATATATTTTCAAGATTGTCTAATTCAGGTTCTACCTTACCGCCTGAAATATCTACAGGAATAGGCTCAATAAATCTAGGTTCGGCAACTAATGATATTTTGGTACTTCCCTGCTTTGACGGACGGTAACTATCCATGTCAATAGTTTCAATAATTCCAGCAGCAAGGTCGTCATCTTCTTGAATTATCAGCTTTGGAACAAGCAACTTTAAAAACCACCATAATTGCTCGTAATATGGAATCTTAAATTCAATGATTTTTGTCAGGTAACTGTAAACACGAAGAAATGATTTTGCCCTTGATTTAAAATCAATTTTCTTGTCAATAGAAAGTTCATTAGAAAAGGTGAAAGCAGAGGCATCTAATATCGGGTCAAGCTGTGTCCGTTCAACACCATTTGCATATTTTTCAAAAAAATCTGTTACCTGATGCTCGTAAAATACCCCAAGCTTTTCCAACTTATCCACCAACTCATTCAATTTATTTGGGTCGGTTACGTCACTTAATATGGTTGAAGTATAATAAGGGGCAAATGCTTTCTGTATGTCTTCGGCAGAGTTGTAAAAGTCTAAAACAAAGGTGTCTTTCTTATAAGGTTTATGGCAACGGTTCAACCGTGAAAGAGTTTGCACTGCCATTACATCTGTCAGTTTTTTGTCCACATACATAGTATGCAAAAGCGGCTGGTCGAAGCCTGTCTGAAACTTGTTTGCCACTATCAAAAAGCGGTATTCATTCTTCTTGAAGTTTCTTGGAATATCATTTTTGTACCCGCTAAAACTGTTCATTTCAGTTTCGTTGTATTCAATTCCCTTGTATGCTTTCTTGCCTGAAAAAGCTATAATAGCCTTGTAAGGTGATTTAATTTCCTTTAAGTAAGTATCAAATGCCTGTTTGTATTTAATAGCTGCTATAATGCTTTTTGTAACAACCATAGCCTTTGCTTCACCATTAATAAGATGCCTCACCTCATTATGAAAGTGGTCAATCATTATTTTTGATTTCTCCGCAATAGGAAAATCTGCCCCTTCTACATAAGCCCTTAGCTTTTTCTGCGCCTTTTTAATATCAAATTCAGGATTGCCTTCCGTTGCCTTAACCAGTTTGTAAAAAGAGGTATAGGTGGTATAATTTTCCAAAACATCCAAAATAAATTCCTCCTCTATGGCTTGCTTCATAGAGTAAAGATGAAATGCCAAATGAGGCGTTCTCATTTCGCCTTCGGGCGTATTTACAGGGGATTGGGGTACTCCGAAAGTTTCAAGCGTTTTATTTTTTGGTGTAGCGGTAAAAGCAAAATAGGAACCGTTCTTAATCATTCGGCGGTTTTCTATCAATTCATTTATCTTATCCTCCAATGTTGGCGGGTCTTCGTCTTCGCTTTCTTCATCATCTTTATTTGCAAGTACCGCATTCATTTTTGCAGACGTTTCCCCGCTTTGGCTGCTATGGGCTTCATCAATGATAATTCCAAATTTGACATTTCCCATGTCCTGCATTTCATCCAGTAAGAAGGGAAAAGTTTGTACTGTGCAAATAATTACTTTCTTGCGATTTGTAATAGCTTCCCTCAACTGACTTGTTTTGCTACCACCTTCACCTGTAATGGCTTCAACAATGCCTTGTTTTGGAGAGAACTGTATAATTTCATCACGGAGTTGTTTGTCCAAAACCGTTCTGTCGGTTACAACTATTACAGAATCAAAAATGTTTTTTTCGCCGGATTTGTCAAACAAGCCATGTAACTGATGGGCAAGCCATGCAATAGATTTTGATTTACCCGAACCCGCCGAATGTTGTATTAAATATTTTTGTCCGATACCATGTTCTTTAGCATGTGCCAATATTTGTTTTACAGAGGTAAGTTGATGGTAGCGGGGAAATACCATATTCCTTTTTTTCTTCCCGGTATCTTCGTTGGTTTCTTCAATTACCTGTGCAAACTTGTCTATAATATTGCTCAAAGAATCTTTACCCAATACTTCTTCCCACAAATAATGTGTTTTCAGACCCTTAGGATTTACAGGGTTTCCCGCACCAAACGGAGCAATGGATTTTCCATCATTCAGACCTTTGTTAAATGGAATAAAATAGGAATCCTTCTTTCTTAATTCCGAACACATATATACCAATTCCGTATCGGCTGCAAAGTGAACCATGCAGCGGGCAAATGAAAATATTTTATCCTTTGGGTCACGGTCATTTTGATACTGGCGGATACCATTGTGAACAGTTTGACCGCTTAATGGGTTCTTCAATTCACAAGTAATTACAGGTATGCCATTCACGAAAATGGTCAGGTCTAAGCGGTTTTCGTTTTCTAAGCTGTATTTCAATTCCTGTGTTACCGCAAACTCATTGGCTGCATATTTTGCAGCATCATTAGGATTATAGGTTGATGAGGGCTTCCGGTAAAATAAATCTATTGTTTTATCAAAATGTTTTACTCCTTTCCGCAGCACTTCAATAACTCCGAGTTCTTTTATCTTTTCATCCAACCGCACTAAAAAACTTCGTTCTCCTTTTGCCCGAATCATATCATAAGCATCCTTTTGGGTTGCCTCAATAAAGGCTAACAGATGCTTTGTATTAATGCAAAATTTACGGTCAAACTCGGCAGAGGTACTTTCTATAAATAGCTGTTGTGTTGTCAGGTACTTGACAATAAACTTCTGAAAGCCTTTTTCTGATATGTCAGTAAATTGCATATTAAACCATTTGTAATTGTGGAACTCTGCGTTTGCCTGTTATTAAATCAGTTATCAAGGCTTCTCGATACTCCTTGATGGATGCAATTTCTTTCAACACCTTCAGCCTTAAAAAATGATTTTTGCTTTCTTCTTCCTTAATTTTGGAAATAATGCCCTGTTGAATTGTCAATTTTATTGGAAATTCAATTTCAATTTTACCAATAGTTTCCCAACTTGCTCTTGGCATTTTTGTTCCATAAGTTGAACTATCAACAAAATCAATTAAGCTTCTTGAGATTAGTTTGTAAAAAAGAAACTCTCTTAATATCTGTTTAGATGGACGAAGGACTAAAAATTCACTACCGCATAGTCCATTGAAGTCAGGGATTACAACTTTAGCTAAATAGGGGCGAAGTTTATTAAATAGAATATCAGTAGTATTAAATCGTTTGGCATTATTTTCAAATTCAACTTCCCCAACTGAAAATTCAATTTTGCCTGTCCAGCTTTGAATGTTTTCTAAAGCCAAATACTTTTCACCGTCCTTTCTCTTGGCGGTTTGTTCTGAAATTAATCTTGCAATATATTTTAAAGGCTTCTTGTCAGTAGAAGAATTAAAGCTGCCATTTATAGTTGTGTCAATACATTCTCGCCTTTGCTCCTCCAACAACTCAATTAATCTTTCCTTATTCTTAATAAACTTATCTATTTCGTTATTCTTTTTATCCAAGTATTCAACTATACTATTTTGCATTTCAATGGGAGGGAAAATGCTATACATTCGTTTAAAATCAGTGTACCGCAATGGCATTTGTCCATCGGCAATTCCATACGCATAGCGTTCAACATAGTTTTTATAAAACCCTGTACGAAACATATAGTAGTAAAATCGTGGATTGAGCTTAACACCTTTTCTTGCTCTTAACACAGTACAAGCAGGGCTTACAATCCCTTTGTAATTGCTATAACCTGATGCTCCTTGCCTAAATCGCATACTATAAACTAAGTCATCAGGATAAACTAAAAGGTATTTTGACTTATCAAGGGTGGATGAATCTTTTTTATCTAATTCACTTTGCTTAATTATACCCCTTCCAATGGTTACAGAGAGCAGTTCTTCATTTTCGTAGCCACGTTCAATTCGTTCCTGAAAAATGGCAATATTTGGTAGCAACTTCCAACCGTCCGGCAAAGCAGCAACATAATCATATTTAACCGGATTATATTTTTTGTATGGTTGTAAAGTTGCCATTAGTCGTTTACAATTTCATTAAGGATGCCTTCAGTTTCTTTTTCTAATTCAAAAATTTCCGTTGCAATATTTTCAATATTGCGGGGCGGCACATAGTTGTAAAAATAGCGGGTAAAAGAAATTTCATAGCCTTTTTCAGTCTTACTTTCATCTATCCACGCATCGGGAATATGCTGCAACACTTCACGCTTAAAGTATTCGTGTATATCTTGGTCGAGCGGCACATTCTCCGTGTCCCGCAAATCACTATCCGTTTCATATATGACCTTTCCGCCTTTTTCCATTTTACTTACTACTCTTTCGGCATCTTCATCTTTCCAACTTACAGACGCTAAAATGGTTTTTAATCCTTTGGCATCCACATCAAGTTTCAAGTCTTTAATCGCTTTGTCAACCAACGGCACAAATTTATTATAGTCGTGAAACGGTTTATCTCCTATTTTATCTGCTAATTTTTTTGCAGCCTTCATCAGTTCTAACTGGTTTTCCCAATGCTCAGCACTTAATAAATTGCTTTTAGTTTTTGAAGAAAGTTTTATTTCATTTTTACTCAGGTAGGCTTCAATTTTATCCTTGTATTTTTTAAAGTTCTTATACAAATCATCCCCGAAATGAGTGTAAGCCCATTCCATTTCATCCTTTATGCCATTATCGTAACGCAATGATTTAATGGCTTCCGCAGTAAATTGTGATGAAAGACGCAACGGGCGTTCTACAGTTATTTTATTGTAACCAAAATATTCATTAGGATATATTTTTGAAATATCAGTTTCTTTAAAATCAACATATATCTGCGTTAGTAAATCAATTTGACCGGACGTTAATTCGCAATTTTTTTGCCCTAAGTTTTTGCGAAGTTTTTCATAAATCTCTATGGCATTTATCAGTTGCACCTTCCCCTTGCGTTCTTTTGCTTTGCGGTTAGAAACAATCCAAACATAAGTAGGTATGCCTGTGTTATAGAATATATTTTTAGGCAACGCAATAATACATTCCAACCAATCATGTTCAATTATATGTTTTCTTATATCACTTTCACCGCCGCCTGCATCACCTGTAAATAATGCCGAGCCATTATGAACGGTTGCAATACGGCTGCCTAATTCGGTATTATGTTTCATTTTGCTAACCATATTCATCAGGAACAAAAGTTGTCCATCCGATATGCTTGGCAACCCAACCTGAAAGCGAGGGTCTTTAATTTTTTCTTTACCTTTCCCTCTTTCATCTACAATTTCCCCAACATCCAATTTCCATGTTTTACCATAAGGAGGATTAGAAAGCATAAAGTCAAAATGCAAATGCCCGAAACCGTCTTTACTTAATGTGGAGCCATATTTTATATTTTCAGATTTCTCCCCTTTAATGAGCATATCACTTGTGCAAATGGCATACGTTTCAGGGTTTACCTCCTGCCCGTATAGCTCGAAGTTGGCTTTACTGTTGGTAATTTCCAATGCAAACTGCTCTGCTTCGGTGAGCATACCACCACTACCGCAAGCGGGATCATAAATGAGATATGTACCCTTTTTTATTTTATCTTTTACAGGGGTAAATAAAATATGGGTCATTAATTTAATAATCTCACGGGGTGTAAAATGTTCTCCGGCTTCTTCGTTATTTTCTTCATTAAATTTCCTAATCAATTCTTCGAACACATAGCCCATTCCTAAATTGGTTAATGGCGGTAATACCTCGCCTTTGCTATTCTTTACTTCATTAGGGCTAAGATTAATTTCCTTATTGCAGAGTTTTTCAATCAGCAAGTAAGTTATACCCGCTTCTTTCATTGTCACTAACTGATTCCGCAGTTTAAACTTGCTAATTATTTCCTGCACATTGGGGCTGTATCCGTCAAGATAGGCTTCTAAATTAGTATCAATATTGTCGGCATCATTTAGCAGGGTTTCAAACGTAAAGTTGGAAATATTCCAATACGGATAACCTGATTGATTTTCTAATGCTTTTTTATCGTCAATTTTCTGTTTAATAAGAAAAGTATTCGCTTCCAGTACTTTATTCTTTGTCGGCACAAGCAAAGCATCTAACCGCCTTAAAACAGTGAATGGCAGTATAATATCACGATACTTGCCCCGCACAAATACATCACGCAGCACATCGTCTGCAATGCTCCATATATAACTTACTATCTGATTGTGGACTTTCGGATTCATCGGTTTAACTTATTGGCTATTTTATTCAACGGGTATTAAAATCGGTTAAAAATAGCAAAAAAATACTTTAACTCTTACCATAAGTGGTTCTATAATCTCATCTTCAAGGTCTTAGGCTCTGAAAGCCTTATTAAATAAGCCTTTCAATTTTTAACTCAATAATAATATCGAACCATTGCCTTTGCAAGACAAGATGAATTACATTTGTAATCATATTGAATAATATAGAATATAAAAGCATGAAAGAAAGTAACTTAACAGCAATTGATTACAAAAAACTTCCGTCTTATTTTGAAACAATTAAAAGTTTAGCCAAGAAAAACCGACAAGTACATTTATTGCTGGGAAATGGATTTAGCATGTCTTACGACTCAAAAATTTTCTCCTATAATGCTTTAAGTAAATTTATTGATAGCTTAAAGAATGATATTCTTAAACAGCTTTTTGGCATTGTAAAGACAAATAACTTTGAATCAGTAATGCAGCAATTGGACAATTTTTCCAAAATAGCGGCAATTTTTGGCGCAGATGAAAAATTCATAAAGAAAATTGAAGATTCTACCCAAACCCTCAAGGAAAGCCTGATAAATGCAGTAAAGGAATTACACCCAGAACACGTTTTTACCATTGAAGAAAAAAGAAGTGCAGTTTGTGCGTCATTTTTAAATTATTTCATTGAACAGGGTGGGAATATCTTTACAACAAACTACGACCTGTTGCTTTATTGGGTGCTTATGCGAAATGATTTGATTGAAAATAAAATAGATGGATTTGGCAGGGAAGCAGAAGAATCATTTGATTTCGTACCCGCTAATGAAGTAGAATATTCCGAACTACGTTGGGGAAAATACAAAGAAGAACAGAACGTACATTACCTACATGGCGCACTGCAATTATTTGATACTGGCTTGGAAATAGTAAAGGAGGAATATACAGCCGAACATTTACTTTTAGCAAATATAGAGGAGCGATTTGACCGAAAAGAATACCCGATATTTGTAACGGCAGGTAATGGCGAAGAAAAGCTAACCCACATCATGCACAATAGATACCTGACATTTTGCTATGAAAAACTATCTACAATAACGGGGTCGTTAATTTCTTATGGCTTCAATTTCGGGGAATATGATAAACATATTATTGCGGCAATTAATAAGGCTACTGTTTTCAGAGAAGATACAACCGGAAAACAAAATAAACTTTGGAGCATTTATATAGGCGTTTATTCAGAGGCGGACTTTGAGCATATAAAATCAATTGAATCTAAATTCAAATGCAAAGTGAATATATTTGATGCAAAAACTGCTAATGTTTGGGGGTAAGTTTCCAATACGGTAGCTCACTAACTGCGCTTTGATTGACTAAAAACTGCTACCTTTGTTCAATGCCTCTTAAGCGGTTTTCAAACTAAATTTTTATCAAATAGTAAAATCAGTGGTCAATCTGGAAGAGCTTATACGCGATATATTTAGTATCATTCACGATTACCATTGTGATGAATCAGCCCAATTAAAAGAAGAGGATGTGGCGAATTGGATAAACCAATTTGACGAAAAGGATAGAGCTTTCTTTTTACAAGAGTTTTTACATCTTTTAAAGCAAGGAATCTATATATCAAAAGAGCAGGCAAAGATTAAATTATATGATAATCTTCTGATACTTTATAAAAAGCTTGGGTATTCTGATTTAAGTCGTTTTATTAAGGAGACCCGTTTTTTCAACATTCAAAAAGAAGGTAAAAGCCAGCCGGAATTATTAAAAATTCTTTCTTCTTTACTAAATGAAAAAAATGGACTACTATTAAATCCCAATGGTGAACGACTTATTAAAAACTATGTTTATCTGGATGATATAATTGCTACAGGGAAAACGGTACGGAAAGATTTGAATAATTGGCTGCAAGAAAAAGATGTTGATGGGGTAATATTTGCAGAAAAAGTCAAAATGGGGGCAATACAATGTGTGGTAAGTACATTTTGCAGCCATACTTGGGCGGAAAGTAATATTCATTGGATTTTTAAATGTAATTATGGAAGCGAAGTATTTTTAAAGTTCCCAATATTTATTGCTTCATATAACATAGAAAATAGTGTTCATCCGTCTTCTCACTTAAACTTTGCGTATCCACACTATAATAAAGAAATTGCAGAATCTTATTTCTCCACATTAACAGGGAGTTACCATGAAGATAAGGCATTTAGAGCTATCGGTACGCCTAAAACGGAAGTTTTTTATTCAACCCCTGCCAATAGGGAAAGATTTGAAAATATAATGCTTTCTAAAGGAATTGGCATTTTAGAGAAAGTAAAACAAAAAAATCCGGCACATAGACCATTAGGGGCTACAAATCCCTCAAATAAAACTCTTGGCACAGGAACCTTATTTTTCACTTGGCGCAATATTTCTAACACATGCCCGTTAATATTTTGGTGGGATAATCCTTCGCATGGATGGAAAGGTTTATTTCCTTTGAAAAATAGAGGCTAAAAATAATTTTGATTATATTGGCGGCATGATTTTAAAAAACCGGCATTATAAAATTACTGATGTAGTTTCTTTCAGGAAGACTACAGAACCGTTTGGAGGGTTATCAAATATGGCTTCCGGCTATAGCATTAACGTAGGCGGGGTTATTATTAGAACATCTGAACATCTTTATCAGGCTTGCCGTTTCCCTGATTATCCAGAAATCCAAGAGGCAATTATTAATGAGCCAAGCCCAATGAATGCAAAATTTATTTCACGTAAATATGCTCATCTGACAAGAAAAGATTGGGATGAAATAAGAATAAATCTAATGAAATGGTGTTTACACGTCAAGCTCGCTCAAAATTGGGAAGCATTTTCTTCATTATTATTAAAAACAGGGAATAAACCAATTGTAGAATTTACTCGGAAGGATAAAGTATGGGGAGCCACCCTCGAAGGGGATTATTTAATTGGTATAAATGCACTGGGGAGACTATTAATGGATTTGCGAGAGAGTTATGCTAAAAAAGCTATTCAGCCCTATTGTATTGAATCTCCTAAAGAAATTGATAATTTTAGTTTATATTCTTTCCCAATAGGGATTGTTTGCAATGATTTTTATGTTAATGAATTGCATAGTAATTTTGATTATAGCTATTCTTTAGACTAAACTTAATGCAGAGTTTTTTATCATTTTCCCGATATCGGGAAAATGATAAATTTGGGTAATGGTTCTCATATCCCTTTTTGTGTTAATAAAAACAGCTATTATTATTATCTATTCTATCTACATATCTGTTATCTTTGTATAAATAAATTAATTGAAATCAACATGAGTAATATTGATGACAGAGCAAGGGACAACGATGGTCGGATACGTGCAAAACGTGAAGATACCAAAGTTGAAAACCTAAAGGGTACTTATCCTGAACTGGGGCATATTAATGGAAATATGCATATTGGAACTTTACAGGAAAAATTAGGAGTCACTTCCCTTTCCGCAGCTATAAAGAAATTGCGGGAGAAAGGTTATTAATAATAACTGCGTTTATAGAAGTCTACTGTTTCTACCATTCTGTGAATGGTGAACTTAAATTATTTTGATGGCAAAAGATTATAAGCCAGAGAGCTTCAAACGATTTTTAGCTATTTCAAATGGGGATAATTTTTAAGGTAATTGAGAAAGCAAAAGAAGCCTGTAAAGCCAGTATTAAAAGGTTTTTATCATTTTGCTGACGTCGGGAAAATGATATACCTTTCTAAAGGCGCACAAAGGGAAAATGAAGATGTTACTCTTACCCGATATGCCTATTATTTGGTTGCACAGAATAAATAAAATTTTATAAAATGGATTTCAAGACTGAAGCAAAGGCTATTTTTGCCAAAACAATAGAGAAAGTTCCAAACTTTATAATCTTTCTTGGGGCAATTTTTCTATTTATTTCCTATTGTTCATACGATTCAACCGGCTTCCATTTTCCAACAGATGGTTCAAAAGTTCCATTCTTAGTTATTGGCGGGATTTTAATTTTGTTAGGGATTATACTGCACATTGGTTTATTGGGCAAGCAAATAATAAAACTAAAAGACCAAACCACTTTAACATTTAATTCAACTACATTAACTATTAAGATTGCAAATATTCAGGATGCTGATAACCTAACCAACAATAGTGCATTTATTTTACCTGCCAATACTTCTTTTGTTGATGATTGTGTGACCGACAATAAATCAGCTTTAGGTGCATTCTTCAAGGAACATCATTCGGAAAAAATCCCTGATTTTAACGAGAAATTGAAACTAATTTTAGTTGCATCAAATATTCACCCCATTGAGGGCACTCATTATAAACCAGCAACAGTCTTAATCCTTCCAGAAGAATATAGCATAAAAGCAAAAGTGATTTTAGTTGCTTCTTCTGAGAAAAAATCAGGTAAAGGCTTTGAAACCACTCCTTCATTAATAAGTGATAGCATTCGAAATATTTTTAAAGAAACAGCGGATAAGCGTATTGATACCTTTTTTTTTCCTGTTATAGGGAGCGGACATGCGGGTATGGAAATTACAGAAGCTTTGAACTTATTAATTTTGTGCATAAAATTCTATTCAAAGCAGTTCCATCATGCGAAAAATGTCTTTATCTTTGTAAGAGAAGTTGACTGTAAAAGGATTAATGCAAGCTTCTTAAACAGTTTATAATATGATAGTATATCATTATACATCGCATGAGAGCTTGATGCATATCATTACATCGAATGTTTTTCATCCTTCCTATTTAAACCCTCAGATGGATACAGCATTTGGAGAGGGTTGGTATTTTACTGATTTAGTACCGCACGAGACTCCGTGTGAGGATTTGGAACAATCTTTATGGATGAGAAGTGAGCCGAATAAAAGCAGACGCTATATTGCTTTTGAGATTGCTGATAGCCTGCTTCAGTTTTGCAGACCCAATGTATACCGTTTGAAAATTGATACTGTAACAGAAAAAGTAATTAACTTAAAGATTACCTACACGTTTACAAATAGTGGGGCAAAGGCAATTCGTTATGTCACGCATGGACAGAAACCAGTTATATACAGACCCTACAGACCTAATAATCTATGGGGTGTTTAAGTATTACCAATATTAATATACTTTGGACTTTATTTGTTTAATAGAATGATAAAAGTAATTCATGGTGACATCACCAAAATAAGAGTAGATGCAATCGTAAATGCTGCTAATGCATCTTTGCTTGGCGGTGGTGGAGTAGACGGAGCAATTCATAGGGCAGGAGGAAAATCAATTATAGAGGAGTGTATTAAAATCAGAGAGAAACAGGGGGGATGTAAAGTTGGGGCAGCCGTTATTACAACTGCCGGTAATTTACCTGCAAAGTTTGTAATTCATACAGTTGGGCCAATTTGGAATGGAGGAAAAGAGGGAGAAGACCAATTACTTATGAATGCTTACCGTAATTCATTACAACTTGCAATTGAAAACAATATAGAAACTATTTCGTTCCCAAATATTAGCACGGGGGTTTACAACTTCCCAAAAGAAAGAGCGGCAAATATTGCCCTCTCAACAGTATTTGATTATTTAAGTAGAGATAAGATTGTCAAAGACGTATTCTTTGTTTGCTTTGATGAAGAGAATTTTGATATATATCAAAAACTCTTATATCCTGATAAAGATAAACTGGCAGATGCCCAAATAAAGTAATTTTACCAAGAAAACTGTAATCGCTATTTTTAATGGGCTTCTATAACTGATTTTAAGGTATATATTTTCTTAAATCTCTCAATTAATTGGTTCGATAATTGCAGCTTCGGGGGCACAAAAACATTAATAATCAATGGCATATAACAAAAAATCCAGAATACTAAAAGTTCTGGATTTTCTATTTACGACAACATTATTTACTGCTGAGTCGATTTTTTTAATTCAACTCTATTTTTTTATAAGTAACTTTGTCACATAGAGGCAAAGAGATGATTCCACGCGAGACGATAGATACTATTTTTAATACTGCTCGCATTGAAGAGGTGATCGGTGACTTTGTCAATCTTAAAAAAAGAGGAGTCAATTATCTGGGGCTTTGCCCGTTCCACAATGAAAAGTCGCCTTCGTTTACGGTTTCGGCGGCAAAGGGCATTTATAAATGTTTTGGTTGCGGCAAGGGTGGCAATGTGGTAAATTTTGTAATGGAACATGAGCAGCAGGACTATGTAGGCGCCATGAAATACCTTGCAAAAAAATATAACATAGAAATTGTAGAAAAAGAACGAGCGCCGGAAGATATAGAACTGGAAAATGAGCGGGAAAGCTTGATGATAGCCTGCTCTTTCGCCCAAAAGTTTTTCTCTGATAATTTAGAGTCTGAACAAGGCAAAGCAATCGGATTAAGCTATCTGGAAGAAAGAGGATTTTCTCCTCAAACGATTGAGAAATTTCAATTGGGATATTCCCCCGAAAGCCATAAAGCATTAATGAATGCGGCTTTACATGCGGGGTACAAACTAAAATATTTAATACAAGCGGGCTTGGTTAGCTTCCGCCCAAAAGAAGGCGAAGAAGCACCCAAAGAACCATTGCCCGAACAATGCTATGATCGTTTTGCAGGACGGGTTATCTTTCCAATCCATAATGTAAGTGGACGGGTTATCGCCTTCGGCGGAAGAACGCTTAAGAAAGATAAAAATATTGCCAAGTATGTAAACTCGCCCGAAACACCGCTCTATCACAAGAGCAATGTACTCTATGGCATTAATCTTGCCCGCAGGGCCCTTACAGCCGAAGACAATTGCTTTTTAGTGGAAGGCTATGCCGATGTTATATCCATGCACCAGGCAGGCGTGGAAAACACCGTAGCTTCTTCAGGCACATCACTCACAATTGAGCAGGTAAGACTTATACGACGGTATACACCTAATCTTACTATATTATATGACGGAGATGAAGCCGGATTAAAAGCCAGTGAGCGCGGACTTGTAATTGCTTTAAAAGAAGGGATGAATGTTAAGCTGGTAACACTTCCACCGGAAGATGACCCTGATACATTCGCACGAAAAAATAGCCCGGAAGAACTTAAGCGCTATCTCAAAGCCAATGCTGTTGACTTTATTGTATTCAGAACACGCACGTTGGCAAAGCTTTCAGAAGGTGATCCGGTTAAAAGAGCAGAACTTATAAGGGATATTGTTTCGGCTATTGCCAACATACCTGAAATGATTACACGTTCTTTATACATTAGAGAGTGTAGCCGATTGTTACATGTAGAAGAACCCATTTTATGGAATGAACTCCGCAAAACGAGGCGTAAACTATTTGATGAAGTTCCATCGGATACACTTACTCCCAAACCCGTTGAAAATCCTCAGAAGAAACTGAATGAAAAAACGGGGGGCTTATCATGCGAACCACAGGAAAAAGAATTGATTCGAGTATTGGTAAAATACGGAGAAGAGGAAGCCACTTTTTTAGGAGAGCCTGAACGGGATGATGAAGAAAGGCCAGTGTTTACTATGAAGGTTGCTGAT
>Ga0207023_10039_pt1 | contig 36576 bp, 28 predicted proteins | sample Alteio_BWMinCont_47_FD_153464 | JGI IMG/M metagenome (GOLD analysis project Ga0207023, IMG submission 153464) | Enriched cells from forest soil in Barre Woods Harvard Forest LTER site, Petersham, Massachusetts, United States -... | ecosystem: Environmental > Terrestrial > Soil > Temperate forest >... | reverse complement strand
CCGGTGGCCGAAAGATAGGTTCACTCACCGAAAGATAGAATCGCCCATCCCTGCGCGAGCACTTATAAGTATACGTTTTCCATTGTGTTCGGAACTATGTCTGGTGCGGTAGATGATTCGCGCGTTCGTAGATTTTGCTCTCAACAATCGCTTTATTGTCCTGGCCCTGGGCCTCCTCTTGCTCCTCTGGGGCGCGATCTCCTTCCATTACCTGCCGGTCGAGGCCTATCCCGACGTAGCCGATAATTACGTCGAAATCATCACCCAATGGCCCGGAATCTCTGCGGAACAGATCGAACAGCAAGTGACCATTCCTCTGGAAACAGTGATGAATGGTATCCCCCACGTCGTCCACCTGCGTTCCTTCTCCCTGTTCGGCCTCTCTGACCTGAAGCTGATTTTCGACGATGTGGAAGACAATGCCTGGAACCGCGAGCGGGTGCTCGAGCGCCTTTCCCAGGTGACTCTGCCTCCCGGCGTGACTCCCATGATGGGCACCGACTGGAGCCCCGTCGGCCAAATCTATTTCTTCACGCTCCACAGCACCAATCCTCAGTATGACGTGATGGAGCTGAAGTCTCTCGAGGATTGGGTGGTCGAGAAAAATCTCAAATCCGTTCCCGATATCGTGGACGTTTCCAGCTTTGGCGGCCCAACTCGCGAATACCAGGTGCGGGTCGATCCCGATAAGCTGGTCTCCTATGGTTTGAATATCGGGCAGGTCGAGCAGCAGCTCACCAATAACAACACCAACGCCGGGGGCAGCTTCATTCAAGCTGGCCTGCAGCAAATCAATGTTCGGGAAGTGGGCTTGGTACGCGACGTTCAGGATATCGAAAACACCGTCATCACCAATAAAAACGGCACTCCGCTGCGCATAAAAGACATAGCCGTCGTTGACCAGGGCCCCAAAATCCGCCTCGGTCAGATTGGCCGGTCGATCCATCGCGAAGACGGCAAGCTCATTGATAACGATGACGTAGTTGAAGGCATCGTGCTCCTGCGCAAGGGCGCCAACGTGCAGGATGCCCTCAAGGGTGTCGAGGACAAGGTCGCGGAGATGAATGACCACATCCTGCCGCGCGGCGTCACGATTGTTCCGTACATAGACCGCAGCGATCTGGTGCACTTCACCACCCACACCGTCCTGCACAACCTCACCGAAGGCATCATCTTGGTTGTCATCGTCCTGTTCCTGTTTCTCGGAAACATTCGCGGGGCGCTCATCGTCGCCCTCACCATCCCGTTTTCGCTGCTCTTCGCGGCGACCTGCCTCAACTTGAAAGCGATTCCGGCCAACTTGCTCTCCCTGGGCGCTCTTGACTTCGGCATGGTCGTTGATGGCGCGGTGGTGATGGTCGAAAACATTGTCCGCCACTTGAGCCTTCAGCGGAACGGAGAAGCCCCGGCGACCCTGGCGGATTCGATTCGGAAAGCGGCCCACGAAGTTCAGCGGCCGGTCTTCTACGCCATCGGCATCATCATTACGGCCTACCTCCCGATCTTTACGCTGCAGCGCGTCGAAGGGCGCCTCTTCCGGCCCATGGCCTGGACCGTTGCCTTTGCCTTGCTTGGAGCGCTGACGTTCTCGATGTTCTTGGCCCCGGTCCTTTCCACCCTGCTTTTCCGCAAAGGCGTTCGTGAATGGCATAACCCCGTGATGGCTTGGTTGACCGAGCGCTATCGCGCGTCGGTGCGGTTTGCCATACGACATCGCATCCTGACCTTGGGCGCCGGAATCGGCGGCGTGTCTCTCGCTCTCTTTTTGGCCTATAGCGGCGTGATCGGATCTGAATTCCTGCCCCATCTGGACGAAGGCGCGTTGTGGGTGCGCGGCACCCTGGCCCCCAGCACCGGGCCCGATGAAGGCATTCGCGTGGCCAACCAGGCTCGCGTCATCCTTTGCAGCTTCCCGGAAGTTCCCAGGTGCGCCAGCCAGGTCGGACGGCCCGATGACGGCACCGATACCACCGGCTTCTTCAATACCGAATATTTCGTGGACCTTAAGCCGAAAGAAGAGTGGAGACCCGTCTTTCATCAGAACAAAGACGAATTGATCGCCGCCATGAGTCGCGAGTTGAGCAAGATTCCCGGCATCGTATGGGGATTCTCCCAGCCCATCGAAGACAACATGGAGGAAGCGGTCAGCGGCGTGAAAGGCGAGCTGGCCACGAAAATCTATGGCGACGATCTGAAGGTTCTTGAGGACAAAGCTAATCAGATCGTAAGCGTCATGCGCCAGGTGAATGGGATTCAAGACTTGGGAGTTTTCCGGGTACTTGGCCAGCCCAATTTGAACTTCCAAGTGGACCGCGCCGAAGCAGCCCGCTACCAGATCAACGTCGCCGACGTGCAGGACGCCATCCAGACGGCCGTCGGCGGCAATGCGCTCACCCAGGTGCTCCAGGGGGAAGCTCGCTATGATGTGGTGCTGCGCTATCTGCCGCAGTACCGCACCACCCAGGACGCCATTGAAAATATTCGCCTGCTATCGCCCCAGGGGACACGCGTCTCTCTCGCTCAGCTTTGCAAAGTCCAGGTGCAGGACGGCGCCTCGGAAATCTATCGCGAAGGCAACCAGCGCTATGTGGCCATCAAGTACAGTGTGCGCGGCCGTGACCTCGGCAGCGCCGTCGAAGAAGCCATCCAAAAAGTGACTTCGCAAGTCCCATTGCCGCGTGGCTATCACATCGATTGGGAAGGGGAATACGAGAGTCAGAAAAGAGCCCAGGCGCGCCTGGACCTCATCGTCCCCGTCACCATCCTGGTCATCTTCCTGATCTTGTATTCCATGTTCCGCTCCGCCAAATGGGCTCTGCTGATTCTGGTCACGGTCGCCACGGCGCCGGTCGGCGGCATGCTCGCGCTCCTGTTCACGGGCACGCACTTCAGCGTCTCCTCCGGAGTCGGTTTTCTGGCCCTGTTCGGCGTTTCCGTTCAGACCGGCGTCATCATGCTCGAATACATCAATCAGCTGCGCGCGCGCGGCAATCCGATTTTCGATTCCGCCGTCGAGGGCGCCGTTCTGCGGCTTCGCCCCATCATGATGACCATGCTCGTTGCGACCTTCGGCCTGCTGCCGGCGGCGACCTCGCACGCCATCGGCTCCGATTCGCAGCGGCCCTTCGCCATTGTCATCGTTGGCGGTCTGATCGGAGCCTTGCTGATGAGTTTGATCTTGCTGCCGACCTTGTACGTATGGGTCGCGCGAGATGGCGACCGGCTCCCGGAACCGGACGAGGTGGCTGAAATTTAGGCGATGGGCTAATTGTGTAGGCCTGTGTGGCGCAGCCGCCCTCGGCTGTGCTTGCTCTCATCACCAATTTCTGTGCGCCCCAGGCTCCCACCCTGGAATGGAATCAAAGGCCAAGGCGGCGCACAGTTGAGCGCGCACTCGGCTCCCCGCCCGTTCGAAGCTTGACCCCAATGTTAAAATAGAACTTACACTGCGATAACGAGCGCGCCGCACCATCTGCGGTTCTTTCAAATTGATCTGAAACATCGCGCGCTTTAAAAGCACTTAATAAGACATGAACCGTCGAAAGACTCGTCGCGTCCATCCCTTGCATAGCCGCCTGGCTCGGCTCCGTCTCGGTGGTCTCTGCGCACCCTCTTCGTCCTCTATGTTTAGCCGTCCCGAGCCGCTGCCCCATAATTGTGCAATTTCACCCATAACTATCTTTAGAATTAACACTTCCGAAAAATCGGCTCGTAACTATGTTTAGAATGAACACTTACAAAAACAAAGGACTTAAAGTGCCTTTAGAATCAACACTTACAGAAAAAGGGGGGAGGGGGTACCCTAAATCGGCGAACGTCCGGCGAAAGCGCGCAGTTTGCGTCCCGGATGCTGTTGCGGGATGAGTTTTCGCGGTAAGCAAGTTTCGGCGGTGCTTCCGCCGTCTGCCCTCCTGCTCTATACTGTTCGCCCGTACAAGGACAAAGCCGCCAGCCGCAGGAAATCATCCCGGTTAGAACAAATGGTGAGCGCACTTCAAGGGAGCAATGAATGTTAAAAGCGACGCAGCTGCGCCCCGGAATGGTTATCGTCCATGAGGGCCAGCTCTATACCGTCCACAGCGTGGACCACCGCACGCCCGGAAATAAGCGCGGCGCCATGGCCACGCGCATGCGCAGCCTGAAAAGCGGGTCCATCATCGACTACCGCTTCCGCGCTGAGGATTTTGTCGAGCGCGCCACGCTCGATGAAATCGAATTCCAGTATCTTTACGCCGATCCCGAAGGCTACCATTTCATGAACACCGAGAATTACGAACAGATTCACCTCAACTCCGCCGTCTTGGGCGACGCCGTCAACTATCTCATTCCCAATCTCGTCTTCAATCTCGAGTTCTACGAGGGCAAGCCCATCGGCGCAGTGTTGCCTGACACAGTCGACATGACCGTAGTCGATACCGAGCCGACCGTTCAGAAAGCCACCGCCAGCGCGGTGATGAAGCCGGCCAAGCTCGAAACCGGCTTGACCATTAACGTCCCTCCTTTCATCAACAATGGCGATAAAGTCAAAGTGGACACCACCGAAGCCCGATACATCCAACGAGCGCAGTAAGAGGGCGCAGTAATCGGGAAGTTATGACAGGAACTTCAGCACAGCGTCGTTAAATTTCGCGGCCGCCTCGACGTTTGACAGGTGCGCCGCCTCCAGTTCTATGTATCGCGCATTCGGAATTTTCTCGGCGAGAAAGTTTCCTTCGGCTGGCGGCGTGACCGCATCACTGGCGCCCGAAATGACGAGCGTGCGCGCCTTCACTTGCACAACTTGGTCGCGGAGGTCCACATCGCGAACGGCTGCGCAACAGGCCAGATACCCGTCCACCGGCGTCTGCAGCGCCATCTGCCGCACAGATTCAACGATCGCAGCATTGGCCGCTCGGAAGGAAGTCGTGAACCATCGCTCCATCAAACCCGGCGCCACCGCTTTCATGCCCTCGCTGCGAACCGCCGTCATGCGGCTGTTCCATGCCTCCACTGTGCCGACACGCGCTGCGGTATTGCACACCACAAGCCGGTTCAGCCGGTCGGCGGCATGGATCCCCAGCCACAGACCGATCACGCCGCCCATCGAGATTCCGCAAAAATGCGCCCGTTCGATTTTCAACGCGTCGAGCAGACCGATCACGTCCCCACCCAAATCTTCCATTGTGTGAGGTCCTGGCGGCGCCGCCGAAAGTCCGTGGCCTCGCGTATCGTATCGCAGCACGCGGAAAGTGCGGGAAAATGGCGCGACTTGCGGCGTCCACATCGAAAGCGTCGCACCGAGCGAATTCGACAGCGCAATCGTCGGCGCATCTTCAGGACCGTCGAGTTGGTAATGAACGCGGTCGGCTGCAATTTCCACAAAAGGCATGCGCAACTCTCCGGTCAATTATCGATCAGTTTTGTGGCAGGGGAATACACGGAAGTAAGCATTGAGCAAAGTCGATCGCAAATCTGCGGGCCGGCTGCTGTGCCACTTGTAAATTTGCCGTTCCGACATGCGCAAAAGTCTCAGAAATTCCGCGTCGCCGATTTCGCGGCGTTCCGCGACCCTGTGGCGCTTCTTCAGGGTCTTCGGCAGATCTTGCAGCGCGCTCAGTATGCCTCGAAACCATGGCAGGAAAGCACCTTTTCGGACCGCGAGCGCCAGCCACAACAGCTGGAACAGAATGACGCGAGGGAAAGTTCTCAGCAGAACACCGCTCGGATAATTTTTCAGAATGAGCTCGATTTGATTGCGAGTCAGGAATTCCGCGATCTTCGGGTGGAAAGGATCGCCCAGCGTGGCGCTGCCGACGTGAAAGACGATCGCCTGCGGAACGTACAGGCCGGTGTAGCCGGCCAGATGCGCTCTCACGCACACATCCAGATCGTCCAGATACGCGAAGAAGTCCTCATCGAATCCGGCGATTTCGTCGAGCACCGAGCGGCGGAACAAAACGGCGGCGCCACAAGCCGAAAGCAGAGCGCTTTCGGCGTCAAATTGGCCTGTGTCCCTATCCCCATGGCCCAGGCGGTAGGCGCCGCCGCCCGCAAGCATCGCGTCTCCGGCTCCGTCCAAACGCGCACGATCGGCCGCGCTCAGAAGTTTGCCGGAGGCGAATGCGCAGCGAGGGTCTTTGTCGAGAGCGGTGACGAGTGTGGCCACAAAGTCGGGCTGCAATTCGACGTCGTTGTTCAGGAGCAAGACGTACTTGGATGAACTCGCGGCGATACCGCGATTAAATGCGCCGGCGGTTCCATAGTTGGCGTCGAGCGTCAGGCGGCGCGCGTTAGAGGGTGGGGAATCGCCGGGAGAAAGCGAGGGCAATCCGCCGTTTTCGACCAGAATGATATCGAAATCTTGCGGCTTCAAGGATTGGCGCGACAGAGAATCAAGGCAACGGCGGGTCAGATCCGGCCGGCCCAAACAAGGGATGACTGCCGAAACAAGTTTGGAGCTGGCGGGATTCTCCACGGTTGCTGGCGCTCACTGCCAGTATTTGTGCGCGATGGGGAAAACACGTCCAACCCCGAAAGCTTTTGGCGTGACCTTCAGGCTGGGCGCAGCCTGCTGGCGTTTGTATTCGTTGCGATGCACGCGACGGATCACGTCTTCAACCAGAGGAAGCGGAATATTCTCCTTTTTGGCGATTTGTTCCGCGCTGGCGTTCTCTTCGATGAATTGCTGCAGGATGCAATCCAGCACATCGTACGGCGGCAAGGTATCCTGGTCCGTTTGGTTGGGACGAAGTTCCGCCGATGGAGCCTTATCGAGGCTGGCCTGCGGAATCACTTCGCCATTGCGATTGATCCAGCGCGCGAGCTCGTAGACCGTGCCTTTGTAAATGTCGGCGATCACCGCCAGACCGCCGACCATGTCGCCGTACAGTGTGCAGTATCCGGTGGCGAGTTCGCTTTTGTTGCCGGTGGTCAGAACGATGGCGCGAAGTTTGTTGGACAGGGCCATTAGCGTGGTGCCCCGAATTCGAGCCTGCAGGTTTTCTTCGGTGACATCTTTCGGGAGACCGCGAAAAACAGGTTGAAGCCCTTTGCGGAACGCGCCGTATTCCTCGAGGATGGATACGACCTCGAAACGCAATCCCAGATTTTGGGCGAGCTGACGTGCGTCGCGCAAACTGCCCTCGGATGAAAACGGGCCGGGCATGCTGACTCCGATCACATTCTCGGGCCCCAAGGCGTGCGCCGCGATAACGGCGACGAGCGAGGAATCGATGCCTCCGCTCAGGCCGATGACGGCGCGCTCGAATCCGCACTTGCGGCAGTAATCGCGGGTGCCCAGCACCAACGCTTGGAAAACCGCTTCCGTTTCGCATTCGGTTTGCTGCGCAGGGGTGCGAGTCTTGGCATTCAGGTCCACGATAAGCAGGTCCTCTTCAAACGATTTCGCCTGCGCACGCACTTTACCGGACGGATCGAGCACGAAACTGGAGCCGTCGAAGACCAGGCTGTCGTTTCCGCCGACCAAGTTGGCAAAAAGCACAGGCACATTATAGCGGCGGGCGATAGCGCCCAGCATCTTTCGCCGAAAGGCGCGCTTGCCAAATGCGTATGGCGACGCTGAAATGTTGATGAGGATCTCGGGCTTGGACCTTAGAACTTCCTCAACGGGATCGCGGTCGTAAAGGCGCTGCTTCCAAAAGTGCTTGTCGTTCCAACAGTCTTCGCAAATCGTGAGTCCGACGGAAGCGTCACCGGCGCGAAAGGGCTTCAACCGTCGGCCGGGCTCAAAGTTCCGCAGTTCGTCGAAGACGTCATAGGTCGGCAAGAGAACCTTAGCCTGTTCATAAATTACTTTTCCGTCGCGCACCACAGCGGCGGCATTGGCGAAAGGCTTGCCGGCTTTGCTAGAGGAGCGGGCCACAAAACCAGCGACGGCCGTGAGACCTTTGGGAAGGCGGCGGGCCAGTTGCATTAGCCAATGGCGATTATCCTCCGCGAAACCGCTGACTTGCACCAGGTCGCGAGGGGGATAGCCGCAGATGGCCATCTCAGGAAAGAGAATCAGGCTCGTACCTTGGCCACGCGCCTGGTGCGCAAATTCCAGCATCTTGCCGACGTTGCCTTCCATGTCGCCAACCGTGGTGTTCAGCTGGCCGATGGCAATTACCATCAGTTTTCCCGCCGTCCTAAGACCTTGTCCGCTGGACGTGGTCCCTATGGGCTACACGCAACTATACCCACAGTTGTTCGCTGATACCACTGAGTCTGAAAGAGCTAAGTGGCATGCGATGCTTAGATCTCGCATTGGAAGATACCCACTGGGATCGTGTTAAGCTTCCAGTCTATGCAGAAGCGCAGGAGGGCTATCGTCACCGGCTCCGGCGGCCTGATCGGCTCTGAATGCACCCGACTGCTGTGCGAAGAAGGCTGGGAAGTTATCGGAATCGACAACAATATGCGCAGTCAGTTCTTTGGTGACGCTGGGAGTACCGCGCCTATCGTACAAGGGCTCCAGGACCGATACGCTTCGTACCGTCATGCTGCGATCGATATTCGCGACCGCCAGGGCGTGCGCGATCTGTTTGAATTGGAACGGCCGGATTTCGTGATCCACACGGCCGCGCAGCCGTCGCACGACAAGGCTGCGTCGATTCCGTATGAGGATTTCGACGTAAATGCAGTTGGCACTGTGAATCTGCTCGTGGCGGCGCGGGATTTCTGCGCCGAGTCTCCCTTCTGCTTTACGAGCACGAACAAGGTATATGGCGACCGACCCAACTCGCTGCCGCTGAAGGAGTTGGAAAAGCGCTACGACTATGCCAACGGAAGAGACGGCATCGACGAATCGATGTCAATTGATTCGTGCCTGCATTCGCTATTTGGGGCGTCCAAAACCGCAGCCGACTTGATGTGCCAGGAGTTCGGGCGCTACTTCAAGATGCCGATCGGAATTTTCAGGGGAGGCTGCCTGACGGGACCGCAACATTCGGCGGTCGAACTCCATGGTTATCTCGCTTATATAGTGCTCTGTGCCGTCAGCGGGCGCGAGTACACGATCTATGGATACAAGGGTAAGCAGGTCCGCGATCAAATCCACTCGTACGACGTGGCCCGCTTGTTTCTGGAGTACTACGGGGCGCCCAGATGCGGCGAAGTTTACAATCTTGGGGGAGGCAGAGCCAATAGCCTATCCATTCTGGAAACGATCGATCTCCTGGCCGATTGCGGGTACAAGCTGCGTCACTCCTACAATCCGACTGGCCGAGTGGGGGATCACATCTGCTACATCTCGGACTTGACGAAGATCCGGGAGCACTTTCCGAAATGGCGGTTAGAATACGACGTTGCCAGAATCGTAGACGAAATCATTCAGCGGCGCGTGAGCCGCGCAGCCGGGTGATCCCTCAGTATTCGAGCTTGAGTTTTCGGAAGCCGTGAAAGCACATCCTCAACATGATCAGGCCATTTTTGAAGACCTTGGTCATCTTCGTGGCACCGTAGACTCTCTCCTGGTAGTGAACGGGCTGGTCCAAAATTCGCAGATTCAGCTTGGCTGCCCCGAATAACAGCTCGTAGTCCCCCCAGCGGTCTACCGTGCCCCAATGCCCTATCATCGGGCGAATGCGTTCCCAGTCCGTACGCCAGAGCACCTTGGTTCCGCACAGAGTGTCCTTGATGCGCTGACCGAGCAAGTAAGAAAAGACGACGCTGAAAAACCTGTTGCCGACCATGTTCGCGCCCTTCATGGCGGCTCTTGGGACCGGATATACGAGGCGCGAACCATTGACGAATTCGGCGGCGCCCCGGGCGATTGCATCGATGAAATACGGAAGTTCCTCGGGCATAACCGTGAGGTCGGCGTCGAGGATAGCGAGAATGTCTCCGGTGGCGGCTTCGAATCCGGTCCAGACATTCTTCGATTTGCAGATGCCGGGGCCTTCGACTAGGCGGATCATTCGTCCCGGATGCAGCCACTGCAAATGGCGAACTTCGTCCGCGGTACCATCAGTCGATTTGTCGTCGCAAAAGATGAGTTCCGTTTGTCGGCCGAGCTCCGGCATACGATTGACGGCGTCCGCGATGTTGCCCTTCTCGTCCTTGCAGGGCACGATCACCGACACCGTCAGAGTGGAAGCGTCTACGGGTTTCGGTGCGGGCCTGGCGACGAGAATGTGCACCATGCACAGGCGGCTTACCCAGGGCAATTTGGCCCCAAGGCGATTCGCAAGTGTGGAAAGCAGCGGAATATATTTTGGCAGGAGAGCCGTCCGATAGGTTTTCAGCCATTCAAACCCGCCGAGCGAGAGCAGGCCGACCAGATCCTGTTCGGACAGCCAGTTCTGCTCGGGCTGAGGAATCTTGAGCCCCAGTTTTTCGGCTACCTTCAGGGCCGGCTCCCAAAGATGGTTGTAGTTGTAGATGACCAGTCTTGTATGGCGATGGCAAGCGGGCTGAATCTGCTGCAGCGTCTTCTGAATATCGACGATCTCGCCTACATCGCACAATAAGACGTAGTCGAACTTTTCTGATGGCGCGAAATCTTCCGGGAGAGCCTCGAAGTAGGTAAAGCGCGGATGCGTTTTGCGAGCGACATCAACCATCTCCGGGCTGATGTCCACGCCGACACCGTGACTGGGCTGCAGAGCGTCGAGAAAGAAGCCGGTCTGGCAACGCAGGTTCAGGATGCGCTTGTCCGGCTCAATAACGTGGCGCAGCAATCGCGCTAGCAACTCGTAGTAATAGGCATTCTTGCGAAACCAATGCTCTCGACTCGCCGCGACCGCTGATTGCTGCTGGCGGTTGAGTGCATTGCGCGCCTGGAGCGCCCGCGGTCCGGTGGTCAGGGAGGTTTCGGAATGGTCTGATTTGCCTGGCTGAGTCGCCATCACTGGTCGTGTGCCCATCATGCCCTTCCGCGACGCCCGCAGCTGAACGCGGCGGTCGGTATTGTACTCCGATTCCCGTTCAGTCCCCATCTTCTGGGGCGAGCCGAATCCAAAAGAAGCCTCGCTGGCAATCGTTGGGTCCGCGGGCCTGTGGCGCCATTTTGCTGTATTCTAGCAACCCGCGATGTCCTGAGCGCTGAAGCCGCGCAATCGCGAGCGTGGACAGGAAACGCCCGGACGGCCTTGGAGCCTATCGAGTTGCCAGCAGCGATTCTTCGTCGTTTATTGGCTCACCCCCTCACGGCCGGCCTGGATCTCGATGATCCCGGCACCACGGCCCTGCGGAAGCAGGTGATTACGTCAAAACCTTTCCTCAAGGCAATCTATAACGAGTGGTACAGCATGCTGGCTGCGGAGGTGCCACGCGGAGAAGGCGCAGTTTTGGAGTTGGGCTCCGGCGGCGGATACTGCGACCGCTATATTCCAGGACTGATAACGTCCGAAATGTTCTATTGTCCGACGGTACAGCTTGCGGTGGACGCACAGCAGATGCCGTTTCGCGACGGATCGCTTCGAGCGATCGTCTTTACCAACGTCGCGCACCATGTGCCCAATCTCTCGCACTTCTTTGCAGAAGCTTCCAGATGCCTTCGCACAGGAGGTAAAGTTCTCATGATCGAGCCGTGGGTTACCTCCTGGTCTCGATTCGTCTACAGGCACTTCCACCATGAGCCATTTTGTCCCGACGCGCGAGACTGGCGATTCCCATCAGGTGGACCGCTCTCCAGCGCAAATGGCGCGATCCCGTGGATTGTATTTGTGAGAGATCGTCACAGATTTGAATCCGAGTTCCCGCACCTGGTAATTGCACAAATTCGGCCGTTCCTACCTTTTCGCTATTTGGTCTCCGGTGGCGTTGCCATGCGCAGTTTGATGCCGGGCTTCACCCATCCGCTGTGGGCGCGTCTGGAAGCCATGCTCGAACCCTGTATGTCCAGTTTGGCCATGTTCGCCTTTGTTGCCTTGCGGAGACGCTAGGCACCCGCTGATAGAGTTGAGGGGCAGTCATCGTACGCTCGAATGAAGAACGCGGCCCCTGCCGGTCCGCGCATCTTCACGGCGCATGCGTCTCTGGCTCCTCATGGGTGGGTTGGGTCCCTGCGCGTGTCAGCGAACATCCGGAAGTAGAACAACGCTATCAGTGGCAGGCCGTTGAACAGAACGAAGGTCATGCGTACGCCCCATACGCCTAATGTCAACTTCTACCAATCGTTGATGTTACAATCCGCATTCATGTTTGGCATTGGTGTATCTGGCCTACCGCAACCGGCCCCGGCCGGCCTTCCAGAGGGCCGCTCATGGACGAGATCAATACGGACAATTAATGAGCGCATGCCGATTCTGGTCCTGCTCGTCTGGGCGCTACTTTACTTGCCACGGCCGTTTCTGCTCGGGTTCTATCATGACGACTGGTGGACTCTGGTTGAGCCGACCCAGGGTACTGCGCCATTCTCTCTAGATCGACTCAAATACTTTATCGGGATCCACACGGCCTATGCCAGTCGGCCGGTTCTTGGGCTCTTCGGCTTTCTGGCAAGCTCAGTTGTCGGGTCATCGGCGATGGCCTTCCAAGTCGTCGCGAGCATCCTTGTCCTGATCGCGGCGCTGTCTCTCCGATTATGGTTCAATAGTCTGCTCGCCGCCTGGCCGCAGTATCGGAGCGTCGTCGCGGACTGGGCCAGCATCTCCTGGATGGCAATGCCGTGGATGGTTGCTGTTACGGCGTGGCCGACGATGAGTCACGCGCTCCTGGCCCAAATTTTCTTCACTGAAGCTGCTCGCGTGGTCTTTTTCCCCGGTCCGATGACCATCCGGTCCGGTCTCCGGATGACACTTCTCTTGATAGCCTCTGGACTGACGTATGAAACGTTCTATTTTCAAATCTTTCCCATCATTGCTCTGTATGCGCTGTCTTCTTTCCGTGATGGCCAAAAGAAACGCAAAGTTCTGATGCTATTCGCGCTCTCTTGTCTAGCACAAGTTATTCCCATTCTGCTAAACCGATATATTGCGCAGGTGAATCCAGGCACGTCGAAGAAATTTGATGCGCAGTGGCCTTCTTTATTCGCCACAAATATCCAGATCTTGCCCATTGTTCTTAGGGCCAGCCTCCGGGAGCATAGCCATCTCTGGGCGGAGAGTCTTCGCCTGTTCGCAGTTCTTGCGGTGTGTCTCCTGGGCGTCGGAATGGTCCGCAAGGCGAACCGGTCGTTTGCCAAGCAACTGCTCCTTATTGTCGTTCTGGGTGTGGTGAGTTGTGTTGTCTCGACGTTTGTTTACTCGCTAGCGGGATACGGATTCAGCTATACGGGAGTAGAATCGCGTGCGCTCTTCGGTGCCTCGTGGTCGTTCGCGGTTGTTCTCTTCGCGTTGCTGGCGTGTGTACTTATCCAGGCCAGCATCGTCTTGAGGAGCGCTCTTGCGGTGTCCGCAGTTGCCGTGGTGGTCGTCATGGCACAGGCCCAGCGCACCGCAGTGGACGAGTGGGCGTATGTTTGGCAGCAGGAACAAAGCGTTCTGGCGGCAGCGCCGTTGGAAGCAATCAGCCGAATTCCTCACAGCGCCGCGATTCTCTATATCGGGCCATCCTATTACAAGAGTATTGTGATCTTCGGCGCAAGTTGGGACCTCACGGCTGCGGTCTTTGCGCAAAAGCCCCTCCGTGAGGCTCGAAGTGCTTATCAAGATCTCACAAATATCTATCCGGCCACCGACCTATACAAGTGGAGTTGGGATGGATCGTATTTGATCCAGGATAATCCGGGATATTGGACCCAGAAGTTTGCGGCTCCGCAGTTATATGTTTGGGACTACAAGACCTCCCGTATTGACGAAGTGGGGCCGGGATTTAGATGGCCGCCATGAACCTCTCCAATTCCAAATAAGTATAGCCCTATCAAGGCTCTCGAAGCCGCGCGCAACTCGGTTGCTCAGAGGGGAGACTATCTGCGCAGGCGGGCGTCTTGAACGGGTGCTTGAACCTCCTATGTCCAGTTTGGCCATGTTCGCCTGCGGTTCTCTATGCGGGCGCTGACATGGGTGTGGCTGGCTTCAAATCACTTTGTCGTGGTTGCTCATTGAACGGCGAGCTTGAGGCGCCATGGCAGCTATCCCCGCCCAGTGGTCGCTTTCAGCAATACGGTGCGACAATGCTCTGGATGGGAGCTCGAGGGGGCGATCCCTCCTGTAAGGAGTTATATGCAATCACGAGGAGAACTTCGCGCCGAACGCGAAATCAAGCATGGTGAATGGTTAGCAAGTCATGATACCGAAGCCGTCTGGGGATGGGGCACTCCCGCCGGACAAATCCGCGCAAAGCGCCGGGCGGCCCTGGTCATAGCCGGTGCTGCCTTATCTTCCGGCAAACGAGTGCTCGAAATTGGATGCGGCACGGGAATGTTCACTGAAATGTTTGCCGCGACCGGCGCCACCATCACCGCGGTCGACATCTCCCTGGAATTACTGAAGAAGGCGCGTGCGCGCGGTTTACCCGTAGGCCAGGTCACGTTTTGTGAAGGGCGGTTCGAGGAGTGCGAAATGGAAGGAGGATTTGATGCGATCATTGGTTCTTCCGTCCTGCATCATCTGGAAATCGAACCTGCAATCCACCGCATCAAGGAGCTGCTTAAGCCCGGCGGCCGAATCAGCTTCGCCGAGCCCAATATGTTGAATCCCCAGGTATTCCTGGAGCGGAAATGCAACTACCTTCCAATGTTCTCGTACATGTCACCGGACGAGACCGCCTTTGTGCGGTGGCGAATTGCGCGTCAATTACGCGAAATAGGTTTCAGAGGAATCAAGATTGAACCATTTGATTGGCTGCATCCTTCAACGCCCAAACCGCTTATCAGAATGGTCAGCGGTGTAGGACGCTTGATGGAGTCGATGCCACTGCTGCGAGAATTTTCGGGTTCGCTGTACATAAGTGCAGGACTTCCAACCAGCTGAGGACAAGGGGCTGTCAGTACTAATTGCCGGAGGGCGGGTCCTTCATAGCTTCGCAAGGCCCAGTCGGTCGCATCCCGGCTGAATCGGCCGCCGGCGCGAATTGAAACACGACGAGACCGATCTTGCTTGGAAAAGCACACTGCCTGAACCGAGAATCGCGCCGCACTCGTTCCAACACTGGAAGAGAAACAACATTTACGAAGTCCGGTTCTGTGCTCTGATACGGTTCCGCCAGCGTGATCAAATACCGGGTCTGAAGTGTCTCAATGCGCCGCATCGCAGTATCGACGTCCTTTTCGGCATAGCCTAGCGACGTATAGTAACAGCGAGTTCCCGTTGTCAGGCGTTGTTTAGCGACGAAAAAAGCCGCTGAATTCGCGTTCATCGAAGGCTCCTCGACGCCTACGACGTTGTAGCGTTCCGCAACATCCGACGTCAAACGGACGACTCGACTGAGTTCGTCGTATTGAGAGTCGCTGGTCTGGATCGGCAAAAGCCAATTCGATTGGTCAACCAAGTGGCCAGTGAGGTCGAAAGAAATCCTGTTCACTACGAACCACTGCGTGGAGCCCAACGCCAGCAACCCAATTAATGCGGCGGGCGGGAGCAGCACGCATAGCTGCATAAGAACAATCACGACGCAGGGGAGCAGCGCATACATGTATCGGGAGTCCACTGTGATATTCAGGGAGAATACGGAAAGAAGAAGACCCGCCTGGATCATGCCCAAGACCGCCACCGGCTGGATCTGAAGGTGCCGCTCGGGGGATGGCTTGAATCGCTGATACACGGCGAAGCCACCGACAATGGGGATGGCGGCCAGAGCGCCCCAATAGAGATAGGGACTCAGGAAAGACGTGCGAAGAAGCTGCGACCAGATGATCAGCTTGTGGAATACCGAGTCGCGCGCGCCATAGTTGAGGGCAATATCGCCGGAGGACGCATCACGAACGTGCTGCCAGATGCTACCGAGATTCCAGATATACCAGAAGCCACACAGAATTCCCAGCGGCGCAAGGAGGAATGCCAGTACTCGGGATGACCTGAACTCCAATTCGGCCGCGAAGTTCCAAGGCGAAGGCTTGCCAACCAACTGATAACCGGCATACGTGCATGGGGCCAAACAGTACAAAGGGGTCGTCGCCTTCGCCAGTGCTCCAAGGATTAGCGCCGAAGCGAGGTGCAGCGCGATTCGAGGCTTGGTCCAATCAGAGGATCTCACCGCGATGTAAAAACACCATGCGACCGCAAGAGCCTGTAATGGTTCAACAAAGAACTGATGCGAGAGGCCGACGAACAGCTGGGAAGCAGATGCAAAAAGGACCGCTGCCCAGGGGACAAGGCGCGAGTGAGGGGCCATTCGCTGCGCGATCTTGAAGAGGATTGCGAGTATGATGAATTGCGTTAGTAGAATTGAGAAGAGCAAGGCCGTCTCGATGGATCCAAAGATTCCCTGAAGGGGCACGAAAAACTGGCCCAGCCATACGATCCCCGGGGCCTTGGTCGGAAGACCATCAACCATCTCCCGAGCCCATGGCGCCAATGAGTGGCCAAACCAAAACCACAGATCCGTAGATACTTCGCCATACCAGGCCTGATCCCAGGGCCAGACGCTGTGGTCCCTAGAAATCCAGACAAGGCTCGGCAAAAGAAGAGCTGCTATTACTAGATAGTTCCAGGCAGTAGCAGGCACCTTCGAGAGAGTGGGGGTAGGCTTCATTCTGTCATCCACCAAACGATTGCCGGGATTCCAATCGCACATCCTAACGCAGGTCTCGGGTCATCTGCTAGCAAGACCAGGGACCTACGCTTGACACGTCTCTCAAAAGTATATAATCGTACGAAAACGAATCTTGCTAACGTGTCTTTGGTGATGCTGCGTTCTCCGAGGTTGGCGTGTTTTGGGAGTGGTAAGTCGCTGGGGGAGCTAGCATGGAACGCGTGATTTACGACAAATTGTTCTTCGATCAAATGACCGAGGGCAGTCTTTCTTCAGCGAGAGTCGTGCTGCCGATGCTATTCCGGTATGCCAAGCCTACAAGCATCGTTGATGTCGGTTGTGGACGAGGAACCTGGTTAAGAGCAGCAGCCGAATGCGGCGTCCAACAACTCTTGGGTATCGATGGAGACTACGTCGAACGAGATAAACTGCTCATCGATGAACGCAACTTTCGAGCTTGGAATCTTGCGGAAAGAATCGACATTCCGAGGCGATTTGACCTCGCAATTTCTTTGGAGGTCGGCGAGCACTTGCCTTTTTCCCGTTCAGAAACGTTTGTGGCTGATCTCGCAGGCCTGAGCGATCTGGTCCTGTTTTCCGCGGCGCTTCCGTACCAGGGCGGAACCGACCACATCAATGAACAGTGGCTTGAATTTTGGGGAATCTTGTTCCGTCGGTACGACTATGTTCCGTGCGATCTGTTTCGCAGGCAGATTTGGGGCGATAAGCGAGTCGAATACTGGTACAGTCAGAATCTTGTTCTCTTCTGCAAGCGGGGCCTCGCGTACAGTCTATTCCCCCCCGAGACGATCGCGGTAGATCGACCGCTTTCTTTTCCGCATCCCCTTACATTTCTTTACAATCTAACGCGTTACCGTCCGTTGTTTGGTCAAGCGCTTGATTTGGAGTTTCAAGACTATCGCACATTATTGAGCGCCTACCTATCGGGAGAAACGACGCTCCCTCTCCTCAGAATGCTGGGTGTGACAGGTGCAAAAGACACCGTAAGAGTTGACCTGTTCCCACAGGCCCGCACTCAAATAGTGAACGCGGATGAAGAATTCGAATCGCGCAACAGAGCGATTCAGCGTCAATCTTCCGAACTGGCGGATCGTGACGCCCAGATCCGCGTCCTCCACCACAAACAGGCGGTGCTGGAGCAAGAGCTGGCGTCCAGAGACGAGACGATTCGGGTAAGAGATGAGACGACTCGAACACAAGAAAATGAGCTCCAGATTTTCAGGACTTCGAAATTGCAGCGCCTCAGAAGTACCATCCTCTACGAAAAGCTATCAGGGCGCAAACTAGTCAAGATCATCTATCTGGTTACCGCTCTGGCCACGCCCGAACGCGCGCGGCTTCGGTTGAGGCCCCTTGTGCACCGACTGAAACGCATGTTCGAATCGGCGACGCAGCCAGGGCCTAAAATTGAAAGACGAAGACAGGAAAAGTGGCCCGAAGATAGGCCTCTGATCAGTGTTGTTATCCCTTCTTTCAATTACGGCCGCTACCTCGAAGAGACGGTGGATTCAGTCCTGTCGCAGACGTTTCAGGATTTTGAGATTATCGTGACGGATGGAGGCTCGACTGACGAGCATACCCTGGGCGTCCTGCGGTCTTTCCAGAAACCAAAAACGAACGTCTATTTCAATGGAGGTCGTCACCTGCTCGGGGACAATAGGAATCTCGGCATCAGTCGAGCACGAGGAAAATACATCTGCTGTCTGGATTCGGACGACAAGCTCAAACCGACTTATCTAGAAAAGGCGCTGTTCCTACTCGAGACCTATCATTACGATATCGTCTCCACTTCTGTCCAGTGCTTTGGCGACTCTAACCTTTTTTGGCAGGTCGCCGCCAGGCCCAGCCTGGAAGAGATCACCAAGGGTAACCAGTTCTCGGTTGTAGCCGTGTATGTGAAACAAATGTGGGAAAAAGCTCAGGGTTACCATGATTGGGGCCTGGGCAGAGACCTTGTGGCTGAGGATTGGGATTTGTGGGTACGCATGATGGCGTTGGGCGCTCGGGCTATCAATATTCGCGAAGCCTTGATGCTTTACCGCGTGCATGATGCCAGTTTGAGCAAGCAATCGCACGTTCGTCCGTGGGCGGAGCAGATCAAAGAAATCCTCAAGTTCAATGAGAAGCACCTCAAGCGAAAGAACTACCTGCTTGCAGCGAGGAGAAATGCGGCGATCATACAAGTGCAAGACCCCTATCTCAATCTGGTTACCTCTTATCGGAAGGAACCCAAGAAACCGGCTGTTCTTCTTGCACTCCCGTACACGACGACTGGGGGCGCTGATACCGTTTTCTTGGGCATGGCTGAGCATTTGACGGCGAACGGGTTTGATCTCTCGGTGGTGACGACAATGCCGACTGAAACGAGCTTTGGCGACAATACTGCCAAGTACGAAGCCATCACAAATGAGGTCTACCACCTTCCTGAGTTTCTCAAAGAGGAGCGCAAGTGGAAGGACTTTCTCTTTTACTTGATCGAGGCCAGGAACATGGACATATTGCTCTTGGCAGGTTCTGCTTATGTGTACGGACTCCTACCCGAAATTAGGCAGAAGTTCCCACACCTCAAAGTAGTGGATCAGTTGTTCAACGAATTCGGTCATATCGAGAACAACAGGAAATACTCGCACTATATCGACGTTCACCTTGTTGCCAACGAAACCATAAAAAGAATGTTGATCGATCATTTTCGTGAGGCCGAGGATCGAATCCGGGTTATCGTTCACGGGATTGACGTGGAAAACTGCTTCAACCCAAACAATATTGAAGTTGGAGTCGTGGAGCCAGGGGTTATTCCGCAAGACAAATTCGTGGTCTCTTTTTTGGGCCGGTTTTCTGAGGAAAAATGCCCAGAGAAATTCCTACAAATGGTTAACCTGCTGAAAGAAGACGACAATCTGCACTTCTTGATGGTCGGAAATGGTCCTGAGTTTCCCCGTATCAAGGAGCAAATTAGAGAGTTGCAATTGGACAGCAAGATATACGCTCCTGGTTTTGTGGCCGATCTTAGGCCTTTCTTGAAAATGAGCGGGGTGGTCGTAATTCCATCGAACATCGAGGGCATCCCGATCCTTCTAATGGAAAGCTTGTCCCTCGGGGTTCCCGTCGTGGCCTCTAGTGTGGGCGGCATTCCCTCCATAATTCGCGATGAGTTTAACGGCTTTGTATGCCAACCTTCAGATATCCAGGGTTTTGTTAGAAACATCAGGAGAATCGCCAGAGACGACGGCCTGCGGAAGGCCATGAAGGCGAATGCACGGGAATATGCCTTGCGGCACCTAGGTGTGGACAAGGCAAATCGTGAATACAGCAATTTATTCTTAGAGCTCGTAGGTGCCGAGCGTCGTCAAAGTAGGGCCGTCGCCAACACGGGATAGTGCGGTCGGGCCTCCTCGCGCGGGCACGGAGGAGGTGATTAGGCTGTCGGGAAAACACCAAGGGGGCTGTTCGTTGCAGCTCACGAATAAGCGGGTATTGATTACAGGTGCGGACGGCTTTATTGGAAGTCACCTGGCCGAGCAACTTGTGCAGGAATGCGCCAAAGTCCAGGCGTTTGTCTACTACAACTCTTTCAACTCTTGGGGCTGGCTCGATACGTTGCCTCAAAGAATGCTCAAGGACATCACAGTATTTGCTGGTGATGTCCGTGACGCCAGTGGCGTGGAGCTGGCCGTCAAGGGTTGCGATATTGTCTTCCATCTCGCCGCCCTGATTGGGGTTCCCTTTTCATACCAATGCCCGGACGCCTACTTGGAGACAAATGTTAAGGGAACGCTAAACGTATTGCAGGCTTCGAGAAGGCTGGGAATTGAAAAGGTGTTAGTGACGTCAACATCTGAGGTTTACGGCACCGCACGCTACGTTCCCATTGACGAAAACCATCCATTCCAGGCGCAGTCTCCCTACAGTGCAACGAAGATTGCCGCCGACCGCTTGGCGGAATCCTTCTACCGATCCTTCGGTCTGCCGGTGGTTATCGCGCGTCCTTTTAATACGTATGGGCCGCGGCAATCAGCTAGGGCAGTGATTCCGACGATTGTTGTCCAGTTACTTTCGGGAGCAACGGAGATCAAGCTGGGGAGTCTGACGCCCATTCGCGACTTCACTTACGTAAAAGATACGGTGAATGGGTTCGTTGAGCTTGCGAAATCCGACCAGAGCATCGGTCAGGAAGTCAACATCGCCGCCGGGCAGGAAGTCTCCATCGGGCAGCTAGCGAAGGAATTGATCGACCAGCTTAGTCCAGGGACGACGATAATTTGCGATGAGGTCCGCGTGCGCCCTCGGGAATCCGAAGTCGAACGGCTTCTCGGTTCTAACGCGAAGATTAAATCTTTGACCAACTGGACGCCACAATATGACTTGCCCCGGGGCTTGGCAGAAACCATCGCTTGGTTCAGAGACCCGATGAATCGGAGCAGATACAAAGACTATGTTTATAACGTTTAGTTCGCTATGCCAATTATGCGGGCGGTGATCTTGGCTGGGGGAAAGGGCACACGCCTAAAGCCATATACGATAACTCTGCCCAAGCCGTTGGTGCCTGTCGGCGGCGAATTGCCTATTCTCGAAATTGTGATCCGACAACTCACTAGAGCTGGGTTCGACCACATCACCCTTGCGGTCAATCATATGGCTAACTTAGTGATGGCGTTTTTCGGAGAAGGTTCTCGCTGGGGAACTAGAATCGATTACTCCTTAGAAGAATCGGCACTGAGCACGATCGGACCCCTTACTTTGATTCCCGATCTTCCCTCAAACTTCCTCGTCATGAATGGGGATATTCTTTGTGATTTAGATTATTCCGATTTTTATCACCACCACGTTGCGCACCAAAATGATGTTACTGTGTCGGCTTACAAGAGAACTGCGACAATCGACTTCGGCGTCATCACGTACGATTCCAATAATATTGCCACGGAGTTCGTTGAGAAGCCCGTTTACCATTTCGATGTCAGCATGGGGGTGTATTGCCTGAATCGGAGCGTCGTCGACCAACTACAAAAGGGGAAGCCTTACGGGTTCGATAATCTCATGATTGATGGCATCCGGAACGGGAGGAAAATAGAAGTCAAGCCGTTTGAAGGCTTCTGGCTTGATCTAGGCCGTCCAGAAGACTTCGATCTTGCCAACGAACAATTTGAGAAACTGAAGAGCAGACTCGGTTTGGTGTGATGAAGGTCCTCGTGACAGGCGCGGGCGGCTTTTCTGGGCGCCACCTGGTACAGTATTTGGCTGAAAACTCTTCACTGGAAATCTGTTGTACCTCGTTAACTCCCAGAAGTGGGGAAGCTAACTGGTTTACCTGCGACCTAACGGAGAGGAGCGCCACCGCTGCCCTCATCGAGCAAGTCGCACCCAACCGAGTTTATCATCTGGCGGGCGGGAACAGTAATGATTATGGGGCCGACTATCAGGCAAATGTCGTATCCACCCGAAATCTCCTCGAGAGTATCGCTAAGACGGCACCACGGTGCAGAGTCTTCCTCGCCGGGAGTTCCGCGGAATACGGCTTCGTCGCCGAGGAGGAAAATCCCGTCAAGGAAGACCATCCTCTAACTCCAATGAGTGTTTACGGCTTAACGAAGGTCTACCAGACGTATCTAATGAAGTTCTATTGTGCGTTTCACGGCATGGACATCGTTATGGCGCGTCCTTTCAACCTGTTAGGTAAGGGCATGTCGGACAAGCTCTTCGTTGGCCGTGTGTATCAACAAGTCGACGCATACAGAGCCGGCCGTACAGCGAAAATCTTGGTCGGAAACTTACAACATCGAAGAGACTATATCCACGTAGAGGAAGCCGTGCGCTACTACGCGCTAATCATGCGACGCGGGAAGGCAGGCGAAGTCTATAATGTCGGCAGTGGTGTCTCCATAAGACTCCGCGACCTTCTGCAAAACATCTTGGAAGAAAACGGATTGGGCACAGACGTTGTGGAGGAGCAGGCCGCAAGAGGCACAAATACATTTGACATCAAAGACCTAGTTGCGGACGTCAGCAAGCTTAAGGCGCTGGCAGCTGCCTAGCATACCTGTTTCCATCGCTCCGTTGGTGGGCCAGCGAGACGCGCCAATCATGATAGCGTCCGCCTTTCAGTACCGAACGCAGCTAGCGGCGATGATTGTCGTCAATACCGTATTTTGATTGTTCTTTGACAGCCCAAGCGAGGCTGTCCACCCTGTGAAGATCGCGAAAACTCGGCGGCTGAAGCTCCTCCTGCATGACACGCACAGGGCCGGGCCAGTTCTCGCTCACATCGTGGAGCGCGACGATACCGTCAGGTTTTACGAAAGGCGACCAAAGCGTGAAGTCTCTGTGAACACTTTCGTACTCATGGTTCGCATCGATAAAGAGAAAATCCACCGGCTCGGTCCAGGATCGCACGACATCGAATGAATATCCCTTGATCGGATGGACGATATCTGCAACGCGGCATCGTCGGATGTTGCGCAAAAATCCCTCTTCAACAGTCCGTGGCATCTTAGCGATCAGTTCGTCGTAGTACAGCTCCTGGTAGCTTGAACTCTCATCGATGCCGAATGGATCTACGCAGAATAGACGCGCGTTGACCTTTTCGCGCATTCCAGCCGCGAGAAGCACAGAGCTACGACCCTGCCAGCAGCCAATTTCCACAACCACGGGGCCGCACGCCGGAGTGCGAAGGCGTGCTAGATCGAACAGGCAATTGCCTTCCGCTTCACTAAGCCAGCCTTGGATGTGCCAAGCGATACTGATCCACTGCCAGCTAAGTGGATAGCTTGCCTTGAGGCGCACTTTGGTTTCGTTCATTGTTTCTCTATTTCCTTCCTATCAAACACTTACGATAAACAGCCTTAGCATACCGCAGCGGTTTGGTCATTCTCCACGACAGCGAAGATTGTAGGTCTATCATGAGCTGATCTCGATCCTTTATGAGCTGATCCCGATCCTCTATGAGCTGATCCCGATCCTTTATGAGCTGATCTTGGACATGAACGAGCTCCGCAAGGTCATGATGGTTCACGAGGAGGGCACTCATGTTGTCAGCATACAATCTGGGGTGGTTTCTGAACAATTGAGCGTAGGAATACATGACCTGTTCGCACGTCATCATGGTGACCATCGAATCGGACCGTTTCCGGTAATAAAACAAGGTTTCCGGTATCGAAAACACGTCGCGGCCGAGTTCAATCAAGGACAGCCAAAAGTCGTAATCCTCCCATCCGTAAATCATGTTGGGATTGTACCCGTTGACCTTTGCCCAGTCTGACTTTCGGAAGAAGGCACTGCAAAAGATGACGTTGCCGTGCAAGATCGATGGGAACTGGTAAGCTGGCAACTCCCATTTGCCTGATGCCTCTCCAAAGAACTCAGCCTTGCAGTACACGATCCCCACACGTTCATTTGCTTCCAGCACACCAACCGCTTTCTCCAAGTAGGTGCAGCCAATCTTGTCATCGGCATCCAACGGTAGAATGTATTTACCTGTGCAGGCCGTTATCCCATTGTTCCTTGCCTTGGCTAGTCCCTGATGGCTCATCCGAATTAGCCTTGTCTTTGGCCGATCATACGTCTCAAGAATCTCAAGGGTCTTTTCGTTTGTTGAGCCATCGTCTATCACGATGATTTCGAAGTCTTGGTAGGTTTGCTCAAGAACCGAGTGGACTGCTTCATCCAGGTATTGTCCGTGGTTATAGCAAGGAATGATTACCGAAACCATGGGGGTGGGTAGGCGAGACTGCCCGATTTCACCTTCACCTAGGAACGTAACCACTCTCAGTCGCCTTCCCTTGGCGCGTTCGGATCACTCTGGAAACGGTTAGGTGGCACATGCAGTGTGTTATCGGGATACTGTACCATGAGACGCAATGTCCGTTGCGGAGAGCTGTCTTCTTTGGCGAGCCGGGCGTACCGAGATACGTCTGGGTGTTTGCGACCCGAGCTACTGATACCGACGCCCGGTTTCCCGTCGCAAGTAAACAGAAATGGCCGGCATAAGCCTTCATGTGCCCAAGTGGAAAGAAGGGCTGGCGTGCTCCTAGCCGCGAGCCTGGCTAGGAAACAGCAACGACACCAGGTGCCTAATCTCGTTCCTGGCCTGACCCTCGCAATCACGTCAGGAACTCAAATCCTCCGGTTGTCGGTTCGCGTTAGGTAACTGCTTAGGTGACCCGTCAGAGGTCTAGTTTAGGGCACAAACTGGCGCACTTCCTTGCGACGGCTGCCACAGACCGTGGGACAATTTCGGGGAGCCCCATTACTCACTTCGGACAGGTGATTTATGAAAAGCGGCCTTACAGTCGTAACCGGTGCGGGAGGATTTATCGGCGGTGCTCTCGTTTCTGACCTTCGCAGGCAGGGATTCACGAAGATCCGGGCGGTGGATATCAAGCCGATGGATGAGTGGTACCAGGTGTCCGACGACGTCGAGAACCTGGTGTTGGATCTGAATCTCAAGGACCACTGCGATGCTGTCAGCCAGGGCGCCTACCAGATTTTCAACCTCGCTGCGAACATGGGCGGCATGGGATTCATCGAAAATAACAAAGCGTTGTGCATGCTGTCGGTTCTGATCAACACACACATGCTTGAGGCCGCGCGCAATTATGGCATGCAGAGATATTTTTATTCGTCGTCGGCTTGCGTCTACAACGCAGACAAGCAAAGAGACGTCCACAATCCCGGCCTCAAGGAAGAGGACGCCTATCCCGCGCTGGCCGAAGACGGTTACGGATGGGAGAAGTTGTTTAGCGAGAGAATGTGCCGCCATTTCCGCGAGGATTTTGGCCTGGAGACTCGCGTAGCGAGGTTTCACAACGTCTATGGTCCGCTGGGCACATGGGACGGTGGCCGGGAAAAGGCTCCCGCCGCGATTTGTCGGAAGGTGATCGAGGCAAAGCTGAGTGGACGGCACGAGATTTCCATCTGGGGTGCCGGCAACCAGACGAGAAGCTTCATGTATATTGATGACTGTCTCCAAGGTATCCAGCTCATCATGGATTCCAATATCCTCGAGCCCATCAACCTTGGCTCTAGCGAAATGGTGACGATCAATCAACTGGTAGATATCACCGAAGAGATTGCTGGTGTTAAACTGAAGCGGTCATACGACTTGAGTGCTCCCAAAGGTGTGAGCGGCCGAAACAGCGACAATACTCTCATCCAGAAATACCTGCATTGGGAGCCGAGCACGTCATTGAAGGTTGGCCTCGAAAAGACCTACCGCTGGATTTACGACGAATATGTCGCGCGACAGCGGGGACAGACCGCACGGTCGAAGGAAAGAGTCCCTGCGGGGCGCCTAGCATGATTCCCTGAATCGAGCTCCAACCAACGACAAGTCGATGACACACGCTGCTAGTCGAAGTATTGCCCGGCAAGGCCGACTTGAGATTCCTGAAGTCGTGCACGTTTTTTGAGATTGGAGCGGACGCAGGAGGCGATCCGATGTTCCCGGCGTTACCGTGGAGTTGACGACGAAGAGATGATAGCTTTTTCCCAATTCGCGAACGGCCTTAGCGGCGGACTCCAAAGCCCGCAGCAAATATTCATTACTGAAGCTACCATCCGGCTGAGTCGGGGTAGGCGGGATGAAAAACGATGCATCGGCGTCGCGCACGGCCTCACCGGGGTCACGGACGGTTTTCAGTCTGGAGCCGGCTTGCCACGCCCCTAGCTTGCCCAATCCGAACACGGCGATGTTTCGAATCTCCGGAATGCGAGGACGCGCCGTCATGGAAGAACCGCCCTTCTGAAAGTTCGCTCTCCAGTGGGGGAGCCAGAATCTGTTGCGATTGGAGCCGTTCTCATAGCATCGCGAGCAGACAGTTGTCAACAAGACCGATGGTCGAAGATGTGGCTGCGCTTGTTCCGAAACTGAGAGGCCTTCGTTTTCGGCGCGGGCGTGCGAATTGGGCCTCAACATCAGCAATCATCGCTTTCGGGAGCATCAGGCCAATAGGTCGTGGCGCCGGTTTGTTTTCCCGGATCGGCGCTCCGCGCTCAGAGGAAACAGCAAACAAGGAGATCAAAGTCAGACATTACGCCTTCCGGCAAAGGACGGCGTATTGGCCTCCTAGCGGGAGGGTGGAAAGCTTCGCTTCGGTCGTGGCCATTTTGGAGTAAAGACGCTCCGGGAAGTATAGAAAATAACGTGTAGCGAGAATTTCCATTCGTGCAGCGCGCGCGAGGCGTCTGACCTTTCCAGCAGTCAGCAAGTGAGCCTGTGAATCGATCGGACTTCGGCGGACGATCAACTGTGTTACAGGATTGAGAGAATTGTGTTCGACAAGGCAGAAAATTCCTGGTGATTTGAGAACGCGAGCGATCTCCGCAGTCAAGGCTGACCGGTCAGCAATATCCACGTGGTGGTACACGCAAACCGCCGTCACGAGGTCAAAGCTTCTATCTTCAAACGGAATTTGCTTCGCTGAATCCTGTCGCCGTACGTTCAGACCCTCACAATGCTGAAGCATGCCGTCAGAAACGTCGCAACCTGCCACTTCGTTGAAATACCCTTTGCCCATCTTTAAGAGAGTGCCGTCTCCGCACCCCAAATCCAACCAGTTAGCCGATTCGGTTGCCGCAGCGTATTGCCGATAGAGATCTGTCACAAGCTTCAATTTTCTTTCAACGAAAAACCGTGATCCGCCAAACTTCTCCCGGATCGGGTCCTCCAGGAGCTTCGAGTACCCCGCTGCGGCGTAGTCATCAAATTCGGCAGGCATAATCCGTATCGGAGCTAAGTTGTCTCCTTTTCGAAGCGTTGCGGCAACAGGAATGCAGGAGCATCCGCAGTCAGCAAATCGTCTAGGACTATACAGAACCTGCAATGGGCGTACAACGGGATGAGTCTGCAGACAGGTGCTAGGCGATAATCTCTTGTTCTTAGCGCGGGAACAACTGGCCGTCGGAAAAGTGCTGTTTGGGCTGGCACGCCTCTCTTGGCCTCACTCGCGCACTGGAAACCAGCCCCGCAAAGGGCCCGCCAGCATCCAATGCTCACGAATGCGCTGCCTCCTCAAAGGTCAATTGCGGATGGCGGTCCCAGGATCGCGGCGTGGTTCCGAAGAGCACACCGGAATGGTCGATCGCACAACATAGGAAGGCCGTTCCATCGTCCGGAAATGAATCCTGGCCAGATACTCTCCGAAAACGCCTAGCGCAAATAACTGGGCACCGGAAAAGATGATGATGATCGATGCCAGGAACGTAAAACCAGGCACGTCTATGCCATGTATCAAGTAGCGGACCATCACGTAGGCCAGGACTAACACGCCGAAAAACGCAAAAGCGAAGCCGATTAGAGTTGCAAGTTGCAACGGGAGGACGCTGAACCCGGTCATCATATTGAGCGCGTGAGTCAACAATCGGCGAAACGTGTACTGCGATTTACCGGCTCGTCGAGGATCATAGCGGACCGGAATAGCGGCGAATCGATTCGTACCCCAGGTCAACAGGACGTCGACAGAAACAAACGAACTTTGATAACTGGCAAAGGCATCCCGCACCTTCGTTCGGAAAGCCCGAAACGGGCTAACTTTCGTCGCCGTTTCTGCGCCCAAGGCGCTCTGCAATGCGAGCTTTGTGATTCCTGCGGCCGTGTTACGCCAAAAACCATGTTGGTCTTCTTGCGGAGTGCCATAGACGACATCGTAACCCTCCGCCAGTTTATCCAGTAGACGGGGAATCTCCTCCGGAGGATGCTGCAAATCATCGTCCATAACAATGATGACTTCATGTTTGGCCGCTCGGATGCCGCAGAGCAGCGCGTTGTGCTGGCCATAGTTTCGCATCAGACTGATGCCACGAATCCATGCATGACTCGCAGCGAGCTGCCTTATTTGGTCCCAGCTCCCGTCGCGGCTACCGTCGTTCACAAGGAGTAGTTCGTACTCATCGGATACCTTGCGGAGTATCGGAGCCAAACGCTGGATTAGCTCGGGAAGGATAATCTCGCTGTTGTAAACAGGTACGACTACGGAAAGACTGGGTCTTGCGTCATCATCTATCACGTCGCTACTCAGGCCTGCCATCGCGGATCCGCGCTACTAAGTTAATCGACGGATGGAGCGGCAACGCCTCTTGGCCACGACAGGCCTCTCTCACATTTGACGATGTCGGCCCCAAATCAATCGGCCGGGATGCACGAACCATAACACAGTCCATTGCTTGCATCAAATTAAGGCACGTCAGGAGACCGCTCACCCACCATTCTAGGCACTGAAGACGCCAAGGGCACTATTTTTGCGAGGTCGTCCGCTGAGATGAATTTTCCACGCGAACATAAGTGAGCCAGTAGGAGGTATCGCCTGCGGAGATCAGGTCCTGGCCAGACAGGGAGAGGGGCATGCCTGCCCGGGTCATGGTCTGGTTCGCGGCGTCGAATACATCCCGCTCTTCCGTAATGAGGATCACAAAGGTTCCCGGCTTATAGACTCGCTGCATATCGATCCGCGGGTATTCCCACATGGAAAGCCCGTGTGACAGGAAGCCGCACATGATGGCGCGGTATTCCTTCGTTAATCTGTCGTCTACGTTATTAATCCAGAACACCGGGTAATCCTCTGCGGGCAGACGCTCTTCAATCAAGGATATGGCGGAAGCAACGCGCTTCGTTGAAGCCAGTCCGTCATACTCCGTCGTCCACGCCATTCCCGGATAGCCGGGCACCAGGGCGAAGCTGGCAACGGAGAGAGCGCACAACGAAACGACCTAGGACGCGGTTCGGTTACCCGATTGCGCCCATGATGATGTGGAGGTCATTAGCCGGCCCAGAAAGGAAAGACTGGCCCCTTTGGTGCTAGTGGGACAGATTTAGAGTCGGCCAGGCTGGTACCCACCGACCGTTTCACGCCTCCATCGCTGGTGGTATGATTTTGCGGCCGATAGGACGCCCCTTGAATCGCACATCGGGTAAGAACCCAGCCTTAACCGAGGCTTCAGATCGAGATGAAACCGACGGTTTCCATTGTTGTCCTCACGCGAAATGCGGGCCCTGAGTTCTGCCAGCTCCTCGAACGGGTGACCACACAGAGAGATCGTCGCCCCGAAATTGTTGTCGTTGATTCGGGCTCTTCAGATGGGACACCAGACTTGGCTCGCCGCTTTGGCGCCAAAGTTATCGACATTCCTGCCGCGAGCTTCAATCATGGTCAAACCCGCAATCTCGGCATCCAGCATTCCCAAGGAGAGATTTGCGTCCTTCTGGTGCAGGATGCACTGCCCGTTGACGACCAGTGGTTGGAAAACCTCACCGGTCATTTTCACGGAGACCCTTTGATTTGCGGTGTGACCACAAGGCAAGTACCCCGTTCCGATGCGGATATGGTCGTTCGGTGGGAAGTCCTGCGTCACAATAATTCCTTGGGCGGCGAAGTTAAGATCCGCTCCATTGCGGATTGGGCCGCATTTGAGCGGCTCCCGTTGCAAGATCGCTTTTTCATGTGCAATTTCGACAATGTCTGTTCTGCCGTTCGCAGATCGACGTGGGAAACGCATCCCTTTCGTTCCATGCCGTTTGCGGAGGACCTTGATTGGGCGGTGCGCGTTCTTCGAGCCGGACACAAGATTGTGTATGAGCCTGCGGCAGTGGTCATTCATTCACATGCTCGCTCTGGGATTTACCACCTGCGGCGGCATTACGTTTCAGCTAAGATAGTGCCAGTCATACTCGAATGCCCCGTTCCTGGGGTATTTGCGGACAACGATGATGGGATGTTCAGGGCAGTCAATGTCTTGATCCAAGAGGCATTGTCCCTTTTTCTTGTGGTCGGTCAGGAAGGTAGTTCTATCAGCCATACGGAGTGGCACCGAAGGGTCAACTACGTGGAGCGCGCCGGACTGGATCATGCCAATGGAACCCCGCGGTTGGCACATCTTGCGCAGCGTTGTGTTCACAAGCTTCTGAGTTGGTTGCCATTGTCTAAACGCTTCAAGTCGGTCACAAAATGGAGTACGGACCGTCGCAATCCCATGCGGGCGCATTTCTTTTTCTTGCTGTCGGAGATCGTTCAGGATGCACCTGACCTGGACGCTGCCACTGTCCGCCATTTGATCGTCCACTCTTTGGCGCGAAGCATAGGGCATTTCTTGGGCGGTTATTACCTGTGGTCGGACCGACTGAGCCGCGTTTCGCCGGGGCTTGGGGATCTCGATCGTTTTCTGTGTCTTGGCGTCTGATGAAGATCCTTTTTGTCGTTCATATTTTCTTTCCGAACTCTCGAGCTGGAACCGAAGTTTATACTCTCAGTCTAGCTCGCACGCTGCGGGAATCGGGACACGAGGTCCAGATCGTTTGCTACGAGCCTCGCGCGGATACTCCCGCCGAATTCACGGTGATTGACGACACTTATGATGAGCTGCCAGTCCACCGGATTCTTTTCAATCAAAATCACCCAGACGGTTTGCTTCACGAGTATTTCAATCCTCAGGTAGAAAAGCATTTGATTGGGTTCTATCAACGTGTTCAGCCCGATATCGTCCACGTGATCCATTCCATGTATCTTTCTGCAGCCACTATAACTGCGGCGCGGGAGTTGGGCCTTCCCGTGGTCTGTACTGTTACGGACTTCTGGTACATCTGTCCCACCTATCGTCTTTTGCGCGTGGATGACTCTATTTGTCCGGGGCCTGTCAATTTTCTGCAATGCATCCGCTGCAGCTGCCAGCTTCCATCTCTAAAGTGGCGGGTCATCGCGCAGCTGGGTCGTTCAGATGCGATTACTCGGCTGCTCAGGCCGGCGGCGGAACGCCTAATTGAAGCGCGAAGCTTGAGCTCAATGCCTGCGCTGCGGAAGTTGCGCAGCGTTATGGAACGCCCGCGTCGTCTGCGGGAAATTCTCAGTCAAGCAGATGTGCTGGTTGTTCCGAGCGAAAACACCCACCGCGTCTTGGTCGAGAACGGCATTAGTGCTAGGCGGATGGTGGTCCTGGGCTTCGGTCTCTCGCTGCCTCGTGAAATCTACCCCGTGAAAGAACTATCTGTGAAACTGCGCTTGGCTTTCATAGGAACTTTGAACCATACAAAAGGAGCTCACATAGCGATAGAAGCGGTACGACGCCTACCAGGGCGGCAGTCCATCGAGCTAACGATATATGGGGACACCGAAGCGAATCTTCAATATTTTGCGCGTTTGAAGCGAATCGCCGGATCGGATCGGCGAATCAAGTTCGCGGGGACTTTCCCAAACGAACGGATTGGCGAGATATTCTCAAAAATCGACTTACTTATAGTCCCTTCTTTGTGGTATGAAAATACCCCTTTAGTTCTCTATTCCGCATTTGCTGCAAAGACGCCCGTGGCTGTATCCGACGTTGGTAGCCTTGCCGACGCCGTTCGCCACGGGGAGAACGGTTTGGTATTTAAGATGGGCAATTCTGAAGATTTGGCGCGCCAGATCCAGGACGTCCTCGATGATCGTTCCTTATTGGAAAAGCTTCGGCAAGGCATTCCGCCAGTCAAGTCTATAGAGCAAAATGCGCGAGAATTGCTTGAAATCTACGCGGCGCTGTCCGTTCATCCTGCTGTGGCGAAACCACAGACAGAAGTCACTACGCTTTCGAAGTGGTTGGAATCGGTTCGTGGCAGCTCTTGAAGAGTGAACTAAATGTCCTGTCGCAAGGTGGGCAAACCGTCCAGGTGAATCATGCATAAGCGGCAAAGCTCTTGTTTGGTTCTCGGTGGTTGCGGATTCATCGGTTCCAACGTTGTGGAACACCTCCTGGATGAGGGATATCGTGTCCGCGTGTTCGATACCCCGTCTGCAAGCAGGGCGAACCTAGCTGCGGTCGAATCCCAGATTGATTTCATTAAAGGCGATTTCTTGAATGAGGCGGATCTCGACGGGGCCATGCGCGGCATGGACTTCGTAGTGCATCTGGTTGGAACAACGTTGCCGGCGAATTCCAACCACCGCCCCGTTTATGACATCGAATCCAACCTTCTTGGAACCATCAGCCTGCTGCAGGTGAGCGTGCGCCATAAAGTCAGACGCGTGGTATTTGCCTCTTCGGGAGGAACGGTTTACGGTGAGCCTCGAGAAGTCCCAATCACCGAGGAGCATCCGACAGATCCGCTCTGTTCATATGGAATTGCAAAGCTAGCGATTGAAAAATACTTGCGACTGTTCCAACACCTGCACGGACTGGATTATACGGTTTTGAGAATCTCAAATCCTTATGGCAAATATCAAAAGTTCACCGGTGAACAAGGCGCGGTCGGGATCTTCCTGGCCCGCGTCAGCGAAGGCCAAACCATCACGATTTGGGGCGACGGTTCTGTGACGCGGGATTATGTTTATGTGGGAGACGTGGCAAGGGCATTCGTGAAGGCCCTCACGCAGGATTCAGCCTATCGCGTCTTCAACATTGGCACTGGTGTGGGAACATCCCTGCGAGGGTTGCTCGGTAAGATCGAACGCGTCACAGGAATAACGCCCGTTGTGGTGTTTTCGGAGGGAAGGCCGGTGGATGTATCCACCAATATTCTGGATTCGACGCGAGCAAGCAAGTACATGAACTGGCGGGCCGAAACGGATTGTGATATGGGCCTGCGCAAGACTTGGTCATGGTTTTTTGAAAATAAAGCAAAAGCCACGGCTGCCTATTAAGTGTGTCAGGGCGAATGAATATCCCGTTGTTCTGAACACTGGGTAACCTCCTTGAGGCGATTGCCCAAAGATCCATCTCCACACGCGCCTGCCATTCGCTGAAATCTTCCGGCCTTGCGTTCTTAACGGCGACGAATCAGTAGTGGCGAAATAAGAGTAAGATAACCGACGTTTCTCAGGAGCCCCTGCTCTTGATAGGAGAAACTCTTGGAACAAAATTGGCCGAAGGCCATGGCGGAGCGTCTCCGATACGGGCTGCTGGTTATCGTAAGTTCTATAACGTGCGGTTACGCTTCCTTTTACGTTTATTACGTTAGTCGGGTGACTAAAGGATTTAGCGGAAAAACCGACATCATCGGGTATCCCTCCTTCTTCAACTACGACAATTATGCATTTTTCTACGGGTATCTCCTGGGCCTGCTTGTGGCGGTAGGCACGCTACTCATTTTGAGTCGATATGCTGATTTACAGCAATTCGACAATTTCCTGAGGCGGCTGCCCGCCATCGCGTTGACGAGCGTGGTCGTCGCTTTGGCGTTGGTTTTGAAAAGTTCAGGAACCTGGTATGGCTGGGCCACAATTAATGTTGTCTTGCTGACCCTGTTCGAGATTGGCGCATTCCGGATCGACCTCCGACGCGCCCGGAGTGGGGAATCTGCGTATGCGGAATGTGTTCTCTCTATCGCGCTCGCTGCTACCGTTCCGTTGCTTCTTTTTTATATCTCGCAGAATACCGGATGGCGAAGTGGTCCCGGCATCATAGCGCACGCTAGGTGGTTTCCCTTACCTGTTCTGATCGCTACCGAGATTGCAGTGCTGGTTGTTGGGTTCATGCACCTGAGAAGACATAGCGACAGGCGATTCTTTGACAGATATCTCGTTCGACTGATTCTGATTCCGGTGCTGATCTATCTTCTAGTCGCGAGCCTTCCGAGCACGTCTGTTGTGGATGATTTTCACGGGGGCGAAAAGCTCGCCCCTTTAAGCCTAGGCCTTCGCGGCGCCGTGCCTTGGCGCGACTTCTTATTTATTCACGGGGTGTGGGACGACTTTTTGCAACTCTACATACCTGCGCGCCTCTGGGAGCCGACTCCACGCGCCGGACTCGCAGGCACCGCACTTCTCTTTGCGCCCCTCTACTGGATCAGTTTTTATCTGTTATTTTTGGCGGTTTTCGAGTTTGCGCTGCTGCCGGCGTTGCTCGCCTTCTTTATAGTGATCGCGTTATTCCTACCCAACGCCGCGTACGTCGAGAATCTGTTCGGATTCCGATTTTTCCTTTATCCGCTAATTTTGATTTGCCTGTACCAGGCCGTTCGGTCCAAGAGGGCGGTTCTGTGGATTGTCCTTACGGCCTTGTGTGGAATCCAAGTATTGATTGCCCCTGAGTTTGCGTTGTTGGCGCTGTGTTTGGGATTCGTCATTATCCTTCGAGACTTATTGTCAAGCGACCGCCAGGAGCCGTGGATCAGAGGGTTCAGGCCGACACTGGTGTCTGGAATTACGACGGCAGTGTTCGTGACATTGTCAGCCTGGCTGCTGTCGTCCTTTGGAGCACTCGATGGGTTTCTGCTCATGGCCGTGCAAATCGCACGAGGGCATCTTGAGACCGGCGGCATACCCGTCCAGCCGATCGACGCGCTGCTCTGGGTCGCCGGAATTCCTCTTTTCTTCATCATCGGGTCGACGTTTGTATTCGTCAGGGCGCTCAGGTCTTCTCGCAGCCAAATTCCTGCCATCGTATGGTTGCTTTGGGCAATTGCACTTTGCACGGCAATCTATTATCCGAAATACATTGGCCGGCCAGACAATCACATCGCTGAAGTGTTCGTGGTCGCTCAACCCGGGATTGCGTTGTTAATTGTGTTTTTGCTAGCGCAAGCGAAAGACTTGTTGCGCGATCGCTATCGCCCATCCGTTCTGACGGCTGCCGGTGTTTTTCTTTTGGGCTTGGTGCTACTGTATCGGATTCCTGGTGACCCCTTCGCGCCGCCTCCCTTGTTCGGTTACATGTTGGACAGCGCTGAGTCGCTCAGGAGCCGATTCATCAGCGCCAATCAAACCACGAAATTTGCCGACTTGAGTACAAATGGGACGGCAGCCGCCAAGGCGGCCGCGCTTCGGCGGTTTTTCGATGCGCACTTGCGTCCGGAAGATACCGTGTATGACTTTTCCGATTCTCCCACAACCTTTTTCGCGATATTGCAATTGAAACCGGCTTCCCGCTTTATCCATGTGTCGATGGCCATTCAGGAGGAGTTACAGCGGGAGGTCACGAAGGATCTTGAAAAAAACCGTCCTCCCTACGTGGTTTACCATTCTGATTCGGGACTGAATGGCTGGGACGGCATTCCCAATGAAGTCAGACACTATGTCGTCGCACGGTACATAAATTTGAACTACGTCTATGACCGGACCATCGAAGGCTCGCTTATCTTCCGACGAGCAGACCTTCCTGGCGAGGCCCAAAATGATGGTGGCGCCACAACCCTTTCGGCGTGCGAACTGGGCTACACCCCCAATGTTTTCGCTCCGCGCACGGCGCCGCACGAAAGGCAGAGCGCGACGGTCTCACAGTCGGCGACGAACAGTTATCTGCAACTAAATGGTTGGGTAGCCGCTCCGGAAGGCGATAGTCGCCCCGAGCTTTTCGTGAGTTGGAACGGTGCAGTGTTGGATCACTTCCAGCCGACCGCCGTGCGACCTGAGATTGACAAGGCGCTAGGCCGGGCACTCGGCCCGACGGGCTTTAGCCGCAGAATTCTGCTTCCCAACGCTGAGATTGCACCCAAGGACATTGAAATCACAGTAGGCAAGACCTCTACTGGAAGATTGGTTCATCTAAGAGATGGGCCTTTTCGCGGGCAGCTGGACTCGAGCACGATTACGCCAATGTATAACGTTTCGCTTCCTGTTCCCCGCAGCGAAAGACCTGCCTACTTGGGCCTACAGTTCGCCGACAGTTCAATGGCAGGCCCTCAGCAATTCGAAATCACATCACCTAGCTCTGGGGGCGCAAGGATCGATTTCATGAAGATCGCCCGGGATCACGAACTGATGCTTCCGCTCGGTGGGTGCTACGCGTGGGGCGCCATTTCCAAGTCTGGGCCACAGATCGGGTCGGCGAAGCCGTTCACCTTGCAATCGGCATCGTACTACTACGAGTAAGACTATTTTCCGTACAGTGTTGCGGGTGGACATAGTTGCGGAGAAGGGTCGGACTCTGCCATAAAGTTGCTGGCAAGGTCTGGGAATACACCTGACGACGCGAGTTCGAGCGGGTCACGCGCAGCCGTACCGGATTGAGGATATTTGCCGTTTCTGACGACGAAGGCGACATCTCAGACAGTGCCGTACCCTGACACCAACACCGGCCGCATCGGGTCTTCGGGTAAATGGGCTTGACACA
>Ga0207023_10024_pt1 | contig 47911 bp, 43 predicted proteins | sample Alteio_BWMinCont_47_FD_153464 | JGI IMG/M metagenome (GOLD analysis project Ga0207023, IMG submission 153464) | Enriched cells from forest soil in Barre Woods Harvard Forest LTER site, Petersham, Massachusetts, United States -... | ecosystem: Environmental > Terrestrial > Soil > Temperate forest >... | reverse complement strand
ATAAGTATTTCTAATACTTCAATATTGATGATGATGAACCCAACATAAATAAGTATGTGCATAATACCTGCCAAGGGCCGCTTCACCATTTTAGATTGCCCAATGGCAATCAAAAACATGGTTTTCCATCTTTCCGAAGGATTGTCTTTAATATCTAACGGCCTGCCTAAATTTATGTTGCTGCTTATTCTGCGCACGGCACGCCAAAAAGAAAAAATGGCTACACCAAGAATCAATATGAATATAATCTGTGAAATCATACCAGTTAAAAGTTTGTAAAGTTCATAAAGTTTGTAAAGTTATAGTTTTCATCTTGATGAACTTTTCACCTTATACCTTGATGAACTGAGTTAGTCTTTTTTACCAAAAACAGAGAAGTGAACATAACGCTTAGGATGCAAACGGAAATCCATCAACAGTTGTGTAAGCTGTTCCGATGCCTGTGCAAGGTGGTTATAAAGAGCGGTATCTTTCGCCAACATACCCATGTTTCCTTGTCCTTTATTTATTCTACCCATAATTTGAGAAGTATAATAAAGCGTACTATCGGCATTATTAATAGCGCTTTGAATTCGCGCTTTTGCAATAGTATCGCTTAAATGGGCAAAATTGGTAATTATTTTATTCAGGTTGTTACTGTTTTTGGCAAGTATAGTGGATATTTCATCAATCTTATCAAGGATAGAAGCAATGTGGCTTTTTTCACTACCCATCAAATCATCTACACTTACTGTAGTGCTTTGTATATGCTGCAATGAAACCCGTATACTCAGAATACTTTGAGTTAAATTATCTTGTGTGTTTTTATTGAAAATTCCATCTATAATTCCTATAGTAGTATCAATAGAAGAAATAAGGCTTTCCACTTTCATTTTCAGGGGCAACACTTGTTTATCCACCGTTTCTTTAATGGTTTCTTCTACACTGGAAGGGAGAGTATCACCATCTTTAATTAAATCGGTACTGTTTCCTAAATTAAGTTGTATGGCTTTAGAGCCTAAAAAATCGGCGCTGTAAATTTTAGCCACCGAGTTTTTCGGAATCTTTACATCGTTATTAGTAATCTCCATAGTTACCACAATCCTACCCGATGAATTAGATTCTATGTTAATCCTTTTTACATGCCCTACATGAAAGCCATTAACTACAATGGCATTAGACGGCACAACACCTTCCACATCAGTATATATCGCATATATTTTTTTGTTGTGGCTGAACAGGTTTACGCCTTTCAAAAAGTTCAGTCCGAAGATGAGCATACTAAGCGCAGCAACGGCAACAATTCCTATTTTAACTTCTTTCTTTAGTGCCACAGTTTTATTATAAAGGTGACAAAGGTAAGGATTATCGAATAATTAGGCATAATTATCTATCGGGTTATCATTTATGTGCACTAGCAAAAACTACATATTGTAGTATTTTTGCCTATGACAAGCACAAAGCTATATCTTTACACTTCCTTAAAAAACATAATTAAATATTTATCATGGAAAAGGTATTAGAAAAGAAAAAAGACGAGACAAAAGAGCAAAACAAAGAAAAATTGAAAGCGTTACAACTCACGCTTGATAAGATAGAAAAAACTTATGGCAAGGGCACAGTAATGAAAATGGGAGATGCTCCTATTGAAATTCAGGAGGTAATACCTACCGGTTCGCTTACGCTTGATATAGCATTGGGTATTGGAGGATTGCCAAAAGGCAGGGTAATAGAAATATATGGCCCGGAATCATCGGGAAAAACCACCTTGGCTATCCACGCTATTGCTAATGCACAAAAATTAGGTGGCATTGCCGCTATTGTAGATGCTGAACACGCCTTTGACATGGCTTATGCACAAAAATTAGGGGTAGATACGAGCAACCTTTTAATTTCGCAACCCGATAACGGCGAACAAGGTTTGGAAATTGTAGATAACCTGATCCGTTCCGGCGCGATAGATATTATTGTAATTGACTCGGTAGCTGCTCTTACTCCACGTAGTGAAATTGAAGGAGAAATGGGAGATTCGGTAATGGGTTTACAAGCAAGGTTAATGTCTCAGGCTTTACGTAAGCTTACTGGAACCATCAGCAAAACAAAATGCTGTTGCATATTTATCAACCAATTAAGAGAAAAGATAGGTGTTATGTTCGGTAACCCTGAAACCACTACCGGTGGAAACGCACTTAAATTTTATTCTTCCATCCGTCTCGACATTCGTAGAATAGGACAATTGAAAGAAGCAGAAGCAGTGGTTGGTAACCGTACCCGCGTAAAGGTGGTTAAAAATAAATTAGCTCCTCCATTCGGCACAGCAGAATTTGATATTTTATATGGACAAGGTATTTCTAAAGTGGGTGAAATAATTGACATAGGCGTTGAAAAGAACATCATTAAAAAGAGTGGTTCTTGGTTCAGCTATGGCGAAACCCGCTTAGGACAAGGCAGAGATTCAGTAAAACAAATTTTTATCGACAACCCTGAATTGGCTGAAGAAATTGAAAATAAAATAAAAGACGTACTTGCAGTAAAAGCTGAATAATGTAAATGCTAAAGGGTAAATGAAATTCATTAACAATTTACAATTTGCAGCTTGTCTTTTTTTCATTGGCTTTCTGGCTACGTCTTGCCATACTAAAAGCGTAAAGTCTAATCAGGAGGTCAGGGCCAGTGATAGTACATCTAAGCATGTTGATACCATGCCGGCACGGATAAACTACTATACCGGTTTCATTGCAGCGCACCCAAAAGATGCTAATGCTTATTGGAACCGGGGCAAGCTGGAGTTATTGAATAAAAGCCTTGCTCCCGCTTTGAATGATTTGACGGAAGCGGTGAAGTTAGATAGTACGCAATCAGATTATTTTTACAGCCTTGCCGATGCTGACTTTTTAACAGGACATACGCATGAGGCACGAGATGCTTTCCAAACAGCTATTCGGCTTAATCCTAAAAACACGGATGCCATTTTAAAACTGGCAGAACTTTATTTTTATGTGCAAAAATATCCTGATGCTATTGACCTAATAAATCAGGCATTAAAAGTAAGCCCCTACATAGCCAAGGCCTATTTTTTAAAAGGCATGATTTATATGGAAAATCATGATACCGCAAAAGCTATATCCAGTTTTCAAACAGCTGTAGAACAGGACGCAGAGTACTACGATGCATATATTCAATTAGGATTGATGTTTGCAAAAAAAGGTAATCCTATTGCATTGTCTTATTATGACGATGCTATAACAATCCAGCCTAATAACCCTGAGCCCTATTATGATAAAGGTACATTTTACCAGTTCGGCAGTGATTATGACGATGCTATAAAATCATATACAGAACTGTTGCAAGTAGACTCCCTTTATAAAAATGCCTATTATAATTTGGGGGTTATTTATAACATCAATAAGGCTGATTATGCAACATCACTCACCTATTTCAGCAAAGCAATCAAATGCGATACGGCTTATTTTATGGCATACTATGGCAGGGCAAACTGCTATGAAATGCTGAAACAATCAGATAAAGCATTGGCAGATTATATGCACGCATACCGTATCAATCCAAAATTTAAAGAGGCTGAAACAGCTTATGAACAGCTAAAAGCAAAAACCCATAAATAAAACCCGGATGAAAATTATTTGTATCGGACGAAATTACTCTGAGCACGTAAAAGAAATGAAAGCGGAAGCAGGTGCTGTTCCTGTATTCTTTATGAAAGCGGAAAATGCTTTGGTTAAAAACGGAGATCCATTTTTCTATCCCGATTTTTCCAAAGAGATCCATCACGAAGTGGAAGTTGTTTTGAAAGTTAACCGCAACGGCAAGAACATAGAAAAGAAATTTGCTCACAAATATTTTGACGAGATAACGATAGGCATTGATTTTACTGCCCGCGACTTACAAACTGAATGCAAAAAAAAGGGCAACCCCTGGGAAATGGCCAAAGCCTTTGATTATTCAGCCCCAATTGGCAAGTTTGTACCTCTTACTGATTTTGTAAATATGTATACTATCCCTTTCCATCTGGACATAAATGGTACCACCGTGCAAGAAGGGAATACCCGCGATTTGCTTTTTCAATTTGACAGTATAATTGAATATATATCTAAATTCGTTACACTTAAAATGGGCGATTTAATTTTCACCGGAACACCTGCAGGTGTGGGCCCTGTTTCGATAGGAGACAAATTGGAAGCCTTTATAGGAAATGAAAAATTATTAGAGTGTGTTATTAAATGAAAAAAATTCTGCTGCTGGGTGCCGGACGATCCGCCTCTTCTTTAATTGAATACCTTTTAGATATAGCCCCCCGGCTGGATTATGAAATAACCGTCGCTGATACTTTATTAGAATCTGCCGAGCAAAAGACCAAGAAAAATCCTCGTGCACGCCCTATTTTATTAGATATAACTGACGAGATTAAAACCCTTGCTGAAATAGAACGGGCCGATTTGGTTATATCTATGCTACCTGCATTTATGCACCCTCCTATTGCTATTAAGTGTGTTCAACTTAAAAAGCATTTGGTTACGGCTTCTTATGTTTCCGAAGAGATGAAGAAATTGGATGAAGAAGCCAAAAAAGCAGGAATCATTTTAATGAATGAAGCAGGCTTGGACCCCGGCATTGACCACGCTTCTGCCATGAAAGTAATTGACGAGATAAAAGGAAAGGGTGGAGAATTAACTAGTTTTAAATCCTATACCGGAGGATTAATCGCGCCGGAATCGGACGACAACCCTTGGGGATATAAGTTCACTTGGAACCCCCGCAATGTGGTTTTAGCAGGGCAAGGAGCAGCACGTTATATTGAGAATGGCAAATATGCCTTCATTCCTTACCACAAGCTTTTTAGCCGGACAGAAAAAATACATTTGGATGAATTAGGAGACTTTGAAGGTTACGCCAACCGCGATTCTTTGAGCTACCGTTCTGTTTACGGAATTGAAAAAATACCTACGCTTTTACGCGGTACCTTACGCAAAGCAGGCTATTGCGAAGCATGGAATGTATTTGTACAGTTGGGCATGACGGATGATACGTACATCATTCCTGAATCGGAAAAACTAAGTAACAGGGAATTAATAGAATCATTCCTTCCAACTGGAAAAGGAGATGCAAAAAACCGCCTTGCCGGATATCTTGGACTTCATTTAGATGGGGAGATACTGGCTAAACTGGAGTGGCTCGGACTATTTGAAGACACCAAATTAAATATTGCAAATGCCTCTCCTGCCCTACTCTTGCAAACCCTTTTAGAAAGCAAATGGAAACTAAAAGAAGGCGATATTGACATGATTGTTATGCAGCATCAGTTTGAATATGATTTGAATGGAGCATCACACAAGCTATATTCTTCCCTGATAGTTAAGGGAGATGATAATATTTATACGGCTATGGCTAAAACGGTAGGCCTACCCGTTGGCATAATTACCAAACTCATTTTAGAAGGCAACATAAAACTGACCGGGGTTCATACACCTACTACTATTGAAATATACGAGCCTTTACTAACTGAATTGGATAGCTTGGGAATTAGGTTTAAGGAGAAAGAGGGGTAGAAACCTACTTCGCCATTCCCGCCTCTTGCAGCTTATTGGCTAATTGCCCACAAGCAGCATCAATATCTTTTCCGCGGCTGCGGCGTGTATTTACAATAATGCCTTTGCTACGTAGTAGTTTTACAAAAGAGCTCATCCGTTCCGGGCTGGTTTGTTGAAACTCACCTTTGTCTATCGGGTTGTATTCTATCAGATTTACTTTACAAGGGATAATCTTACAAAACTCCGCCAGCTTATAAGCATCGCCCATGCTGTCGTTAAAGTCTTTGAACACGATATACTCGTATGTGACTTTGGTTTGTGTTTTACTATAAAAGTATTTTAAAGAATCTGCCAATTCCTCCAACTTATTAGTGTCGTTAATAGGCATAATTTTGCTTCTCTTCTCATCGGTAGCAGCATGTAACGATATAGCAAGGTTGAATCGTACGTTATCATCTCCCAGCCTGCGAATCATCTTTGTAACTCCCGCAGTAGAAACCGTAATACGTTGTGCGGCAAAATTTAATCCTTCAGGAGAAGTTATCTTTTCTATAGATTCCATTACATTGTTGTAGTTCAGCAATGGCTCGCCCATTCCCATATACACGATATTGGTAAGCGGAGTTTTATATTTTTCGAGGGTTTGTTTTTGTATGTATACTACTTCATCGTAAATCTCATCGGCGCCTAAGTTGCGTTCTCTTTTCAGGCGGCCTGTGGCACAGAATTTACATTCCAAGCTACATCCAACCTGTGAAGAGATACAGGCCGTCATACGCTTTTCAGCAGGAATTAAAACGCCTTCTACCCTTTTATTATCGTATAGATGGAAAGCATTTTTAATGGTTCCATCTGTACTTATTTGAGATATTACGCTGGCAAAATTGTTGATTACAAAATCAGTTTTCAAGGCCTCGCGGGTAGCTTTCGGCACATTGGTCATGTCCTCAAATGAATGAGCCGACTTTTGCCAAAGCCATTCGTAGACTTGCTTCGCCCTGAAGGTTTGCTCGCCTCGTTGCTTAAACCAATAGGTTATTTCTTGTATTTCAAGATGCCGAATATTCCTCGGTGCTGATGTTTCCGATACTGCCATAGTTGCAAAGTTAGGCTATTATTTACTAAGAAGAGTAAAGCTGTGATTCGCCTTTTAACAATACTTCGGCTATGAGAAGGTCTTTAGGGCTTGTAATTTTAATATTTTCGGGGTTTCCGTCCACTAGCCTTATTTGTTCACCAAGGGCTTCAACCACCATAGCATCATCGGTATACGAGTAATGATATTCTTGTTGGTATGCCTTTTTAAGGAGTTCGGTACGGAAACATTGTGGCGTTTGAGTGGCACAGTAACGAGACCTATCTACCGCTATGGTGCGGGTAGATTCTATTTGACGTATGGAATCGTTAATAGGAATGGCAGGAACAGCATTGCCATACATTTCGGCTGCTTTAAAAGTAGCTAAAATAGTTTTGCTGCTTACTAACGGCCGAACTGCATCGTGCACAGCTACAATGCCTTCTTCGGTAACAAACGCAAGTCCGTTTTTAACCGAGTGGAAACGACTTTCGCCATTGTAAGCAATTTTTACCGGCTTATGGAACATAAACTCGGTACATAGTTGCTCCCAATATTGCATTTGGTCTTGCGGAAGCACCAAAATGATTTCAATATTCGGATCAGTATCTAAAAATTTGTTGATAGTATGGAGCAATACCGGCTTTCCATCCAATTTTAAAAACTGTTTGGGCACCGGGGTTTTCATCCGGGTTCCATTGCCTCCTGCAACTATTATAGCGTATTTTTTGATAGCATCAGACATCTTACCGCTTAATCAATAATAAGCATGGCATCACCATACGAGAAGAACTTATATTTTTCCTTAACAGCTTGTTTATAAGCCTCCATTATCAAATCATATCCACCAAAGGCGCAAACCATTATCAGCAAACTCGAACCGGGTACATGGAAGTTAGTAACCATGCTGTTAGCAATACGGAAATCGTAAGGAGGGTAAATAAATTTGTTGGTCCAGCCTTCAAAAGGTTTCAGCAATCCATCGGTAGAAACAGAGGTTTCAATAGCGCGCATACTAGTAGTTCCAACGGCACAAATTTTCCTTTTTTCAGCGATAGCTTTGTTTACAATATCCACCGCTTCTTGAGTGATAGACATTTGTTCCGAATCCATTTTATGCTTGCTCAAGTCTTCTACTTCAATCGGGCGGAAAGTACCTAAGCCTATATGTAAAGTTATGTTAGCAAAATCAACACCTTTCAGTTCCATTCTCTTCATCAGCTCTTTGCTAAAGTGGAGTCCGGCGGTAGGAGCTGCAACAGCACCTTCGTTAGTAGCATAAACGGTTTGGTAACGTTCTTTATCAGTGTCCTTAACTTCTCTTTTAATATACTTAGGCAATGGTGTTTCGCCCAAGGTGTATACTATGTTTTTAAACTCTTCGTACGTACCATCAAAAAGGAAACGGAGGGTTCTGCCTCTGGATGTGGTATTGTCAATAACCTCAGCTACTAATTCTTCATTATCGCCAAAATAAAGCTTATTACCTATACGGATTTTGCGGGCTGGGTCAACTAATACGTCCCACAAAAAGCTTTCCCTATTCAATTCTCTAAGCAAAAACACTTCAATTTTAGCTCCTGTTTTTTCTTTTTTACCGAACAAACGGGCTGGGAATACCTTGGTATTGTTAAGAATAAAGGTATCGTGCGGGCCAAAATAACCTAAAATGTCTTTAAAAACCTTGTGTTCTATCTTGCCACTTTTGCGGTGAACCACCATCAGGCGCGCTTCATCGCGGTTTGGGCTTGGGTATTCTGATATTAATTCTTTGGGGAAACTGAAGTTAAATTCGGATAGTTTCATGTAGTATGTATAGGTTACTTTTATAGAAAAGCTTGCAAATATAATACCAGATGGGGCGTTTGTCAACAAAAATCTTTGCCAAAGCTCTGTAAACCGCGCTGTGTATGGTTATTTATTTTTGTTGGAGCCCGAGCCGTCATGCTGAACTCGTTATTCCCTTCCTCCTCCTCCAAAAACGTATTTAAGGCAAAACTGGTAAGCCATGTTATCGCCATTATTAAACGAGAAGGGGTAAGCGCTAAAGGCCTGAGTGGGTATGGCGCTATGTTTAATAACAGGTATAAATGAGTTGGAAAATCTTACGCCAAAGTAAAAACCCGAGGGGAAACGATAGTTAATGCCTCCGAGCAAACTCACATCTATTTTATTTAAGGTGTTTGGCTCAAGCGGTATGTTATAACCGCTGTTTACATAACTATAGCTAAAAAGGTACCCACCAGAAGCACCTAGCTCCCACTCAAAATTATTGTAGAACTCTTTATTTAGGTTGAAACGTATCCGGTGCCTCAATAGTAGTGGCACTTCCATATAATTTAAGGTCAGTTTAAAATATCCGTTATTGGTAGAATCGGGCAATTGTTCCGTCCCTTTTTGAACATAGTTTATTTCGAGTTGCAGGGTATTTTTTCTACCCATTTTACGGTTTACAAAAGCGCCTGCCGTAAATCCTACTTTATAAAAATCATTGTCATAATCGCGCGTGTCTGCCCCCTGAACATCACTCACTACAGGGCCTAAGCTTAAGCCTACTGCAAAACGCTGGGCCTGCAACGGAGGGATGCAAAGCATTATAAATAGAACAAATAGGAGTATACAGCGTTTCATAGTACAAAATTATGGAAATTAAGTAGGGACACGACATGTCGTGTCCCTACAAACCATATCCACATTATCCTCACCGACAAAACCCTACCCCTTACCGACTTTTCGCTTTCTTGTACCTAATATAGCTAACGATCTCTTGCCAAGTAATGTAGTTTTGCCCCATAAATTAAAAATTATGGAAACTGAAAAAATTCAAAAACAAGATAGAGGAGGCAGAGCCCTCGGCGGTTTAATAGTAGTAGCCGTGGGCGTTATTCTGCTCCTGAAAAGAATGAGCCTCTTTATTTTCCCTACATGGCTATTTACATGGCCCATGCTGCTAATAATACTTGGCTTATACATTGGCGCAAGGCACCGCTTTTACAGAAGGGGCGGTTGGTTTATTATGGTGCTTATTGGTTCGTTTTTTCTGATAAAAGACTACTTCCCCCAATACGCATTGGCAGATTATATTTGGCCTATCGCCATCATTGTAATTGGACTATACATTATGCTGCGCCCAAAGCGCTACTGTAACTGGGAGGCCAGATATAGTAATTTGCACGGAAATCGTCATTGGAAAAAATGGGAGAAATGGGAAAAGTGGCAAACAGCTCAAACTGTTGATTCATCAGGAGAAGACTTTATAGATGCTGTATCTATATTCGCTGAGACGAATAAAGTGGTAGTATCTAAAAACTTTAAGGGCGGCGATATTGTAAACATTTTCGGTGGATGTAATTTAGATCTTACAAAGGCCGACTTTACCGGAACCATAACCCTTGAAGTGGTTCAAATATTTGGAGGCACTAAAATAATTGTGCCACCCGATTGGAAAATAATAACCAAAATGACTTCTGTTTTTGGAGGAGTGGAAGACAAAAGGTCTGCCTCATTACTAAAAGAAAATCCGGAAAAAACACTTATCATTGATGGTACTTCCATTTTTGGAGGGATAAGTCTTCAATGCTACTAAAGTATAAGCTCTATGAACTTTATAACTCCCAGTCACACAAGCCGTAATTTAGCGCTGATAAGCATTGCGCTTGCGGTGGTGTTTATTATTGTGCAAAGTTTAGTATTGCTATGGTTTGGTATTTCTCCCGTAGATGCTATAATAGACAGCGTTGTTAGCAATGTGTTACTTGCAGTCATCTCCTACTACTTAGGAAACATTCTGCGTTATTACCGCCCGGGGAGAAGCAAGTTTTTTTATGTTTTTATTTGGGATTTGGGCATATCGGGAGTATGGCTATTGGTAATTAGCCACCTGCTTCCTTTTCTTATAAAAGATAGTGCCTACACTTCCTTTCTTTACAAATCTTCCCCCGTACGGTTTTTTGTTGCCTTTTTAATTACCGGATTAGCCGCTATGATAAGCTGGGTAATCTATAGTTATGAAGAGCAACGAAAAAATGAACAACGAAAAACAGAATCGGAGAAGTTAGCAAGGGAAGCCGAGTTATTTAAACTGCGCAAACAACTTCATCCGCATTTTTTATTCAATAGTTTAAACTCCATCAGCGCGCTTACCATTTCAAAGCCTGAAGAAGCAAGGAACATGGTACAACAGCTTGCCGATTTTTTAAGAGGAACATTAAAAAATGAGGAAGAACTGCAAGTAACATTAGAAGAAGAATTGCAATTACTGCAACTTTATTTAGACATTGAAAAAGTACGTTTCGGCCATCGGCTGGAAACCATTATTGAAAAAAATGAAGCAAGCCTCACTGCTAAAATTCCTCAACTATTATTGCAACCCCTCATGGAAAATGCTATTAAATTTGGGTTATATGATACTACCGAAAAAGTACTAATAAAGCTTGTTGCTAACAAGGAACCCGGAATGTTATCCATCTTTATTCAAAACCCTTTCGACCCTTCTACATCGGCCACAAAAAGAGGAACCGGGTTTGGATTAAGTTCCGTATCGCGAAGGCTTTATTTGATTTATGGACGCAATGATTTATTAGAAACAAAAGCACAAGGCAGCACATTTATAACCACCATCAAAATTCCACAAAATGATTAAAGCAATTATTATTGATGATGAGCCACTGGCAAGGGATATTATAAAAGAATACCTCCGCTCCTACCCTTTTATAAATTTGGTTCAGGAATGTGGAGATGGCTTTGAAGGCGTGAAAGCAATTGCTCAAAATCAGCCCGACCTCATTTTTTTAGATGTGCAGATGCCGAAAATAAATGGCTTCGAAATGCTTGAACTACTAAGCACTGCTCCCTCCGTAATATTTACCACCGCTTTTGATGAATATGCCATTAAGGCATTCGAGGCTCATGCTATTGATTACTTGTTAAAGCCTTTTAGTAAAGAACGATTCGAAAAAGCAATACAGAAGTTGAACATGGAAAATGGAGAGTTGAAAATTTCTACTGCTCCTAAGATTGAAGATGAACCTATTGCTCTTTCTCCTGAGCAACATACCAGAATTGTAGTTAAAACGGGCAATAACATCCGCATCATTCCTATGCATGAAATTGAATATTTACAGGCTGATGACGACTATGTAAAAATCCACACGAAAGAAGGTTCTTTTCTCAAAAAGAAGACTCTCAGTTACTATGAAAAGGTGATGGACCAAACCCAATTTGTACGAGTACATCGGTCTTATATGGTGCAAGTGCAGCAAGTAACACGCATTGAGCCGTATGAAAAAGACGGGCATATTGCTATCCTTAAATCGGGAGAAAAAATACCGATTAGTAAAACGGGATACCCCAAACTAAAAGCAATACTCGGGCTATAGAGTTTATAAAGTCTGAGTCGTTATGCTGCATCCCATATAAATACACTCAAAAAAACGGCACAAAACGGCATATTTTGGTCGGAGACCGACTGGCAATTTATTTCGATTCCATTATTCAAAACCCTATCGCTTAGTGGCTTTTCACTTATTTCTTACCTATATGCAAGGTATATCCTATGTTGGCAATATTCTCATAAGTGCCAAAGTTTTGATGGGCTCTTCCACCATATATTTCAAGGTGCGAATAACAGGCGTAATCGAGCTTATTGCAATATTCCAAATAAACATGTTGGAAAAAGACAACCCGGATGGTTGCTTCTGTACCCATATTCCATCCACCGAGTTGAAATTGCCTGTGATTCTCATTGCCAAAAATAGCATTGTCAACATGTGGTACTACCGGACCAACACCCGCTTTAATCAATCCGCAAATAGCAATACATTTATTACGGGTAGCAATAAAATTGAATTTCCTAACTATATTAATCAGGAAGAAATTGGCTCCATTATTTAACTGGTAACGTAAGGTAGAATTATTAATATAAACAGTAGTATCAACAGTTCTTCCATGAAGTGTACCGCTAACAATCACATTATAACCTTGGAGTACAACATATTTTGTATGGTCAAAGTTTAGTTCAAGTCCCCATTGTTGCAGTTTATCAAAAAAATAACCTATGCGGTAATTATATTGAGGAATAGAAGGCGCTACATTAAATAAATTGTCCCAACCTATATGGTCTTGCGCTTGTATGTTATTAAAAGCATAATTATTGTTCATACCGGGCTGAACAACATATAAATTGCTATTTGTATATGTTTCCTCATTATATCCCCAAGAACCATACCAGCTGCCACCCTGAAAAAATTTGTGGTGTTTAGTGCTGTCTGAATTTTGTGCAATAGCTGAAATGCTAAATACAGATGCGAGGATAAAAATATTTAAATGCTTTTTCAAGTGGAGGCTTTTTTATTGTTAAAATATGCGGGGACGCTGATAGTGACGGCAAAAGTAGAGAATGTTTCTTTAATGTAAAGCCTATTTTAAAATAGCTCCAAAATTTTTCGGGCTAGTGTAGCTGAAATTTTTTCGTTCGATTCATGTGTCCAGCCTGCAATATGTGGGGTCAGTACCACTCTGTCACTTTCTATCAAATAGCGGAAAGAAGGAGGTAAATTACTTTTATCCAGTCCTTCAAAGGAGAGGCTTTCATATTCCAACACATCCAAGCAGGCACCAATTACTTTGCCCGATTTCATACATTCAACAAGATCATCGGTCTTCACTTGTTTGCCTCGTGATGTATTAATAAAAAAAATATTTTTTTGGAATTTTTCTAAGAACGAGCGGTTAACTATATGGTTAGTTTCCTCTGTTAAAGGCAGGTGTATACTCAATACATCCGTCTTTTCAAAAAGCTCTTCCAGGGTAGATTCTTTCACAAATTCATTGGAATAATTCTTTTTGTACTTGTCATAAGCTAATACCGTAACATCAAATCCTTTGAGCCTTTGTGCAAAGGCACTACCCATGTTGCCGTAGCCGATAATACCTATTGTTTTACCTTGCAACTCTACACCACGGTTGCTTTCTCGAATCCACAAACCTTGCCTGACTTCAAGGTCTGCGCGGTTAATGTTATTCATTAAACAAAGTAGCATTCCCAAAGCATGTTCCCCAACAGCATCACGATTTCCTTCGGCAGATGGAAGGCATTTTATTCCCTTGCTTTCGGCATAAGGCACATCAATGTTTTCCATTCCGGCTCCGGCGCGTGCAATAAATTTAAGTTTGCTTCCTTTGTCAATAAGTTCTTTATCCAGTTTAACGCGGCTGCGAATTACTATCCCATCAAACTTATGCAGCTCCTCCCCTATTTTTTCCCTACTCCATTCATATTCCAAATGGCATGTAAATCCTTTTGCTTCCAACTCTTTTTGCAATAGCGGATGAACAGAATCAATGAAGAGGATGTTTATGGATGAGGGCATTTTATGTTTTTGTAGTTGCGAAATTAAGACAATCCACCATAATTCTGATTTTACGCTTAGATTTGCAACATTCTCATGACACAAACCATTAAGAAAAATATAGCAATACTTGGCTCTACAGGCTCTATAGGCACACAAGCCCTTGATATTGTACGTGCTAATACGGACAAACTACAGGTGGAAGTTCTTACGGCCCAAAACAATGCCGATTTATTAATTCAACAAGCCATAGAGTTCTCGCCCAATGCTATTGTAATTGGAGAAGAAACAAAGTATCAATACGTAAAAGAGGCTCTACAAAAGCACGATATAAAAGTGTTTGCAGGCGCTGATGCACTTTGCCAGGTGGTGCAAATGGAAAGCATCCACATGGTGTTGGCTGCTATTGTCGGCTTTGCCGGATTGCGTTCTACACTCGCTGCCATTGAAGCCGGCAAACAAATTGCCCTTGCCAATAAAGAAACTTTGGTAGTTGCAGGAGCATTAGTTACTGAAGCAGCCAAAGCAAAAGGAGTAAATATTTATCCAGTTGATTCGGAACATTCCGCCATATTTCAATGTTTGGCAGGGGAGTTTCACAATAAAATTGAGAAGATTATCCTCACCGCCTCGGGTGGGCCTTTTAGAGGAAAGGCCCAAAAGTTTTTAGAGACCGTTACCAAGGAAAATGCGCTGAAACACCCCAACTGGAGCATGGGCTCTAAAATTACTATTGACTCTGCAACCCTTATGAACAAAGGGCTTGAAATTATTGAGGCAAAGTGGTTATTTGCACTCCAGCCTGAGCGGATTGAAGTAATTATTCATCCCCAATCAATTATCCATTCACTGGTTCAGTTTGAAGATGGCTCTATTAAAGCCCAAATGGGATTACCCGATATGAAGTTGCCTATTCAATATGCGCTCTTCTACCCTATGCGGGTTTCGTCCTCTTTCAAGCGGTTTGATTTTACTTCTTATCCATCTCTCACCTTCGAAAAACCTGATTTTACTTCTTTCCCGGCTCTGCAACTTGCTTTCGAGGCTATGAAAAAAGGCGGCAATATGCCTTGCATTTTAAATGCCGCTAATGAAATAGCAGTACATTCATTTTTACGAGATGAAATTGGTTTTACCGATATTCCTAAAGTGGTTAAAAAATGCATGGAGAAAGGTACTTTCATCTCTGCTCCTACCCTTTCTGATTATATAGAAAGCGATAAAGAAACCCGTGCAATGGCATCTGTTTATATAAAAAACAAAACCCATTCGTAGCTTTTTGATTTATTTGTTATTTTTGTCTTTCAAACCAATAACCCTTTATTATGAAAAAACAACTCTCATCTATTCTCTATATTTTCCTTGCAGCATTCTTATTTGCCTCCTGTGGCAACATGTCAAACCTTAGCGTTGCTAAAAGACATTACAGAGGTGGCTACTATGTTGACTTTGGACACAAAAAAACTATTCCTGTAGCAACAACAACTACTAAAAATAATGTATTACCTGTTAATCATAGCGCTCCGGTTGTAACTGCTAATGTTGTAAAAACCACAGAAATCAGCCCTATTGTAAAAACTGAACAGAAACCTGTTATTTCAGAAAAACTGACCATCACCAGAGAATCGGGCTATAAAAAGGACCAAAACATTAGCACCAGTATCTTAGAGGAAAATATCCATACTTCGCAAGCTATTGAAACTAATAAAAGCACTGCAAGCGGATCGAGCAGCAGTAGTACTGCTTCAAGCAGCGCTGTTCCTTTTTGGGTAGTTGTAGTATGTGCCATATTTATTCCTCCATTGGGTGTGTATTTTGCGTATGGCATTGGAACCTATTTTTGGATTGATCTTATATTAACCCTGCTTTTCTTCTTCCCGGGTATGATATTTGCATTGATTATGGTATTGCAGAAATAAGCATTAAGATTTAAGAGTCCTGAATAATATTCAGGACTCTTTTAAAATTATTGGCTCTGCTTCTGTCATTTCCCACTATCTTTTCTGATTCTATAGAAAGCTGTGTTGCTTCAATTGTTTTTCAAAAAAAGCAATTTTCTGTTTAAGCACCCCCTCACTCAAATTAAATTTATCTTCTCTATACGTGGATTAAACTACTTATAGAATATGTTGACCGAATAATTACGGAAGACTTTTTTATGTGAGCTATTTTTGGCTAGATTCGAATCGTTAAACTTCTATCTAATTGAAAAATACTATGAAAACCCTACTTACCATTAGCACACGCTGCATTATTTTATGCATGTTGTTTTCTTCTTGCAATTCAAGCCTTTTAGTAACTAAGCGTCATTATACCGGCGGTTATTATGTTGAACATACTAAGCGCGTGAAAACTATTAATCCAGCCAGAGAAGAAAAAACCGCTCAAGCTAGCACAACATTCCCTTCCCACTCACTGTCCTATAGAGCAAACCCAGCTATTATTAACGAAGATTATAATCAAGTGCCTGAAATAGAGTACTCTGTAAATACTTCTACACGGGAAAGAAGGCCTCATAAGCCTGTTACTTCATCGAACGTTAAACAAACATTTGAACAAAGCACTAATATTAGTAAGGCTATTGAAGTCCAAAGCAACCCTATCATTTCCGAAGTTAACGCATCATCGGGCCATGGCGGTGGTGGAGATAAGTCTGCCATAAGTTTGCTTTTGATAGTTATTATTGTAATATTAATTTTATGGTTAATTGGCATTTTAGCAGGCGCAAGTGGATTAATAAATTTATTATTGGTTATAGCCTTGATACTATTAATTTTATGGCTATTGAAAATAATATAAACATACGCAGCTAATGCAAGTTTTTCAGTATTAAAGAAATACTGGTAAATTTGTATACTAACTAATAATTAAGCTCTTATGGGAAGATTGCTGTATGTTATAGCTATTCTATTGGTAATATGTTGGTTAATAGGATTCTTCACTTTAAATGCAGGAAAAATAATTCACATACTATTGGTTCTTGCAATAATTGCCATTTTACTAAGAGTTATAAAGGGTAGTAAGCCGCTTTAAAAGAATGCCGGGTCGTATTGTTTTGTTCTTATTATTAGTTAGTATTCCTATCTACTCTCCGGCACAAAAAGATAGCTTGGCTCACCCCACAAGGTTTGATAAATATTATATTTATTCAGGCATTTTAGATGCACGTGATCAGGTAATAGCACCTTTTCATTGGAATGAAACGCAGTGGCTTATAGTAGGAGTATTAGCATCAGCAGAATCGGCACTCATATTCACCAATGGAGATAAAAACATACAGTCTTTTGCTCAACGCAATCGTAGTAATATATCCAATTTTATAGAGAATAATTTTGGAGACCCCTTTGGCAGTGGGCTTTATCCGGCTATGGTGGTTGGCACATCTTATTTGGTTGGTTGTATTTTTCATAAAGACCACCCAAAACACATGGCCATGCTTACGGCTAAATCAGTAGTAATTAGCGGAGCCACTACTTTCATTATAAAGTCTATTACCGAACGCTACCGCCCCGATCAAACTTCAAATCCTGAACAATGGCTCGGGCCTAAAGGCCTGTTTTCTTATGATTCTTATCCATCAGGCAATACAACGGTTGCTTTTGCAACCGCCACTATGATTGCACTGGAATATCCACGCCCTTTAATCATTCCCATATTAGCTTATGGCCTTGCAGCCGCCACTGCTTATGGGCGCATTAACGGAAACTATCACTGGGGCTCCGATGTGCTTTTAGGTAGTGCTCTTGGGTATTTTACCTCCCGGCTTATTTACAAGCACAATAACTGGAGCAAATGCCGGAAAAAGAAAAAAATCACGGCGCTTTCTGAATAGAAACTACAATTGCTTTAATGGGATAAAAGGATTATCTTTGTATACAGTCAAACAGCATAAGATGCCATCATTAGCAGCCATATCAAAAATTGATTTTCCTTTTAAAGTTGATCAGGAGGAAGTAAAGCAATGCGCCAAAGATTTGTTTATGCCTTCTTTTCCGCAGGTGGAAAGAATGATGAGCGCTTTTGATAACACCGAAATAAAAACACGCAACTTTTGCAAACCCCTCGATTATTATCGAACACCACATGCTTTCCAAGACCAAAATGCAGAATATATAAAGCTTTCGTTGGATTATTCTGTAAAAGCGATTGAAGAATGTATTGCTTCGGCACAAATTAAAAAAGAAGACATAACCGACCTTATTTTTATTTCTACCACAGGGCTTGCCACGCCTAGTTTAGATGCACTTATCATTAATAAAATGCGACTAAGCCAAAATATAAATCGCACCCCTATTTTTGGCTTGGGTTGTGCAGGTGGGGTAGCAGGCTTTGCAAAAGCAGGCATTTTAGCAAAAGCAAATCCCGATGCGGTGGTATTGCTTGTAGCGGTGGAATTATGCTCCCTTACTTTTTTACGAAACGATTACAGCAAAAGTAATTTCATAGGGTCAAGCTTATTTGCCGATGGGGTTTGTGCATGTATTATTACGGGAGACAATCATAAAAACAAAACAAAAAATAGCGTTACTTATATTGCCTCTCAAAGCAAATTATATTACGATACGTTGGATGTTATGGGCTGGGAATTTTTGGATAAAGGATTTAAGGTTCTGTTTTCGCAAGATATTCCGACCATCATCTCCAGAAATATTCAACAAGATGTTACTTCATTCTTGGAAAAACATCGATTAACACTTTCCGATATAAAGAATTTTATTTTTCATCCCGGCGGTAAAAAGGTATTAGAAGCCTATAAAGAAGTCTTGTCCGTGCCGGGAGATTTTCTAAAAAATACGAGAGAGGTAATGATTGATAATGGAAATATGTCGAGCCCTACCGTGTTATATGTTTTAGAGCGTTTCTTTTTCCAAGGTTTTGAAAACGGATATGGACTAATGGTATCAATGGGTCCTGGATTTTCCAGTGAAATGGCTTTATTACAAATGAACAAAAACTAACATGGCCTTTATTCTTTTTATTTCATTTATTATTCTTCTGCGCGTAGCGGAATTAATACTTTCCAAAAGAAATGAGAAATGGCTACTGCAACATAATGCTGTTGAGTATGGCAAAAAGCATTACCCCTTTATTGTAGCGCTTCATGTTCTGTTTATCGCTTCTCTTATAATCGAATACTACACACAACAGCCAATGTCCTGCAGTTTATTTTTCCTGTTTTTATACTTTGCATTTCTTGCCCTTAAAGTGTGGGTTCTTATGTCGTTGGGGAAATATTGGAACACTAAAATTTACCGCATTCCAAATGCTCCATTGGTAAAAATAGGACCTTATAAATACCTGAAACATCCTAATTACATTATTGTAATTAGTGAAATTGCAATCATTCCCCTTGTTTTTCATTTGTATCAAACGGCTATTCTTTTTTCTGTACTTAACCTAATTATGCTGTCGGTTAGAGTTAGAGAAGAGAATAAAGCGCTGTTGTGATATTAAGTAATGATTATCAAATATTTTACATTATTTAACTTATTAGTATTGTCAAATAAAGCGCGATAATCTCCTGCACAACAAAAATTGCGGTAACTTTACGTCCTTTTGTAATATAAAATATGGGTACACTTATTGAGGTTTCGCAGTTTTTTCTTAGTCTTTCTATATTAATCATCTTGCATGAAGCGGGGCATTTTTTTGCCGCTCGCTTATTTAAGATACGGGTAGAAAAATTTTATCTTTTCTTTGATCCTTGGTTTTCTCTTTTTAAAGTAAAAAAAGGCGATACCGAATATGGAATTGGATGGCTACCCTTGGGTGGATATGTGAAAATTGCAGGCATGATAGACGAATCTATGGATAAGGAGCAAATGAAATTGCCACCTCAACCGTGGGAGTTTCGCGCTAAACCAACCTGGCAAAGATTAATAGTAATGGTAGCAGGCGTAACGGTAAATCTGCTTTTAGGTATTGTTATTTATACCGCCATGTCATTCATGAATGGCTCTAATTACCTACCAATTAAAAATGCCAAGTATGGCATTTACTGCGATTCTTTGGCTAATAATGTTGGATTGAAAAGCACAGATACTATTGTTGGCGTTAACGGTAAAACAGTTACCCGTTTCGATTCCATTACCATGGATGTTATTTTTGATAAAGCTAAATCCATACAAGTGGAAAGGGGCGGTAAAGCAATAAGCATTCCTATTTCGGAAGAAGATTTATCTGCTATTTTGGGCGATGCCAAAGGCTTTATTTGTCCGCTTTACACCATTAAAGTTGACTCCATATTTCAAGGATCAGGCGCTGAAAAGGCTGGTCTTAAAAAAGGCGATCATATTGTTATGATAGATAGCGTCAACACCTATTTTCAAACCATGTCCACAACGGTACAAAAATTTAAAAACCAAGATATTAAGCTTTCTGTGGTTTCTAATGGACAATCGCGTATTGTAACTGTTCATGTTAATGATTCCGGAAAAATAGGCATTGGTCTTATCCCTGATACGCTACAAACAGTGCATACGAACTATTCATTTTTTCAAAGCATTCCAGTTGGGATAAACATGGCATTTGCAACCGTAAAAAGCTTTGCAAGGCAGCTCAATATTATCTTTACTGTTAAGGGTGCGCATAAACAAGTAGGCAGTTTTATAACCATAGCAAAAGGATATGGCAAAGTGTGGGATTGGGGGCATTTTTGGCTCTTTACCGCGCTCATTTCCATAATGCTGGCATTTGTAAATATTCTACCTATACCTGCGTTGGATGGCGGACATGTAATGTTCCTTTTATATGAAATGCTAACAGGTCGCAAACCCAACGAAAAAGTAATGGAATATGCACAATGGGCGGGTATGTTATTGTTACTTACAGTTATTATCTATGCCAATGGCCTTGATGTAGGCAGGCTTCTCCATAAATAACCATGTTGGGTAAAGCCCGGAACATATTTTTTTGTCTAGCACTAGTAATGGTCTCTGTGCCTTTATTTTCTCAAGAAAATAAGGATACAACAAAAAGCACAGCACCTATATATCATAAGGTTTTATTGATTCCCTTTAAACCCACTATGCTTATGAACGAAATAGGGAAGGCGGTAAATACTTCAACCCATCTTACTTATAATAAAATAGTAGAGGCATTCCGTTATCAAATGGATTTGACACTCTATACTGCATTCAGGCAAAGTTATTCAACCATATCCCTCCTCCAGAAAAGGAAAAAGGGCGACACAACGATTGCCTATATCTATACTTCGATAGGCTACAAATATGACTTGCTGAATAGCCACGATTCATCAGGGGAAAACCATGCGGAGTTTGACCCTAAACAACAAAAAACACACTTCGTTCATAATGGACAGTTACAAGTGCCTATGGATTATAGCAAGCGTTTTATGAATGTGACTGTTATTAACCCTCATCTCCTTACTTATCTCAATAAAAAATATGGAACTGATATTTTTATTTTTATCAATGAGATGGATATTAAAAATGTTTCCAACCCTACTCAAGACCTTACCCAAAGCAATTTCCGAAGAGAAGTTACCGTGCAATACTCTATACTCAACATTCAAAACCATTATCTGGCAAAGGGAATATTAACAACTTATTTCCCTTATAAAGAGAATGACCCAAAGATTATTGGCGACCAATATTTATCAGTTATAGCACAATCTATGAAAGCAGAATTAGTTAAAGGACTCGAAAAAGAACGGCACAAAACGGCAATCGGGGCCCGACAGGCAATTAAAAAATCATAAAATAAATAATATGAAAGCGAAAGACGCATTCGGCATAAACACTGTTTTAAAAAACTTAAAACTAACGGGCACGCAAAACGGCGCATCCACTGGCATTGAATGGCTAAAAGCATCGGGAACTATATTGGAATCTCATTCTCCCATTGATGGAAACCTGATAGGCTCCGTAAAACAAGCATCGGCACAGGATTACGAAAAAGTGATGAAAGCAGCATCCAAAGCATTTATTGAATGGCGTAAAATTCCTGCACCAAAAAGAGGTGAAGTAGTGCGCCAAATTGGTGATGCTTTGCGCGATAACAAAGAAAGCCTTGGCAAACTTGTATCGTATGAAATGGGTAAAATATACCAGGAAGGATTAGGCGAAGTGCAAGAGATGATTGACATCTGCGACTTTGCAGTTGGACTTTCGCGCCAGCTTTATGGCCTCACTATGCAATCGGAAAGGCCGTTGCATAGAATGTATGAACAATATCACCCCATCGGACCTGTAGGAATAATTTCGGCGTTTAACTTCCCTGTTGCCGTATGGTCGTGGAATGCCATGCTTGCCTTGGTTTGTGGAGATGTATGTATTTGGAAACCATCGGAAAAAACACCGTTAACTGCGCTTGCTTGCCAGCATATTATTGCTCCGGTTCTTAAAAGAAATAATGTTCCGGAAGGAGTTTGCTGCCTGTTAATTGGCGATTATAAAATAGGAGAGCTATTATCTAATGATACTCGTATTCCTCTTGTTTCCGCAACCGGTTCTACCCAAATGGGAAAGAAGGTTGCTGTAGCTGTTGGCGCACGCCTGGGGCGTTCTCTGCTTGAATTAGGTGGTAATAACGCCATCATCCTAACTCCCGATGCCAATTTGAAAATGGCCATTACTGCCATACTTTTTGGTTCGGTTGGAACTGCAGGGCAACGCTGCACTACTACACGCCGCCTTATCATTCACGAAAGTATTTATGATAAGCTGAAAGCCTCTTTGGTTAAGGCTTATGGACAAGTAAAAATTGGCAATCCATTAAAAGAAGGTGTACTCATGGGTCCATTGATTGACAAGGCTGCCGTTCAAAATTATACCGATGCCATTACCAAAATAAAACAGCAGGGAGGTAAAATACTTTACGGTGCTAAAACACTTAATGGAGGAGAGTATTCATCCGGCTGTTATGTATTGCCAACCATTGCTGAGGTTAAGAATGAATATCCTATTGTTCAGCATGAGACCTTTGCTCCTATCCTCTATTTAATAAAATATAAAACCATTGATGAAGCCCTTGCCCTGCATAATGATGTGCCACAAGGACTATCATCTTCCATCTTCTCTAACAACATATTGGAAACTGAAAAATTCCTATCCAATGCCGGATCTGATTGCGGCATAGCTAACGTAAACATTGGCACATCAGGCGCAGAAATTGGCGGAGCTTTTGGAGGCGAAAAAGAAACAGGTGGCGGAAGAGAAAGTGGTTCTGATGCATGGAAAGTATATATGCGCAGACAAACCAATACCATCAACTACGGCTCAGTATTGCCATTGGCACAGGGTATTAGATTTGATTTGTAGTCGGAACCCTACTGGTTTGATTTACTCCTGTGGCGGATTCAGATTTGGATCTTCCGTTTCCTTGGTTTTCTTGAATTCTAATTTTCCGAATTTATAGGTGAAATTAAAACCGAACGATTGGTAAGGCAATTCCCTTGTACTTACTAATGTGAAGTTTTCTCCCGAAAGATTGGTTGTTTGATTGATATAGTAATTAAAAGGATTTGTAGCAGTAAGTGCAATGCTGCCTTTTCCATTAAATATCTGTTTACGAACAGCAAAATTGTAAGTATAAAAGGCAGGATATGTTCCCTGGGCATTTATTCTGGAAGAATTGAAATTACCAAAAACCTCAACGGTTAATTCCTTATTAATTTCATACGTGCCATTTAGGTTTATACGGTAATTGAACCCACTTATATTTCCTCCGGTGCTTACTCCTGTATTTATATATCTTTCATAAAGCGAAATGTTAGAACGCAGATTTATTTTCTTTTTTACAGGGATAGAACCAAAAATATTCATTCCAACATTTTTTTCACTTCCAATATTTTCGGATTTTGTAACCGATACATTGTTATAGGTTGAATCTCCAATTTTATAGGTTGGATAATATACCGTGTATTGTTGTATATCGTTTGTGTTGTCGCGATAGAAAAGAGTAAGGTTAACATTGCCGCCTGTTTTAAGTACTTTATTGTAACCCAGTTCTATTTTATCTCCAATTTCCGGTTGAAGAGCAGGATTTCCTGATGTAATATTCTGCGGGTTAATTGAATTTACAAATGGGTCCAATTCCATATAGTTGGGTCGTTCAATCCTACGGGAATAGCTAAGTTTAAGGGTACTGCTATTTTTGAACGTATGCGAAAAAATGGCTGAAGGAACAAGGGTTCCATAAGAAGGAATAGTAACATTTCCCGCATCTGAAAAATAGGCATTTATCTCTGTGTATTCATATCTAATGCCTGCTTTCGAATCAAGCCAACCAAAAAATTTAAAATCTCCCGAAAGATAACCCGCATATACATTATCCTTGTAATTCAAGGATAAGGATTGTGTAGTGCTGTAATTATAACTATCTAATTCCGGATTTAATAAATACACATCCGATACGTTGTTTATATCGGATATGGAGGCTTTGGTGCCTGCCTGAAGCAAAATGTCATGCCCCATGGGTTGTGTATAGTCTGTTGTTATATCTGTTTCTCCGCCATGGCCCGGGTTGTTTCCGTAGGAGCCGCTAAGTATGGAATCACTCAATAAGCGTATCTGGCTTTGATAATACAGGGCACCGTTTCCGGCAGAAGAACTGACTGACATATCCAGTTCCTGATCTTTTTTAGTAAAGGTTTTTTTATAGTCTACATTCCATTCTATAAAGTGAGCATAAAAATTACCGGAGTTATTAATCATATCATTAACATCAGAAAGGATATTCCCCGATGGGTCCTGTGTTATAGTTTGACTATTGATTGTTCCAACATTATTGTTTCCAAAATAACTATAACCAAATCCCGCCGAAATAGTATTTTTTGGAGTAATTTCCCAATCAACTCCAATGCCTGATTGATAACCATATCTACGAAAGTCACTTGGGCCATTCTGAATTAATTCAGAATAGGTGGACGGGGTGTTCTCTCCCGAACGATCCGTATTTGTAATAGTGGTTGAATTTATTTGTCCGTTACCGCTAAAAAAAGCATGAGCCCCAAAATTGCCTTTGCGGGCATTCAGGTTAAAAGAACCATTTTCAAGGCGGGTACCGCCCGATAGAGACATACTTCCATTAATGCCCTGTGCCTTGCTTTCCTTCAGTATAATATTAATAATTCCGGCTGTTCCTTCTGCATCATATTTAGCTCCGGGGCTGGTAATGACTTCTATACTTTGAATTTGGCTTGCCGGAATAGATTGCAATACATCTGCCAGATTATTACCAAAAATGGTAGAAGGCTTGCCATTAATCAAAAAACGTATATCAGAATTTCCCTGAAGTTCAATATTACCATCTACATCCACCGATATCTCCGGTATTTTTTTCAAGGCATCTGTAGCAACTCCTGTTTGAGAGGTTATATCCTTATCAACATTGTATACTGTTTTATCGATTTTATATTCAACCGTATTCTTATCGGCTGCAATGGTAACTTCAGCCAGCTTACTGGAAGCGCTTGCCAGTTTTATATCGCCCACATTAATATTTTCGGCTGTTTTACTTATTACAATATTATTTTTAATGCCTGATTTATACCCTACAAAAAAGATACGTAGCTTGTAATTTCCATCGGGTATATGAGTTAAAGTAAAGCTGCCTTTATCATCTGTCATCATTCCGTTAATTTCCTGATCGCCTGCTTGCGGAGCCAAACTAACTGATGCAAATTCAACAGGCTGCCCGGTAGTAGAATCAACTATTCTGCCCGTAATTTTTCCGGCACCGTTAGCTACGGGCTGTTGTGCACTTAAGCCAAAAGAAATAAAAATAAGTAGAACAAAAAAATATTTCAACCGTTGCTTTTTATTGTAGTGTACTATTCTGCTTGAATTTATTGAGCTTCAAAAATAGCATTTTAGGGTTGGAATATTCTGACATAACAATTTATTAACGTGTATCCCGTAATCTTTATTTCTTACATTTGTCCGAAGTATGGAATTTAAAAAAGGAGATAAAAAAGTAGTTACTGCTTGGGCCATGTATGATTGGGCCAACTCGGTGTATCATCTTGTTATTACATCCACCATTTTCCCTATTTATTACAGCGCGGTTACACGATCGTCCGGCTCTGAGAAGATAACCTTTCTCGGAATCACTTCTCTTCCTGATGCGCTTTATACGTATGCGCTCTCATTTGCATTTTTAGTAATTGCAGCCATATCGCCCCTCCTATCGGGTATTGCTGATTATAGTGGCAACAAAAAAGTATTCATGAAATTCTTCTGTTATATGGGTGCGCTTGCCTGTGGCGGCTTGTACTTTTTCACTTCATCCAATTTATGGCTTGGCCTTACATTGGTAATATTTGCCTGCATAGGTTATGCGGGTAGCATAGTATTCTATAATGCCTATCTACCAGAAATTGTTGAACACAAAGACCAGGATCATGTAAGCGCTAAAGGATTTGCTTATGGTTATATTGGAAGTTCCATACTCCTTATCATTAATCTTGTCATGATAACCTTTCCGGGTTGGACCGGACTAACAGGTGGCGCAGCCGTAAACATGGCCACCCGATGGTCATTTATAACTGTGGGTGTTTGGTGGATTGCATTTGCCCAAATTGCTTTCCGCCGTTTACCAACCAATCCTTTTGGAGCGGTTAGAAAAGAAGGAGTTAGAAACATTTGGAAAGGTTATCAGGAATTAGTTAAAGTATGGAACATACTTAAAACAACCAAGCGGCTAAGGCAGTTTTTAATAGCATTTTTTATTTATAACACAGGGGTGCGAACCATTATGCTGGTGGCTAATCTTTTCGGGTCAGACACCCTTCATCTAAAAGAGGGACAACTTATACCAACCATACTTATTATACAGTTTGTGGCCGTTGGCGGAGCCTATTTATTTTCATACATAGCTAAAAAGAAGGGCGATATATTTACACTTAAATGTGCCGTTTTTATTTGGATTGGCGTATGTGTTGGGGCATACTTTACCTACACCGCTTATCAGTTTTATGCACTCGCTTTTTTTGTAGGGTTGGTTATGGGCGGAATACAGGCCCTATCTCGTTCAACCTATTCTAAAATGTTACCTGTGACAGAAGACCATGCTTCCTTCTTCAGCTTTTATGATGTTTGTGAAAACATAGGCAGCGTGCTGGGTTTATTTCTTTATGGCTGGGTGTATGACCTTACGCATGATATGCGTAATTCCATTGGGTTTTTACTCTCCCTATTCGTATTAGGATTTATTCTGCTTAACAGGATACCAAAGAGTAAGGTGGTGAACGCGTAGTTTAAAAGAGAAAATTAGGTGAATGCATCAATTTTATTCATACTAACTTCATTCAAAAAATTTGCATAGATGCAAGAAATCATATTATTCAATCCTTCTTCATTTTTAAGCAGCTCTACTATTCTATGTCTATCTATTAATACAACGTCATAAATTTCGGTAGGATCATACCAATTTAATTTTTCCTTCCGAAAACTTCTGGGAATAAAATGATATGTTAAATAGCCGTTTTTAAACTGAATATAATTTCTCCATTTTAAAATGACAGCATCAAATTGCTTATCAACCCAATCTGAACCACAAGCACATTGACCAAAAAATACTGGCTGTGATGATTTTTTATCTTCAAAATTATTAATACCAACCCAATCTACTCCACCATCTCCTACATTATGCATTCCAGCATTAGCTAGAGTAAAGTCCTGTGACGGAGAAACACTTAACTTTTGACATAAAGTCAGAACTTTTTCATAAAATCTTCCTTTTATTATTGAATCAACATTCTCAGTAGAACAATTAATATCACCGCCTGAACCAAAAAAGTGTATTTCTGCATTTTGCGGCATGAGTTTTTTAAATGCAGGGCCACAAAGTTCTTCAAAATTGTGACCCAGTTTATTTCTACCGCTCTCCGTAGCAAGCCGCAATAATGAGGAACAAAGGAGTATAATGTATAGCTGCTGAAGACCCGTTAAGTTATCTTTTAATGAAATTTCATTATGACCAGTAGTAAACGGATAAGCTAACCCAAAACTATCACTCCTTGATTTTAATAAATCAAAGAAACCCATAATTTTTGGAGGGATTTTATCCCCTAAAGCGGAGTCATCTTGTAAATCATTACTCACAGAATCTTCATAGGTATCATCAGATTGGTCATTATATGAAAGTATCTGATTAAATTCATCTTCATCTACAATACCTTGTATTGCCGTTCTTACCTCATTTGAGTTCTCTTCTAAAAACCGGGATACAATTTGATCCAATGAAATTTTCCCTTCCTGAGAAATAAAGCAAAAAAATTCAATATGGTCAGCCCAATGATTAGGATCTGAACTCTGTTTTGGTAAACTTAAATTAAGATAGTTTAAATACTTCATACCGCTACTAGGCATCTTGCTTTTCTCTTAATTTCTTTGCCAATTCTCTCCTAATTAAATCTGCTGAATCAATTATTTCTTCGGCAAGTTTTTTATCTTTTTCATCAGGGGCTAAACTACGATGCACAATTTTTTGTGCCTCTCCTAAATTTTGAGATGCTTTGTTTAAGTAAAAACGAATATTTTCGTCTGTGATATCTGTTAATTCCGCTGCTTCCTTTAAAGACTTGCCTTCCTTTATAAAAGCCTCACGAGCTTCGCTTCTTTGAATAACTTTATTGAGTACTCTTAAATTCCGATTATCACCCACCCTAGTCTGTCCATTGGAAAGTTTTTCATATAACCATTTAGTAACTTCTCTTAGGTTCTCATTATTAATTTCAGAAAACGGTGTTGACGATTCCATATCAACACCCATAAATTCAGCAATTGCTGAATGCATGGTAATTGCATCTGTTATTAAAGAAATATCAAAATTCTCTTCGTCAATATCTGGTATATTATAATAATTTCTCTTCTTTATGATTTCGAAAGCTTCATATCCTATTAATAACCTTCTCACATAGGATGCTTTGCTACCTATTTCCTTTGCCAGTTCTTTATAAACAGTAACATCTTTATGCGTTTTTTTCTGATAAAGATTGTTTAAATATCTTGCTCTTGAAATTAATGGCCATTGCCTAACTCCTGTTACGTGTCTAAATGCTAAATAATTCTCTACTTCTTCCCTACTTTTAACCTGATAAATCCATATGCGTTTAGGGATCCTATTGTTAGCCTTAGCCTCATCTGATAAACCTTGAACTGCCTTTGGACTTACGTTGGCAAGACTAGGGTCTATCAATAGTTTTATAGCAGCTAACCGCCTGTTCCCTTCTACTACAATGAAATTATTAGCATCTCCTCGAATTGCAATTATTGGTTCACCCGCAAAAAAACCATTTTCAGAAATTGAAGCCATAAGGTCTATTAGCGTAGCATCCGAAAGCATCCAATTTAATACCTCTGAATCTACTGAACCCCTTAGTCTTTCGGGGATTCTAGGGTTAAGATGGTCTAATTGCAAGTGCTCAACTTCAACCTCAATAAAATTACTACTTGGGGTCATTTTTTAGTTTTTTTATCTATTACAAAATACAAATATACTGTAAAAAGTTTCTTTATCCTCTTGTACTTATAATTGCATAATACATGTTGTACTTTTTTAAAATGGGAAAGTTCACTTTCCAAAGCCACCCTCTTGCCAAAGATATTGGCGGGTTTTTAAGTTATAGTATGCCATTTTATCGTTAACACTAACTTTTAAAAGGCTATTCCGAATTGGTTTTACATCAGTCCAGCTACAATCTACAATAAAGGTTCCTGCTTTATCAATCAGGCCATATTTACCATTTATAACAACCAAGGCAAGCCCCTCTTTAAAGTCATTTACCTGATTAAATTGTAGGCTAATAATTATTTTTCCTGCCAAATCAATAAACCCAAACAATCCATTTAATTGTACTCTGGCAAGGCTATCGGAGAATGGATAAGCAAGCTCATATTTATAGGGCACAACTATCTTATCTTTTTCATTGATATAGCCCCACTTTTTATTTTCCATAACGGGGGCAAAGCCTTGCGTAAAGTACAATGCATCCTCATACTTACAAGGAATGACAAGCCTTCCTTCCGTATTAATAAATCCTCTTTTTTTGTGGAGTTGCACTTTTGCATATCCATTGCGGAAGCTTCCTCCGGAAAGCAAATCAGGTGTAAACTCATATTTTAAAGGAGCTGTTATATCCCCTTTCCGGTTACAATATCCAACAGTAAGGCCTTGCACAAGCATAGCAAAATTTTCAGAAAAATCGCCCATATTATCATAATTAAAAGGGGCAACAATACTTCCCTGCATATCTATCAATCCAAATTTTCCATTAGTTTTTACTTTAGCCAAACTATCTTTAAATCTATCGGCCCATTCATAATTACATGGTATTATAAACTCGCCTTGGTGATTTATATAACCATATTTATTATTAGCATTCTCAACGCTTGCTAAGCCTTCCGAAAAATCTAATGCATCTACATATTTTACCGGAATTACTTCGTCTCCCAAGAGGTTGATATATCCAAAAAGATTATTTTTTTCCACCTCTGCATTACCTTCCGAAAATTCCAATATTTCCTGATATTCAAAAGGCACCATTATTTTTCCTATACTAGATATTATGCCATAAAGCCCGCCTTTTTTCACAATAGAAAGTGTTTTATAAAAATGGTCTGCCTCATCATAAACACAGGGTATTACCAGTTCTCCCCGCTTGTTGATAAAGCCTATTTTATCATTAATGGCAACAGCAGCAAGCCCATCGAAGAAAGCAGTATCGGCCCATTCATACTTGCATGGAATCCTTATACCTCCTGTGCTGTCTATATAGCCCCATTTATCGCCTTGTTTAACAGGATAGAAAACTGTTTTGGATAGTATTAAATCAGAATCGGCATGTTGCAAATATGGATAATCCGGATACGTATTTTGAAACTGCAAGAAGGTCTCCGGCTTTGCATCCATAGTAAACAACCCATACACCTTTCTCCAGGAATCTGGTACATTTCTGTTGCTTGGGTATTGTTTTACAAATGCATGGTATTCATCAATAGATTGATGGACTGTTGAAAGCCTGTAAATAGAATCTTCCGCAGCTATTTCATGAGGGCTTTGCGGATATTGTTTAATAAAATCAACATAACTTTCAACCGTATGCGCTGCGGTTAATGTTTTAAAAAGCAATATTTCATATCGTTTTTTAGCTTCATTAAATTCCAGCGACTTAGGATAAGTTTCCATAAAATCTTTATACGCTTGATAGGTATTCTCTTTCACCGTCCTATTAAAAGCAAGCATGTCTCTCGCTTCGATGGCTTTTGCAATTTCATCGGAAGCTGTATATGTATCAATATAATGATTGTATTCTTGAATGCTATTATGCACCGTTGACAATATATATGCTCTATGTTCAATACTATCTTGTAAATTGATGATACTGTTGGAATCAATCCTAAATTGTTTCCAACCCAAGCGTTGTTTTGCAGAAGAAATAAAATATGCTTTTTTTGATTTGAGAATATAACAATATGCGGTATCTAAATTATAAAAGTGGTTATCGCTTCGCGATGCAAGCACACTAAGCCCGTATGTTGCCGGAACATAGTTGCTTTTGCTTTTTAATTCTTTCGTGAATAAGGTCCTCGCCTTAAAATAATCATAAACTGATAGTGCCCTATACGCACTTGCAATACCACCGGCCTGAAGGGAAAAAGGATAGACAATACATGCAAAGATAAATAAGCACCCTGCTTTTTTCATAATGCAAAGTTAACTTCTACGAATGATAATTACAATGCGTTTATTACTCTATTGTTTTATCCTTTTTCTTATCCTTCCACATTTGATTAAAGGACTTTGGAGCTACTGTGGGTAAAGCACGGCGTTCGCCCCAGGCTTTCTTAAAAAAGCGTTTTATCATCAAATTTTTGAAGAAGGCTCCTCCCCTCTCCATACGGCTTCGCTTTAACATGGCTTTTCTCCAAAACTTCCATACCGTATTTTCACTACCCGTAGTAAATTTTTCCTCTACCGAATCCTTGCGATTAAGCAATAATAACTTATGTATATCAATTTCTACCGGGCAAACCTCCGTACATCTTCCGCAAAGCGATGATGCATAGCTAAGATGTTTAAACTCTTTCATTCCCCGCATACTTGGGGTAATTACTGAACCTATTGGACCACTATATGTCGTTCCATAAGCATGTCCGCCAATGTTTTTATATATAGGGCAAGCATTAAGACAAGCGCCACAACGTATACAGTTTAATGCTCTGCGTTGTTCTACTCGAGCTAATAAGTCTGTACGTCCATTATCTAATAATATTACATACATCTCTTCCGGCCCATCTACTTCTCCTTGCTTTCGCGGACCTGTAAGTATGTTATTATATACTGTTACTTTTTGTCCGGTACCATGCGCAGCAAGCAGTGGCCAAAATAGGTCAACGTCGGCAAGAGATGGTATGAGCTTTTCTATCCCTGCAATTGCAATATGTATTTTAGGAAAAGCTACCGACATATAGGCATTGCCTTCATTTTCCGATACCGCCACGCCTCCAATGTCTGCAATTAAAAAGTTAGCTCCGGTAATACCTGCGTCTGCCGTAGGGTATTTCTCCCGAAGCATTTGCCTTACATAAGCTGTTATTTGTTGGGGGGTAAAATCTATAGGCGTGCCTTTTTTTTCATGGAACAACTTAGCCACATCCTCTTTAGACTTATGCATGGCAGGTGTTACAATATGGTAAGGCGGTTGCCCATCCAGCTGCTGAATTACTTCTCCTAAATCAGTTTCAAGACTTTCTATATGGTTCTTTTCGCAAATATGGTTCACATCTACTTCCTCTGTAACCATTGACTTCGCCTTAACTATAGTCTTTGCCTTTGCCTTCTTCAAAATTGCTATTACTTCTTTCATAGCAACTTCAGCACTTGAAGCCCATATAACATTACCCCCATTTTTTTTGACGTTAGTCTCAAATTCTACGAGGTAGTTTTCTAGATTCTCTATTACTTTAGTCTTGATGGCAGATGCTTTTTTCTTAGCAGCCGGCAGGTTGGAATATTGCTGTTTCCCCAGTACTACTTTTTTATCGTACTGAGTAATATTAAATAGCAGCTTTCTTTTGTGTTCCGGATCTGATGCCCGTTTCTCTGCATTTTCAAGGAATTTGTCTAGCTGTGCTGTCATTTTATCCTTCTATTTTTTTAACTCTATCTGTATGCCTGCCTCCTTCAAAAGGGGTAGAAAAAAAGGCGTCAATACATTTCTCGGCTTCTTTCTCATCCATAAACCTAGCAGGTAGCGCAATTACGTTGGCATCGTTATGCTGCCTGGCTAATTTAGCTATTTCCTCATTCCAACATAAAGCTGAACGCACACCATGGTGTCTGTTTGCCGTTATATTAACACCATTACCACTGCCGCAAATAAGCACGCCTCTCTCCACTTCATTACTTTCTACAGCTTTTGCAACCGGGTGGGCAAAATCGGGATAATCCACTCGTTCTTCTGAAAAAGCACCAAAATCTTTTACCTCAAACCCTTTCTTTTGTAAATACGCTTTCAGTGTCTCTTTTAGACAAAAACCTGCGTGATCGCTACCAATGGCTATCTTCACTAGTTATAAATTATGCGTTATAAATTATGAATAAAGGGCAAATTTACATCGTATTTAGGTACTGGCTATTAGGTATTGGTTATTAGCTGAATGTTTTATGAACGTACATTGTTAATAAGCGTTACTAAATTGTTAAGTTCTTTTTTAAAACCACCCTCTACTTGTTCATATCCTACTCCCCTTAGCAGGATTTTCCAATAAGTATTATTTAGTTATTCTTTTTCGTGAGTGCGCTATTAACATTTTTAAGCCCTTTTAGCCTGGCTTATTTACGAACAAATCACTATGTTAATTCTATATTAACACTATGTTAATTAAATAGGATTATATTGCAAACCAATAGATTACGGGTGAGTTATTTTGTATAGTTTGTTAACCTTTACATAGATTTTGAATATGCAAGAATAATCATCCTTTTTTTTCAACCTAATTAACACACCTATAATACAACAACATAAATTTTAAAATAAAATAATATATTTATATGTTTATAAGGTTTTAAAAAAGGCGGTTGATAAAAGATAAGTATTTTTGCTTTTGTAAACTTTAATGGTTTTAAGCAGTCAACAATAGAATGGGTTTAAATAAAATCAAGAAATCGAAAATAAGCAGACTGCTTGCTTTGGCAATTTTTTTGCCGTTGTTTACGATTGGCCAGGATGTGAAAGAAGGTTACAATAAACTTTATTATCCGAATGGTAAAATATCAAGTGAAGGTACTATTAAAGATAATAAGCCGGATGGTTACTGGAAAAATTATTATGAAAACGGTAAGCTTAAATCAGAGGGAAATAGAAAGGATTTTAAGTTGGATAGTTTATGGAAATTTTATAGCGAAAAAGGATTGTTATATTTAGTTAATACTTATAAAGAAGGCAAAAAGAATGGCTACAAATATGTTTATAAGCCACAAATAAAGGATAGTTCCAAAGGTGTATTAATATCTAAAGAAAATTATGTGAATGATACTTTACAGGGTACTGCATATTATTATGATGGAGGAAAATTACATCAGATAATTTTCTTTAAAGATGGCCTTGCTGACGGAAGATCTTTGCAGTTTAATAAGGACTCTCTAATTACTGTTATAATTATTTATAAGGGAGGATTTATCAAGAAAAGTACTAAGATAAATCAATTAAATAGTCAGGGACATAAGGATGGTACATGGCAAACTTTTTATGCGGATGGAACTGTAAAATGGGAAGGTTTTTATACTGATGGAATGAGAGATGGCTATTTTAAAACATTCAATGAAAAAGGAGATATGTTAACAGTTGATAAATATGTTAATGATGTATTACAGCTCAATCCTCCGGAATTGGCTAAGCTGGATATTAAAACAATTTATTATTCTACTGGTATAGTCCAATCTTCTGGTCCATATAAAGATAATGTGCCATTTGGAATGCACAGAACCTTTGATGAAACCGGAAAAGCTAAAACGGCTGACTTTTATGATAGCGGTAGGATAGTTGCTTCCGGACGAATTAATGAAGCTGATGAACAGGAAGGAGATTGGAAAGAGTATTATTTGAACGGGGATTTAAAGGCAGAAGGTAACTATGAAAATGGGATTAAAGTAGGTGATTGGAATTATTTTTTTAATGATGGAAAGAAATTTGAATTTGGGAAATACGACAAGAAAGGGAGACAAACCGGCAAATGGCTTTGGTATTTTGAGGATGGTAAAATAAGGAGGGAAAGTAATTTTTTACAAGGCTTGGAAGATGGTGACTTTATTGAATATAATGACTCGGGAACAGTCATTACAAATGGTCAATACGTTGATGGATTAAAGCAAGGTACCTGGGTATATCAACTTGGAAATTATAAGAGCATTGGTAAATATTCTGATGATATGCAAGACAGCATTTGGACCGAATATTATAGAGATAATGGGAAGGTACGATATACAGGAAAATATAGCCAAGACAGACCTGATGGGAAACATGTTTGGTATTATTCGGATGGTAAAAAGGAAGTAGAAGGGGAATATAACCTAGGCTTGCAGGAAGATAAGTGGAAGTACTACACACCTGATGGTGAACTTTTTATTATCATCACGTATAGAGATGATATAGAAATCCGTTATGATGCAATGGATGCAACAAAATAGGCTTACTTATTGTTTATTCGACTATTTCCTCCCTACCTCTTCAGGGGATAGATAGTAGGGAGGTGCCGATAGTCCTGACTAACTATTAATATAGTTAAGAAGAATCAGTAGCTTAAAAGTATATTAGCTTTCCTTCTTCTATTAAATTACCATTCTCAGCAACAATTCCATATAAATAAAGACCGCCTGGTTGATAAGGCAATTTTATTTCACTTTTACTTTGTTTACCGGTCAGGGGATCTAATAACTTATGGTATACCTGTACTCCAAACATATCATAAACCTCTATATTGGTTTTGATGTTTGAAATAACTTCAGTACTAGTAGGTGAAAAAGTGTGGTTTTTCTTTTTTTGACTAGGATAAAAAACATGGATCCTTTCTTCTAATGGAGATGAGAATGTTTTGTGTCTCATGGTAATTAATTTTTTATTGTTGTTATTTTGTTTTAGACTATTTCCTCCTCATTCAACAGAGGGTAGAGATGAGGAGGCTTTATAGTCCTGACTAAACCTTAATACTTCACTAATACGCTGAGCTTTTGCTAAGCGTTGGGTGGTTTTCTATGTATTTTTAAAAATAATATGAAGTACCTCATTATCAGCTAATTTATTTTTAATAGAAACGATAATCTTATTATTTTTGAATGATATAAGCTGATATCTATTTCTTACGTAAGTTTGCTTCGAATTTAGTTGCCAGTAATAAATCATTAACTGCTATGACTGACCACTTACGACTGATTAGCAAAAACTGAAGTATGCATCAAGAAGCGCATTTAAAACAACCAAGTTTTCTAAAAGATATAGTTATAGGGTTGTCTGATGGAATAACCGTACCATTTGCATTAACGGCAGGTATTAGTGGTGCTGTAAATAATAATCATATTATTATTACAGCCGGTATAGCAGAAATTTGTGCCGGGGCTATTGCAATGGGTTTAGGTGGATATTTAGCCGGTAAAACAGAAGAGGAACATTATTACAATGAGTTAAATAGAGAGTACCAGGAAATAAAAAATTTACCGGAGATAGAAAAACAAGAGGTTAAAGACGTATTTGCTCATTACGGGTTGTCGAAGGAAACGCAAGACAAAATAGCGGATGAATTGGCAAAAGATGAAAAGCAGTGGGCAGAATTTATGATGCGATATGAATTAGGATTAGAAGAACCGGAAAAAGGAAGATCATATAACAGCGCCCGAAATATTGCATTATCATATATTGTGGGAGGGGCTATTCCTCTTTTGGGGTATGTATTTACAGCTAATCCACAAAATGGATTAAGAGATTCTTCTATCTTTACTATTCTATGCCTGCTTCTTTTTGGCTATTTTAAAAGTAAAGTTACCGGACAAAATCCTTTTATTGGAGCATTAAAAACTACCGGTATTGGTATATTAGCTGCTGCTTCTGCATTTGCAATTGCATATTGGTTTAATCATAGTTAAGATAATGATAAATTGTGAGGAGTAAGGGCTTAGTCACTTTCATTTATAATTCGCAATTTTCAGTTCATAAGTAGTATGGAAATTACACCTGAAATAATAAAAAAGCTTGAACTTTTAAACGAAAAATATCAGACCGCAGGTCAGGATATAACATCGTATTTAGATGGTTTTTTGTATATGGATTATCTCAAGTATTGGGATTATGTACATGTTGATACCCTTCTTTCTCTTCAGAATCCACGAACCAAATTTCCGGACGAAAAGATCTTTATTATCTATCATCAAATAACAGAACTTTTCTTTCGGCTATGCTTGCATGAGTATGAACAAATAGCAGAAAGAAAGGACATTGATGCAGATTATTTAATTCAAAAGATTAGACGTATTGTTCATTATTTTGATGGGTTAAATACTACCTATGAAATAATGATTGATGGAATGGAGAGGGATCAGTTTATGAAATTTAGAATGGCATTATTACCTGCCAGTGGATTTCAATCTGCTCAATATAGAATGATAGAATTACATTCTACCTATCTAGTGAACTTAATAAATCACGAATATTATGATAAGCACCCTGAGGTAAAAAAGTTATCTCTTAGAGATATGTTTGAGCATATCTATTGGAAGACTGGTGCTACTGAATTAGCTACCGGAAAGAAGACACTTACATTAAAGCAATTTGAAGAAAAATACAGCAGCCAGTTTTTAAACCTTGCAGAAAAATGCGCTGAAGGAAATCTATATGCAAGGTATCATAGTTTACCTAAAGAGGACCAAAACAACCCTGAACTTATTAATTTACTCAGGGAATTAGATACCAATATTAATGTTAATTGGTGCCTTATGCACTATAAATCTGCTGTACGTTATCTCCAACAAGATACTGATATTATAGCTACCGGAGGAACAAATTGGCAGAAGTATCTTCCTCCCCGCTTTCAAAAAATCATGTTCTTCCCTGAGTTGTGGAGTACTCAAGAAAAGGAAGATTGGGGTAAAACTTGGGTGGAAAAGGTTATTACAAAGTAAATTGTTCCACGTGGAACACCCTATAATTTTTGTTCGGACTTTGGTGAATTAACCCCTTACAAAATAACATTTCAAGGAATCATTTCCAGTATATTCAGATGTCTATTTTAAATGTTTCACGTGAAACAACTCCTTAATGGCTTAATGGTTGGGGCTATAATATGATTACAAAACACTATGCTGGAATACTAAAATATTTTATTTTTAGTATTCATTGACCAAATTAATAAGACAAAACGATGGTCTGTTTCACGTGAAACAAAATGGTGAAAAATAATTATTGGGCAAGATAACTTACTCCTTAGGATTTGAAATTCTAAATTATCACCCCAAATATCACCTCTAAGAAATAAACGGTCTTGCTAAAAAAAATTACGTTTCACGTGAAACGTAATTAAATTCTAAGATTAAATATGTTGTTTATCATGACGAGATAGATTCCAACTATCTTCCCAAATGAACCATTAAAATGGAAATATCCGAAGGATTGACTCCACTAATTCGGGATGCCTGACCTAAAGTTTTAGGACGGAACTTTGTTAATTTTTCCCTTGCTTCAATCGATAAAGATTTGAGGGAATGATAGTCGAAACTGTCATGTAAAATTAAATCGTCAAGGCGAGAAACTTTGTCGGCAGTTTCTTGTTCCTTTATAATATACCCGGTATATTTCATTTGAATTTCTGCCTGTTCAATTGTTTCTTGATCGTAAGAAAGTAAATGTGATTTTATACTTTCAGAACATTTCGCCAACGTATTTATACTTACATCAGGTCTCGATAAAATGGAATAAGCTTTTACTTTTTGTGAGATTTCAAATGAATCTATTGTCTTCAAAAATGAATTTACCTCCTCCGGAGAGATAGAAGTTTCTTTAAAATATTTTATCAGTTCTTTACTCTTTTGCATTTTTTCGTTTACCCGGTCGAACCTTTCTTTTTTTGCCAGACCCATTTCATAACTTAAAGGAGTTAATCTTATGTCGGCATTATCTTGTCGGAGTAAAATTCTAAACTCGGCCCTTGAGGTAAACATACGATATGGCTCTTCGGTACCTTTTGTAATTAAATCATCAATCAGCACTCCAATGTATGCTTGTGAGCGAGAAAGTATGAAAGGTGCCATATTCTTCACCTTTAAATGGGCATTAATACCTGCCATAATTCCCTGACATGCAGCCTCTTCATACCCTGTTGTACCATTGATTTGACCCGCAAAATAGAGATTTTGAATTCGACGCGTTTCTAGCGTATTAGACAGCTGATCGGGTGGAAAGTAATCATATTCTATCGCGTACCCTGGTCGGAACATTTTAACGCGTTCTAATCCAATAATTTGTTTCAAAGCGGCGTATTGAACGTCTTCAGGAAGCGAAGTGGAGAAACCATTGAGGTAAATTTCCACTGTATCCCATCCTTCAGGCTCCACAAAAAGTTGGTGACGGGTTTTATCGGCAAACCGATTTATCTTGTCTTCAATCGAAGGACAATACCTCGGACCCACCCCTTGAATTCTTCCGGTGAACATCGGAGACTTTTCAAAACCGGTTTTTAATATTTCGTGTACGTTATCGTTTGTATAAGTTAAGTAACAACTGCGTTGTTTTTTCAGAGGCTCAATTTCGGTAGCGTAAGAAAACTTTTCCGGATTTTCATCTCCCGGTTGTTCTTCCATTTTAGAATAATCGAGCGAGCGCCCATCAATACGTGGAGGTGTTCCCGTTTTCATACGTCCACTCTCAAACCCAAGTTGTAGGAGCTGTTCCGTAATCCCTGTTGCAGAACGCTCGCCTGCTCTGCCGCCGCCAAATTGCTTTTCGCCAATGTGGATGAGTCCATTTAAAAAGGTGCCGTTGGTAAGTATTACAGACTTGGCTTTTATTTCCATGCCCATGCCGGTAACTACTCCACAAACCTTGTCGTTCTTAATAAGCAGGCCTTTTACCATATCCTGAAAAAAGTCCAGGTTGGGGGTATTTTCCAACATCTTTCTCCATTCAAGTGTAAATAAAGCACGGTCGTTTTGTGTGCGAGGGCTCCACATAGCAGGGCCTTTAGAGCGATTCAGCATTCGGAATTGTATAGCCGTTTTATCGCTTACAATGCCCGAATATCCGCCCATGGCATCAATCTCCCGTACTATTTGACCCTTGGCAATGCCACCCATAGCGGGGTTGCACGACATCTGCGCAATTTTGGTCATATCCATTGTAATAAGTAATACAGACGAGCCCATATTGGCTGCTGCTGCTGCTGCTTCGCAACCGGCATGACCTGCGCCTACTACTATTACATCGTATTCCTGAAACATTACTTTTTAGAAAAGGCTGCAAAGGTAGTGCATTTGGGCATATTACCGGAAAGTAGGCGTCCTACTGGCAATTGAAAGCCATCAGCCATTGGCTAACAGCTATTAGCTAAATTTAATGGTGATCATCATGATGTCCTTCATCGTGGTGCCCTTCATCATGATGATAATGGTGATTTTCGTGCCATTCGCGCCCGCCACCATCATGATAATACCAAATTCCTTCCCTTTGATAATACCCGCCTACAGGCTCTGCGTATATCTCACATCCTTGTATTGCAAGGGCGCCCAATAAACACATTGCTAAAATTAGTGTTCTCATTTTGTTTGTTATTGATGTGAACATAAATGTACACCAAACAATAACCCTTTTTAAAATTATTCTTTCAAACCCTAAAAGTAGAAGCCCGACTGGCATTAAATGGCGTTCGTCATTCTGTCTGGCAGTATTGCGGGACCCGAACCTTAAGGGGCTTGCCCAATTAATTAATGAAGAATAATATAGATATTTGTATGGTAGTGTAAAAAGGTAACCCAACCTTTTAGAAACAAGAATCATCTTATATTACATAAAAGTATTTGTTTTTGGAGATTACAGAAGAAGAATTAATAAGAGGATGCCTCAACAGTATCCCGGCATTTCAACAAATGCTATATAAACGTTATGCACCTAAAATGCTTACGGTTTGCTTGAGGTATGCTAATAACCGCGAAGAAGCAGAGGATATATTACAAGAGGGGTTTATAATAGTTTTCGAAAAAATGCCACAATTCAGAATGCAGGGCTCTTTTGAGGGATGGATTAGAAGGATTATGGTAAATAAAGCCTTGGAACATTTAAGAAAAACGGCCAAAATATATCCAGTACTTAGAATTGATACTACAGATTACCAAATTATAAGCCAGGAGAATGTATTAAATACGATTGATTCTAACGAGTTGCTTAAAATGATTCAGGAATTGCCGCCAATGTATAAAATGGTTTTTAACCTGTATGTTTTTGAGGGAATGACCCATAAAGAAATAGCCGCCGAAGTAGGAATAGCGGAAGGAACTTCGAAATCAAATCTTTCGGATGCCAGAACCTTATTAAAAAAGAAGATAAACCGCAACACAGTAATTGAAAATAGAACCATTTACTACGAACGTACTGCACATGGAGAATGATATAGATGAAATATTTAAGAAGGCCATAGAGCCTTTAGAATCAAAACCTTCGGACGATTTTTGGCGCAAGGCTGCCGAAGATGTTATTTCGAGGGGAAGCAAAGCCGGTGAAAACAAGGCTTCCCGCTGGAAAGCGATTGTACTTACGCTTGCTGCAGCACTACTTGTGCTTGGCTATTTTGCATATAAAATACAAAACAGATTGGTGAATGTAGAGCAACAAATGGCGGTGATTAAAAATTCGGAAAAGGCCAATGTAAGCGAAAAGAATGTTATTAAAAAAACTCAGGATAACAACACTGCGGTGGCAGTTAATAATACTGCAAAAAATTCGGACGATACTTATAAGGGCAATAATATTCAAGATAAAAACAAGAACAAGCATAGTACCGGAAAAACAGTTTTAGCTTTTAGTAAACAACTTGGGGCAATGCAGCATCAGGCAGATGATAATAGAGTTGCCAATAATCAACAAATACAGGCAAGTGAACCAGTAGCATTGAATAAGGTAACTAATAATATAAATACAAAGGATGTGATACCAACTTCTCAGAAAGCTATTTTAAATAGTACAGACACCAATCAGCTGCATAATACCGACTATGTACTAAAAGGAAATAAAACAACACCTGCAATTTTAGCAGACACTACAAAGGCTATATCCAATAAGGAACTGACAGCAAATAACAACCCTTCCAGATTCAGCGTATCTGTGTTTTTCTCTCCCGATTTTATGGCAGGATATAAATTTAAATCCACAAATTCATGGGGGAGTCAAGCTGAAAATTTAATAAAAGCAGAAGAAAAACAAGCCTTTTCATATACGGCCGGAGCCAAAGCAGAGTACAAGCTTTCGTCTGTTTTTTCGGTAAGTGCAGGCATAGCGTATCAATCATTTTCATTTAATGTAAAACCCGGTACAGTATATGCTCAAAAGCAGTTAAATGGTGATGCAGGATATTGCTTTACTACAAGTTCGGGAACGGTAGAATGCCCTTATTACGGGGTAGCCAATATAGGTGATAGTTTAAAAATGAGCGCATCATCTACAAGGGCATACCTTGAAATCCCATTGCAGGTTAAATACAGTTTTAGCAATAAAGAAAAGTATCAATTTTATTTTGCAGGTGCAATAGAAACAAATATTTGTGTTAGAGAAAGTACCACTATGGCTTGGCAAGATTTTTGCGGACAAAACGGAGTAGCTGTTGTTAATGGCACTGAAAACTCAAAAAGCATATATTTTTCCTATTATCTTAGCGTAGGTGCGAATTATAAAATAGGCGAATATCTTTCTATATATGTAGAACCCGGACTGCATGAATCTATCACCGCTATTGATGATAATATGCCGGCAATTACCTATCCGAGGCTAATAAGTATAACAACCGGGCTAACATATCATTTAAGATAGTTTCATTTTCACCCAACCTTTTTTAAAATACAGACGTCTTAATAATATAAAAGATTATTAAAAATAGTACATTACACCTTCCCCTATCTAAAGAAATCAATACCTTAAACAGGGAAATTGACATCTAAAAAAATCCATTAACCCCTAATCAGCATATATAAAAAGCACTTACTATGAAAAAGAAAATCGCCTTTATTTCAATGACCATAATAGTTGGAGGACTACTATATTTTACAGGAATTAAGGAAGGCAGAGCATATTACTTTGGTCCCCCTTCAGGCGTTACAGGTTCTCCACATGATGGACAATCATGTGCTACTGGTGGTTGCCATGACTCACATCCTTTACAAAGCGCACAACCTTGGATATTATCTAATGTGCCTATAGCCGGGTATACACCCGGTACTATTTATACCATAACAGCCAAAGCAGTTAAAATTGGAATGAATTCATTTGGGTTTGAAATCTCCCCTCAAAGCACAAACGGTACAGAATTAGGAAAATTGATAGTTACGAACTCAAATACTACCCAAATAACATCTGCCAAATATATTGAACAAACACAAAGCGGTTATCAAGGCACGGACTCTTTAGTTTGGTCTTTTAATTGGAAAGCGCCGGCCTCCGGCACCGGCTCGGTAACCTTTTACGGCGCATTTAACTGTGGTAGCGGAAACTCAAGTTCTTCAGGTACGTATGTTTATCCGGCAACCCTTGTTATTCCTGAAAATGTGGCAGCAGGTATAGCTAATTTAGAACCTGAAGCCTCTTCTTTATCTATCTTCCCCAATCCGGCAAAGGAAAAGATAAATATTACTTTTAATGTAAAAGAGACTACAGGCATAGAAATTAATATGTACGGAATAGATGGTAGAAAAATCTCAAATCTTTTAGCTAGTACCCTTAATGAAGGAGAGCATACACAAACAATAATGCTTCCATCAGCCATAACGCCGGGTATTTATATTGTTCAACTTGTGGCCAATGGACAAGCTTCAGAACAAAGGATTATTATAGAGTAATGTTATATTTGCACATCAGGTTATTATGAAAAATAAATTTATTGCCGGGCTTATACTTTTAGTTATTGTTTTTGCCATTAATTCTTGCGAAAATAAACAAGCCTCTATTCCTTCTACTGCCGTAGCTTCCAGTTGTGATACTATTAATCTTACATACTCTTCGGGTAGTAATACCATGGTGGCTATAATAAATGTGCAGTGTGGAGTAGCTAATACCAGTTGTCATTCTCCTAATAGTGCCAGTGGTTATGATTATAGCACGTATGGAGGTATATATACCAATTATAAAAGTGGGTTGCTTTATGGAAGCTTATTTGGAAACTTACCCCGTATGCCAAAGATTCAACAATCGGGCTGGGATCCAGCCTGTATGCTACCAAAATTTAAAGCCTGGATGGATGCAGGTTGTCCTCAATAGCAATCAAAAATTAAGATATGCATATGAAAAAGAGTTTAATAATAATCGTTTCAGCAGTTACTTTTTTTGCAAAAAGCAATGCACAAATTTATATGGCCGATTCTTGCCGGGTTACCTTCTTTTCGGCTGCCACTATTGAGAATATTACGGCTGCCAACACCATATCGAAACCGGTAATGAGTACTGCTACCGGCGATATACAAATCAGTATTGTCAATGAAGATTTTATGTTTAAGAGCAAGCTGATGCAGGAGCACTTTAACGAAGACTACATGGAGAGTGCCAAATACCCACACACGGTTTTTAAAGGCAAGGTGAATGAAAAGGTTGATTATGCGAAAGATGGTGTAAATAATGTCACCGTAACAGGCACTATGAATATGCATGGCGTTCAAAAAAACATTACCATACCCGGAACTATCACCATTAGAAATGGAATTATTTTTCTAGTTGCAAATTTTGATGTTAAACCATCCGATTACAGCATTAAAGTTCCAACAGTGATAGGAAGCGATGTGGCAAAACAAATTGCCATTACTTTTACTGCCACCATGAAACCTTATACAGGTAAATAATAATCTAGTATTAAAATGAGGATAAAATATAATGCATTATACGTTACTATTGGCTTACTTGCACTTGCATTCACTGCAAAATCGCAGGATGATCTTTTAAAGCTTGTAGACACCACCAAAAGCAGAGATACTCGCATACAGCCCACCTGGAAAGATACTAAGCTCATTAATGTAGAAACCGCCAAAACACTAGATCCGGGGGTAATGGAATTTTTCATATCGCATAGGTTTGGTAATGTTGGCGGCCAGGGCAATGGAGGCTTCCATACCTTTTATGGTTTTGATATTGCATCTGACATCGATTTTGCTTTTCAATTCGGAATCACCAAAAATCTGATGATTGGTATATCCCGCAGCAAACAGCAGGAATTAATAGATTTAGATGCAAAATATAAACTGATAACGCAAACCACAGTAACACCTGTTTCATTAGCTATATATGGAGATGCAGGGATAACGCCCGAACTTAACTCTACCTTTTACAGCGCCGCAGACTCTGCTTTTCAACGCAGTGTTATAGATAAGCTTTCTTATTTCGGAGAATTTATTTTAGACCGCCGTTTCAACGATCATATTTCATGGGAACTATTAGGTGGAGTGCAACACCGTAATTATGTTATTGCCGCTGAAAATCCTAATAATGGCGCTATAGATCAAAATACCATTCCTTTTATGGCTACTGGCGGAAGAATTATGTTTAACAAACACTCCAGCTTGGTTTTTGATTACTACTATATCATGTCTCCATATAGAATGAATAATAAGGCTTTTCATAATCCTATATCAGTAGGCTATGAGGTGGAAACAGGTGGGCATGTGTTTGAAATAAACTTCAGCAACGCTGGCTATTTAAACGAGAATAATATAATACCCTATACTACCGATAACTGGCTAAAAGGTGGATTTAAACTAGGGTTCTCTATTTCGAGGGTGTTTAATATATAATCTTCATATTTTATAGCATTGATTTTTGATAATACTAACATATCAAAAAATAGAGTATGTTTACCCCAAAATTAAAATACATGAAAATAATAAAAGTAATATTTGTTATTCTTGCAATTTCCTTCCTAGCTAAAGAAACACAGGCCCAATTTAGTATGCCAAACTATAAAGATGTTTTGGAGATGAAAAACAGGCAGCCTATTGTAATAGTAAATCCCCCTAACCCTGATATTATAAATAAATTTAGTAGAAAAGGCAATGATTCTGTTATGCAAGAATATCAACAAATTATTGGTAACTATAATGAGAATATGAAAAGTGCGGTTAAAAAATTCTGGACATTTAATTCAAAGGAAGTTTTATTCAAAACCCGTACGGAATTAAGTGATATTTTGCAGGACAAAAGCCAACGAAATAAGTATATCATAATTTATTGTTATAGTTTCGATACCCGGCCAAAACGTGATATGGATTGGACTATTAATAAAAGTGGGGAACGTATAACCGGTACTAGAACATATTTTGCAATTGGCTTTCCGGATGAAATGCCTATTTATCAACAAGCTTTGAAGGATTTAATTCCTTCACCGACCATTTTGGCGTATTATGTTTCTGTAACAAACTATAATTTTAATTATATTTTAAATCACAAGGATAACTATAAAATGAAGGACATGATTGAGAAAAATGCCCACATTCTTTCACAGAAGACGTTGCTTATTTTATCTAGTTCCGTAAGTCCAAAAGTTATGAAGGATATCAATACCTATTATCCTTGCAATTTTAAGTTGGTAAATGAAGATGAAATGGAAAAAGCAGTAACATCAGGCGACCCATCATATGCCTATGTTATTAAAACTGGCATTGGAGTACAAACTATGGTTGGAGGGCAAAATGACATGAACTTTATAGTTAATTGTGAAGATGGAGCTACCCTAGGGTATACTTCATATGGCACCATTCCTGTTCCATTCTCAACAGATCAAGGATTGCGGAAAGATTTTTTTCAGGACATTGCCTATTTTTGTAATGCAGGGAAAAAGAAATAGTAAAGAGAATCCTTAATGTTGCTGAAACTTAATCTTCAGCGCATTTTGAATATAGTGTGCAGGAATAGCAAAGCCTATGCCCTGAACTCCATAACGAATTAAGGAAGCATTTACTATACCTTGAAGCACTCCTTTATCATCTACTAAACCACCGCCACTATTTCCGGGATTTATACTTACATCCGTTTGTATTAATGTCCTATCGCCAATTTTTCTTTTGCTCGAAATTATCCCTTTGGTCATTGTTTGTCCTAGGGCAATATCAGTAGGTGTTCCAATGGCATATACTTCGGTGCCAACATTAATATCGGGAGAGAGGTTTGGGCTGAAAAATTTATACTTCCCAGGCTTTTCAATTTTTAATAAAGCAAGGTCATACGAGGTATTGCTGCGTACATATTTTGCCATAAGAGAATCTCCATCAGAATTAATTATCTTCACTTCATTAGAGGTATCTTCAGCAATTACATGGTAATTTGTAATAAAGTATCCATCAGAAGAAATAATACAACCACTACCATGTCCATCAGGTATCTTAACAGTCACCACCGCTTTCACAGCTTCTTGTAAGTTGATTGCTTTGCCCGAATCTGAAAATTTTAATGTATCCCAGTCATTCATGGCTTTCATAGTAGAAATACGGCTGCTTAAACATCTTGAAACACTATCTAAATTAAGAAACTGGCTAAGTGATTGGGTAAGCGCGTTTGTCATAAGATTACAAATGTTATAATCGGAAACATAAAAATTATCTTGATTAGCAGAGCTGGTAAGAACTGTGCGATATATTTCCTTATCGCCCGTAACACCATATAGTTTCCACTCGGAACGTAGATTGAAAACGGTTGTAGGTCCAACTGTGTTAATAGTAAGTCCGTTAATGGTGCACCTGATGTAACAGGCACTTTGATATACAAATGAAAAGAACCC
>Ga0207023_10023_pt1 | contig 48103 bp, 50 predicted proteins | sample Alteio_BWMinCont_47_FD_153464 | JGI IMG/M metagenome (GOLD analysis project Ga0207023, IMG submission 153464) | Enriched cells from forest soil in Barre Woods Harvard Forest LTER site, Petersham, Massachusetts, United States -... | ecosystem: Environmental > Terrestrial > Soil > Temperate forest >... | reverse complement strand
ATAAACAAGGAGCGCAGGAAAAAGAATTTCAAGGCAGGCTTGAAAAGCTGGATAAGCTTGGATTGTTAAAAGGGCAACAGCAGAGGCAGTAGTATAGATATGAGATATAAACTATAAAATATTATGGCATAGTTTATAGTTAGTATCTAAATCTAACTTCGGGAATTTATCGTAAATTTGGTAATAGATTAAATTAATGCCGCTATGACAAATCGTTTGTATTTAACCGTAGCCACTTTATTATTTACCTTTGCAGGTAGTATTTACGGTTGCGGAAACGCTGCTAAAACTGTCCCTCTTAATTCAACTGAAACTATGAATGAACCTACCGACACCAGCAAGCATTTAGAAACAGCCATTTTTGCCGGAGGCTGCTTTTGGGGTGTAGAATATTATTTCGAAAAAGCCAAAGGCGTAACCAATACAGTTGTTGGATATATAGGCGGGCATACCGCCAATCCAACCTACGAACAGGTTTGTTCGCACACATCAGGCCATTATGAAGCTATTAAAGTTACCTACGACCCTAAGGTTACGAATTACGAAGCGATGGCAAAGCTATTTTTCGATATTCACGACCCTACCCAAACCAACGGACAAGGCCCTGATATTGGCGAACAATATATGTCGGTTATATTTTATGCCAATGATTCTCAAAAACAAATTGCTCAACACCTGATAGACCAGCTTACCAAAAAAGGCATGAAAGTTGCCACGCAATTAAAACCAGCTACAACCTTCTACCCTGCCGAAGGCTATCATCAACATCATTACGACCACGAAGGCACTACCCCCTATTGCCACAGGTTTATCGATAAGTTTAATTAGGTCGGAGCCAATTTTAAGAGCATTCATAACATAAAACACCTTCAGTATTCATAATAAGGTTTGAAGTTCTGTTAGATATTTTTTCTACTAAGGTTAAAAATCAGGAGCTTAGAACCTTAGTAGAAATTGATACCATACCTGCAATTAAACCTTATTATATGTGAAAGTATTTTTGAAAGGACTTGTAGAACAACCTCCACTTCTTTTAGTACATTTGCAGTCTCCAAAAATGAAACTAATGAGAAGGATATCCTTAATTTCTATTTGTCTTTTTTCACTGTTTGCTGTGTTTTCCTGCAATAACAATAAAACACCCATAACAACAGTAGAACCACCTAATCCGGATAAGATATCGCAGAATATTATAAACATCCCTGCCTCGGCATCCGGTCAGCCTCATGGTAAACTTCCTAAAATAGTTTTTACCGATACCAATTTCGATTTTGGAACAATAACCGCAGGAGCTAAAGTAACTCACCTATTTACTTTTAAGAATGCAGGCCAGGCAGACTTGGTTATTACCGGCGCTTCGGCAAGTTGTGGTTGTACTACCCCCACCTACCCACATGGGGTAAAGCATCCCGGCGATACCGGAACGATAAGTGTTACTTTTGACAGTAGCAATAAATCGGGCAAAGTAGTGAAAGTAGTAACTCTGGTAACTAATTGTCAACCCGACCATAATTATTTAACTATAAACGCAAACATTCAACCCTCAAACAACTAAACAACATGCTTTTAAACTCAATGTTATTAATGGCTCCGCAACCTGGACAAAGTCCTATTATGCAATTTCTTCCTATTGTATTAATCATTATTGTTTTTTACTTTTTCATGATACGCCCACAAATGAAAAAGCAAAAAGACCAAGTTAAATTCAGACAAGAACTGAAAAAAGGAGATAAGATAGTAACCCTTGGCGGAATGCATGGCAAAATAGCCGAGATACAAGACGCTACTTTCATTATTGAAGTGGAAGGTGGCACAAAGATTAAGATTGAGAAGAGCGCAGTATCTATGGAAGCTTCTGCGGCGCTGAACAAACTAGCATAATACTACCGAGCGGTGAAAGCATCGCTGCTTAAATTGCAAAGGCAAAAGGATCAACGCCCTAAATCCAATAATCGGATTATGGTGTTCTCCGTTTGTGTGGTTATTTCATTTACTTTTTGGATGATGAATACACTTTCAAAAAAGTATACTGAATCGTTGGTTTTTTATATAGAATATGAGCATTTACCTGAACAGGCAAATAGTATAAGTACTACCGATACTATGCGTATTAAATTAACGGCCACCGGTTATCGCATTTTAGGGTATAAACTTGGCATTCTTGATAAATTGGTAAAAGTGAATGCCGCGCAATTCAAGAGAAAGGAGAATCAATACATCTATACGCTATCCAATCACATCCATCAAGAAAAGATAGAGGAGCAATTGGGCGAAGAAATAAAGGTGGTCGATATTATTCCTGATACGTTATATATCCGTCCTGCCATATCTCAAACACAGAAAAACTAATGTTGAAAGTTGGTGTAACAGGTGGCATTGGAAGCGGCAAATCTACCATTTGCAAGTTATTCAAATGCCTTGAAATACCAGTTTTTAATGCCGATGAAACGGGACGTAATTTGCTTGCAGAAGATGCTGCTGTTATTGAACAAGTAGCAACTATTTTTGGACAAGAAGTCCTCATTAACGGAAAGCCGGACCGTAGAAGAATAGCAGAGATTGTATTTACTAATCCCGAAAAGTTATCGAAACTGAATGCCGTTATTCATCCTGCGGTACGAAATACATTTAATAAATGGGTGACGGAACAGCACAGTCCTTATGTGATTGATGAGACTGCTATTTTATTTGAAACCGGAAACTACAAACAACTTGATTATACTATTTTAGTTATAGCTCCGGAACCTGTGCGCATTAAGCGAGTAATACAAAGAGATAATTTGGAAGAAGCCTCTGTAAAAGACCGTATAAAAAACCAGTGGACCGATGAAGAAAAAAAGAAGTTAGCCGACTTTGTAATTATAAATGATGGCATAACTCCCCTACTCCCAAAGGTTATGGATATTCATTCCCGATTAATTACTCAAAGTAAATGAAGATAGCTTTACTTACCGATGGAATATATCCTTATGTAATTGGTGGAATGCAAAAGCATTCATTTCAGCTTGCCAAATATTTTGCACAGAACAAACATACCGTATATTTATTCCATTACAATGCAAGCAACTACGATATTGATAAACTAGAGTTTTTTACTGAAGAAGAAAAGCAATATATCCACTCTTATGTAATACCTTTTCCTTCGTTGGGGAATTTTCCATTTCACTATTATTTCGAATCGCGTAAATATGCACACCTGCTTGCAGGCTCATTAAGCAAAGTAATTAATGAAGTTGATTTTATATTTGTGCAGGGATTTTGCGCATCAGGCCTTCCGGATATTGCCAACAGAAAAAACTTCCCACCGGTTGTTTTGCATTTACATGGGCTAGAGATGTATCAGGCTTCTCCATCCCTCAAAGCCGGATTTTCCAAATACCTTTTCCGAATAATGGCAAAGGCTAATTTAAAGAAGGCTGATTACACTATTTCCTTTGGTGGAAAGATAACCAGTATTCTAAATAAATTGGTAAAAAAGGAGCATATTTGGGAGATTCCAGGAGGAATTAATGAATCTTGGTTTACCACTAATGTAAAAAAAGAAGACGGTAAAACTCATTTTGTATTTACCGGACGTTATGAACGCAGAAAAGGAATAACAGAATTGCATTCAGCTATTAAATTATTGCTGCCCTCAAACAAATTTACGTTTGATTTTATTGGACCTGTTCCTGATGAATATAAAATTATAGATACTTCAATCCGCTACCATGGACAACTTACTTCGGAGGCGGACATTAAACAAATTCTATCGGAAGCCGATGTGCTGGTATGCCCTTCGTATGCCGAAGGGATGCCCTATGTAATTATGGAAGCTATGGCCTGTGGCCTTGCCATTATGGCGACTGATGTTGGAGCTGTATCGCAACTGGTAAATAGAGATAATGGTTGGCTTATTAACAGCCCTGATGTAACAGAAATTTTTAAAACACTGTCGGAAGTATTGCAAGAAAAGCCGGAAGCGATTAATCAAAAAAAGGTAAATTCAACTCAAAAGATAAAAGAGTATACGTTTGAAAAAGTTACGAATAAACTGTTTGAACGTATAGAAGAAGCGTTAATTCTTCCTTGATAAATATGCCGTTTTGTGCCGTTTTTATTTAGGATGAGACTGCTTCGTACCTCGCAGTGACATTATACCTTCGGAAATCAACTACTTTTTCCTGATATACGTTTTTGTAAAAACATAGAGCCTTTATAAGCTATCAAACCGCAAGCTATACCTACCACAATACCCCCCAATGTATCGGAAGGGTAATGAACACCCAAGTATATGCGGCTATAACACAACAATAGCACCCACGTAATTAGTCCGAGAGTTACGAATCTATTTCGGAACAACAGTATAAGATAGATAGCCAATGCAGAAGAGTTGGCGGCATGGTTGGATACAAAACCATACTGTCCACCCATATAAGATTCTCCGAACGAGTTTTTATAATAATGGAGCAGATTCATAATACTCGGTGCATGACTCGGACGAAAACGCATAACTTCATTTTTTATTAAGTTGGCAACCTGATCGCTCAGCACTATTGCCAGTATGGCAAAGAGAATAAACACCCAACATTTTTTGCCATATTTCCTACATAACAGTATGCCAAACAGCAAGTAAAGAGGAATCCAGGTAAACCGTCCGCTAATGGTCATCATCACCTGATCTATAAAAGGAGAATTATTGCCATTTATGAATAGCAGCACAGCTTTGTCAATACTATGTAAAAAGTCAATAAAAGAACTCATAACGGGTGAATTATGAAACAAATATACGGCGGATTCCATACCTTTGCAAAAAAGAAGTTTTAGGATGCCGGATGTAATTAAATTATTGTCGGACCACGTAATAAACCAGATTGCTGCCGGAGAGGTTATTCAACGCCCCGCCTCAGCAGTTAAGGAGCTTTTGGAGAATGCAGTGGATGCGGGCTCTACCAAAATAAAGTTGATTATAAAGGATGCCGGAAAAACCCTTATACGGGTGATTGATAATGGCTGCGGCATGTCTGATACCGATGCCCGCCTTTGCTTTGAAAAACATGCTACTTCTAAAATAACCTCAGCAGACGATATTTTTCTAATTAATACTAAAGGTTTTCGGGGTGAAGCTTTGGCTTCTATAGCTGCTATTGCCACCGTTGAACTTAAAACTAAGATGCAGGGCAATGAAGCCGGTACACTGATAGAGATAGAATATAGTAAATTTCAAAAGCAGGAACCATGCCAGTGTGAAGTAGGGACTTCAATCAGTGTTAAGAATTTATTTTTTAATGTGCCTGCCCGTAAAACTTTTTTAAAGTCAGATCAGGTAGAGTTTCGTCATATTATGGAAGAGTTCCATAGGATTGCATTGGCGCATCCCGAAGTGGAATTTACTATGTTTAATAATGATGAGCAAGTTTTTCATATTGTGGCAGGAGGTTTGAAACAGCGTATTATGGCTCTGTTTGGAAACAATTATGATCACAAAATAGCATCCATTCACGAAGACACCAGCCTCGTTTCCATTTCCGGATTTATAGGCAAGCCTGAATATGCCAAGAAGTCGAGAGGGGAACAATACTTTTTCGTGAACCATAGGTACATCAAAAACAATTACCTGCAACATGCCTTACAATCATCGTATACAGAGCTATTGGCAAAAGATTCGCATCCCTCCTACTTCGTATTTTTTGAAATTAACCCGGGAAAGATTGATGTAAACATCCACCCTACAAAAACAGAAATAAAGTTTGAAGATGAGTCGATGATCTATGCCATCTTGAAGTCTGCTGTTAAAAGGGCATTGGGGCAACACAATGTAATTCCACCTATGGACTTTACTCAGGAAATGGCTTTTGAAATTGGACCTGTTAAGAAGACAGATATACTGCGCCAACCACAAGTAAAGATAAACCCCGACTATAATCCGTTTACAGAAGAAGCAAAAACTAATTTAAAGAATGCAGGCTTTCCACAAACCCAAACAAGGGAAGCCTACATGGGTGAAAGGCAAACTTTTGCTAAGCCTGAAAGATTGATGCCCGACCCTATCATTCCAAATGAAACGGGGATACTGATTAAATGGCACGAACAATGGGGTAAGGAATATTTAATAGTAGCGAAAGATGAGAACCTATTACTATTAAACCAACGCTTAGCTTGGGAAAAGATATTTTTTGAAGAAGCATTGGCAGCCTTGCAAAAGAAAGAAAGCCTACCCTCACAAAAAGAATTGTTTCCGCAAACCATACAAGTTTCAGCCGATGATGCAGCCATAATAACCACACTATTGACAGAACTTAAATGCCTTGGGTTTGACATAAGTGACTTTGGCAAACAAACGTTTATTATTTATGGAATTCCATCGGGGGTAGATTCGGGTGCATCACAATCTCTACTAGAGGGTATTGTGGAGAATTATAAAAACAGCACAGAGTCCGAAATTAAAAACCCCGGCAATGCCCGCCTTGCTAAAGGTTATGCCCGTAAAATGGCGGCAAAGAATTGCAAGATACTTTCGCAAGAAGAACAAGCGGCATTAATTGAAAGGCTCTTCAAAACCGATTCTCCTGAGTTTGCGCCGGAAGGAAAAAAAGTATTTATTGAACTGCCTCCTGATACTGTACAGTCATGGTTTTAATATATATAATTTAGTAATTGATATAAAATATTTTTATGGAGTCTTATCGCCCACCCACATTTAGCATGTTTCCTCCGGTTGTAAAAAACCTGCTTATAGCCAATGGCGTATTTTTTCTTGCTACATTTATACTCGGCAATACATACCACATTGACCTGAATAACCTATTGGGATTGCACTATTTCCAATCGAGCGATTTCAAGCCTTACCAGCTTGTTACCTATATGTTTATGCACGGCAGTTTATCGCACATATTCTTTAATATGTTCGCTTTATGGATGTTCGGCAATACCCTCGAGAATTTTTGGGGACCTAAAAAGTTCCTCATTTTCTATTTCGTTTGTGGAATTGGAGCCGGACTTACACAGGAATTTATCCAATATTTTTATTTCCAACATATAGAACATGTTATAGAAGTTTTTGGCAATCTTCCCAACCAATCTGATTTCTCTGCAATTGCAGCCAAGTATTTTGGAGTACAAGTAAATGGTGCGGAAGCACATCCCGGAGAGTATCTGGAATATCTGCAAAAAGCATTTCAGGAATCCATGAACCACTCTGTTACCATTGGAGCTTCAGGCGCGGTTTTTGGGATACTGCTTGCATTCGGAATGCTTTTTCCAAACACATTGTTATATGTCTATTTTGCAATCCCCGTTAAAGCAAAGTACTTTGTGATAGTGTATGGATTGATGGAATTATTTTTTGCCGTATCTAACAGGCCTGGCGATGATGTGGCGCACTATGCCCACTTGGGGGGAATGGTATTCGGATTCTTTTTAATTATGTACTGGCGAAGCAAACGAAACGTATAAAATATGATGTCATTCAAATCGGAACTTGATAAACTACTCGGCAGGAGCTCAAACACGCTTACCCGGATAATTGTTATCAATATTATTGTTTTCCTGCTGGCAAATATTTTTGTGAACATACCTAGACTTGGAGTATATGTGTATGATTATTTTGCATTGCCATCTTCCTTGCACAAGCTTTTATATCGCCCGTGGACGCTCATAACCTACATGTTTTTACATGTAGAAACCATGCATCTTATTTTCAACATGCTTTGGCTTTATTGGTTTGGAATAATCTTCACCGATTTTATGGGAAGCAAACGGCTTCTCTATACCTATCTGCTGGGTGGCATTGCCGGTGGACTTTTATTTATTCTTTTCTCCAATATTTTTATGCCGGGTGCTAACTTAGTAGGAGCATCTGCCGGAATTATGGCCATTATTATTGCCACCGCAATTCTTGTCCCGGATTATGAACTACACCTGATTTTTTTCGGCGCCGTAAAATTGAAATACCTTGCCATAGGCGCATTTGTGCTTACCTCTTTAGTTGATTTTAGCGTGAATAGCGGAGGTAAAGTATCGCATATTGGTGGCGCACTTTATGGAATATTATACATATATCAATACCGTAAAGGAACCGACTACGCTGAGATTGTAGGTAATTTTGTTCAGAAGATTGGCAAATTCTTTACCCTTTTAAAAGCCGGAGCTAAGATGAAAAAAGTAGGCGGCAGTGGTATACGCCAAAAGAATACGACAGGAGATGAAAAGCAGAAAAAAATTGATGCTATTTTAGATAAAATTTCAGCCTCCGGGTATGATGCCCTGACAAAAGAAGAAAAAGATTTTCTTTTTAAATCTACTAAGGATTCTAATTAAATAGCAGTAGTATTCAAATGCAATGAAGCCATTGTATAAATGGCAATTGCTCCACAAACCTTTATTTTATTAGCCTTTATCAACTCCGGAATTTCTGAAAATGGGACTTCTATTATTTCAATATTTTCGGTGAGGTCGGGCTCAGGTTCAAATTTTTTGATGGCATTTTTTGCCAGAAAGAAGTGTATGCTATTGGTATCTTTTGTCGGGTCATCAAAAACTTTACCTAGGTAAATCATCTCATCGGAATGATATCCTGTTTCTTCCCTCATCTCACGCATAGCGCCTTCTTCAGGAGTTTCCCTATCAGCATCAAATACACCTCCCGGAAATTCCAACAATATTTCTTTTCCTCCATGTTTGTACTGCCGTACCATAATAGCTTTCCCATCTTTCGTTATGGGTAGTGCAATAGCCACTTCAGGCCGCACATTAAGGTAATAATCATCAATCACTGCTCCGCTGGGAAGCTTTACAGTGTCCTGCTGAATGGTTACCCATTTATTATGAAAAACCCTTTCACTTTTCAATATTTCCCAAGGCTCTATTTTCGACATATTTTTAATTCAATTAAGTTGACCAAGATAGTGAACATTACTAACTTCTCACCTCCACTTTGAGGGATTTTCGGTAAGTTTGGCTTCCAATTCATCTAGCTATGGCTTGCCTGAAATATTTTGTTCCGGTAATTTTTATTTCACTTTTAACCTTATCGGGTTGTCATGGTGGTAGCATAAAAGCAACAAACCCTGATGAACTACCTGCTATTGCTCCTTTTAGGCTTACATCTCCTGCATTTAAGAATGGCGATACGATACCTTCATTATACACTTGCGATAGCATTAACATTTCACCGACATTGCATTGGAATAATCCATTTAAGAATACAGAAAGCTTTGCATTAATTATGGATGATCCAGATGCTTCTTTAACCACTTGGGTTCATTGGATTGTCTATAATATTCCGGCAAGTGATACCAGCCTCACTACGCATTTCCCTATGGATTCTACATTAGTAAACGGAATAAAACAAGGCTACACTAGTTTTCGCACAACAGGCTACGGCGGCCCTTGTCCACCGGACGGAATACATCGATACTATTTTAAACTCTATGCCTTAGATATTAAACTAGAGGCTCCTGCAAGGCTAACAAAATCGCAATTGCTTACTGTCATGAAAGGGCACATACTTGCCGAAGCAGACCTAATGGGAAAATATAAAAAAAAGAAAAATACTTAATACGCGATGAAGAAGATATTAGTAGTTGTCGGTACACGCCCTAATTTTATTAAGGTTACACAATTCCCTTCGGTGATAAAGAATCATCCGGGGTTAGATTGTAAAATTGTACATACAGGCCAGCATTTCGACAAGAATATGTCTTCCGTTTTTTTTGAGCAGTTTGGATTGCAACCCGACATATTTTTAAATGTGGAAGCAGGAAGCCCTATTTCGCAAATAGCCAGCATTATGAAAGCTCTTGAACAATCAGTAAATGAATATAAACCTGATTTGATAGTAGTCCCGGGAGATGTTAATTCTACCTTAGCCGGAGCATTAGTTGCCAATAAAATGGGTATTCGGCTTGCGCATTTGGAAAGTGGCTTACGAAGCTACGACCGCACCATGCCTGAAGAATTTAACCGCCTGCTTACAGATGATATGTCCGACTATTTTTTCGTAACCGAACAAAGCGGATATGATAATCTCATTCAAGAAGGCAAGAATAAAAAGAGCATTCACTTTGTAGGCAATACCATGATTGATACATTGGTGGCTTATTCCAAAGAAATAGATAGTTGTAACATTTTACAAAAATTCGAAATTAAACCTAAAAAGTTTTTATTGATGACCATGCATCGTCCTGCTACGGTTGATTCTGAAGAAGGGTTGAAGAAGCTGAATACACTGGTGAAAAACATCACCACCAAATACGATCTTGTTTTCCCGGCGCATCCACGCACCATTCATAATCTTGAAAAGTTTGGATTGCTAACTGCTTTGAAACAAAACAAAAAACTCATCTTGTGTGAGCCCCTAGATTATTTCTCTTTCCAAAAGTTAGTGAAAGATAGCCTTATGATTATTACCGATAGTGGCGGAATACAAGAGGAATCCACCTTCTTAGGAGTACCATGCCTTACCTTACGCCCTAATACGGAAAGGCCTGTAACGGTAATTGTCGGCACCAATGAACTAATCCCTTTTGATGAAAAACTGATAGCCACTAAAATAGAATCGGTTGAAAATGGCACTTACAAAAAAGGGGCTATTCCACCTATGTGGGATGGAAAAGCTACCGAAAGAATAGTTGAGGAGATTGAAGGATTATAGATAAATTCATTTAAGTGGCCCCGCTAATAATAGAATCCGATATAGAAAAAGAATGAATACAAGAAATACATTTTAGTTAAACAAAAAAAACATGAAAAAGCTGATTATTATTTTCTCCCTAATGTTTACGGGGGTATCATATGGACAAATAACCACATTCAAAGCTGAAATAAAACAAACGAGCCCCTCCGGTCCGTATGATAGCTTAACTAACTTTTTGGGTGTAAATGTTCAATTATATGTAGGACAAGATTTATACGTTAATGGAGTACATGAACAGTTAAGAAAATATGGTTACAGGGGTTTTATAAAGAACTACAAAAGAGATTATGAACTTAATGACGGAAATATTTATAAACTTGATAGAGACGAACACAATTCAAGTTATGATGCTTTGGTAGGTAAGTATTTTACTGTTCTTGATGTTATAAAAAAGCCTGATGAGGAAAATGACATTAACAATGGTAAGGTATTCTTTTTGAAATTGAAAGAAAAGCAAGGTGGGGATATTATGTATTTCGTTTATGATACTGCTTATGATTTTAATTTTCCCTTTATTGTAGTGGGATATATGACTAAATTAAAGCAACACTATGTAGGCAAAAAATATACTATTGGAGACGAAAATTGGAAATGTATAGACGTTGCAATAGAAGAAACTTATTATAAAATAACGGTTGTTTTACAAAACGAAAAAGGCGAAAAAAAGCCATTTTCCTTTAACGAGTTAGAAGCGTATGAGGATGAATCGCAACAATCCCTACAAAACAAGGGAATAACACCCGTTACTCTTTCGCATGATGATTCAGTAGTTTTTAAAGACGGAAATATTGAAGATAGTATTCAAAATGGGTTGGACCAATCCGTAAAGATTCTTTTTAAAATAGGGTATAAAACACTAAGACAAATTAAAGGGGATGCAGATTATACCAAACCTCATTCATACAACGGTACTCCATATACAATGACATTGCTTGAGTATATCCATGAAAAAATACATATGGCAGCTTTTAAAACAAAGTTGCAATGCAAAAACGAAACAAGTTTTACCATTCTAAATAATGTTTCAGGTTTGATTTTCTATACAGAGCATGGGCTAACTATTACCTTCCCGTTTCAGGCTCAAAATGGTTATGGAAATATGATTTACGATACAAGCTATACTGATGTGAGAGGTACTGATTTTATTGAAGATGGGCATTAAAAGGTAAGAATAAACCACCGAGGATTTCTCGTTTCCAAAATATCATACCTTTAGCGTATATAATAAGGGAGGGGTATAAATATAGAAGGGTACAGTATAAATACAAACTCATTTATAACAAAAGCATTTGCAAAAAGCCAATCAAAACCACCTAATAATCAATACTATTTGTGGCCCCGCTAGGAATCGAACCTAGATCAGAAGTTCCGGAAACTCCCATACTATCCGTTGTACTACAAGGCCTGTTAAAAAATCAAAACTAAAACAAAATTTCGAAACTCCCATACTATCCCCGTCCGGACGGCTTTCGGCCGGGCGGGCGTTGTACTACAGAGCCAATTTTTTAAGGAACGTAAAAGTAGAAAGAATTTAGGAGCTAATTACCTATTCTTCATCTGTTATCTCATGCAAAGCTACATGCATGTGGTTTTCTTTCACAAAGTTACACCAGTGGCAATCATCTTTTCCACATCCTTTGCTGAATTCATGATTTTGTATCTTTTGCCAGCTATCGGTTATTTGTTCAAGCACAATGGCAATATCTTCTTTCGTGATGATGATTTTCTCCGTTTTATATTCGTCCTTAACAGGCTCCACAAAGTCAAATTCTGAGCTTATGGCATCCCAATCATTATACGTTTGGTTATCTAATAGTATTTTATAAAAAACAGCCTGTCTCCAATAATCTCCTCCAACTTTATCATCGCCAACGGGTCCTTTCAATTTCTTCCTGGCAGTCTCATATCTACCGGTTTTATAATCTACTACGTTTACCTTTTTGCCATCGAATTCAAGCTTGTCTAATTTGCCATTAAGCGGCACCCCTTCCACTTCTACATTGCGCATGTTCTTTTCAAGAATCACAATCTTATTCCATTTGTTTATGTAGTGGTCGTAATACGGTGGCAGTATTTTACCTCCATATTCCAACCTGCGATTGTATTGTTCTTTGGTGAAAGATTCTCTGTTGCGAAACATATACCGGTTAAAGTCATCCATCATTATTTCCTTAGAAGGGAAGATGTTGTCATTCGCACGCATTTTCTCAAACAAAGCCTGTAGGGTAGAGTGTACCGCACTTCCAAATGCCATTGACTCGCCTTTTGCTGCCGGAACCCTTATCAGGTTTTGATAATAAAACTTAATCGGACATTCTAAATAATTGTTCAAATGCGTTACGCTCAATGAGTAATTCTGCAACAAAGAATCTAAATAACTTTTGTCTACCAATTCAATTTGAGGAACAGCCTTGGCAGTATATTGTAATTCGAGGTATTCAACAAGCGTGTCTTCTTCAGCCTTTTCTTTTTTCTCTGTTATCCCCGTACCTTCAATAATCTCTCCCACAAAGGCAGAACGCTCCAGCACTTTGTTTTTATTTTCATTATCCAATACAGAATAAGAAATAGCAAGATGTGTTTTAGCCCTTGTCATAGCCACGTAAAACAACCTTCTTGCTTCCTCTAATTCATCTACAACATATTTCTCTGATGAAAGATTATCGGGCATCCTGAATTCAAACTGTCCGGAAGACTTTTTATCATCCCAGGTGTTTTTATTGCAACCAATTAAAAACACATATTCATATTCCGTACCCTTGGAACCATGCGCTGTTACAAGGTTTACGCCATCGGCGGAAGAAGACACTTTAACCAAATCGAGGCGGATGCGATTATTACGCATGGTTTCAATCATATCAAGCAATCGCTGTAAAGTAATGGCAGGTTCTTTGCGTGTTTCCGCTTTAATGAAATCAAACAGCCCTGTAATAACCTGCATCAACCAAGCTTTTTCAGGAGAGTTAACCACATAATTCAATATTCCTGCTTCCCGAATTACCTCTTCAAACAATCCTTGCAAAGTAAGGTTTGGCGACGCTTTTATAAGTATTTCCAACGCATTGCTTACTCTTTTTATTTCGCTTACCTCTTCTTGGCTGCTAAACAAATCGGGTTTTGATGAACCTCCGTCTTCGCTTATAGCGCGCCGGATAGAAGCCCTTTCACTTCTGTTGCCATAATTCTTTTGTGCCACTTGCAAGCTAAGCCTTGCTATATCAATAGCAGGAATTTGGAAGAAATCGAAATGCAAAATTTGAAAAAGTATTTCATCTCCGCTATAGGCCACATCAATTTCTGCGGCAATATATTCCAGTATGGTAAGTATCTTATGAACGAAAGGCAACTCCAGCAGGTTTACATTTCGTTTCATGTTGAAACGTATGTTTTTCTTTTCAAGATAATCAGCCAAACCCTCTACCTGCCTATGATTGCGATAGATAACCGCAATTTCAGAAGGCTTAACTTTTTCAACGGAAATTAATTCCTCAATTTTATGTGCAATGCAAATTGCTTCATTTGCCGGATTAGGATATTCAATAATTTGAGGCGGAATATCCAATTCTTTTAGAACAAGATTCGATGCAACCAAATCTTTATTCAAAGAAGCATCCTCATTTATAATCCGCTCTTTATTATGTTCAATAAGCACTTTCGCAGTATCTAATACATTTTGGGTAGAACGATAATTTTCTACCAAAACCACCTTTTGTAATCCGTTGGAATATTCACTCGCAAAATCGCGAATGTTCTTTACGTTGGCATCCTGAAATGAGAATATGGACTGGTCATCATCACCAACGACAAATACATTAGGAATATCCCAATATTCAATCAGATGTTCGAGTAGTTTTTTTTGAGAGCCGCTTGTATCTTGGAACTCATCTACCAAAAAATACAAATACCGTTCTTGATAATTAAGAAGAATATTCTTGTTTTGTTCGAATGCTTTCAACACCCAAAGTATCATATCATCGAATGTATAGCGTCCCTTCTCACGCATCATGGCCTCATACTTCGGATACAAATTAACGGCCTCGCGTACTTTATTCATATACTCCGTTTCCTCCTCTACCCTACCTTGATTAGGTTCCCCCGCTTTAAATTCTTTGTAATTACGTTTATAAAAGAATCCATCTTTGCTTGGAAGATCTGCTAAGTATAAATCAATCTTAGTATTTAGAAATTCCAATGTCCATGCTTCCTTTTTTATAAGTGAGAATAGATGCTTTACCTTTGGTATTTCATAATTTATATCCCCTTTAAATCGTTTTAAAAGACTATCAACCGAAAGATTATTTAACAATTCTTTAAATAATTCTATCTCTTCTAATTCTGAAATTGATTCTAAATTTTGCCTACCGAAATAGGTCAGGTTATCTTGTATTACCTCATTGCAAAACGAATGAAATGTGTGGATGTTTACTCTATACGCCACAGGTCCAATGAGATTAAAAAGCCTGTTACGCATTTCCATTCTGCCGGTATCGGTATAGGTAAGGCAAAGAATACCGTGCGCCGGAGTGTCGGTATCTTGTAATATTTTGCCTATGCGTGTAGCCAGAATTTGTGTCTTCCCTGTTCCGGGACCTGCAATAACAAGTACAGGACCTTCAATATTTTCTACAGCCTGCCGCTGAGCAGAATTAAGCTTTTCAAAGGCTTTTTCAAAAGCCTGTTCGTATTGTGAAGGAAATTTCGCCATGGCTGTTATTGTCTCAACTCAAACTTTTCTCCAAGATACAACTTGCGGGCTTCAGGGTCATTCGCAAGTTCTTCTGTAGTACCGGCCTTTAATATCCTGCCTTCGTAAAGAAGATAGGAACGATCACAGATTGACAAGGTTTCGTGTACGTTGTGGTCAGTAATCAATATACCAATATTTTTCCTTTTTAAATCAGATACAATTTTCTGGATATCTTCCACAGCAATGGGGTCAATACCTGCAAAAGGCTCATCGAGTAATATAAAGGAAGGATCGACCGCCAGACAACGGGCTATTTCTGTCCGTCTTCTTTCTCCACCTGAAAGCACATCTCCACGCGCATCACGAATATGTGTTAATCCAAATTCTTCTAAAAGAGATTCCATTTTATTTTTTTGCTCTGCTTTGGTAAGAGAAGTCATCTCAAGCACTAACTTCAAATTATCTTCCACCGTCAGTTTACGAAATATAGATGCCTCTTGCGGTAAATATGATATCCCCATCTTAGCACGCTTATACATAGGTTCGTTAGTAATGTTTGTATCATCTAAAAAGATATCACCGGCATTGGGCTTTACCAAACCCACAGTCATATAAAATGTAGTTGTCTTTCCAGCTCCGTTGGGGCCTAAAAGACCGACAATTTCACCTTTGTGAACCTCAACAGAAACATTGTTCACAACGGTGCGCCGTTTATATTTTTTTATGAGGCTGGTAGTGCGAAGTATCATTCAGTTTAAAAGTTATAAAGTTCGTAAAGATTAGGATAAGAAAGCATCTAATGTCATTAAATAAGTTCCATATCCACTCTTTAATAAAGGTTGTGCGAGTTTTTTTAGTTGAGCATTATTAATGTATTTCATGCGGTAAGCGACCTCTTCAATACAGCCAATCTTCAAGCCCTGACGTTCTTCAATTACCTGAACAAACTGGCTTGCTTGCATAAGCGAAGCAAACGTACCGGTATCTAACCAAGCAGTCCCCCTATCAAGCACACTTACTTTTAGTTTGCCCCTTTTCAGGTATTCTTTATTTACATCCGTAATTTCATATTCACCACGTGCGCTTGGATTAAGGTTCTTAGCGATTTCAACTACCGAATTATCGTAAAAATATAAACCCGGTACCGCATAGTTCGACTTAGGTTTTTCAGGTTTTTCTTCGATAGATATTACTTTGTTGTTTTCATCAAATTCAGCTACGCCATACCTTTCCGGGTCTGAAACGTGATAGGCATAAATTATTCCACCATCAGGGTTGTGGTTAGATTGTAAGAGCCTTCCAAGCCCACCACCGTAAAAGATATTATCTCCTAAAACCAACGCCACTTTTTCTTTTCCGATGAATTTTTCACCTATCACAAAAGCTTGTGCAAGTCCGTTGGGTACAGCTTGTTCAGCATATTCAAAGCTGCAACCAAGTGATTTTCCATCTCCTAACAACCTTTTAAAGCCGGGCAAATCATGCGGTGTAGAAATAATCAATATCTCGCGTATTCCCGTCATCATCAATACCGACAAGGGATAATAAATCATGGGCTTATCGTAAATAGGCATAAGCTGCTTGCTTAAAGCCAATGTAAGCGGATGAAGCCTTGTGCCTGAGCCCCCTGCAAGAATAATTCCTTTCATAGAAATAGATAAGTTTTACTTAAATAAGGTACTAATCTACAAACATAATTATTATCAGGAGTTAATAGGTTAAGTATTTTTAGACTTAATCCTATCTTTGTATCAAAACAACGTACAATCTTATGAAATTCGGAACCAAAGCCATACATGCAGGCCAAGAGCCTGACCCATCTACAGGAGCCATTATGACGCCTATTTTCCAAACATCTACATACGTGCAGGCTGCGCCCGGCAAGCATAAAGGCTATGAATATTCGCGTACACATAATCCTACCCGAACAGCATTGGAATCTAACCTGGCAGCATTGGAAGAAGGAAAACACGGGCTTTGCTTTAGCAGTGGCATGGCGGCAGAAGATACCGTTATAAAGCTTTTAAAGCCAGGCGATGAAGTAATTTCTACCAATGACTTGTATGGGGGTTCATTTCGTTTGTTCACCAAAATATATGCCCATTATGGAATAAAATTCCATTTCGTTCCTATGTCAGACCCGAAAGAAGTGGCAAAACATATTAATAAGAATACTAAGCTCATTTGGATTGAAACCCCTACCAATCCAATGTTAAACATCATTGATATTAAAGCAATTTCCACCATTGCCAAGAAAAATAAAGTACTGGTTGTCGTTGATAATACCTTTGCTACTCCTTACCTGCAAACTCCTTTAAAACTGGGTGCAGATATTGTTGTGCATTCAGTAACCAAATATTTAAGCGGCCACTCCGACCTTATAATGGGTGCTGTTATTTGTAATGATGATGCTTTATCAGAACAACTACATTTTATACAAAATAGTTGTGGTGCTATTCCTTCTCCACATGATTGCTTTCTAGCGTTGAGAGGTACGAAAACCTTACATATAAGGATGGACAGGCATTGTGAGAATGCACTGAAAATTTGTAAATATTTAGTATCGTACCCTAAAGTAGATAAAGTTTATTTTCCGGGATTACCAACTCATAAGAACCATAAAGTTGCCAAGCAACAAATGAAAGCTTTTGGTGGAATGATGTCCTTCACCCTTAAAAACAATAACATAAAAGCGGCGCATAAAGTGCTTTCCAGTTTTAAAATATTTTCGTTGGCAGAATCATTGGGTGGAGTGGAATCGCTTTGCGGACATCCTGCCTCTATGACCCATGCATCTATACCTAAAGACGTGCGTAAAAAATCAGGCGTGGTTGATTCACTTATCAGACTAAGCGTTGGTATTGAAGATGCCGATGATCTTATTGAAGATTTGAAACAAGCGTTAAAGTAATTAGTAATGATAGATTTAACAGGCAAACGGGCAATGGTGTGTGGAAGCACACAAGGTATTGGCAAAGCCTCTGCCATATTACTTGCCAAGCAAGGTGCAAGCGTGACGTTAGTGGCACGTAATGAAGAAGCATTAAAACAAACCCTTAAAGAATTGTCTGTTGCTGCCAATCAGAAACACGATTATATAGTTGCCGATTTCAATCAACCTGAAGAGTTAAAAAAGAGTGTAGAAAAGTATTTATCCGGTGGAAATGAATTTCATATTCTACTCAATAATTCAGGAGGCCCTCCCGGTGGAGAAATTGTGAATGCAAAAACGGAAGACTTTATTCAAACATTCCAACGGCACCTAATTTGCAACCATATTCTTGCTCAGCTTTTAATTCCCGGAATGAAGAAAACCAAGTATGGGCGAATCATTAATATTATTTCTACCTCGGTGAAAGAACCTATTAAAGGGTTAGGTGTATCAAATACTATACGAGCGGCAGTTGCCAATTGGTCAAAAACCATGTCGATAGAATTAGCTCCATTCGGAATTACGGTAAATAATGTATTGCCCGGTTCTACCGAAACAGGACGTATTAATGAAATAATAAATAAAACTGCCGAGAAAATAAACAAATCTGCAGAACAGGTAAAAGCAGATATGATTAGTAAAATTCCTGCCGGAAGATTTGCAACTGCTGAAGAAATTGCGAATGCAGTTGCCTTTCTTGCATCTACTGAAGCTGCTTATATCAATGGAATTAACCTTCCGGTTGATGGTGGTAGAACAGGATGTCTGTAAAAAGTGTAATATTGTAGAGTATCTTACGTTATAAAGAATTATGAAAAGAAATCTTATTATAGGCCTTATATTAATTACATTTTCCGCATTTGTAATTGAATCATGCAAACAAAGTGGATGTAGTAAATCGGAGGTTAGTTCCTATTATTCTCATGAAAGTCAAAAAATGACAGGGGATTGTATGGGGTGCCATAGCCCTAATGGTGGCGCTGATGCAGGATGTTTTAGAGTTGGCGGAACAGCATTTGATAGCATTCCAGGTGATAGTGCGGTTCAAAACGCTGTTATAAAATTATATACTCAACCTAATGGAGGAGGGGAACTGATGGCCACCTTGGAAGTTGATAAAAGCGGTAATTTTTATACAACATCACCGGTCTCTTTTGCAAATGGTTTATATGCTGCCATAATTTCAGGCAAAGGAGCCATAAGATATATGCCAAATGCTGCTGTTACCGGAGCATGCAATAGTTGCCATGGTGTCGTTAACGCTAAACTTTGGGCAGATTAAATCACCAAGAAATTAACTTATGAATAAAAGAATATTTCCGTTTTTATATTTGTTAGCTCTATTACTTATTAATAGCTCCTGCTTCGCACAATCCTCTATAGATACTGCACATTCATCTATAAGAACCCCATTCCCTTCCACTTGGAATGATGAAAGGCTAATAAGTTCTCCTACCACCAAAACAGTTGAACCGGGCTTTATGGAAGTATACTTTATGCACCGTCTTGGTAGTATGGGTGGCGCATCTAACGGAGGATTTCATACCCTATATGGATTTGATGTAGCTTCTGATGTTTTATTCGGGTTTGACTTTGGCATTACCAAAAGATTTATGCTTGGTATTTGCAGAAGTAAAGATAAAGAGTTGATTGATGTTTATGGCAAATACAGAATATTGGATCAAACAACAACTTGCCCAGTTTCTATTGCTGTTAACGAAGATATTGGAATAAATCCTGAAGATACAGGTACTTTATACAGCGGCACAGCTGAAAGCGAAGGTCAGCGAAGTATTACTGATAGATTCTCTTATCTCTCTCAAATAATTATTGCATCCCGAATTAATGACCATCTTTCGTTGGAGATTATCCCTACCATCAGTTATAGAAACCGTATTATAGAAACCATTAATACTAATAATGGCGCCTACGATGAAAACGCTATTCCTGCCATTGGAATAGGCGGCCGATATATGTTTACTAAGGTATTCGGCGTTGTGGCAGATTACTATTATATTATTTCTACCTATAGAACAAATAATCCAACGCCATACTATAATGCCCTTTCAGCCGGAATAGAATTACATACAGGTGGACATGTTTTTGAAATTAACTTAAGTAATGCCAGCGGATTAGTAGGTAATAATTTTATCCCTTATACAACTGATACTTGGCTTAAGGGCGGTTTTAAACTCGGGTTCACTATTTCCCGACCCTTTAATATTTAAAACTGTCGGTATTACCGGATGGTAAACCTAAAAGTAACTGTTCCTGATTGTTCTGGTGTGCCACTGGAGCTTTTATTAAACTTTATTTTCATGGCTGCATCCCTTACTAATATGTATAAGGAAGCATCGGTAAGGGTAGATCCCCTAACACCGGGTGTTGCTTCGGTAACATTGCCATCCTGATCAACCGTAATTCCTACTACAATTTGCCCTTGTTCCGGATTATTTGATTTTAACTCAGGCCTCCGCAACAGGCTTCTGCCATTCAAATTAAAATCAAACCCTTTACCTTCTCCACCGGGACCATTGCCACTCCCAGGGCCATTTCCTGATCCTTGACTTGTACCATTTCCACCTCCGCCACTACCTTGCTCTCCTTGGGTTGCACTGCCTCCGTTACTTCCTTTGGCGTTTTTAAATTTATTTTCAGCATTAGCTAGTTCCAAACTAGGTTGTTGAGGCCGTGGAACAGTATCAATCTTTTTAGGCGGTACAATAGCCTTGTTGCTTGGCACCGGTGTACTTGGTTCTACGTCATTATTTACGGTAGGTGTATTAGATGAGGGCGCTGCTGCTACTTGATTCATGGTGTTTTCAGCACTTGTCTTGGCGCCCATGCTACTGGCAGCCACAGTACCGGAACCACCACCGCCGCCGCCAGCTAGGTCAAGTTCCAATTCAGGAGTTTGTGTTTCAGGATAAGGTGGAAGAGGCGTTATAATAACATAATAGAGAAGAAAGACCAACAAACAGCCATGAATAACAAGCGTTATTATAGCTGCAAGCGCTTTATTCTTTCTTTCTTCTTTCTCCACCGATTTAACAGCAACGCTCGCCATTTCCTATTTATTTGCTGTTGGCTGTGTAGCCAGCACCATTTTTATCTTCAAATTACTGCCTATTACCAATACTCCCACTAAATCTTGAATAGTAAGAGACTTATCTAACCGAAGCACCGCCGTAGGATCTTCCAACCCAACAATTTTTGCTTTTAACGCCGGCACCAAAGAAGCGGAATCTATTGGAGTAGTACTGTTATTCAGGTAATATTTTTTATCCGCCGTAACATTAATGGTAATTTGTTGCTTATTCATTTCCTGTACCTTTTTTGAATTAGGCAAAGTTAGCTTCACCACACTTGGGTTTACAAGGGTAGAAACGATAAGGAAGAAGAGCAATAGGAAGAACATAATGTCGTTCATGGGAGAGGACTCCACATGAGCGCTGAATTTATTTTCTCTTTTTATTTTCATCTCAAAAAGGATTTATGAAGCTTACGCTTGAGGCTTTTTTTGAGCATCTTGTAACATATCCAAAAAGTCGACAGATACTATTTCCATCTTCTGAATGGTTTTGTTTACCATAATATTCAACCAGTGGAATGCAATAAATGAGAATATACCAATAGATAATCCGGTAGCGCTGGTTATCATTTTTTCATACAATCCACCTGCAATCAACCCTATGCTAATGTTATTGGCTAGCGAAATATTGTAGAAAATTTTAATAACCCCTAAAATAGTTCCTATAAAACCAAACATGGGGGCAATACCGGCAATAATCCCTAAAATATTCAAGTTCTTTTCCAGAGAATATACTTCAATTTTCCCCACATTTTCCATTGCATTTTCAATATCCTTTATAGGCATTCCTATTCTGCTTATGCCTTTAGCTATCATACGTGCTTGCGGGTTATCGGCACTCTTGCAAAGGGCTTTAGCCGCCTCTATATTGTTACTTTGCATCATGTCGCGTATAGAATTGAGGAAATTCTTTCCGGAACGGGATGCCCTTTTAATAAAAATATACCGCTCTATTATCAGAAAAACACTAATGAGCGATAATATACCCAACGGAATCATAATAACTCCACCCTTCCATAAAAGTTCGAGTAACGACATTTTATCTTGCGGCTGAGCTACGGTAGGCAGAATGGCTTTTGCTGTGTCGGCTATTGCCTTGGCTGTATCGTGGGCAGCAGGGGTTACGAGTAATAACAAATGGTGTATCATAAGGGTTTATTAAAGTTTTATACTTTTAAAATGCTAAAGTACCCCTCTCTTCTATACCAAAAATGTTATGTAATTAGATTATATGAACACAATACTGTTAGTTTAATACGTTGTATGAAAAAGAATGTTACTTATCTTTGTATTTAAATAATAATTATTATTGCAGTGCGTGTCTGATTTGTATTCTAAAAAAATCAAAAAAACCATGGCGACAAAGAAAAATTTAAAGACCACGAAGAAAGAAAAAGAAAAAACCACAAAACCTGCGGCTAAGGCTGATAGTAAGGCTTCTTCCGCAGAAAAAAAAGCATCTACATCTAAAAACGACGATTCAAAAATGAAAAAAACTACATCACCTTCAGACAAAGAAAAAACAAAGAAGAAGGTAAAAGCTTCCGGTAGCGGAGAAAAAACAAAGAAAAAACAAAAAGAACTCCTTGATGAAGAGGAAGAAGAGGGTGAAGTAAAAGAAAAAGTGGAAGAAGTAGAGGAAGAAGATGGCGAAATGGAATTCCGTGAAGAAGACACTAAGCTGGAAGATATCAGTTTAGACGACGATGATGAAGATGAAGATGATGATCATTTTTATGATGATGATTTTTAATCATCTGTAGATTTCTTCTACCCTATCTTACTAAGAGATTCCTCACTCCGTTCGGAATGATAATACTCAGTAATTTTTTTGAGGGAGGGAGTTTGCCGGCAAACTCCCTCCCTCCTTATATATATCAGATACTGTCATTCCGAACGGAGTGAGGAATCTCTAATATTTAAATAGTTCCCTTACGGTATAAATATAACTCCTCCTGAACTATCTTGAATAGCACCGGTAACACTATGCAAAGTGTTTGTTCTCTCCTCTATTCTTAGCACACCTAGAAAAGCAAATACGAGGGCTTCCTTAAAATTTATAAGTGTTATTTCCGGAATTATAATTTGATATTCGGGCATTTTTTCCTTTAACCTTAAAATTAAGAACGTATTATTTGCTCCTCCTCCGGTAATTAAAACCTTACCTTTTTTATTTGAACGGATATTTGCCTGAGAAATTTGACAGGTAATATGTTCTGTAACGGTTGCCAGTTTGTCTTCTATTGAAATAGAAGACGAATTAATTATTGGCAGAAAATATTCTTCAAGCCATTCCCTGCCTAATGATTTAGGAGGTTCTTTTTTATAATATCCCAGCCTGTTTAATTTCTCTAAAAGCAGTTTATCAACCTGACCTGATTTAGCCATAGCACCACCTTTATCAAAGCTTTTACCTTTAGCTTCAGCCAGATAATTAAGGGCAGTATTCACCGGACAAATATCGAATGCTATCCTCTTATTATTCAATTCAAATGAAATATTAGAATATCCACCCAGATTTAAACAAAATTCATATTCCGAAAAAAGCAATCTATCGCCAATAGGTACAAGGGGTGCACCCTGTCCTTTTAATGCAACATCGAGTATTCTGAAATCGCACACCGTTTTTATTCCACAAACAGAAGCGAGTGATGCCCCATTACCAAGCTGAAAGGTAAATCCTCCTTTGGGATTATGAAAAATGGTATGCCCGTGAGAAGAAACTAAATCAACATTTTTAAGTTTATGTTTCTTTTTAAAACGTAAAACTTGTTTGCCTAATAATTCTCCATATTCACTATGGGTTTGCAATAATTTTTCAGCAGTAAGAAGGTGGGCTTCTTTTAACTTTAACTGCCATGCCTTATTGTATTTTATAGTCTCGGCGCAATTAATGGAGTACCTCCATTTGCCTTTATCTAACTTGAAAGCACAGTGGGCAATATCCAACCCATCTAACGATGTGCCCGACATTAAACCAATTACATGATACACTTTCATTTTTTAATTACTTGGTTTCAGCAAATGCATAATAAACCCCAAAGCCTATTGCAAAATAACTGGTAATGGCATTGGCATACGAGGGATTATAGTTTTCTATAGCCTGACTAATTCCAATATATGCCGGATTGAACCGATACCCCATAAAAACATAGGATATATCAAATCCAATTCTCAATTCATTATTTACTCTATATCCCGCAAATACGTTCGGTGTTGTAAAAAATGATTGTTGGTTAAAACCTCCCTTTGGGGGAGAAATTAGAGCCCCGGTATATTTAATAAGTGAAGGGCCTATGCTTACAGAATAGCACAACAGAAAATCATTTTTCATATAGGTATAATAGCCTATTTTAAGTCCTACATTATAAATGAACATATTGGTATTATAAGCTGCAACAGGAGAACTGCCAAACTGTACATTCTCCAGTTCCAACCCTGCATAAAGATGCGGAATAAGAACATAGTTAGCAGAACCATGCACATAGTATACTCCCTGAAGGCTTAATCTTAAAGCCTTATTTGAAAAAGGAAATACAAGTCCACCACCTCCCTGCGCTGAACCTTTATAAAAATCCTCTTCCAATGCAGGTGGAGCGGCTGTTAAAGTATGATCGGGCAATTCTTTTTCATCCAAACTATCAGTCTGCGAAAAACAATAGAAAGCAAAAAACATTCCTATTAATAATAAAGAGAATCGCTTTTTACTTTGACCGGTCATTCTTACCTAACGTCCAAATAAACTATTTATTTTGCTTAAAACCCTCCATCACTTCCGTACTTATCCCTGTGGTAGAATATCCACCATCATGATACAGGTTTTGCATCGTTACCATTTTGGTGAAATCTGAAAACAGTGTCAGGCAGTAATTAGCACAGTCTTCCGCGCTGGCATTGCCTAATGGAGACATGGAATTGGCATACTCATAAAATTCTTCAAAGCCTTTAATACCACTTCCGGCTGTTGTTTTAGTAGGCGATTGAGAAACAGAATTAACCCTAACTTTTTTGGCTTTACCATAATGGTAGCCAAAACTTCTTACTATCGATTCCAGCATGGCTTTGGCTTCAGCCATATCATTATAAAACGAATAAGCGCGCTGTGCTGCTATATAAGACAGGGCAAGTACACTGCCACCTTCACTTATGGCATCCATCTTTTTGGCAACGGCAAGCATTTTATGAAGTGAAATAGCAGATACATCTAAACTTTTTATTAAAAAATCGTAATTAAGTGCATCGTAAGGAATATTTTTCCGGATGTTAGGCGACATACCAATAGAGTGAAGTACAAAATCAATCTTCCCGCCTAACACATCCATGGATTGTTGGTATAGTGCAGTAATTTCGTCCACACTGGTGGCATCGGCAGCAATAACTTGCGAGCCTGTTTCATCTGCCAATTTTTTTATCTCACCCATTCTAAGTGCAATGGGGGCATTACTTAATGTAAAAACGGCTCCTTCGGCATGGGCTTTTTGGGCAACTTTCCAAGCAATAGAATTAGCATCTAACGCACCGGTGATAATACCTCTTTTTCCCTTTAATAGATTATGTGACATAGTTTTAGCGTTTAATTATACTGCAAAGATAATAGAAAGGATGTATAAGCTATAAGAGGTGAGATATATTGGGATTCTTTATTTCTACTAGATTGTATTAATAGTTTACCTTATTCCTTCTGATAAATTTTATGTAAGTTTGAAGCTTCAAACCAAGCCACCCTATTACAATGGATACTCCTGACAAGAAGCGATTTAAAATATATCTACGCGTCTTTTGGGCACTAGTCCTTTTCCCTTTGCTAATGCTGGTTATTTTAACTGCGGGTACAGCATCGGGCTTATTTGGCAAACTGCCCAGTTTTGAAGAACTTGAAAACCCCCAGACTTATCTGGCATCCGAAGTATATTCTTCCGATGGGCAGATGATTGGAAAATACTATATACAAAATCGTTCTCAAATACAATATAAGGATATAAGTCCCTATGTTATAAATGGATTGGTAGCCACAGAAGATGCCCGTTTTTTCGACCATTCCGGAGTTGATTTACGAAGTCTTTTCAGGGTATTTTTCAAAACTATTCTAGTACATAAAAGTTCATCAGGCGGAGGTAGTACCATCACCCAACAGCTTGCCAAAATGCTTTTCCCGAGGGAGAAAAAAATGTCGAAATTTCATGTATTGATTCAAAAGATACGGGAATGGGTGATTGCCGCACGCCTTGAAAGACAATACTCTAAAGAAGAAATAATAACCATGTACCTTAACCGGTTCGACTTTATTAATAACGCAGTAGGAATACAATCTGCCTCACGAATATATTTCAGTACCACCCCCGATTCCTTAAAGATGGAACAAGCGGCAGTATTAGTTGGGATGGAAAAAAATCCCACACTGTTTAATCCTGTACGGAAAAAAGCGAACTCCTTGGACAGAAGAAATGTGGTGTTATTCCAAATGAAAACATACAACTACATAACCGACCATGCGTATGATTCTTTAAAAACTATTCCCCTTAAGTTAAAATTCAAGCCCGAAAATCCCGATGATGGGCTTGCATCATACTTCAGAGAATATTTGCGTGATAATTTCATGCGTAAATGGTGCGATACTCATTTGAAGCCTGATGGCACTAGGTATGACATCTATAGAGATGGTTTAAAAATATATACTACTATAGATTCCCACCTGCAAAAATATGCAGAAGATGCTGTGGAACAAAACTGCAAATACCTGCAACCCTACTTTTTCAAAGAACTGAAATTACGCAAAAACCCACCTTTTGATTTTAGGATTACAAAAGAAGAAAGTAATAATTTGATAGAAGAATCTGTTCGTCGTTCCGACAGATATGTTACTCTTAAAGAGGCAGGGGCAACTGACGAGGATATTATAAGGGTATTTAGCACCCCGGTGCCCATGACTGTATTTACTTGGAAAAACAGTAAACATTCTATAGATACTGTTATGTCACCAATTGATTCCATTCGCTTGGCCAAAAGCTACCTGCAATGTGGCTTTACTTCTATTGACCCTCATACAGGTTACATTAGAGCGTGGGTTGGAGGTATTGACCACCGCTTTTTTAAATACGACCACGTTAAAGTGGGTAAGCGTCAGGTGGGATCTACCTTTAAGCCATTTATATATACCCTGGCTGTTCAAAACGGATATTCACCCTGTTATAAAATGCCGAATGTACCTATTACCATAAATTATGATAATCAATCGTGGACCCCAAAAAATGCTGATACCAATGATGATGGAAGAATGATGTCGCTAAGTGAAGCATTGGCTAAATCGGTAGATAGAATTGCAGCCGCATTAACACAAAAGTTTACGCCACAAGCAGTAATAAAGGTGGTGCGCCACATGGGCATTGAGGATAAGATAGATGCAGTGCCTTCTTTATGTTTAGGTACTTGCGAAATAGCTGAATTAGATATGGTGGGGGCTTATTGCACTTATGCCAACAAAGGAATTTGGGTAGAACCCACCTTTGTTACACACATTGAAGACAGAAACGGTAGAGTACTCGACCAAATTAAACCAGAGACAAGTGAAGCCTTAAACCAACAGGATGCATACGTTATGCTTAAAATGATGGAAGGCGTTGTAGAATCGGGCACAGGTGTGCGCTTACGCTATAAATATAAAATGATGAACCCGATTGCCGGAAAAACTGGAACCACTCAAAACTGTTCTGACGGATGGTTTATAGGTATTACCCCTGACCTAGTTTCGGGCTGTTGGGCAGGATTTGAAGACAGAGCTGTCCATTTTGAAAATATGGAATATGGACAAGGGGCAACCGAAGCATTACCGGTGTGGGCATACTATATGCAAAAAGCATACGATGATAAATCATTAAATATAACGCAAGGCGATTTTGAAAGACCCGATAAGCCCATCTCCATTGAATTAGATTGTAATAAATACAAGGAGGAAAATAATACAAGCAGCGGGGAAGAGTTGTTCAAATAATCCCCTTCCTTATCTCCTTTCTTATTACAGTTTCATTTCCGGAATATCCCCTTCAATAATAAGAGTTCCTGCAGTTTTTGCTTTTATCTCTTCTACGCTTACACCCGGTGCTCTTTCCAGTAATTTAAATCCTTGGGGAGTTACCTCTAACACAGCAATTTCGGTAACAATGCGTTTTACGCATTTAACACCGGTAAGAGGCAGCGTACAATTCGGCAATAATTTCGATTCGCCTTTAGGGTTAGTGTGCTGCATAGCTACAATAATATTTTTTGCAGCAGCTACCAAGTCCATAGCTCCACCCATGCCTTTCACCATTTTTCCTGGAATCTTCCAATTAGCAATATCGCCCGTTTGGCTTACTTCCATAGCGCCAAGCACCGTAAGGTCAACCTTGCCTGCCCTAATCATTCCAAAGCTTTCAAATGAATCGAAATAGGATGCACCCGGTAAAACGGTTACCGTTTCTTTTCCGGCATTAATAAGATCGGGGTCAACTTCACTATCTTTTGGATACGGACCCGTCCCCAATATTCCATTCTCTGATTGCAGTATAATGGTCATCCCTTTAGGAATATAATTAGCTACCAGCGTAGGAATGCCAATACCTAAGTTTACATACATTCCATCCTGCAACTCTTGTGCTATACGTTTAGCAATTCCGTTTTTGTCAAGCATGCTTTTTTAATTTGGTGATTTGGTAATTAATTCCCCTGCTTAGAAGGGATAGTTTCTACTTTTCCAGATACTTTAAAACTAATAAACATAATAGCACAAGCAGCAATTATTGAGCAGCTTGAAATAAAAAAGTAATGGTGCTCATCGACTGGAATAGTACCTAGTGGTATAACGGGTGGGTATAAGCCAAAAAATATTACTCGTTTTTCAAATAAGCCAAAGGCTATTTCATTCGTGCAAAATAAAATCAGGATGCTGAAGAATTTTGTCAAATTTGTTTTGCCATCAAAAAAAAGGAATAGATTAAAAAGCAAGCCTATAAAATTAGGTACAATACAAACTATTAAACCCCATATATAAAAATTGCCCCACCAATCATGAATATTATCTATTATGATAAGCAAAACAATATTTATTATATGAAAAAAGGCTATCTTTTTGTATCTCATTATAAAATCACCCAATGATCAAATTGTTATTGTGCGGCGCTCAATTCTTTTTTCATAATTCTTTCCTTCAAATATCCTGTGTACATATATTCCGGGCACATGAACCTGGTCGGGGTCAATTTCTCCGGGTTGTACCAAGTGTTCTACTTCAGCTATCGTAATATTACCTGCCTTTGCCATAGGAACACTATAGTTACGAGTAGTCTTTCTAAAAACCAAATTACCAAGTGTATCGCCTTTCCAAGCTTTTACAATAGAAAAGTCAGCAGGCAGGGCCATTTCCATTAAATACATTTTACCATTAAATTCACGTACTTCTTTACCTGCCGCTACTTCAGTACCATATCCTGCTGCAGTAAAAAACGCCGGAATACCAAGCCCCGCCATAGCTATGCGTGTAGCAAGAGTTCCCTGAGGAACTAAATCAACTTGCAATTCACCTTGCAAAAACTGACGCTCAAATTCAGCATTCTCACCCACATACGATGACATCATCTTCTTTATCTGTCTTGTTTTTAATAACAAGCCTAATCCGAAATCATCTACCCCGGCATTGTTAGAAATACACGTTAACTCCTTCACCCCTTTTTTTAAAAGCGCCGCTATGCAGTTTTCAGGAATACCGCACAAGCCAAATCCGCCAAGCATTAGTGTCATACCATCTTTAATGTCGGCAATGGCCTCATCGGCATTTTTATATACTTTATTCATACCCTTAATTTGACGGCGAATTTAAAGAAATTTTAATTCTCCTAACTGTTCTCACCATACCTCTCTTTTTGTCAAGTTTTCGCGAAGTAGTATATTTGCCGTATACAAGCCGCAACACCCATTGAAAAAAATATTATTCATTGCTTCGCATAGGCCTGACAGGGCTCCTGCCCAACGATTCAGATTTGAGCAGTTTATTAACTATTTTGAAGAAAATGGATTTCATACCGAATATTCCTATTTTATTTCTGGTAATGATGATCGGTATCTATACCGCAAAGGAGCTTATCTTCAAAAATTTAGAATATTACTGAAAGCTATTTTAACAAGATTAAAGGATGTTTCGAGAGCCGATGAGTTTGACATAATTTTTATACAGCGTGAAGCTTTTTTATTAGGTTCAACTTATTTTGAAAAACGCTTTTCAAAATCGAAGGCTAAATTAATTTATGATTTTGATGATTCTATTTGGATTGGCGACACATCAAATGCCAATAAAAAATTACGCTGGTTAAAGTACCCCGGAAAAGTAGCTCGGATCATATCTATTTCAGATATGGTTTTTGCAGGAAATAAATACCTTGCCCATTATGCCTCTTATTATAATAACAATGTAAAAGTAGTTCCCACTACTATTGATACGGACTGGCATAAAAGAGCCACATATAGAACCAATGACGATGCCCCAATTTGTATTGGTTGGACCGGCAGCATAACCACTATCAAGCATTTTGAATATATAGTACCCATTTTAATTAAACTCCGGGAAAAATATGGCAACAGAGTAACTTTTAAAGTGATAGGGGATGCAAATTACAAAAATGAAACATTGAATATTAAAGGTATTGTCTGGAGCAGAGAAACAGAAATAAGTGAACTATCAACCTTGGATATTGGAATAATGCCATTACCTGACGATGAATGGACAAAAGGTAAATGCGGACTTAAGGGGTTACAATATATGGCTCTTGAAATACCGGCTATCATGTCACCGGTAGGTGTGAATAGTGAAATAATAAATGATGGTGTAAATGGATTTTTGGCAAAGGATGAAAAAGAATGGATTGAAAAAATATCCCTTCTTATTGACAACCGAACATTAAGGGAATCGATAGGTAAAGAAGCCAGAAAAACTGTAGTTGAAAAATACTCTAAAAACTCTGAAAAGGGAAAATATATTATCTATTTTAATGAGTTGCTTGGAGCGAAGTAAAGTTTATTTACTCCATAGAACTGTAACTTTTTTTCCGATCATTTCTTCTAATTCTTTATTTGATTCGCGATAGTATCCTAAAAGATACCCCCGCGTGATAGCATCCATAGGCTCATATCGCTGCTTCGTTTTATTCGCCCTTCTTATAAAATTTCCAATTTTATAATTATAGTATGAAGGCATTATTAAGCCGGCTGATTTTCTTAAAATGGGGCTTTGTTTCAATAAAACATGAGCAAGCTTGGCATAAAGTTTAGACCCTCTTTTCATGGTAGGATTATATACTTTTATATCAGGAACAAAGGTATCATCGACCCCAAGCCACTCAAATATATCCTTGCAGACTTTTATTGCATCTTCCTTTATTTCTTCACATAAAACAACTTTAACCTGATCTTTTGGAAAGTATTTATAAATAGACTGCAGATGTTTCGCATAGTTTCCCGCATCTATAAAAAGCTTAAAGGGCCAATAACTATCATCGGCTTTTTCTACTACAGATTTAATTTCATTAAAAGGAAATTCCATATCAGCATAATTACACTCCATTAGATAGGCAGAATAAGCCCTGTCTACCGGATTACGTAAACTTAATACGAGCTTACAATTGGGGTTGTGATCATACAGTCTTTTAATACTCCTTTCCGATATATAAAGAAAGGCGCTTTTGGCTACCATTTTTTTATGGGCATTATAGTCTATATTTTTATAATAATGCGCAAGGGCTCTTTGATAACCCATTTTGTACTCCTTATCATCTGTAAAGTAGGCTAACTCTTGTTGGGGATGAGTAATAACAGAGGGGTGTTCGCCCAAATAAGTCTTCAACGAAGTGGTGAAAGACTTTTGAGCTCCAATAATTACTAAGTCTAATATGGGTAAACTATCCATCAATAAGGTTCAATAACCATTTCTTTTATTTTCTTATAATTTATAGGAACGGGTGCAAATATAGAATATTCCTTAATTTTGCAAACTAATTTAAATTTTTGAACTCAAAAACTTTATCTTTCAGCTTATTGGTTTGTATTATACTTTGCTCCTGCAACAAAGATGTAATATACAGAAAATGCATTGCCCTGCCTAATACTATTTGGGATGCAAACAAGCCATTAGTGTTCGACGTACCCGTAAACGACACTATAAACAAATATAATATCTTTATTACCATAAGAAACGCAGACAGCTATGACTTCAGTAACCTGTACCTGTTTATTGATATTAACTCACCTATGAAAATTGCTGAGAGGGATACTATGGAATGTATTCTTGCAGACCCGAATGGCAAATGGCTGGGCGAAGGGTTAGGCGATATTTGGGATAATAAAATTCTTTTCAAACAAAATGTAAAGTTTCGAAAATCAGGGCTTTATGAATTTTCTCTCACACAAGCTATGCGAGTGGATAGTTTGCCCATGATTATGGATGCGGGTATAAGTATAGAAAAAGCTGCTGTTGCCACCGAGCCTAAAAAAAATTGATATGAAAGTTATAGAACACCTTACTAAAGCAAAATCGCCTTTATTTTCTTTTGAAATATTGCCACCCCTAAAGGGAAAGAGCATTAATTCTATTTACGAAAGTATTGACCCTTTACTGGAATTTAATCCTTCATTTATTAATGTTACTTACCATCGGGAAGAATATATCTATAGAAAGCGCGAAGGTGGTTATTTGGAGAAAATATCAGTCCGCAAGCGCCCCGGAACGGTAGGTATTTGCGCCGCCATTATCAATAAGTATAAAATTGATACGGTGCCCCACCTTATTTGTGGAGGATTTACCAAAGAAGAAACTGAGAATGCCCTTATTGACCTGCAATTCCTTGGAATAGACAATATACTTGCTTTACGCGGCGATGCGGTGAAAACCGAAATCTCTTTTGTTCATGAACCGGGAGGAAATGAACACGCCCTTGATCTTGTAAAACAAATAGTAGCGCTTAACGATGGCAAATATCTTTACGAAGAAGAGATGACTGATATTAGCGCCAATGGCGGATTTTGCATAGGTGTGGCAGGCTATCCTGAAAAACATTTTGAGTGTCCTAATTTTGCAACCGACTTAAAACATTTGAAAGCAAAGGTAGAAGCCGGAGCCGAATACATAGTTACCCAGTTATTTTACGATAATGAAAAATATTTCAACTATGTAAAACTATGCAGAGATAATGGCATAAATGTTCCTATCATTCCCGGATTTAAGCCGCTTTCTACAAAAACACAACTGCAAAGCCTGCCTAAATTCTTTCACATTGAAATACCGGAAGCCTTAGCCGATGCTATTGAAAAATGCGATGACGATAAAAAAACCAGAGAAGTTGGTATTGAGTGGGGCATTCAACAATGTAAAGAGTTACTGAAATTTGGTGTGCCTTGCATCCATTTCTATACTATGGGCAAGTCGGAATCGGTAAGGAGAATAGCAAAAGCTATTTTTTAGTTGCTTCCAGATATTTTACCATATACTTGCCTAAAATATCATATTCCACATTTACCTCATCGCCCACTTTAATGGCGTTAAAGTTAGTGTGTTCGAAAGTATAAGGTATAATAGCAACCGAAAAAGTATTTGAAACGGTGCTTGCTACCGTAAGACTAACGCCATTAAGGGCGACAGATCCTTTTTCTACAATGTATTTACCATCGCTTTTTTTGCAAACAAAAGTAAAAACATGACTTCCTTTTAGCTTTTTAACCGATTTACATTTTACAGTAGCATCTACATGCCCTTGTACAAAGTGCCCGTCAATCCGGCCATTGGCAGGGAGCGATTGTTCTAAGTTTATTTTGTTTCCTACCCGAAGGTGTTTTATATTGGTTCTATCGAGCGTTTCTTTTACAGCTATTACCTCGTAACGCGTTTTGGTAAGCGGTATTACCGACAGGCAAGCCCCATTATGTGATACGCTTTCATTTAGTTTAAGTTTTCCTGCAAAAGGAGCTTCAATTTGCAAATGCAAGTTGCCACCCTTCATGGAAAGGCTTTTAATAGTGCCTATTTTTTCAATTATACCAGTAAACAAAAGTTTTTAAAGTTTTAAAGTTCATAAAGTTTGTAAAGTTATAATTTTACACTTTATGAACTTTTAACTTTACGAACTTTTAACTTCTTTATCTTGCCCAAAATTCTAGTCATACGGTTCAGTTCTATTGGCGATATAGTGCTTACAAGCCCTGTGGTTAGGTGTATTAAGCAACAACTACCCGGTGCGGAAGTTCACTATCTTACCAAGAAGGTATTTTTACCCGTTGTAGAAGCAATAGGGAATACTGATAAAATCTATTCTATAGAATCGGATATTAGTGAAGTGCTGAATGACTTACAGAATGAGAACTATGATTTTATAGTTGATTTGCATCACAACCTGCGTTCATCGCGAGTAAAATCAGCTTTAAAAAGAAAATCAGCGGCTTTTCCGAAACTAAATGTTGAAAAATGGCTTTTAGTAAATTTAAAGATAAATAAACTACCGGAAATTCATATTGTTGACAGGTACTTTGAAGCGGTAAAAGAATTAGGCATAGTAAATGACGGACAAGGATTGGAATATCATATTCCACCGAAAGAAGAAATTGATTTAACAACCCTTCCGGCATCTCATAGAAATGGATACGTAGGCTTTGTTATTGGAGCCAATCATTATACCAAGCAGTTGCCAGTACATAAAATAATATCTATCTGTACAGGAATTGATATGCCCGTCGTGCTTCTAGGAGGCAAAGGAGATGAGGAAAAAGCAAATATGATAGCTAATAGCCATCAGCTAATAGCTAATAGCATTTATAACGCTTGCGGAAAATATTCTATTCATGGGTCGGCATCATTGATAAGGCAAGCCAAAAAGATAATTACTCACGACACGGGATTGATGCACATTGCGTCTGCATTTAAAAAAGACATTATTTCTGTTTGGGGAAATACAGTTCCCGAATTTGGAATGTACCCATACATGCCCGGAGCTAATTCGCACATTGTTGAAATAAAAGGACTCTCCTGCAGGCCCTGCTCTAAAATAGGATTTGAAAAGTGCCCCCGAAAACATTTTAAATGTATGGAACAGATTAATGAATTAAAAGTTATACAGAAGTTAGATATAAGATATAAGATATAAGATTAGAGACTGCTTCGTTCCTCGCAGTGACGTTAGGGCTATATACAGTGTAATATATGACGATAATACGTCACTGCGAGGAACGAAGCAGTCTCTATTTTATCACATTCCCTAATTACTATAGTTTTCTCCACTATCTTTGGCGTCATAATTTTATTACTATGGAATCAGAAAATACAGAATCGCTTCGTCCCTTTGTCCGTGAAACCCTTGAAAAATCAGAACAAGAGATATTTCGCCGTTCAGCGGCTGAAGAGATACGGAAATTAGGCATTGACCCCTACCCTGCCGCACTTTATGAGGTAACGGCTAACTCAATAGATATACATGCCAATTACGAACGTAATCCTGAAGACTATCAAAATATAAGTATTGCAGGGCGTATAATGAGCCGCCGCATAATGGGAAATGCATCTTTTGTAGAAATACAGGACCAAACAGGCCGGATACAAATCTACCTGAAGCGCGATGATATTTGCCCTACAGAAGATAAAACCCTCTACAATACCGTATTTAAAAAGCTGCTCGATATTGGCGATATTATTGGTGTTAAAGGATTTGTTTTTAAAACCAACACCGGAACTACATCTATCCATGTTAACTCACTTACCTTGTTATGCAAGTCACTTAGGCCATTGCCGGTTGTTAAGGTAGACAGTGAAGGCAAAGCACACGATGTCGTATCGGATCCGGAACTGCGCTACCGCCAACGTTATGTAGACCTTATTGTAAATCCGCAGGTAAAAAATGTATTTATCCAACGGGCAAAAATCATGAATACCATGCGCAACTTCTTTAATGAAAGAGGTTACTTGGAAGTAGAAACCCCCGTGCTTCAATCTATCCCAGGCGGCGCAACAGCAAGGCCTTTCATTACACACCACAATGCGTTAGATATTCCGCTTTACATGCGTATTGCCAATGAGTTATACCTAAAACGCCTTATTGTAGGTGGCTTTGATGCTGTTTACGAATTTGCAAAAGACTTCCGTAATGAGGGAATGGACCGCACCCACAATCCCGAGTTTACCCAAATGGAAATCTATGTTGCCTATAAAGATTACGAGTGGATGATGCAGATGACCGAAGAGCTACTCGAAAAAATAGCCATAGAATTATATGGCACAACGGTTGTGCCTTGTGGCGATTACACACTCGATTTCAAACATCCGTTTAAACGAATTGGCATATTAGATGCTATAAAAGAACATACCGGCGAAGATGTTTCGGAGATGGATGAAGAAGGATTAAAGAAAGTATGCCAAAAGTTAGGCATTCATGTAGAAGCATCTATGGGTAAGGGTAAGCTGGTGGATGAAATATTCTCGGCTAAATGCGAAAAGCATTATGTACAACCTACTTTTATTATTGATTATCCAGTGGAGATGTCGCCATTAACTAAAAAACACCGCTCTAAACCCGGACTGGTAGAGCGTTTTGAATTAATGATAAACGGCAAGGAGTTAGCTAATGCCTATAGCGAGTTGAACGACCCTGTTGAACAACGCACACGCTTTGAAGAACAAATGAAGCTAGCCGCACGCGGCGACGACGAAGCCATGACCATTGACAATGATTTTTTACGTGCATTGGAATACGGTATGCCTCCAACCGCAGGAATAGGTATTGGTATAGATCGCCTTACCATGTTGCTTACCAATAATCCATCCATACAAGATGTGATATTCTTCCCGCAAATGCGGCCGGAGAATTTTTAAGTGTTATTGCGAGGTAGTAGTTTACTCTATTTATTCGAGCGGGGCAATAGCAAGGAATGGCTCCTTTTTTAGCATCTTATCCCAGTTTGCTATCAATTCCTTTTGATGCAATATAGCCCATTCAACCACAAGAGAGAGGGCTTTAGGCGGTAAATAACCATCGAGCAAGCCAAAGTTTTCGATATTAATTTTCGCGCTGAATTCCCCATAGTGTGCATGGAAATGCGCAGGATAATGGTCATTAAAATACATGTAAATAACAATACCGTAGAAGAAAGAAATTTTAGGCATAATGTTTTTGCTTACTGGCAAATTCCTCAAATGTTTGACCTGTAATTTCAAGATAAAGACTTAGTGCATCAATATCCAAATTCTCATTCCAAGCTATGCCTTCACCATCAATATAGGCTTTTTCAAAATTACCTTTCTCGAGCCAAAACTTAAAAGCCTCTCCATTTTTAAGGCGGCTTAAATCAACAACACCCTGCACTCCATCGCTGAATTTTACTTCAAGTTTAAAGTCAGGTAATGTTTTTATGGCAGTAGCGCTTATCATTTCTTTTGTTTGTATCAATTACAAATATACGAAATCTATTTTATTTCCCCGTAATTACGAGGATACTTAAAATCTTCAAATACGATATGCGGATGAAACAACTAATGAGTAATTAAAACTTATTTTGTAATTTGGTGTACCTATATATTACTATTATGGCTAAAGGAAAGAAACGTGATTTAAAAGAAGAGATTAAATCAATACAAGCAAGAACAAGTCTTCAAGGGAGATATGAATATTATTTCCGATTAGGAGAAATTGAAATAGTTCTAAAACAAATAACAAGCAAAGAAGCAAATAAAGATGTATTCCATTTTGCACATAATCGGGAATTATTGCGCTATATTCCAATAGCAACAGTAGCGTGCATTCAAAGTTTTTTCCGTTTTGCCATTAAAGAGTTAATTGATTCAGGAGAACCCTTTAATAAGAATGTCGCAAATTATAAGGGTAAAGTTCCTCCCCCGGATTATGATATAATAGCTGCATTTCAGCTTAATACACTTACAATAGGTGAGTTTGTTGCGCATTCTCTTTCATATAATAATTACGAAAATATAAATTCAAATATAGGTCATCTATTAGATGAAAATTTAACAGAGAAACTATTAGCCTATGACAGGAAAAGTGTTTGGGAATCGGTAAATAAGAATACTAGTTATTTTAAAGATAATTTTTCTGAAATCAGGAAAAGTATAGATATTATATTTAAGATGAGACATACATTTTGTCATGAATCTGCTTCCGATATTCGATTAGATGCAACGCAAATAAAAAGACATTTTTATAATTGTAGTGTATTTCTCGAACACTCAAGTGTAGTAATAGCTAATATCATTAGACCCAATTATCCGGAAACACAACTTGAAATGAATCAAGAAGCTAGGGATTCTTATCAAAGAAAGGACCAAGAGTTAAATGAATATATAGATAAAATAAAATCCCTTAACAAAGAACCTTTTTTCCCCTGGAGTGAATTAGATTGCAAAGACTTTGATCAAGTTCACGAAAAATGGAAAGAATATAGAGAATTATATGCTTCTAAAAGTTCTTTCAATAGTAAAGGAGGTTCTAGACATTCACTATTGTATGGTTCTGCGCTAGAATTAATAACAAATGAAAGATTAGAAGGACTGAAAAAACAGTACGGACATCTATTAAAAAATGATGAGAAATTTTCTTTCGAATAGTAGTTAAGATTATGTCAGTTTTATAAACTCACTCTTCCAACTAAATTAGTTTTCCCTGCCATTTGCCACCCATTTGCCACGACAAGTGAAATGCAACACTGGAAAATAAGCGTGTACTATAGACACAAACACCTATATATCAATTAGTAAAAGGCCAATAATACTCATTTTAAAACAGGGTAAAAGTGTTGCATTTCAATTTTTTAAAAGTGCAGGGAATTTTGAAGGGAAAAACCCACCCTCTAACTCGTATCAAGGGGTATTTACGCATATTCTTATAGTTTATAGCTCATAGTTTATAGTTACTTTCCTATCTTTGCGACACAATTAAACATCTTAAAGAACTAGCAAATGAAAGATCTCTTTGACAAACTCCGTGAACGCCGTGGTCCATTAGGACAGTATTCTAAACAAACACATGGTTATTTTATGTTCCCGAAATTAGAGGGCGAAATATCACCTCGTATGAAATTTCGTGGAAAAGAGGTTCTCAACTGGAGTTTGAACAACTATTTGGGATTAGCCAATCATCCGGAAGTTAGAAAGGCTGATGCTGATGCATCTGCTAAATTTGGAATGGCATTGCCAATGGGAGCGCGTATGATGTCGGGCGATTCAAACTATCACCAACAATTAGAATCGGAACTGGCAGCTTTTGTAATGAAACAAGATGCTGTTTTGGTTAACTTCGGTTACCAAGGTATGGTTTCAGCTATCGATTGCTTAGTAGACCGTCACGATATTATAATATATGATGCAGAATCTCATGCCTGCATAGTTGATGGAGTAAGGTTACACATGGGTAAGCGTTTTGCTTATAACCATAACGATATGGAAAGCCTTGAAAAGCTTTTGCAACGTGCTGAAGCTAATGTAAAAGATACCGATGGCTCTATCCTTGTAATTACCGAAGGTGTATTTGGTATGTCGGGCAAACAAGGTAAACTGAAAGAAATAGTAGAACTGAAAAAGAAATATAATTTCAGGCTTTTTGTTGATGATGCTCATGGAATAGGAACAATGGGAAAAACAGGCGCCGGGACGGGTGAAGAACAAGGCTGCCAAGATGGAGTAGATATTTACTTCGGAACTTTTGCCAAATCATTTGCCTTGATAGGTGGATTTTTAGCCGGGGATGAAAATATGGTAGAGTATTTGCGCTACAATATGCGTTCACAAATATTTGCCAAGTCATTGCCAATGCCAATAGTGATAGGCGCTTTAAAACGCTTGGAACTGATGCGCAATCACCCGGAATACAAAGCTAAATTATGGGAGATTGTAAATGCTATGCAAAGCGGATTGACCAAGGCAGGGTTTGAAATAGGCGGAACACAATCACCGGTAACACCAATCTACCTGAATGGTACTGTGCCTGAAGCTACCAATGTTACTTTCGATTTGAGAGAGAACTACGGTATCTTCTGTTCTATAGTAGTATATCCGGTAGTACCAAAAGGAATTATTTTACTGCGTATTATACCTACCGCATCTCACACCTTACAGGATGTAGAATACTCTATCAAGTCATTCTCTGAAATGCACAAGAAGCTAAAAGCAGGAGAATACTCGAGAGAGAAAATGGCTGTTATTTAAGTATCAGTTTGTTCTATATACTGCTTTAATTGACTATCTTTTTGGACGATTTAAAAAACCAAAGTAGGAAGAAGGGTCATTAGGGTAAAAAAGTACAAACAAAAACTTATGAATGGGGTTACCTGACTTGCTTTGCTGAGAGGTAGCCTCTTTACATGCTCATAAACTGGAGATGATGTAATACGTTCTAGCTTACTTCTCCATGTAATATAACCCTGATTACTTAACGATATAATCTACTACATTGTTTCTACCCCGGAAACCTCTTCGTATAGGAGGAAAGTCGGTAGAGAAATTGCGGCAAAAAAAAGAGAGGACATAATGTCCTCTCTTTTAAATTAAAACCAAACTAATATTATTGGTGAAGGATATCGAACTTACCTTGCGTAATAACATTGCCATTCATATCTGCTATACGATATAAATAGATTCCATTATTATAGCTTGTAGTATTAAGTTCAACCTTGCCATCTTTAACTTCTTGGCTTTCTATTTGTCTGCCTGCAATATCAAATACACGAATAGTTCCTGTTTTATTGCCTGCACTTAGTACTATATTTACTTGTGTAGAAGCAGGATTTGGATATACCAAACCAGTTGAATTGTTAGTTATTTCATTTATTCCGGTAAATACGGTTGACGTCAAATAGCTACCAGTATGAACCATTTTACCTACGGTATCAATACCTAATTGAGCAACTACATAGTCATTATTTGCAAGCCATTCAAAGGTTTCAGATGGAATACCACCATGAGCACCCGTACCTGGATACCCGGTGCCGGAAATAATAGTATAACTACTATCATATATTGGAGTAGCTATTTGTTTTACCCTTAACACACTAGTATATGTTGTAGCAGGCGTTGTTAAGCTCCCCCAACCATCAATAGTATCTGAAAACAGTATTGTTTCATAAAGCTTAACTGTATCACCAGCATAGGTAGGGTCTACGAATGTTGCTATAATAATTGTTGAAACAGTATCTTTCCAAGTTGTATTATAGGTAGCCGGAAAAGGAATTTGTTTAATTGACGGAGTATTGACAGAAAAAACATTGGTTTGCGTATTTGCAATATAAGAACCTCTTTCTAGTTTTGAATTAGAACTTAATGCATCATACTCATATGATCTTGTCCCTTTTGGATCTCCAACAATAACAGTACGAATGGCTAAATTGGCAGATGGAAAAGCAGAAGCATCTGGAGCATACCAAGGCGCAAAATAAGACAAGGAATCCTTCCCATCATGTGTTAGTCCACTTAAATTCCAAGATACATTGGCACCTGCCGCTCCTGGTGTTACCGGTGGAACAGTATCAGTTATCATAACCTGTACAGAACCTAATACAGGAATATCGCTTTTAGTGATGGTAATTTGAGCATTGGCTGTAAATCCAAAAATAATTAGCCCAGCTGAACTAATTACAGTTTTTAAGTACCTGTTTGTTTTCATGGTTGAATATTTGTTATTTATAATAATTAAAGCACGGAATAAAAAACATACTATGTTTTCTATATCTGTATTTGCAAATATCAAGGCAATGCCCCCCCTATCCAAAACTAAATACCACAAAAGCAGGTGTATTAAGAAATTAAAAAATACCTTATTAAACACATACGACTGTGGTATGCCAAATAACAAATCCTTACCCTATTTACCTTACACAAACACGTACATAGCCCACAAATCAATAAAAAGACACCCTAGTCCGTTAATTATCGCTACAAAATACTTAAAAAATTGAGCTTTACTTATAATCCATATACAGCCAAAAACTATCTTATTAAGGCAATTTTAACAAATCTGCTTCTGCAGCACCCCAAAAGCGTTTATCCAAATCTTAATAGCACTGCTTTTGGAGTATTTAGTTTTGGATATAGAGGGGGGCGTTATTATATTTGTTTTACTCTTTGTGGATTGTGTTTAGCCAGCCTGTGGAAATGCAGAATTTAAAGCTTTTAACATAAAAACACCTCACTAAACGTGATTTATCATAGGAACATATTCTAAGCAGTATAACCCCGCAACTATAAAACAGTAATTATGAAAACAAATACATTTAACTTAAACACTACAGGAGGTAAATCCAAGTGGATTTTACCCTCCTCCATTTTATCGGCTATTTTTATCTTCCTTATTTGTAATTTATTTACTAAGTCGGCTCATGCCCAATCAGGCGTAGCTATAAATATTACGGGGCAAGCGCCCAAATCGTCAGCCGCATTAGACCTAAGCACGGGTAATGGAGGTAAATATGGTTTCTTAGCCCCAAAAACAGGTTTAGATTCTGCTACTGATGGAACTACACCTATAGCAAGCCCCAGCAATGGATTGTTCGTTTACGATACAGTTACTTCCGGCAAAACGCCTCATACTATTACCGCCAACGATTTTTATTACTGGAATAGCGGCAGCGCAAGTTCACCATTAGGTACCCTCCCCCGATGGGTTGGCTTAAATAACAACCCAAATATACCCTATGGTAATAATACCCACTATTGGGACACTTCAGGCAATATGGGTCCGGCTCCTAACGGCTCCTTTGGTGTTATGGGGCCAAATATTACCTTCACCCCGGTGCATTCTGTCGTTTACCTTACCTTTACCGCAGCCTTTTATACAAATACTGCCCTTGAATCAGATGAGTCTGTAGAGTTTCAGGTGCGCAATGGCGCCACTGTATTGGCGACTGGCTCATCAATGTGTTCTATGTACGCTGCTGGATTTGTTGATGTTTATAATACGGCAGGTGATTTTTCCATGACTTTACCCATTGCTGTTACTAAGGGAGTTAAAACAACTCTTAAAATATATTGGCAGGGCATCGTGGCGGCGGGGTCGGTGTATGGATATGAAGGAGTGGACAATACTGCTTCATCAACTGCAGATGGCAATAATGCGAGTTTGTTTATTAATGATTAAAATTAGCAACTGGTTAAACAAAATATATATCCTAATTATGAAAACAAGTAAATTTAATATAAACATGATAAGCATACCTGCCCAAAAGGCAAGCGTATTATTATTATTTGGCCTGTTTTGTTTTGCAGGCATTATGCCGCTTTGCGCTCAAAATGTAGGAATAAACACTACCGGTGCAACTCCAAAATCATCAGCCATATTAGACTTAACCCCCAACACTACACATGGCTTTTTACCCCCCAAAGTGGCGTTAACAGACACCAATGCCGCCGCTCCCATAACAAATCCCGTAAATGGGTTGTTAGTATTTGATACCAGCACCACATTTACCGGCAATAATGGTACTGAAGGATTTTATTACTGGAATGCCAATGCTACTAACCCTGACAAAGATTGGGTTAGGCTGCAGAGTAGCAGCACTACCCAACCTTATGGCTATAACATACAATACGTGGTAGGTACAAGTGATCAAACAACAACCTCCATTTCATCAGGCCCACCGGTACAAATGCCACAAATGACTATTACCTTCATCCCTGTACACGCTACGGTTTACGTAACCTTTTCAGCATCGGGGTATACTGATTACGCCGGAGCAACTGATGCTAATCAATATATTGTTTTTGAGATATTTAAGAATGGCGCTGTGGCAACACCAAGCGGATTGGGATCGGCAAACGGATATGAAACTACCACTATATGTGAAGCAGGAAACACCAATGCCGGGAGCACTTATAATAGTGGATGGAGTTGTTGCATGACTCTGCCTGTTAGCGTAACCGCAGGAACAGCGGTTACTATTTCAATAGGCTGGTATACCATTGGTGCTGAAGCACAAAACACCATCGAAAACCTTGTGAGTAGTGTTCCTAATAGATGCCACAGAACCCTGTTTATTAATGATTAAAACAGTAAGCTATACAAATCTAAAATTAATACTTATGAAAACGATTACTTTAAAATATAATAAGATGGCTATCTCTAATCGGAATACATTAAACCTTGCCAGCGTATTAATAATTGGTTTATTTTATTTTGTAGGCACAATGCCTGTTTATGCTCAAAATGTAGGAATAAATACTACAGGCGCTTTGCCAAAATCATCAGCCATATTAGACTTGAGTACAGGAAACAACACCACTGTCAACTCCGGAAATATGGGTTTTTTACCCCCTAAAGTGGCTTTAGATTCTACTACTTCAGCAAATCCCATAACAAACCCAAGCAACGGGCTGTTGGTATATGATACAGTTAGCTCAGTTACCGGTAAGGGAGCTCATAATGTTACCCCTGGTTTTTATTATTGGAATGGCTTAGTTGCACCACATGGCTGGGTTAGGGTGCTAGATATCCCTTATGGCAATAATATACAAAATGCCGTAGGCGCTACGAATATATCAACAAACAGCACCACCTTTACAGCTATGGCCCCGGATATGTCCATCAGCTTCATTCCTGTACATCCTGTTGTTTTCTTAACATTTACCGCATCGGGTATTACCGATTTAGCCCAACCTGTAGTTTCAACCGTTTCGTTTGAGGTACTGATAAATGGCGCTCTGCCAACAGCTACAACTCCCGGAACTCCCGGAGTATTATCCGGAGAAGGATATGGCTGCACTTCTCTTTCTCAGTGGGTGGATACCCACAATAGTCCTACTCTACGCAAAATAAGCGGTTGGAGTTGTACCATGCTTCTACCCATTAATGTTACCCCGGGAACACCAGTAACTATTTCGATAGATTGGGAGGTAGGCGTAACAGCCGGAACAGCCGGGCTTGTAGAGTGTAATCCTACTCCAACCGCCACAGCAACCGGCTTCAGAAGCATGTTTATTAATGATTGAGTAAGATCAGGTACTTACCTTGCTGCTAAAGCTAAAGAAGTTATATAATTACAACTTTTCTATGTTTTTTTTGCCGTTTTTTCCCTCGCTATATCCATAAGAGGGCGGTTTTGAATTTTACTCTCAAGCCAGGGACGAAGATAAAACTCCTCTCTACTAAGAATAGCCCCCCCGGATTTTTCATCTTCTTTTAACTGTGTTAAAAGGCGCGAAAACTCTTGCCTTTCTTCCTCAATACTATCCATTTTAGGTAATTTATACCTAAAAAAACGTATAAGCGCTTTATCAAAACTTCCCAGCGGATACTTATTTTTAATGAGCCAACGTTCGCTTGAATGGGCAATATAAGGCAGTAAATCTATATTTCTCAGTTCATAATGTATCATAAGCACATACAGTTTTGACATAGCCTGTAGATCCATACGGTAATGGCCTTTTTCATTTACTATTTTATTAACACATGATAAGGCTTCATTATATCTACCCAATAAAAAATAAGCCAACGACATATTCATATATACTGGAAGAAAAAAAGTATGCCTTGATGCGCCGTCAAATGCTTCTACACACTTTTCCGGGTTAAGTAACTTGAGTTGTACATCTGTATAATGTACAAACATATTCATAAATGCGCGCTCTACAATGTAATCCATATTCTTTTTAGAAAGTGAATTAAAAAAGTTATGTCCTTTTTTATAAATAGCGTCCGACTCACTTTGCCCACCTTTTGAAACTGAACCAACTATTGAATAGGCCAGTGCGTTTAAATATACTTCCGGATAATTATTTCGCAGATCCTCTTGATTTTCAAGATACGCAACCCATTCTCCTAACATCTTGGATGATTTCTCATCCCCTTCACCTCCCCATTTGTTTACATATCTTATATGTTGATAATGGAGTTTATAGAAATATTGCTTAGCGGAAAATGTAAGTGCTGTTTTACTATCCTTCAAAAGGGGGTGATTAAATAATTCTTTCAATCGGGTATCGACTGACCTGTCTTCTGAAGTTACTTCAGGACTTTGATTATATAAGCTTCCAATTTCTACCAACAGGTTTCTGTAGTCCATTGTATTATCATACAGCCTCCGATAGTTTAGTTGTTCTTGTATTCCTTTATCGGTTAATTCTTTCAAGTCTTCTATATCAACTAAATCAACTGCCAAGTTTGCCTTCAAAGATGATATCATTAACAGATATTCATATTTTTCAAACTCCAGCGAAAGTTTTTCAGCTTTCTCTAATATTGGATCTGCTAATTTTTTAAGGTTTTTTTTATAGAGAATTTCTGCTTGTAAAATTAAGTCTTGTATTTTCCTTTCAGCTGAAGAATCTGAATGATATTCAGTCAGGCTTTTTAAAAGTGCTTTAGTAAGATAGCTTTTGGCTGTATCTGTATTATAAATAAAGCCTAATTTTTTAAAATTCTTTTGTAAAGCCGCTTCATCATACGTTTCCATACTATTTAACACATCAAACAAAACAATATAGGAATGCTCCTGAGCATTCTGTTTTTTCTTTACGCTAAACACCTTAAAAAACAACTTCTCCTTAGGCGTCATAGCCTTTATCAGTAAAAATAACTGGTCGGAATATGTTTTCATAAAAAGATAAAATATGGATCGTTACTACAAGGCAAATATAGTAAAGATGCTATCTGGCATAACACAATTATATACCCAACAAGGTATCTCACTATATCTTAATAGTCTTTTTTTTAGAACATTTAGTTTTGGATATAGGGTTGCTTCGCTCTTAAATTCGCCAACCGCCAAAAAAACGTTTTTTACTTTATATAAACCATAATTTGAATATGAGAAAAACCACCTTGAAATTCCAGTTGGGAATACTCCCCAAACGGAATACATTATCCCTTACAAGAGTAACACTTATTTTTATATTAATGTTATGCTTTGTGGGCACTAAGCCACTTTATTCTCAAAGCGTAGGAATAAATTCTACAGGTGCAACTCCAAATTCATCGGCCATATTAGACTTAAGTACCGGCAATGCTGGAACGTTGGGTTTTTTACCCCCAACTCTGGCTTTAACAACTATTACGGCACCCGCTCCGGCAGTAACTGCCAGCCCAGGGCTTTTAATATATAATACGGCTACTGCCGGTACCGTACCAAACAATGTTACCCCCGGGTATTATTACTGGAATGGTATAGGAACTTGGATTAGAGTAAATGATAATAGCACCACGGCACAGTATGGCTATAATATGCAATATGCTTTAGGTACTACAGATGCAACAATTAATACCAATACACCTACAGCAATGCCCCAAATGAGCATTACATTTACTCCGGTACATTCTGTTGTTTTTCTTGACTTCACAGCATCCGGTGTTACAGATATTAGCACCACAGAGACTGAAGCTGCTCATTTTAAGGTTCTTGTAAACTACGGAGCAGGTTTTGTTGCCCCTGGGACAATTCCTTTGGTGGGAGCAACAACTGGGTATGGGTGCACAGAAGTAGCTCAGCAGTATTGTGTTTATGATCTTGCGCCAGAAGCAGAAGTAAACGGCTGGAGTTGTGGTATGGACTTACCTATTGCTGTTACAGCAGGAACTTCTGTAACTATTACTATCTATTGGTGGGCACAAATTGCAGGCGGTACTTATAGCTACTTGGAAAATAATGTACATTCTAATCCGGGGGGCTGCAACAGGGCCATGATTATTACCGATTAAACCCGCTTTATCTTATACTATACTTACATCC
>Ga0207023_10019_pt1 | contig 51663 bp, 54 predicted proteins | sample Alteio_BWMinCont_47_FD_153464 | JGI IMG/M metagenome (GOLD analysis project Ga0207023, IMG submission 153464) | Enriched cells from forest soil in Barre Woods Harvard Forest LTER site, Petersham, Massachusetts, United States -... | ecosystem: Environmental > Terrestrial > Soil > Temperate forest >... | reverse complement strand
TATTTAAAAGGAATAACCACAAATTATCTTTGAGTTTAAACCAAATTTAAAATACCATGAAAAAACTAAAATTAATAATCAGTGGATTGCTCCTAATTTTTGTGGGAACATTACAGGCACAGGTTTCAGTAACCATAGGTACACCACCGCCATGGGGTCCGGCGGAAGCTCCAGGAATAAGGTTTTATTACATTCCTGATATTCAAACGTATTTTGATGTTAATACAGGAGAATACATTTATTTTTCCGGTGGAGTATGGGTTCATGATAGGGAATTGCCACGGGCCTACAGGCACTATGATCTTTATGGTGGCTATAAAGTTCCGTTAAGAGATTATCATGGTGAAAGGCCGTGGGAAGGGTATAATGATCATCATAGAAGCTATCCTAAAGGATATAACAGAGGCCAGCATCAAAAAACCTTCGGAGAAAGGCCTCATGATCATGGGCATTGAGAAGGATTAAACACCATATTTAACTTTATCCTCATTATATCTACTTATTATATAATGAGGATTTTTATTTCTACGTCTTTTTTTCCATTTGCCCTGTCATTAATTTGCCCTTGATTTATTTCGATTTAACTATAAATAGAAACCGTTTACCGAAAAATACCGAATCTATTCTAAGTCGAGATTATTTTTGGTTAGAACTGGAAAAGAGAACAAGTAGTAACAATCTAAAACACAACTATTATGAGAAGTTTATTGTACATCATAGCCGTAATATTAGTAATATGTTGGGCGATTGGTTTCTTCGCTTATAGTGCAGGATACCTTATACATGTATTACTTGTTCTTGCCATAATTGCAATATTACTTAGAGTTATCGGAGGTAAAGACCCTATATAAAAAAGGGGCTCAGGATACGTAATTGGGAATAGCAATAAACCTATTAATAATTAGTATATGCCATCAAAATTCCTTCATATAATATCATCATACATTCTTTACACGTTTGTGTTATCTGTTTTTTTGTTTTGCCAAACTGCATTTGGTCAAACAAATGATTCTATTCCAAGAACTAAAATTTATCATGTTAATCGTATTACCGGAAGCATTATAATTGCCGGAGGATTAGCTACGGACTACCCAGCTATTGGTAGAATTAAAGGTAAACCTGACCTTACAACAGCTGAAATAGGAGCACTAAACCCGGGTATAATCAATCCACTTGATAGATGGGCATTACATCTAAATTCAAGCAACTATCTTTTCTATAGTAAACTGTCAGACGATATTGAACCTCCTCTATTTATTGTTTTACCTGCCGTCCTTGGTTTTGATAAAAAAATAAGAAAAGACTGGCTTGATCTTTTTTTCATGTATTGCGAAGGACATGTTATTACATTCACTTTTTACAATTATAGCTGGTTAGGCCCTACATACCAAGACAGATATCGTCCTGTTGCTTATTATACCGATCTTTCGTTGTCTACTAGAATGAGTGGCAATAATCGTAATTCTGCATACAGTGGACATACGGCTTCCGTAGCTTATACTACATTTTTTATGACCAAGGTATATTGCGACTATAACCCCGATGCCAATAAACTTCTTCTGTATTCGGCAGCGCTGGTACCTCCATTGGCTATGGGATATCTTCGGGTAAGAGCACTGGCCCATTTCCCATCCGATGATATAACCGGCCTTACTGTTGGTTCCGTAATCGGTATTGTGTTACCGGAACTACATAAAATGAAATGTAAAAACATCTCTCTTGGAATGATGAATATCCCCGGAGCAACCGAGTTAAATGTTTGCTGGACATTACCCTCATATAAAAATTCGGAACTGATCAATAAATAGGTTTATGAAAATATTTTACGCATTAGTGCTGTCATTTTTTATGTCTACTTGTATTATCGGACAAAATGTTCATCCTGCCGATACAGGAAAACATGTTCCAAAACAAGATACTATTAACCCAAACAAAGGCCATATAAAAACCCAGCTTAAGGAAATAAAAGAAAAAAAAATAAAGGAACATTCAGATTCTATTCGCCCTGATTCCATTGGCAATCAACCAAAAAAGTCTTCTAAAATAGATACCGTAGTTCAAAATAAATACGGTGATCTTCTTAAGGATGATTCAGCATACAATAAAAAATATCCTCTCTGGATACCTTTTGTTGAAGGCATTGGCGATAATGCAGCATTGAGTTTAATTGACAGTAAAATATTTAAATATGGTTGGGCTCAGGTTGGTATAACCAGCTGGAAAAGGAATTTGAGCGCAGGCCCTCCTTGGGGTGCAGGTTGGGATTGGGATCAAACCCGATTTGGAAATGACTTTTTAGGGCATCCTGTATTTGGAAACTTTTATTACAATGATGCCCGGGCCAATGGTTATAACTTTTGGGCATCGGCTCCCTTTGCACTAATAGGCAGTTATGAGTGGAAAATATTTGGAGAGAACATAACGCCTGAAAGAAACAGTTTGATTGCTACCACTGTAGATGGTATTCTTCTTGGAGAAATACTTTACCGGTTAAGCTCTACTATTCTTGACGATCGTACAACAGGATCAAACAGAACTTTCAGAGAAATATTAGCAACCATAGTAGATCCCATGAGAGGATTTAATAGGTTACTGCAAGGCAAAACATCTCGCCGTACCAATAAAGAGATTTACCAAAAAGAGCCGGTAAACATTACATTCTATGGTGGAATACACAAAATAAATGACCATACTAATGCTATTTTATCTGGCCCAACAAGTGAAATTTTAAATATTCAGTTTGATTATGGTAATCCTTTTGAAGTTAGGGCGCGGCAACCTTTCGATTTCTTTAAACTTAGAGTAGAAACTGATTTGGGGGTAGGCAGAAAAATTATTGATAATGTAACCGGTTATGGAGTGCTGTTTAGTAGAAATGCACAATGTGGAAAACTGGCCTTGCTTGAAGGAGGCTTTTTATACTATGATTATTGGGACAAACCCATCTTCGAATTATCAACTATTGCATTGGGTGCAGGCGTTTTTTCAAAATCACCTATTGGAAAGAACTCGTTTCTTTATACCAATTTACATTTAGGACTTGTTCCTTTTGCCGGAAATAGTACTGAGCCTATTAGTGATACTTCACAATACCGTGATTTTAATTTTGGGTATGGATGGGAAGCCAAAGTGGAATCATCTATCATTCTTGGAAATATAGCCACCGTAGGCATTAACTATTATTACTTTATGCTTCGTTCCATTAATGATGTAGGCATAGATGAACCTGCCGGTGCTGCCAGTCTTGGCGATAATTTTGTTGGCATTTTAGAACCTAAAATTACTTTTCGAATCTACAAAAATTTAAGCATTGGAACAGAATATTATCTGTATTCGCAAACCCATACAAATGACGGATATTCAATTTCTACTTATCATACCGAACAGGAAATATTCTTAGAGTTTTATTTTGAAGATCCGCAACGCAGAGGACATTTTAACTTATAAATTATAAAATTATGAAAACTAAACACACACTTCTTCTCTTGTTTTTATTTGGCATAACACTTAGTACATACAGCCAAGTAAAGGATACAACGAAAAAGGACACCACAAAATTGGGAAAGCTTGTAAAAACTATTCTTACTGACACTACCCAAAGAAAGGAAACCAAAAAGGATACTTTAGCAGAAAAAAAATTGTCAAAGAGATTTTATGGCGTTCCGCAATTTGCACACGAAACCAAGCTATATTTTGAAACGCCATTATATTGGCGGACCACTGACTGGGAAAGGTTTGGAATAACGGTAGCTTCAACAGCCGCATTATTGCCTTTTGATGAGTCCCTCAATAAACTATCTCAAGGTAACCAACGTTATTATTATAGTGCGCCTGTGGTAGGAGGCAGAATTTATGGCGAATGGTATACTATTGGCGCCATTACAGTAGCTTTTGGCGGCTATGGAATATTATCCCATGATACAGCAGCTAAAAAAATAGCTATTGAATTGTTTCAGGCTGGTACTTATGCTGAATTAATTACGGAGGTGCTTAAATTTGGTACGGGTAGAGCCAGGCCGCTGCAAAATGAAGGAGCATTTACATTTCATCCGTTTAATTTACATAATCTTTATGAATCATTTCCCAGCGGGCATGCTACAAGCGCCTTTGCTCTTAGCACGGTACTATTCCGCCACGCCCACTCTACATTTTGGAAAATAATGGCATTTGTACCGGCAGGATTCACAGTCTTTTCACGCTTTTATCAGGATTGGCATTGGCCATCCGATTTGTTTTTTGGTTCTGCTACAGGTTTTGCTACAGGTATGTGGGTAGTTACCCTGCACGAGAAAAAACTGCATAAAATCAATATTCCTGCAGACACTAAATAATAGGATAAAACCTATCTTATGAAAAAGAACAAATGCTTATATACAATAATCTCTATCCTATTATGTATTATCCATAACTTATATGGCGTGCCCGAAGATTCTATTAGCAATAAAAAGAGGATGGTATATAGATTAAAGCCTTCGGCTGATATACCTGTATTTATAGGGTGCTCCGTTTGGGCTACATACATGTTATTACAGCTTCCTAACAAGTCGGCCTCTACACCGGAACAGGTTCTTAGCCTTAATAAAAATGATATTAATCCATTAGACAGGTGGGCAACATATCCATACAATGCCGGTTTAGATAAATTTAGCTATTATCCATTCTATGCAGCCTTTCCACTTCCTTTTATTTTTTCACTAACAGGAAACAACATGCGAAATGATTTCTTAAAACTTAGCTTTTTATATGGTGAAGCCCTATCAGTTACTGGTTTCTTCGGTACTTCGGCTACTTATTTCGAAAACAAATACAGGCCCTATGTTTATGACGCTGGTGCTTCCATGGCAAAAAGGATAAGCCCAAATGCAAAAAGTTCATTCTATGCAGGACATGTAGAAATTGTGGCCACTTCTACATTCTTTGTGGCTGAAGTATATTCAAGCTATTATCCCGATTCGAAAATAAAATGGCTATTCTTTACAACTGCAGGATTAGCTACAGCAGGCATGGGCTATTTAAGAATCAAAGCAGGAATGCATTTTCCTTCTGATGTTTTATTAGGCGCTTCCGTTGGCGCAGCATCAGGAATATTAATACCTTATTTCCATAATCATAAAGTAAGTAAACCTATTGATTTAACATTACTGCCATTTGCGTCCAATAGTATTTCAGGACTTACTATGATTTATAAACTAAAGTATAATACTAACAAAATATAAGGATTATGAAAACTCAACCATTGGGAATTATATTAATTACACTTGGAATTATTATGATGATATATACCGGCTTTAATTACATAACCACTAAAAAGGTAGTTGACATAGGCTCTGTACAAATAGATAAAAAAGAGAACCATCCGGTTGAATGGTCTCCCTATGTCGGAGTAGTATTACTAATTGGTGGTGTCGTAATAGTTCTTAGCGGAAAGAAAACCAATTAACCATTTCTTAAAAAACAAAAACTATGAATTTAAAAAGAATCTTTGGCGCATTACTTACCTTATTAGGTATAATTGGCCTTATTTATGCTGCTGCAGTATTTGTTCAAACCTCAAATAATATGCACGACATGAAAGCACTTATTGTTTATGGCATACTGGGTATTATATTCTTCATTTCCGGCATTAGTCTTGTAAGAACAACGAAAGATGAAGCTGAATAATTATTATTCGGATGTAATAGGAAGGGCTATTTTCTTGTGCTTTCTTATTTCGTGTACCTTACCTAATACATGTAAGAATTTTTGAGAGATTGTGAAAAAGTCAATTCTTCCACCTAAACCAAGTGAAGGGGATTTGCCTATTATATCATATCCGCCAAACAAAGTAAATGAACCGACACCAATAAAACCACCCGTAAAAAATCCGGCCAGTTTGTTAAAGCTGAAGTTATTTTCTAACCCGGCGTTGGCTATTAATCCAAAGAAAGCAGTAGGATCCACTGTGATTTTATCATTTTCATTAAATATAAAATCACCCCAAAACCAGGTATATCCTATTCCTAAGCTTACAGTGGGGCTTACTAAATAATTACCCTTTGATATCTCTATATTGCTAAAAGAAATAGGAATAGTCATAGACCCCAGCAGGGTAGATTTGTACGGAGTGTTATAGAATAAAGTATCGGGCCACTGCTTCAAACTATCAGAAAGAATCGACTTATGAGTAGAACCAGGAAATACATATCCTCTTCTTGATAAAAATTGCATAAGGGGGCTCTCGTCTTCTTGCCCCTTTGCAATTGAAATTGTAAAAAATACAATGGTAAACAATAATATATGTTTCATATTATCAGTATTTCTATATGTGTTCTTACTTCTGATCTTCTTTTTTCTTTTTTTCCGCTTCCTTTTGTTGTTTCTTAAAATATCCTTTTAAAAGAAAATTATGGCTTGCCGCATCCATGTTTCTTTTGAAACCACCGGCACCCTCTTTAATATTTATCATAGCCTGCCCCACATTATTAGCTAATGAAGTATCCATTAATAATTGCCCTATTGTTCCTTTTCCTTCATGTATCTTTTTCATGATAGCTGCAAGGTCTCCAGACATATTTGCAATATTATCAGTAGTTTTTTTCACCCCTAACAAAACATCATCCATATTAACCGGCTGTATTGTTTCAATAATATCATTATTCACTACTTCAGGTTTGCCAGGCACACCCGGAATAATTGAAATTATTTTATTTCCGATAAGCCCATCGGAGCTAATTATCGCCTTGGCGTTTTTCTTAATAAATTGCCGGGTATACTCATCAATCTGCATATCTACCCACACAGTTGAATCTGAAATCTGTTCTATATCGGTAACAACGCCTACATTAATACCTGAATACCGTACATTATTTCCAATTTGTAAGCCATTTATACCTTTAAATATGGCGCTTATTCGAAATGTATGATTAAACAATTGCTGTTTTTGCCCAATAAAATAAATGCCAATGATAAACAGAGCCACGCTAGTCGTAACAAAGACTCCAAGCCTTACTTTATTTCCGGTTTTATTTTGCATATATTCTTATTTCATTAAAAAAAAGAAGATACCCATTTATCATTTGATTCTGACATTTCTTTAAAAGTTCCCTCTGCAACAACCAGCCCTTCTTTAATTAATAGTATATGATTAGCTGTAATACGAGCACATTCCTTATCGTGAGTAATAATTATAGCAGCAGCATTATATTTCTTTTGAACATCTATAATCAACTGGCTTATTTCTTTTGACGTAATAGGATCTAAACCAGTTGTTGGTTCATCATAAAGTATTATTTCCGGTTTTAATATGAGGCTACGAGCTAAGCCAACACGCTTTCTCATACCGCCTGAAAGTTCGACCGGCATTTTATCAATAGCCTCTTCAAGGCCTACGTTTTTAAGGGCTTCTACCACTAAGGCATCTATTTCATCTTGCGTTTTTTTCTTTGAGTCGCGAAGAGGAAATTCAAGATTCTCTCGTACAGTCATTGAATCATATAAGGCTGCACTTTGAAATAGAAACCCAATCTTCTTTCTAAGTAAGTCTAATTCTTCTTCTTTTAAAGTAGATAGATCTTTACCGAATAAAATAACCTTCCCGTCATCCGGTTCAAGCAAACCAACCAGGCATTTTATAAGAACAGATTTGCCACATCCCGATCGGCCAAAAACAACAAGGTTTTCTCCCTTTTCAACCTTCAGGTTTATATCTTTCAATACGTCATTACTACCAAATGACTTTTTTAAGTGCCCTATTTCCGCAACTGTTGTTTCCATATCAATCAAGTTATCAAACTTGTAATTTGAACCGCAATCATATCAATAATAAATATTGATAAGGAACCGAAAATAACAGCAGTATTGGCAGCCATACCCACCCCCTCTGTTCCCTTATTTGAATTATATCCTTCATAACAACTAATTAACCCAACGGAAAATCCAAAAAAGAAGGTTTTAATTATGGAAGGCAATAAATCGGAGAAATCAATACTTTGAAACACCTGTAGAAAAAACAAATGAAAGCTTATAGTATCTTTCATATTAACGGCTATATATGTACTATACAAGGAAATAGTATCGCTCATAATAACCAATGCGGGCAATGTTAGCGTAGTTGCTACAATACGTGTAACCACTAAATATTTAAAGGGGTTTATTCCAGAAACTTCCATGGCATCAATTTGCTCGGTTACCTTCATCGATGCTAATTCCGCCCCAATTCCTGAACCTACTTTACCTGCAAATATTAACGCGGTAATAGCGGGGCCAAGTTCGCGAACAATAGAAACGGTTACCATTGCAGGTAGCCAAGACTGTGCACCAAACTCGACCAAAGTCGGCCTCGACTGAATGGTTAAAACAAGGCCCATTATAAATGCAGTAACAGCTACTAATGGAAATGACTTATACCCTATTAAATAAGACTGCCTTATTACCTCATTAAATTCATAGCGAGGCCTAATAACTTCTTTAAAAAACCGGAATGAAAATTTGGTTAAATCAGCCACTTCTTCAAAAAAAACTTTTAGTGCGCTCCAATAAGAACTTCCCGACTGATTTACTAAATCACTAGGCATTGGCTTACCGGGAATTTTAACATTGAGCGGCATAATTTTATAAAGTAAACACGTTTACTGAATTTCTAATTAGGTTAATTGGTTTTACGCTTTATCTTTAGCTGCCTTAGTTCTAGCTTCGCCATCAGTCATATACTCTTTTGCCTTACCCTTTACTGTTTCTATTTCTTCTTTTATATCCTCCATAAAATCATTAAATTTTTCTTTCATAGAATCAGTTATGTCCTCGCCCTTTTCAATAATCCTTCTGCGAGTCCTACTACCTTTATCGGGGGCAAAAAGAACTCCGATTGCACCACCAACTAAAGCACCAAGTAATAATGCTCCGATTGTTTTTCCAACATTATTTGAAGTTTCCATATTGTTATAATTTTAGGGTTGTTATTTAGCGGCCATTTATTTTAAACAAAGATAAAGTGCATAAGAAAAAACTATTAAAGTATTCGGCAAACACTTGTAAAATATGGGTTAACCCTATTATCTAATGGATGAAGTATTTATATGCTCTTAACCCCTCCCCTTTCTTTTTTGTATTTTTCGCGAGGAGACTCACTATTCAGTTCGTCTATCTTTTTATACGCGTTTATTAAGTATGCCGGAAACTCTCCCTTATATTCAATTTTATAAAACGAAAAGCCATTATAGGGAATAGTACTATGAGGGGCCAAAAAGGATATTCTACCAGCAACACCCTTTTCTTTAAAATAGGAAACAAAGGTGTTTTTACGCAATTTATTTAATAATTCAAGTTGCCTATTAACAATGTTAGTATCTATTAAATTACTGCACTTGTCTTGTATAGTAAATAACAATGAGCGGGTAAGATGTTTATTTAAATAATGCACAAATGAAGAATCCTTTATTGACATTTTTTCCACATATTCAGAATCGCCTTTATTAAATGATTGGGCTTTTTCCGGATAGCGCGATAAATAATATTTCTTTTTAGCTTCAAAAAATAAAATGTATTCTTTCTCCTTTGCAGTATATAATTGAGGGGATATGACGATAGAAGCCGTGGGCGTACTTGCCACATAACCGGCCATTTTTTCAACAAACATTTTTTGCAGCGTTGTCATAGTCGCCTGGTGCATTTCCCATTTAAGAGCCAGTGATTTCTCAATAGTATATTCCAGCTTTTTCACTTCCATACGGTAAGGTGTGGTCGGTGGCTTTACAAAAACGTTATTCAGGGTATTTATTACTATATCATGTAAATGGAATTTTGGTTTATTTAGGTTTCCAGTTATAGGAATCTGATAATCGATAACATCGCCTTTTTCACGAACAAAAGCCATAACAAGCCATAGCGGAATCCATTTATCAGCCTTATTCTTTAGTCGCTTTGTTACACGAGGATCAATTACAAGTAAATGATTTTCACTTTGAATAAAGCCATTTTGAACATTCCATACACCATTAAGTTCTATTGTTCCCCTATCCAAAGGAAATGATGTATAGGAAATAAGATATGGGTTAAAAAGTGTAACTGGAATTTGGGTGAAATGATAATTCAAATTAAAAGTTGCGCTATCTCTAGGATTAATACTTGCATTTACAAAAAAGCTACCGTAAGGATGTACTCCCGATGTTAGAGATATTTGCATATTTCCATGGCTCTTGTCTATTGAGTCGGCCCTAACATCTAAGGGATTGGCATCTATCGAAAACTTTTCACTGGTGGAATAGTCGTTATATTTAATATCGGCCCGCTTAATAGCCAGCTTGTTAATTCTATATATGCTTTCAAAAAAATCCTTAGATATGGTGGTAAAAAAATGAGCCAATGAAAGGATAAGGTTAAACTTGGTAGGATCGGTACTTTCGTTATTAACATTGGCCCCATTCTCGCCAAACATCGTCTCTATATTATCTAAATAATCATACTTCTCATACTCAAAATATGGGTGGGTTAGCGTTATGGCATCTAAATGATAAAAATGCTTTTTAGGGTTTATTTCATCAATAGCCAATACCAGAGTATCAAAGGCAAAATAATCGTCTTTCCGCGTTTTCCCAAAATGAAAATCATTGATAGAAATACGCCCTTTCGCATCTATATTCTGCCCATCTTTAAAATTTCCTTTTACATTTATACTAGCATCTAAATAGGCCGAAAAGGTTCCGTAATTGGTCATATCCTTTAGATATTGCTCAATAATAGCCAGATTTAACTTTTGCATTACAAACGCAAAACGATAATCGGAATTGTGAGTATTAATAGTAAAATTTCCGGCCACATGACCAGGGCCGATTCCCGGCGAAAAGGAAAAAGTTCCGGGAAATGTATCTGCATTCCATCGTTCGCCAGTACTTTCAAAATAAAAATCTTTTATAAAGTAATTTACATGCACTAATGTATCATACAAATAAAATGTTCCGGCTTTTATTTTTATGTTTAAAATATTAAGATGAAGGGGTTGTTTTGGCTTAGTTGTATCGGTTTCAGGCGAAGAAAAATGCTGAATTATATCACTGAAATTAAAAGCATTTCTCGTTTTTTGGATAGCTATCCCTCTGGGCTTATCCAACGTTATGCTTGTAATTTCATATTCTTTCGATAGTATTTTACGTAAGTTAACACCTATACTTAAGCCTTTCATTGATAAAAAGAGAGTATCGCCCTTCTCTTCATAAATTCTAAAATTATTGAAATGGAAAAAGCCTGTAAATGGATTAACATAGGCCCAATCCATTTTAATTTGCCTGCCTGTATACTTCACACTATATTTTTCGATAAGATACTTTGTAATGGGTGAAACAAATAGAATAACCAGTGTACATACAAGGATAATAGTACCACCTATTGTGAGCAATGTTCTCTTTAATTTAGTATTAGCCAATTTCATATCTCATTAAACTTATAAGTTTCCAGCTGATTTTGAAATTAATACAGTATATGCATTAGGAATTATTTTCCCTCCATAACATTTTGAATAGACTTTAGTAAACTCAGCTCCGAAATAGAGGATAGTAGCAGAATAATAGACCCAAGCAAGAATTAATACTATTGAACCGGCAGAACCATACGTAGTGGTAATAGCTGAGCTGCCAAGATAAGCACCAATTAAAAATTTTCCACCCATGAAAAGAATTGCTGTAAAACATGCGCCCAACATACAATCTTTCAATAAAATTTTACCGTCGGGCAATATTTTAAAAATAATGAGAAATAGAAATGTAATTAAAACTAGTAGAGAAATAATATTAAGGATGTAGTAAAAATAAATAGTTTCAGATGGAAAGTGGGCCAGCAAGCGTTTATTCATAAGCTCCATAAGAGAGCTGATAATTAGACCAACTAGCAATAAAAACCCCATAGAAGCTACCATAGAAAAAGACATGAGGCGATTTATTATAAAGCGTATTAAACCTCGTTTAGGTTTTGCCTTAATGCCCCATATATAATTTATCGAATCCTGTATTTCTGCAAATATGCCGGATGCACCAATTACCAGTACTATTACGCCAACAACAGTCGCAAAGGTTGTGTGGGTGGAAAGCTTCACATTCTTTATCATTTCCTGAATTTGCAAGGCTGATTGATCGCCCACCAAGCCTCTTATTTGATCAAATAATTCACCCTGAATAGCCGCTGTGCCAAAATATAAACCACACATGGAGGTAACAATAATTAACAATGCCGGAAGTGAAAAAATAGTATAGTATGATAAAGCAGCACTTAGCTTTAATGCATTATCACCAATAAACTCACTGAACGTTTCTTTGAACAGATAAGCTATTTTTTTTATCCCTTTAGGTAGGCGCTCATTATTCATACTGCACTCGAATTTACTATTGCAAAAGCTAATCTACTTGTTGTTTTAATAATATCATTTAAATTTTCGATAAACAACAATTATTAATAGCTAAAAATAACTTGTATCATTAAACAAATACAAGGGCTAAAATAAAGGTTGCTATTTTTAACTGCTAAAATTTGTTTTTCATCCTTATGAAATAACGGTATACCGAAAATATAAAGAAAAAGGCATGTTAGCTTTTAGCTTTGTATTTGAAAAACCAACACAACAGGCTATGAAAAATTACGTTGTATTATTATCCGGCTTTGTACTTCTGTTTATCGCTTGTGTTCCTAAACGGGAATTAATAACTGAACAAAACAGAGTGCATTCACTACAGGGTGACAGCGCCAAAACACATTCATTATTAAACAGTTGCGACATGCAGGTGGCCACATTGAGAAAAGATACAACAGATTTGAAAAATTCTATGGATGCTTTTATTGCCAGCTGCCAATCAAACGCTGCAAACTCGAATATGACGATTGCAGATCAGGCAAAACGATTAAAAAACTTAGAAGATCTTATTCAGGCGCAAAAAGCTACTATGAATAAATTGAGAAAAACAGTTGCCGATGCCTTAATCAATTTTAAGCCGGATGAATTGAGTGTTTTTTTAAAGGATGGCAAACTATATGTTTCGCTTCAAGAAAAATTATTATTTGCATCGGGCAGCGCAGTAGTTTCTATGAAAGGAAAAGAAGCGCTGAAAAGCTTAGCAGACGTTCTTAATTCCACACCGGACATTACAATAGATGTTGAAGGACATACAGACACTGTTCCCATAACCGGCCGGTATGAAGATAATTGGGCGCTTAGCACGGCAAGAGCCACTTCCGTTGTTCGCATTCTTACAAAAGATTATTCAGTAGACCCTCATACTATTATTGCTTCGGGTAGATCAAAATACTATCCGGTAGCTAATAATAAGACTACAGAAGGAAGGGCCAGCAACCGAAGAACTGAAATTATTTTATCTCCTGATTTAAAAGAACTTTTCAAGTTACTTAATCAATAAAGAATAAAGCAATGCATTTAAAAAAAATGAGCTTAACACTAATGTCAGCCTCATTTATACTAGGCATAACTTTTTTAAGTTGTACTACTTCGGAAAAGAAGCAGGAGAATATTCAAAATAGTGATACGAATAAAAGAAAAGATACTCTTGCCCAGCCAAGCTATATAAATGATATGGACACATTTAGAAAACAAATATTAGATACCATCAGGGCCAATGACCAAATCATAGCCAATTTTAAAGTAAAAATTGAGCATGAAAAGATTCAAGCCAAAGTAGAATATAAAAAGAAAGTGGATAAGCTGGAACAAAAAAACAGGGAATTGGAAAAGAAAATAGACGAGTATGCCGCTGAAGGAAAAGAAAAATGGAAAATTTTCAAGAAGGATTTTACCCAACAAATAGATACCCTTGGAAAAGAGATAAAAGATTTAGTATCTCGAAGAAAATAGCGGCAGTTTAATTTTATTCTACGTGCTCACCATGCTCATCGTGATGGTTACCTTCATGATCATGGTGGTTACCACGATCCCTATATTCCCTTCCGCCTCCATCCCTATAATACCAAAATCCACCCCTGTAGTAATAGCCTCCTTCCGGCTCTACATAAGCATAACACCTCTGTATTAAGAGCGCCCCAAATAAGCATACTGCTAAAATTAATATTTTCATTTTGTTTATTATTGATACAAATGCAAAATTACACTAAGCAATAGCCATTTTTGTGATTATTTCTCTCAAAGGCTGAGAATCTTAGTTCAATCCCATACATTACTATTTAAAAGTGGTAGGCATTTCACTTTTAAAAAGAAGCGATTACTGAAACATTTCGCCCACATTTTTGAACAGAAGAGTGGTCAATCACCTCCATTTTTCAGTAGAAATTTTCCGATTTGTTGTTTCAAATTATAGTATAACTTGAATCTTTTCCTGAAAACCCTGTATTGATAATACATTCACAACACCAAATCTACATAAAGTAAAAAAACTTTACTTTTCCGAAGAAAAATAGAACTGGTTCAGGGTACATCCCATTTCTATAAAATTAGGGTATCCAACCTCTTTTTAATAAGTCCAGCTCTCCTATAGGCCAATATCTAAAAGCAATTCCGAGTAGTCTTGACTGAATTCTCGACCGAATTGGAAATTCGGATTGGAACAAACTGATAATGAGAAGCTATTTTTCGATTGCTGTACCCCGTGGGTCGCAAGTATCTAACTTTTTGAATGATTTTCAAGGGGTACGAAAATTGATAAATGCCTATCCAAAACTTTAGAGATAAGTTTCAATATAATGTCATCACGCCCTACTTTTTTAATAAGTCGAAGAGTTTTGCATTAACATACAAAGTTTCCTTCCAAACCTGCTTTCTTTGTAAAATACCAATACCTTCTAATTCTCTCAAGTACTTAGAAGCTGTAATACGTGAAACATTCAAACGTTCTATCACATATTCTATTTTACTGTATGGATGCTCAAATAATAATTCTATTAATTCCTTGCTATAAATTTTGGGAGCTTTCATTTTTGCCAATTCTTGAGTATGTAAAAATAAACTACTGATATCGTTTATCTGCACAATAGTTTCATTGGCAGTCTGCTCCACTCCCTTCAATATAAACAACACCCATTCTTCCCAATTATTGGTTGTGCGCACTTCTTGTAATAAACGGTAGTAACTTGTTTTATTCTTAATAATATAATTGCTTAGATAAAGTACTGGGGCATCCAATAATCCATGTACGATTAAATATAATACATTTATAATCCTACCTGTACGACCATTTCCATCATAAAATGGATGAATGCTCTCAAATTGGTAATGCTGCACAGCCATATTTATTAAAGGAGAAATCTCATTTTCTGTATTCAGAAATTCTTCTAGATTCTTCATTAAATGGTTAATGGTATTAATGTTATCCGGAGGGGTATAAATAATTTTACCTGTGGAAGCATTGCGGAGTGCAGTTCCGGGCAACTTTCTTAGTCCAGCATTGTTTTTTTCTAATATTTTCTGAATATCAATAATACCATTAGTATTTAAAAATCCTTTCTTATTTATCAATTTAAAACCATATAGCATTGCTTCGCGATAACGTAATACCTCTTTTGTTTCATTATCAACCTGCATACCTTTTGCAGACAATGCCTGATAAAGTTTATCTTGCGTAGTAATCACATTTTCTATTTCAGAACTGGCTCTGGCTTCTTTTAAAATGACAGCATTCAGTAAAATATTAGGATTAGGCAATGTCTTTGCTAATCCTTTAAGTTCAGCCAAAATCACGGAGGATTTAACTAATTGCCGAAATATTTTTACTGTTTCAATTTTATCACTGACGGGTGGTAGCAAAGGAAGTTTATTGAATGGTAATTCACTATCTATTTCTATATGATTATTCCTTTTTATCATGTAAATGAAGTATACCCGATGAGGACATCACGCAAAATTAATAAAATATTTTATACATGATATATCTTTCATAAATAATATATCATCAAAAGACGAACACACATTTTGGAGTAATTTGTAAGATTTGAAAAAATATAATTTTTTGAAGGTGACAGACTACACAGAATATGATTTTTATAAAGCAACCGAAACCCTCAATACAGTTTTAAAACAAAAGCAACCTACGGCTTTTGACCCTTTATGGATAGAGCATCATGTTGAAGACTTGTACAAATATTTATCTCGATACGTGCAGACTGAAACAGGTGCTGTAGATTGGGATTCGGTTACGATTACTCTCGACCGGAGATTTCAAAAGCGTTGGTATTGGTACAGACCTAAAAAGACTCTTGCCGCAATAGCTTATGAAAACAAGGAAGAGCTTGATAGTATTTTGATTAAATACCAAGACAAATTATACACTTTATTCGTTCCTTTGGATGAACAAGACGAAAAAATACGAGATCAAATATTTATAAGATTAGTCCGGATTGCGCAAAATGGAAACGTATTGGCACAAAAACAGATTATTGAATGGCTGACCATTATTATTACTGAGTGGATTGAGAAGTTAACGGATATTGCAAAATGGAAGGGATATCCTGACGATATTATAAAAAGAATACAAGGATGTATTCGATGCTACCGTTATACTGGCACTTTTATGGGTTATGTATACAGGACATTTCAGTATTCAGCAAGAGGGCTATGCTCTACCTACTCATTAAATGACCGTGTAGGTAAAGGAACTAAAACACGAATTGAGTATGTAATACAAAAAGATGATGATATTGATTAAAAACAATAAATCTACTGTATTATGAAAGAAAAGGTGCATAAAAGATTAACCGTAGCAGAATTAAGAAACTTCAAAGGTTTTGAAAACTACTCTGAAGAAAAGGCAGAGGAAACTATTCAAACGTTAGAAACCCTATCAATTCTCTTTTATCAATTATATATGAAACAAGAGAAGAAAAAAATTAAAATTCAGGTATTATCGGGGATGGGAGATATTGTATCGAACTCTACAAGTGACTGAAAACAAGTAGATTTTACGATAATTTATTTTTCGAGGTGATTTTATCAAACCAAATCCACTTGAAAATGAACAACTTCTACTTCTAGTACCCGGAGTCGGAATCGAACCGACATTCTCGTGAAAGAACTGGTTTTTGAGACCAGCGCGTCTACCAATTCCGCCATCCGGGCAAATAGGTAAGGGCTGCGAAGTTAAGATTTTTTTATCACAGGCAAGCGAAAACTATACAAAACTCTGCAAATCGTAAAGCTTTTTGTAAACCCCATTAAGGGCAAGTAAAGCAGCATGATTACCTCTTTCCACAATATTGCCTTTCTGCATTACAATTATTTCATCGGCATTTTTAATGGTAGACAGCCTATGGGCAATCACTATCGAGGTTCTGTTAGTCATTAGTTTAGTAAGCGCATCTTGCACCAAGCGCTCTGATTCAGTATCGAGGGCTGAGGTAGCTTCATCTAAAATAAGTATAGGTGGGTTTTTGAGAATGGCCCGTGCAAGGCTCATACGTTGGCGCTCTCCGCCCGACATCTTCCCTCCCCTATCACCAATATTAGTTGAGTATCCATTTTCCATGCGACTAATAAACTCATGCGCATGGGCAACCTTAGCAGCCTGCTCCACCTGCTCATCAGTTATGTTGTTCATAGCAAAGGCTATATTGTTTTTTACGGTATCGTTAAACAATACAGTGTCTTGCGTAACAATCCCCATCAGGTTGCGGAGTTGCGGTATGCTTAATTGGTTGAGGGGAATACCATCAATAGTAATAACCCCATCTGTTGGATCGTAAAAGCGTGGCAGCATATCTACCAATGTGCTTTTTCCGGAGCCAGATTGCCCCACAATAGCAATGGTTTTACCCTTTGGTATTTTTAAATTAATGTTTTGCAATGCATATCCGCTATCTCCGCGCACGTATGCAAATGATACATTCTTAAATTCAATTTCATTTTCAAAAGCATTTATTGGACGAGGGTTTGCAATCTCTAATACAGTTACCTCGGCATGCAATATTTTATCTATGCGTTCTAAAGAAGCTAGTCCTTTTTCTACGTTATAATATCCGGTAGAAAAAGCCTTCGCCGGTGTCAATACTTGAGAAAATAAGATAATATACGTTATAAATACGGCTCCATCTAATAGATGACTGGGGCTCCATACCATGTGCCCTCCAATATAAATCAATATAGCAGATACGATTGAAATCAGCACTTCTGTAAGCGGAGATGCAAGATCAGTACGGCGGTATACACGGTTCATGATAGCAGTATATCTGTCGTTTTCCTCACGAAATTTAGTATGAATTATTTTTTCGGCAGTAAAAGCCCTAATGATACGAATACCACCAATAGTCTCTTCTATCATGGAAAATAGAATTCCCATCGAACCTTTAGATTTGGATGAGCTTTTGCGTAATGTGCCCCCAACCTTATATACAAGAAAGCCTATTACAGGCAAAAGACAAACTGCCACAAGAGTAAGCTGTGGACTTAGAATAACAAGTGACACGATAATAAAAATTATGTTTAGAGGATTAACACTTATCATTTCCAGCGATTGCATAACAGACCACTCAATTTCAGTAAGATCATTTGTCATGCGTGCCATAATGTCGCCTTTTCGTTCTGCTGAATAGTAAGAAAGCGGCAAAACCAATATCTTATCATAAATTTCATTGCGCAAATCTTTAATAACTCCGTTACGAATTGGAGCCATATTGTATACCGCAATATAACGGAATAAATTTTTAAGTAACATCATTATTACGAAACCGACGCAAAGCAAAATAAGAACATATTGCACCCCATATTCTTTAGAAAAGTTTTGTATATAATATTTTGAGGCGTCAGACAGCCATGTTCCGCTGATATGGAACTCAGGTTTAGTAAAAACCTCCATTCCTTTACCTACAGAATCCTTAGAAGGAAAAAGAACGTTTAAAAATGGGATGACAGCCACAAGGGAAAATACATTAAATACTATTGATAAAGCATTTGCAACTACGTTCATAGCAGCGTATTTTTTGTAATTTTTAAGATAGCGGAGTATTTTACCTAAGCCTTTCATATAGAATGATGAGTGAAAAATAAAGAATTTGGGAGTGCTAAGGTATAGTTTTAAAAGGAATTCTATTAGACGTAGAAGAAATAGAAATACTATTTATATTTTCAACTTCATTTTAACTCGGCTCATATTTTGATTAACGCAGATATAGCAAAAAATAACCCCCGGCTTTTACGCCGGGGGCTTCAACATATGACAACAAGTGTTATCTTGTTATCTTATCCTAAATAGGCCTTTAGTAATTTACTGCGGGAGTTATGGCGCAATCTTCTTATTGCTTTTTCCTTAATTTGCCTTACTCTTTCACGGGTAAGCGCAAACTTAGCTCCAATTTCTTCCAGTGTTAATGGGTGTGGAGAATCTAACCCGAAGAATAGCTTTACTATCTCTTGCTCCCTTTCATTAAGGGTGGAGAGAGAGCGTTCTATTTCTCTTTTTAATGATTCTTTAATTAACATACTGTCAGCACGGGGTGAATCGTGGTTCACTAATACATCCAGCAAGCTGTTATTATCATCTCCGTTGGCAAAAGGCGCATCAACCGACAAGTGCTTGCCCGAGAGTTGCATGGTGTCTTTCACCTTATCCATAGGCAACTCCAAAATTTCAGAGAGTTCCTCAGGCAGCGGTTCTCTTTCAAACTGTTGCTCTAAACGTGAAAAGGTTTTATTTAATTTATTAAGTGACCCCACCTGATTTAATGGCAGACGCACAATACGCGATTGTTCTGCTAAAGCCTGTAATATAGATTGACGAATCCACCACACGGCATACGATATAAACTTAAATCCTCTGGTATGGTCAAACCGGCGGGCCGATTTAATGAGCCCTAAATTACCTTCATTAATCAAGTCAGGAAGGCTTAACCCTTGGTTTTGGTATTGTTTGGCTACCGACACCACAAAACGGAGATTGGCACGGGTAAGTTTTTCTAAAGCCCGTTCATCCCCCTTTTGAATTTCCTGCGCTAATTTAACTTCCTCTTCAGCTGTAATAAGCTCCTCACGACCAATTTCCTGTAAATACTTATCTAACGAAGCACTTTCCCTGTTAGTGATTGATTTAGTGATTTTTAGCTGTCTCATCTAGATGGGTAGAGGTTGAGTTAAATAGGGATATTTTGAGTGTTGCAAAGATATATCAAAAACCACCTAATTTCATCCAACTTATTCTAAAAAAACTGAAATATATTGATAGCCAAAGACTTTCTTTATGTGTATTAAGCATATTACTAAGACTCATGCCGGCTACGGTAGCCAAACCCTACATACACCCATACCGCAGCCGCATGACTCAAAAAACCAATGATTTACATTTCAAATTCATAAGCTACCCGCATACCATTGGGATAAATTCCTTCTACTAATATATCGCCCGATTTTTCATCCAAAATAGTACGCACATCTTGGGGTGATTTTATTTTTTTATGATTGATTTTAGTTATAATAAATCCTCGTTGAACTCCAACACCTTCAAATGGACCCTCATTCAGTTTGGCAACCTTAGCTCCTCCATCTATGTTAAAGTGTTGTTTTTCTTCTCCGCTTAAAGGCACAAGAGAAGCACCAAATTCATCTATCACTTCAACAGTTGCATTGCTTACAGCTGTACCAACAGCAGTTGTACCATCCAGATTGCGTAAGGTTATGGGCACTTCCATTTGCTGACCATTACGCATAAGCGTTACATTCACTTTATCACCGGGCCTGTAACGTCCAACCAATTCTTCCAGATTTGATACATCATTAACGTCTTGATCTCCTATTTTTATAATAATATCTCCTTTTCTAATATCAGCCGATTGGGCAGCGCCTCTAGGAATAGTAGAGTTTATATATACACCATTCATATTATTAAGTCCGGCTTTTTTTGCCATATCTTCATCCACATTCTCAATATTAGCACCTATAAAAGCACGTTGCACGTTGCCATATTGAAGCAAATCGGCCACTACTTTCCGAACTAAGTTAACAGGTATGGCAAATGAATAGCCGGTATAAGAACCTGTGTTGGATGCAATGGCTGAGTTTATTCCAACCAGTTGTCCGGAAGTATTTATCAGCGCACCACCACTATTACCGGGGTTAACAGCGGCATCTGTTTGAATGTACGATTCAATAGGATATATTTTATGGGAGGCAATTTCTCTTGGAAGGATATCAATATTTCTACCCTTTGCACTTACAATACCGGCTGTTACGGTAGAGGTAAGGTTATATGGATTTCCAACAGCTAAAACCCATTGGCCCACTTGTAACTCATCGGAGTTTCCATATTCTATGTATGGAAGATTCGTAGCATCAATTTTAAGCAATGCAAGGTCGGTTTCAGGATCTTTACCAATAACCTTTGCGATATATTTCTTACGGTCACTTAATGTAATCTCTATTTTACCGGCTTCATCCACCACGTGGTTATTGGTGACTATATAACCGTCGGCCGAAACGATAACTCCAGAGCCACTCACTTGCCCCTCTACAATATTAGGTTGTGATTGTCCGTAAAAATAATCCCAAATAGAATTGTAGGTTCTTTCACCTTCCATTCTAACCTTCGATTCAATATATACTACAGCCGGAACTCCTTTTTGAGCGGCGCTTACAAAGTCCATATTAGTTTCAGGCAATGCGGAATGTAATTCTGCAAATTTTACGGGCATAGGGTTACGAATAAATTGCTCGGCTGCATAACGGGCATTTTTATTTAGGTAGAAGTGGTCGATTATTAAAGCTGTGCCTGCGCCTAACAAGGCAATTGTAAATACGGCTAAAAAATTTCTGATTGTTTTCATATACAAATGTTATTGGTTGTTCTCTTGCAAATATCGTTTCAAGCCCTGTAAACACTCATTATTTTAACAATAATTAACTGTAAAAAAATGTTAACTTTGCATTCCTATTTCCCGTTACAGGTATTTCAACTAATGAAAAATAAAGTACTCATTTTTATTGCCGGACTTTTTGCTGGTTTAATTGTAGGCGTGCTGTTTAGTGTTGCTATAAAAGAGCTGTTAATTGAATTTAAAGATCTTCGTCACAGCCTTAATAAAATCAACCTGAAACAAAATCAGCTATCGCAAAGGTTAGATAGTATACAAGGAAAATTAGTTCCTGATGCTAAAAAGCCCTTACCGGTCCAAACCGCCTCTAAAACAAGTATACCTGTAACCACAAAGCCTACTGAAACTATAGAAAATACACAACCCACCAACGAAAAAAATAGTAGCGCATCTTCTGATGCGCCTGTAACACAAGACAGTGACGTTGTTGTTATGACCAACCAACTTATCTCTGTTTTTTCGGTTCCATTAAAAAATAAGGATACAAGCTCGGTAAACAAAAAAAATGAAAAAACTGATTCTACACTTGCCACGATGAGTGAGGTAGATGAAAATAAAGAGCCACTCGAATATCGTATTGAATTTTGGAAATCGCCACTGAACTACAAGGGATATAAAATGTCGAGAGGAAAAATTATTTTGTATGGATTAAACTCAACCAGCCCTATTAATCTTACCTTGAATGATGGCTCTTATTATCTACTGGTTAATCAAAGCGCCTATAAGGTTGATTTTACAGACGACTACAAGCCATTCGACAGAGTAACAGACAAAGCTACACTTAAAAAAATTGGATTATGAAAATTGAATTTTACAAATATGAAGGAACCGGAAACGACTTCATAATTATTGATAACCGGGATAAAAAATTAAAAGCGAACAATCCTGATTTATGGAAAAAACTCTGCGACCGCCACTTTGGCATTGGCGCCGATGGGTTAATGCTGATACAGAACAAAAAGGGCTACGATTTTGAAATGGTTTATTTTAACGCCGATGGAAATCAAAGTTCCATGTGTGGCAATGGAGGCCGATGCATTACGCACCTGGCAAAAAAACTGGGGATAGTAAAAGGGAAATCAGCCACCTTTATGGCTATTGACGGTGAACACGAAGTAGTGTTTTCAAAAAAAGATACCGTAAAACTAAAAATGATGGATGTTAAAAGTATTAACCATAATATATCCTATTATACTTTAAATACAGGCTCACCGCATTATGTAATCTTTGTAAAAAATGTTTTAAAACTACCCGTAAAGATTGAGGGAAGTAGTATACGCAACAGCAAATCATTCAAAAAGGAAGGCATTAATGTAAACTTTGTAGAAGTACAAAAAAATAAAGTACCTATACTCCGTACATACGAACGGGGTGTGGAAGATGAAACCCTTTCGTGTGGAACAGGCACTACAGCCGCTGCATTGGTACTTGCCACGAAAGGATTATCAACCGCAAAAGACCACTGCGACATACAAACCATGGGCGGAATGCTTACAGTTTGGTTTACCCCGGACAAAAAAGGATTTAAAGATATCTGGCTGGAAGGCCCGGCAACATTAGTATTTAAAGGAGAAGTAGAAGCATGATTTTTTTTGAAGACGATACAAGTTTTTCATTCAATAGTACTTCTTTCCAGTCAAAGGAGCAACTAAATAAAGGTTTGTGGCTCATATTAATTGGTGTAAATGATATACCACACATTGCTTTACTCCATGAAGGTGACTACTATTCTCTCTCTACCCGGAAAGTTGATTGCGGCAGTTCATTAGAACGATTATTAAATGTACTTGAACGGAAAAATGTGCCAACTTTATTTATCCAGATAGAAGAAGACAACATCATTGCGAGGAACGAAGCAACCTCTGTATTATTACTAAAGACTTACAAAGATTTGAAACCCCTTGGCATTACTAAAAACACCTGCCTCTCCCCTATTAAAGAGTTCTTCACCAAATATTATTCTGAGGATTTTGCCCATGTAAATTATGTGTTTGAATTACTTGCATTAGCCGAAAAGAAAAACTTATTGAAAGAATGTATTACCGTAAATATTCTTTCAAATAAGATAACTTTGCCTAAGTATACTATGGCACAAATTAGAGATACTATTACTAAACTTTCAACTCCGGTAACAACTATAAATAATGAATAATCTGCTTTTCTTTAATCCCATATCCTATTCTTTTCTTTTCATATTTTCACCTATTGCATTGCTAGTGGTTATTGGCTTTTTCGGCTTGATTCGCTTAATCATAAAAGAGAACAGAAAAAAAGAAAGAAGAAAACAAACCGGAGTGAAGAGCTACGCTTCCAGAATAAGAATTCTATTTATTATTTGCCTTTCGGGAATGGTAACGCTTTCTGTTATTCGTTGCCATAATCCTGCAAAGCCACAAAAGCCAACGTTTCTTTCTATCCTTGATACTGCCCATCATTACTTAAATATAAATGATACGGTGAAGTATGTAGGCGCTCATACTTGTATGTTATGCCATCAAGATATTTATAATTCCTTTATCCATACCGGAATGGGGAAATCATTTGACATAGCAAGCAAAACCAAAAGTGCCGCCAAGTTTGGCCCCCACATTGTTATTCATGATAAAGACAAAGATTTTTATTACCATCCCTTCTGGAGAAAAGACAGCCTATATGTACTTGAATTCCGCTTGCAAGGCAAGGATACTATTTATAAACATGAACAACAAATTAATTATATAATAGGCTCCGGACAGCATACCAATTCGCACATGTATAGTGTAAATGGATACCTGTATCAAATTCCAATTACATTCTACACACAAGAAGGCAAATGGGATTTGGCTCCCGGATTTTCTGATGGTTTTAACTCCCGCTTCTCGCGTGAAGTCGGCTTAGAGTGTATGAGTTGCCATAATTCTTACCCTCAGTTTGTAGAAGGTTCTAACAATAAATATGCAGGATTACCCAATGGAATTGCCTGTGAGCGCTGTCATGGCCCCGGAGAAGCGCATGTGCAAGCCATACAGCTTGGGCATAGGGTAGATACCACCAAAGCAATTGATTACACCATTGTTAATCCCGCTAAACTTCCGGTTGACTTACAGGTAGATGTCTGCCAACGTTGTCATCTGCAAGGGAATGCCGTTTTAAAACCAGGAAAATCATTTTACGATTTTAGGCCGGGTATGAAGCTTTCTGACATTGAAGATGTATTCATGCCAAAATATGAAGGCATGGAAGATGAATATATAATGGCATCACACATTGCCCGCTTGAAGATGAGCCAATGCTTTTTGCAAAGCCTTAAACCGGGCGAAGATGATAAGGGTTCACTCAAGCCTTATCAAAAATCATTGACCTGTGTGACCTGCCATAATCCGCATATAGATGTACGCTCGGTAAACGATAATTCATTTAATACTATTTGTCAAAACTGCCATGGTGGCGCAAAACCACAGCAACCTGCCTGTACAGAAAAAATGGTGGTGCGGGAAAAAGTGAATGATAATTGCGTTAGTTGCCACATGCCTAAAGGCAATACGCTCGATATTCCTCATGTAATTACTACAGATCATTATATTCGAATACCGGTAAAGAAAGAGGATAAAGAAAAGGTTAAAAAATTTATTACCCTTTATGATGTAAACAATCCAAACCCTGCACCAACTACAATTGGCAAAGCTTTCATCCAACAGTTTGCCAGCTTCCAATCGGATCTTCCCATGTTACTCGATTCAGCAAAACATTACTTTCCTGATAACACCCCCTCAGATATAAAGAAGAACTTTTCTTCATTGGTGGATATTTGCTTCTACAAAAAAGACTACCCAAAATTGATTTATTACGTGGGTGTTGTTAATCCAAAATACGTGTTGGATAGCTTGCTAACTCACATAAATTACAACAACACCGATGCATGGAGCGCATACCGGATTGGTGAAGCTTATTACCAATCAAGTGACCTGAATAATGCGTATGCATTTTACAAAAAAGCTACTCAATTAGCTCCCTACGAATTAGAATTTCAAAATAAATTAGGAGTTACTCTGGCAACACTTCATAAGGGCGATGAAGCCGAAAAAGTGTACAATTACATCCTCTCTCAAAATCCTGAGTTTGTTTCTGCATTAACTAACAAAGGCTTTTTAGAATTAACCAAAGGCAATGCGGATTTAGCCAAACAATGTTACGATAAAGCATTAAGCTATGACCCCGATGACCACCAAGCATTGATGAATACAGCAGGTTGGTATATTTATGAAAAGCAATATGACAAAACAAAAGAATATCTTGAAAGAGTGGTGAAAAAATATCCGGATGATGAGCAGGCAAAAGATTTATTGCAGAAAATAAAGCTTTTTAGAAATTAGACTACCAGCACATTCTCCGCAAATTTATTGGAGATGGTAGTACTTATATTCTTTCCAATTTGAACTACCAAAGAGCCGTCAAACGGAATTTTTTCGAGTACTTTAATACGTGTGCCTATTCCAATACCCAGCTTTTGAAGGTAATGCAGAAACTCGGCAGAGGTGTCTTTAACAGCAACCACCTTATATTGTTTACCAATTTCAACCTCCAACAACATGGTTTTAAATACCTCTGCAATCTTGCCATCTGCTTTTGGAATGGGGTCTCCATGCGGATCATAATCAGGAAAACCAAGAAATTTTTCCAGTCTGTCGGCTAATTCACCATCACCCACATGCTCTAATTGCTCTGCTAAATTATGGACTTCATCCCATTTATAATCTAGTTTTTCTAATAAAAAAACCTCCCAAAGCCTATGTTTCCGTACTACTTCCATAGCAGCTTTAATACCGCTATTAGTAAGCTTTGCGCCTTTCTTTTTATCGTAACTGATAAGTTTCTTTTCGGTCAGCTTCTTCAGCATGTCAATAACTGAAGCTGGGTTATTATGTAATTCATCAGCTATGGCGGTAGGACTTATCTTCTCCCCATCGGCTCCCAGGTGATAAATGGCTTTTAAATAGTTCTCTTCTGAAAAGGAATGCATAACAATTAAAATTAGGCTTGCCGCAAATATAATAAAAGTATACCAATAAATATTTATTTGGCTTACCTAATATTTTTTATTAGTTATATAAAATATTATTTATACCTTTGCCACGTCTTTAAGAAATGGAAACAGAAAACAACAATATAAAACTCACCAAAGGCTGGCGCAAAGCCAACCACGGGCACTCATTGCCGGAAGTATTTTCCAGTATAAAAGTGCCGATGCATGGAAGCTTTTGGAAGAAGCTCTTGGCCTTTTCAGGTCCGGGATTAATGGTGGCAGTAGGTTATATGGATCCGGGCAACTGGGCGACGGATATCGAGGGAGGGGCAAAATTTGGATATACCTTAATATCGGTAATATTGATATCTAACCTTTTTGCCATACTGCTACAATATCTTGCAGTAAAGCTTGGCGTTGCAACCGAACGCGACCTTGCCCAAGCTTGCCGCGATCACTATAGCCCGAAAGTAAGCTTTAGTCTTTGGGTACTTTGCGAAATTGCCATTGCCGCCTGTGACCTTGCTGAGGTTATTGGTTCTGCCATTGCCTTAAACTTATTATTTAAACTACCACTTACCTGGGGTGTTGTGCTTACTTCGCTGGATGTATTAATCATTCTTTTCTTTCAATATAAAGGATTCCGGTTTATTGAGGCCATAGTAGCGGCGCTTATCTTCACTATTGTATCTGCTTTTGTATTTGAAATGATTGCCTCGCATCCTCAATTTTTTCCACTAATAAGCGGCCTGTTACCTCATGCCGAAATAGTGACCAATCCATCTATGTTATATATATCTATCGGAATTTTAGGAGCAACGGTTATGCCGCATAATCTTTATCTACACTCAAGCATAGTGCAAACACGCGATTACCCGAGAACAGAAGCAGGCAAAAAAACGGCCATCAAATTTGCAGGAATTGATAGTACTGTTGCGCTTATGTCAGCATTTTTTATTAATGCCGCTATACTTATTGTAGCTGCTGCAACTTTTCATACCTCAGGACATAAAGATGTAGCCGATATAATGGAAGCCCATAAATTATTGACACCTCTTTTAGGTACAACCCTTGCCAGCACTTTGTTTGCAGTGGCATTACTTGCATCAGGCCAAAATTCAACCTTAACCGGAACACTTGCCGGGCAAATTGTAATGGAAGGCTTTCTTCACATCCGTTTAAAGCCTTGGCTACGCAGGCTTATTACTCGCCTTATTGCAATTGTACCTGCATTTATTGTTACCGTTATCTACGGAGAAAAAGGCACAGCTAATTTATTGGTGCTTAGCCAGGTAATATTATCAATGCAATTAAGCTTTGCTGTAATTCCACTTATCGTGTTAACAAATAGTAAACATAAAATGGGTTCCTTTGCAAACAGCACATTATTAAAATATACCGCTTGGATTGTTGCCATCATTATTCTCGGATTGAACCTATACTTATTATATGATACTTTTTTCAATTAACTAAAATGAAACTGCTTACCAAAACTACCATGGCCAGAAGGATTAGAGCAACAGTAGGTTCTATCTTATGCCTTTTCTCTTTTTCAGCTTATAGCTCTCCAAAAGATTCAATCATCCATAAAGATACCGGCAGCCGGTGGACCTTCCATTACCAAGCAACCGTTATAGAACAATATCACGGTAAGTTTCATGCACCTTATGCAGGACAGAATAGCCTTCAAGATACTACAGAGCAAGATATGTCAGTCACTTCAACCATATTTCTTGGATATAGATTATGGAAGTATGGTGCATTTTATTGTGATCCGGAAATATCAGGTGGTAAAGGTTTTAGTGGAACCACAGGTATTGCAGGCTTCCCCAATGGTGAAATATACCGGGTTGGAAACCCCACTCCGGCAGCCTATATAGCAAGGGCTTACTATCAGCAATCGTTTGCATTATCGGGCAGTAATGACCCTCATATCGGAGAAGATATAAACCAAGTAAACCAGTTTTTGCCCGATAAACGAATAACAATAAGTGCAGGGAAATTTTCATTAGCCGATTTTTATGATAATAACCCTTATTCACACGATGCCCGCAATCAGTTTATGAACTGGGTGCTAATGGACAATGGAGCATGGGACTATCCTGCCAATACAAGGGGATATACCTTTGGAGCAGTAGTACAACTTATAGAGCCCACCTGGTATATTGATTTTTCAGATGCCTTAGAACCTTATGTTGCCAATGGGCCTATAATGGATCCAAACTTCACTAAAGCATTTGGGCTTACATTAGAATCGGGGTTCACCTTTAAAGTAAAAGACCGGACAGGTGGACTAAGTCTGCTATTATATATGAATCAAAACAGAGCTCCATATTATACAAATGCCGTTGCAGCCAGTGAAGCTGGAGCTCCAAATGCCCTTGTAATTGATAACGCTTCTGCGTATAATGGAGATAAAAAATATGGCATCGGCCTAAGCTTCAACTATCCGCTTGGTAAGTATATTGGATTTTTTGCAAGGGCCGGTTGGAACAATGGCCAAACAGGAGACTGGGCATTTACCGAAGTTGATCAAACATTTACTCCGGGGCTTAGCATTGATGGTGAAATGTGGAAAAGAAAAGGAGATACTTTCGGATCGGCTTTAATTATTAATGGCCTTTCAAAAGAGCATATTGCTTTTGAAAATGCCGGAGGATACCAGTTTATTATTGGTGATGGAAAATTGCCTAATTACCGTCCCGAAGAAATTTTGGAATCCTATTACAATTTTAAACTATTCGAACACTTATTTTGTGCTCTTGATTATCAGTTTGTAGTAAACCCCGGCTATAATGCAGACAGAGGCCCTGTGAGTATTGGCTCTATAAGGGTTCACGTAGAGTTTTAGTTTCTTCGTAACTTTGTTGAATGGTAATCTTATTTGATGGGGTTTGCAGTTTGTGTAATGGTTTTGTCCGGTTTATTTTAAAACGAGACAAGAACAAGACCTTTCAATTTGCATCGCTACAATCTACCTATGGTGCCGGACTGTTAGCCCATTTCAATTTTACACTTGTCAATTCCGATACCATAATTTTATACAATGGTAAAAAGATATTTACCCAGTCAGATGCGCTACTTAAAATAGTAAGCCCTCTGAATGGAATTTGGAAATGTGCTGTCATTTTTAAAATCATACCGGGTTTTATCCGTAATTCACTCTACCGTTTAGTGGCAAAAAACAGATACAAACTTTTCGGTAAAAACGACCAATGTATGGTTCCACCGGAGGGTGTGAAGGATAGGTTTTTGGATGATGCTATTTTTGAATAATACCAAGAGAATTTTTACTATCTTAGCACGGTGAAAAAGCAAAAGCCAATAGAACTTAATTTTATTGTTGATAAGCTAACCAATTCTATTGAGAACACTATTTCAGGTGATAGTTTTCAAACGGATGTTTTACGTTTTTCAAAAACGGATTTAAAGCAAGTATCAAAGAAACATGGTTGGAATTTTAACTGGAAAACTGAATTTGATGATCTTGCAAAAGAAGTTTACAAACTTGTTATTTTGAGTAGTCCTAACATTATACAGGGAGTAGTTAGCTTGTCCATTGAATCTGGTTATGTACTAATGAATTTGCTCGAAAGTGCACCATTTAATATTGGGAAAAATAAATTATATGAAGGAGTAGCAGGAAATTTGGTTGCTTATGCTTGTAAAATTGCATTTCAACGCGGGTTCTATGGTCACATTGCATTTGACGCTAAAACAAATTTAATTGACCACTATGTTAAGACTTTGGACGCATATCATGTTGGAGGCTCAAGAATGATTATTTATATGCCGGCAGCAAAACAATTAGTTGAGAAATATTTTAAAGATAAAATAATATGGGATACATAAAAGAACCTAAAGGCATTGATTTTATTATTCAAAGCAAGCCTTTAACAGAAGAAGAAAGGAAAGTTATAAGTGAGTTGTTTCGCAAGGATATTGCAAAACAAAAAGCTAAACAGGCAAGAAAGAAAAGCCGTGTTAAAAAGAAGAAAACTATAGCAAAACACGATTAATGAAAAGAAAAATACTTATAGGGCTATCTATTTTTGTAATACTACTTGTTTTTACAAACCCTACTCCTACTGACTTTAAAACATACTTAGTAGGCAAATATAATCTACGAATACTTCCATACGAGCAATTAGGAAATGAGAATGGAATTGTTAGTTATGGGAGAACCTCTAATTTTCTTCTCTTCTCTGTATATACTTTTAACTATACCATAGCTAAATATCATACCCCATCTCCTACGATAAAAAGAGATACTAATTTTTCTGCTCAATCTTTTTTTGACCATGTGATTGATAACAAAAATAAGCTTAAAATTATTGGAGTAAAGATTGATACAATACATTATGACCCCGTCGAAGTTACAACAGATACATCTAAAAAATATATCGGGATATTCAAAAACTTCTTTTAAAGGAGCTTTATTTTCCTACTTTTGCCTTCGACAACTGATTACTGACAACTGACAACTTCTTTCTATGAAACTCGATATTCTAACTTTTGCTGCCCACCCCGATGACGTTGAGCTTGCCTGTGTGGGTACGATAATTAAAGCCATTAAAGCAGGTAAAAAAGTCGGGATGATAGACCTTACCGAAGGCCAGCTTGGAACAAGGGGTAGTGCAGAATTACGCCTAAAAGAGGCTGCCAATGCCGCTAAAATAATAGGAGCATCTGTAAGAGAAAACTTAGGGTTGATGGATGGCTACTTTGAGCATAACCATGAAAACAGGCATAAGATCATTCAAAAGATACGGCAGTATAAACCCGATATTATAATTACCAATCCCCCACTCGACCGTCACCCTGACCACGGAAGGGCATCGGCAATGGTAACTGAAGCTTGGTTTTACGCGGGTCTTGCAAAAATAGAAACCGAATGGGAAGGCAAAAAGCAAGAACCACATCGCCCTTCAAGGCTATTTTATTTTATGCAGCATTATAACTACGACCCTTCTTTTGTAGTAGATATAAGCGATGAAATGGACCAAAAACTGGAAGCTATAAAAGCATTCGGTTCGCAATTCCATTCCACCGATTCTAAAGAACCGGAAACACTGCTTTCGCAACCACATTTTCTCGATTCCATTATAGAAAGATGCGGCACTTGGGGCCATGCCATTGGCGTGCGATATGCAGAAGGATTTATAACACAACGTAAAGTATTTGGAGTTAATAACATATTTGAAATTAAATGAAACAAACAGCACTTACAGACAAACACATTGCACTAGGAGCAAAAATGGTAGAATTTGCAGGATACAACATGCCTGTATCATACACCGGATTGAATGATGAACACCTTACCGTCCGCAGCAGTGCAGGTATATTTGATGTTTCCCACATGGGAGAATTTTATATTACAGGAAAAGGCGCTTTGGATTTGATTCAAAAAGTAACGAGCAATGATGCATCTACCCTTACACCCGGAAAGGTTCAATACTCCTGCCTTCCAAATGACAAGGGTGGAATTGTGGATGATTTGCTTGTCTATAAAATAAATGATGAAAAATATTTATTAGTGGTGAATGCATCTAACATGGATAAGGATTGGAACTGGATTGCTTCTCACAATGATACCGGAGCAGTAATGACCAACGCTTCTGATGAAACTTCGCTGCTTGCCATACAAGGCCCGAAAGCTACAGCCATATTGAGTAAGCTAACTCCCGAAGATTTAACCAAGATACCTTATTACACTTTTGTAATTGGTAAATTTTGCGGAGTAGATAATGTAATTATATCCAACACAGGGTACACTGGTGCAGGAGGATTTGAAATTTATTGCAAAAACGAAGATGCCGGAAAAATGTGGGATGCCATATTGGAGGCTGGAAAAGCAGAAGGCTTGAAGCCTACAGGCTTGGGCGCACGCGATACACTCCGTTTAGAAATGGCTTTTTGCCTCTATGGAAATGATATTGATGATACAACCTCCCCTATTGAAGCAGGCTTGGGTTGGATTACTAAATTCACCAAAAAATTTACTAACTCCGATGCGCTATTGGAACAAAAACAAAAGGGTGTTTCGCGCAAATTGGTAGGCTTTAAATTAATTGATAAAGGTATTCCACGCCACGGATATGAAATTACCGATGCACAGGGAAATAATATCGGAGTAGTAACTTCGGGAACTCAAGCCCCATCACTACAACAAGCCATAGGCATGGGCTATGTTAAAATAGAATTATCTAAACAAGGCTCTGAAATATTCATCAAAATACGTGACAAGCTTATTAAAGCCGTAATAGTAAAAACTCCTTTCTACATAAATAACTAGCTAAAGCCAATAGCTAAACAAATGCAAAGCAAGGATGTAAAAAATACGGTTGAAGTCTGTTTTTCACCACACTCTTTCCCCCTTTATGCTAACGAAGACAGCATTGTTGTAGTTATTGATGTTCTCCGCGCCACATCTTCCATTTGCTCCGCTTTGCATTATGGAGTAGAACGTATATTACCCGTTGCATCCGTATTGGAGGCCCGGAATTATCAAGCAAAAGGCTTTATTTGTGCGGCTGAGCGCCATGCCCAAAAGGTAGAGGGATTCGACTTGGGCAACTCCCCATCGGAATATCATAACCCTAAATTAAAAGGTAAGGTTATTGTATTCACCACCACTAACGGAACACAAGCCATACGCGTGGCACGAGAGGCTTATCGCATTGTTATTGGCTCCTTTGTAAACCTTACCGTTTTGTGCAATTGGCTTTCGCATCAACATAAAAATATTATCCTACTGTGTTCTGGTTGGAAAGATTTGTTCAATATAGAAGACACCCTTTGTGCCGGAGCTATAGCCCAAAAACTAGAGCAAACAAATCTATTTGAAGCGCACCACGACTCTACCTTTGCCGCCAAGTCGCTTTATGAACTCGCACATAAAGACCTTATCCAGTTTATGGAAAACTCTTCGCACTTTAAACGACTGGAAAAATTTAATCTGGCGGAGGATGTTAAATATTGCCTTACCCCTGACTTGGCTCCGGTAGTCCCAATTTTAGAAGGAAATTATCTTATCGCCTCAAAGAACAAATGAGAAAACTTTGGGTTTTACTCTCCATTGTTTTTGGCTATTTGTTTTCCCTTGTCTTTTTATCATCCGATGCTTTTTCATGGGGATTTTACGCCCACAAAAAGATAAATAGGATGGCTGTTTATGGCACCCCTACTCCGCTTGCAGTCTTCTACAAAAAAAATATTGAATACATTACCCAACATGCTGTTGATCCTGACAAACGTAAATTCATTGATTCGGCTGAAGGCCCTCACCACTTCATAAACCTCGACCATTATGGCAGCCACCCATTTGATGTATTGCCAAAATATTGGAAAGATGCTGTAAAAAAGTATACAGAAGATACACTGAATAAATATGGAACCCTTCCTTGGGAAATAATGTATTGGGAAAATAAATTGACCGATGCTTTTAAGAAAAAGGATTTGCCAACCATACTTAGGGCATCGGCTACCATAGGGCATTATGTAGCCGATGCACATGTGCCTTTACATACGGTATCGAATTATAACGGACAAAAAACAAATCAAGTTGGAATACATGGTTTGTGGGAATCAGCCATACCGGAGGCTTTTGGAGATAGTTATGCACGTATAAATGGCGGAGCTATATACCTGAAAGACCCTGCCGCTACAATTTGGAACATTTTAAAACAAACACACCCTCTTGCTCCTATTGTATTAACCGATGAAAAAGAAGTATCGAGCCGCTTTACTAAAAGCCAAAAATATTTGCCCACTAAAAATAATGAACATAAAGTAAAATATAGTCCCACCTATATTGCAGCCTATAACAAAGCCCTGAACGGTATGGTAGAAAAGCAACTTCGCCTATCAGCTATTGATGTGGCAAGCTTTTGGTACACCGCTTGGGTTAATGCCGGACAACCGAATCTTTCAGGAATTAAGAATTAAAAATGAAATTAGCCTTGGCGAACTTTGCGGGCTGTTTCTTTGTGACCTTTGCGAGAAGACTTTTGTTTCAAATTACAGTTCACGCAAAGAACGCAAAGGTAAAAGACACGCAAAGTGCGCAAAGCTTCATAGAATCAAATTACTATTTTTCGGAAAGAATATGAAAAGAGATTGCTTCGTTCCTCGCAATGATGAACTACTTTTTTAAATACTCCGTAAATTTCTTAACAGCAATGCTGCGATGGCTTAACTTGTTTTTTTCTTCCAAGTTCATTTGGGCAAAGGTTATGGAATGTCCATCAGGCATAAAAACAGGATCATAACCAAATCCATTTATACCTCTTTTATCTTCAGTAATGACGCCTTTTACAATTCCTTCAAACAATAAAGGTTTACCTATACCAACTAATGCAATTACAGTTTTAAATACAGCAGAGCGGTTTTGAATGCCTATTAGTTCACCCAATATTTTTTGAATATTATCATCGGCACTTTTATTTTCTCCGGCATATCGTGCGGAATATACTCCGGGCCTACCATCCAACGCATCTATTTCCAACCCTGTGTCATCGGCAAAACAGGGGATATTAAATTTATCGAAAATAAAATTAGCTTTTTGTAAAGCATTTTCAGCCAGCGTGGGTGAGGTCTCCGGAATTTCTTCGTGAAAGTTCACATCCCCCAATGAAAGCAATTCAATGGTAGGAGATAAAAGGGGTTTTATTTCCTCTATTTTATGTTTATTTTGAGAAGCAAAAAGTAAACGCATTAGGCAAAGTCTTCCTGCTCATGGCTCTCGTCTTCATCATCAGCCATTTCATCTTCTGCCGGTTCTTCTTCAATAGCTTCTTCGGCGGGCAATTCCATGGCCATTTCTTTTACAACAAGACGTGGCACCGCACTTTCTTCTTCCTCTGTGGCATCGTATTGCTGAACTGCTTCCGGGTGTACATATTCATCTTCAACATCATCCACTAATTCATCATCCTCTTCTTCAACAGGAACAACATCGGCTGCAGTCATTTTATATTGCATAGGGGCAGCACCCGTACTTTTATTTATACGTGGATAAGAAACAGAATCTTCGGGAATAATTTTCATAAGCTCTACTAAAAGAATCCAATTTCCTCCTTCAGGATCGAATTCATAAACAAACCGTTGGTGCGGATCTTCTACGTAGCTGGCAAGTTTAGTTTCGTGCATCCAAATGCCCTTTAATCCGGCACTGTGCTTCTTATGAAGCAGGGTTATTTCTTTACCCTTGCGCCAAGTATCGCCACTCACATAAAAGGATGTTGGATGCGCGCCATCAAATGAAATAGCAGTTTGAATAATAGTATGGAAATCTTCAAAGGTCTGTGATGACTTGATATCTATTTCGCGGGAAACGCTTTCGGAGTCTTCAAAAAAGACTTTAAATCGGTAAACTGCCATGGTAGTTGTTTTTTCTCATTGTTCCTGCAAAACTATGAAAAAAATATTCTTATTCAATACCTTGTGAATATAAAATTCCAAGAAAATAAATCAGCTCAAAAAAATTAACCCTTCAACACATCCCTTCTAAACTCCGAACAAAGAATGGCTGTTGCCATAGCAGCATTTAAGGATTCAGCAGAACCTGGTGTTAGCTGAGAACTATCGCCACTTATATATGGATAAGAAGGGATTTTTAGCGAGCGGGTTATATAGTTACTCAATTCTGGTGAAATGCCATTAGATTCATTGCCTATTATCAATAACCCATTTGAGGTGAGTTGTTCTTTTAACATATTTACCCCATCAAGCTTGGCACCATATATAGGTATTTGCTTAGCCTTGCATTGTTGTAGCACATTGGGTAAATTTTTATAATCTATAACAACCCGTGTGATGGATCCCATACTTGCTTGTACGGTTTTCGGATTATAGGCGTCAACACATTCAGGTGTGCAAAAAATATAACTTATACCAAACCAATCTGCTATGCGGATAATAGAACCTAAGTTGCCCGGGTCACGAATATCGTCTAATACTAAAACAAGTTCTTCTTCTAAATCGGGCAGAGTAGTAGGCTCGGTAGGAATTCGGCACAAGGCAAGCATATTGGGTGGAGTGGTAAGCGCACTTATTTTTTTCATCTCCGCTTCCGTTACTTGGGTAAAAGGCCTATCACCATAATAACTACCCGAAGCAAATACGTGCACCACCTTAATATGCGAATTATGCAACTCGTCAACCACCTTCTTTCCCTCTGCAATAAAGAGCTTCATTTGCTCTCTATTCTTTTTTAGATGGAGTGACTTAATTAATTTTAGTTGTGCCTTTGAAAGCATATTTCTTTTAAGCTATTAGCTGTTGGCTATTGGCCATTAGCTTTTTGTTTTATAATTGCTTTACGTACACTACCTTCTTTCAATAGTAACTTTTGAGCCTTAGCAGCGCTTATCCCAAGTTCATTCACTATCATGAGTGTACCTCGTTTTACTAATTTATTGTTAGACAATTGCATATCTACCATACGGTTGCCTTTTACCCTTCCCAGTTGTATCATCACTGCCGTAGAAATCATATTCAAAACCATTTTTTGAGCTGTCCCCGCTTTCATACGGGTACTGCCAGTAACAAACTCAGGCCCGGTTAATATTTCAATCGGATGATCAGACGTTTTAGATACAGCTGCATTTTTAGTACAACAAATAGAACCTGTCAATATTTTATGCTTACGGCATTGTCGCAATGCGCCTACCACATAAGGCGTAGAGCCCGATGCGGCAATTCCAATTACCACATCTTTGATTGTAATTTTATATTTTTTAAAATCTTTCCACCCTTGTTGCGTATCGTCTTCAGCAAATTCTACTGCTTTTCGTATAGCGGAATCGCCTCCGGCAATAAGCCCTATTACCAAACCTTGAGGCACCCCAAAGGTAGGTGGACATTCCGAGGCATCTACAATCCCCAGGCGTCCGCTGGTGCCTGCACCCACATAAAACAGCCGACCGCCATTTTTCATTCTGGAAACAATATCAACCACTAATCGTTCAATTGAAGGAATAGCCTTTTCAACGGCAAGAGGTACTGTTTTATCTTCTTTATTAATACTGACAAGTAGTTTACGCACCTTCATCTTTTCAAGGTTAGCATAATGCGATTCACTTTCTGTGAGGGGTAGAGAGTTCATTTAATTAATTGAGTGGTCTCGGCGTTATTTTATCGGATACTACAAAGGCAGCAGGATAATTATATTTTATCTTATTAAGGAAACATACAGCCTCAAGCTTCGTACGGAAATCTCCCACACTTACTCTAAAATAGGGCTGTTTATAGGTAATATAGGAAGATTGCGCCGGATACTTACCCGAAAAATCAGATTTTACTTTGTTTACAGCATTTCTGTCCTGCCCAAAATCTATTTGTATCCTATATCCGGATATTACGCCATGCATATTGTGCTGATATTGGAATATTGCGGCTTCTACATTTTGCACAACTGCAGATGCATATACATGAATATTTGTATCAGAGGCAGTTGAAACAGGAGTGTATGTTAAAGTATCTTTCCTTACTTGTGCCACCATACTAATGGCTATCAACTGACAACTAATAAAAAATAGCTTTTTCATTATTCAGATTTAGGATTAGCACTCGCCCCTATTATCCATACCATAGCCCATACCAATAAAAAAGGGGCTGTTTCGTCAATTGTAAATGATGTGGTTATTTCAAGTATTACACAAAGCACAACGGTGAATAAAAAGCCTTTTACAGCTATATCTTGAGCTTTATTTTTTATGATCCGGAATGACATAGTGGTCAGTTTAAGCCACAAAGATAATATATTAGTAACAGACACTTTCCTAATTTACAATACAAAATCCAATCTAGATAAATCAGACATATTCACATCACAATAAGGTAATATTTGCGTTACATTTCCCACATAAAGGCACGCTACTTTTGGCCGCTAAAGAAAGGTACTAAATTTATTAAACAAAAAAACAAAAGTTATGAGCAAGCCGATGCCGCAAGTTTTAATCCCCATTGATTTATCTGAACAATCATTAATTACCCTTGACCAAAGTCACAACCTAGCCCGCTTTTATAGAGCGGAACTTACCATACTATATGTAATAGATAGTGGAAAAAAATTAGATGTAAACATAGACGAAGAAGCGCATAAAAAAGATATTATATATAAGCTCTATGAACTTGCTGCCGCAGTAAGTAAAAAGCATAATATAAAGGTAAACCCTTTGCTGGCAAAAGGACAAGTGTACCAAAAGATATTAGATGTAGCAGAAATGGTACGTGCCAAGTTAATAATTATGGGAGCCAATGGTGCTATAAGCTTAAATAAGAGAGGTGTAGATTCACACACACTCAGAGTGGTTGAAGGAGCCAAATGCCCTGTGGTTACAATAAAAGGAAAGCAACTGCGCTCGAGCTATAAAAATATTGTATTGCCACTCGACTTAACCAAAGAGACTACCGAAAAAGTTAAATATGCCATTGATTTAGGCAAAACTTACGGAGCGAGTATTCGTGTGGTTTCAGTATTGTCAGAACAAAACAGGTCGGAGGTGAAGCGCCTCGAAATGCAAATGAAACAGGCTGCTTTTCTTATCAGGTCAGAGGTAACCTGTACTACCGACCTGATTAAAATTATTCAAGGGCACGAAAAGCCTGCTCAAACCGTAGTTGATTATGTAAAGAAAGTAGATGCAGACCTTTTGATGATTATGACTCAACAGGAACAAGCATCAAAAATTATACCTATTACAAACACTTCCGATACGCATGATATTTTAAATAACTCTGACATAAGCGTAATGAGTATTGTACCTTCTGTTAGGCAAGAACAAAGCAGAACATTGCCTTTTAGGTGGTAGCTTAGTTGGAATGTGCATTTTAGCGGCAAAGGGTAATATATTCTCATATATCCCTATCTTTGTCGTATAACTAATTTGCGTTCCAATGAAAAACTCTTTCTATAAAATAAGTGTATTGTTGGTTTTGGTTTTTGCAGCCAATCTTCAGGCTAAGGCCCAAACAAAAACTCAACCGAAAACGGAGCTTGATACGGTAATAGTACGGCTTAACAACAAGCTATATTATACTATAACCGAGAATAGTCATTGGCTTGTAGAAGAAGGTAACCTTGTTACCTTCTTTCCGCTTAATAGTAATGATACGCTACCTAATATAGAGTTAGCTTATTTATCCAGCAAACCTTCATTGGTAAAACAATTTCGCAAGGGCGACACAATTAAAAACTGCCTTATTGGTGAAATGAAACTGAGTTTCAGCGATTTTATGGATGAAACACAAAAGAAAAATGGTGTGCATAATATATGCAGCCGAAAATTGGTTTTTATGAATTGTGTTTTTAATAGACTACGTGCCGATACCTCAGATGACCTTTATTCTGAAGATTCTCAGGGGAAGAAAAAACTGAAGTTTACGCAAGATATTATGTTTATCAATTGCAACTTCAACAAAGGACTTGAACTTGCTGATTGCATATTTGAAAAAAAGTTTTTCCTTACAGGACAAATAACTTGTTCATCACCATCTGCAATTGATGGTTGCGAATTTCATGATTTGTGCTTTATGTACAGCTCACCCAATTATAACAAAGGTAGTTCGTACTTAAAACTTAGTTCATGTATATTCTACGCTCCTTGCTTATTCTTAATAGTAGATAACGAAAAGACACATATCACGCTTGAAAGATGTAAATTTAATGATGTGTTTTCTCTTTGCAAAAGCGTTCCACAAAATATTTTTAAAAAGTTTCACAGCACACCTGTCGGCTCCGATTTTATAAATCACACATATACCTATTATAACTCTTACGCCAATTTTCTTAAAAATAAATTCAATACCGAATACTACACCTCCAACGATTCTATAGAGGCTTTTGTTCCGAATAAACATACTATTTATAATGTCTCCGTGGTGGATTGTCAGGCAAAAATACTAGACATTGCAAATACCACACTAATGGATTGTTCCTTAGAAGATGTTGCCATACTTAAATGTATAGATGCTACTAATGCTAGCTTTACCTATTCGCCCACCTTCGGTGGAAAAGAAGCACTGGAAGATGTGAATTTCCCTAAAACAAACGGTGTTCTTTACACAACCTTCAAAACTTTTTCACCCGAAGCATTAAAGTTAAATCTCTACTTAGAAAAAATACAAATCCATCCCTTGGTTCATAATTATTTTGATTCTACTTCAGACTTTGTTCAGGATAACTCCAACTTCTACAACATGATAAAGGATTATTCCACCAAAAAATTTACCAACGATAATATAGTAACCATATTAAAAGCCCGCTATGAACATGAGCGAGCTCAATGGGAAAGAAGCTATAATAAAGCCCATGTTGCACATAGCCTTGGAATTGGTGACTTTATAGGCAGCTTTTTTCAATGGACGGTGGGTTGTTTTCTTGAAATAACAGTTTCTAACGGATATAAGGGAGAATGGAAATTTGCGCTGTGGGTAGTATTTTTAATTGTACTATTTAGCTGTATCTATTATTTCCGACATAAGGAAGCTGTTATTGACTACCTAAACTCTAAGTTCAATAAAGAAGATGAAAACATTGAAAAATACTCGACACTAAAAATATATGGACTGTTTAATGGCGTGCGTGATTTTATGCGGTGCCTCTGGTTTAGTTGCATGGTTTTTGTAGACCCTCGCTTGCCGGTTAGCTTTTTTAACCTTCGGGTAGGTTTGTTTGGCTTAGTACTTGCCGAATGGCTATGTGGATTAACTGCTATATTGTTATTTATTATATTCCTTGCAAGCAATTATCCTTTTATCCATACTTTGATTGGAATTTAACACTTTCATCTCCTATTCAAAAAAATTATAGTTTTGCAGCCCTGAAATCAAAAAACAAGTAACCCATGTCAATAAAAAAAATAACAGAACTACTTGGTAAAGATGCTGATAGCTTACTTACCCACAAAAGTAAAACCATATCGAAAGATATGCTCCATATCCCCGGTCCCGATTTTATTGACCGTACTTTTATAAATAGCAACCGCAATCCGCAGGTGTTAAGAAGCCTACAGGCTATTTATGGGCATGGCAGGCTGGCAAATACAGGGTATGTATCTATATTGCCTGTAGACCAAGGTATTGAGCACTCTGCCGGAGCATCTTTTGCACCAAACCCAATCTATTTCGATTCTGAAAATATTGTAAAACTTGCTATTGAAGGCGGTTGTAATGCAGTAGCCTCCACCTACGGAGTACTTGCCTCTGTTTCAAGGAAATATGCCCATAAAATTCCTTTTATAGTAAAGATTAACCATAACGAAATGCTAACCTATCCCAATAAGTTCGACCAAGTGCTTTACGGCACCGTGGAAAGCGCTTGGGAAATGGGTGCTGCCGCTGTAGGTGCCACCATCTATTTTGGGTCAGAAGAATCTACCCGCCAAATTAGGGAAATTGCTGAAGCATTTGAGTTGGCCCATCAATTAGGCATGGGAACCATACTTTGGTGCTATCTGCGTAATAATGGTTTCAAAAAAGATGGTATAGACTATCATGCTGCCGCAGACTTAACCGGACAAGCTAACCACTTGGGCGTAACTATTCAAGCTGATATTATTAAACAAAAACTGCCTACCAATAATGGTGGTTACAATGCTATAAAGTTTGGTAAAACAAGTCCGTTGGTGTACGACAAACTAACCACCGATCACCCAATTGACCTTTGTCGTTACCAAGTGGCTAACTGCTACATGGGCCGCATTGGTTTAATTAATTCAGGTGGAGAATCTAAAGGAGCATCTGACATGGCAGAAGCCGTTGCAACGGCTGTAATTAACAAACGTGCCGGAGGCCAAGGGCTTATTTCAGGAAGAAAGGCATTCCAAAAGCCTATGAAGGATGGCGTTGAGCTTTTGAATATGATACAAGACGTATATCTTGCAAAAGAAATTGATTTAGCATAAATTAAGCTAACAGCTAATGTCTATTAGCTAAAAACTAAAAAATATGGCAAATAGTTGGTTTCATCGTATTAAGGAGGGAATCACTACTTCTACAGATGATAAGAAAGAGACTCCTGAAGGGCTTTGGTACAAGTGTCCATCATGTAAAAATGTGGTCACCTCAGAAGAACTTGCAGCTAATTATTTTGTATGCCCTGCTTGCGGGTATCATGAAAGAATAGGCTCTGCTGAATATTTTTATATTTTGTTCGATGATAATAAATTCAAAGAACTTGATGCCGACCTTTTTCCATCAGACCCTTTAGGGTTTGTTGATACTAAAAAATACAAAGACCGGTTAAAAGCCACCCAAAAAAGCACCGGACTCACCGATGCCTTACGTAGCGCGGCAGGTCCAATAAATGGCCGCGATGTGGTTATAGCCTGTATGGATTTTGCCTTTATTGGTGGATCAATGGGCTCGGTTGTGGGCGAAAAAATTGCCCGTGCCATTGATTATGCGATCAAACATAAAATGCCCTTTATACTTATTTCCAAATCAGGTGGAGCACGTATGATGGAAGCGGCATTCTCGCTGATGCAAATGGCTAAAACATCAGCCAAGCTCACCCTGCTTTCTGATGCTAAATTACCGTACATATCATTATTGACAGACCCTACAACCGGTGGCGTTACAGCCTCATACTCTATGCTGGGCGATTTTAACATTGCCGAACCCGGCGCTCTTATTGGCTTTGCCGGCCCACGGGTAATAAAAGAAACCATTAAGAAAGACCTGCCTAAAGGTTTCCAAACCTCTGAATTTCTATTAGAACATGGCTTCCTCGATGCGATTGTAAACCGCAAAGAGATGAAAGAAAAGTTCAGCCATTTGTTTGGTATGTTGATGCCGGAGAAGAAAGGGAAGGCTTAATGAGAAAGGGTTGCATTTCTCCCAAAAAATCACTATCTTTACTCATAGAAGTAATTCCCTATGAAAATAGTAATACTCTATGCTTTAGCCCTATTGTTTTTTGCTTGCAACAGCGGAAAAGAAGATGCGGCAAAACAGCAACAGCATAATGACAGTTTGCGGGTTGATAGTACAAAGCCTATAAATAGTAAAGTACTACAGGATTCTATAAAAAAAACAAAACTGGCTTATTGGAAAAAACAAGCAACCTTAATAACCGTAAGCCTTGATGCTGACAGGGCCGATTTAAATAACGCGCAACAACATCATTTTGGTAGAATGCCCGGCAAAAAGAAGAGAGAAATAGAAGAAGCGACCACCCTTTTAGCAAAGGACAAAAAAAGATTTTGGCAGATTAGAGATTCTTTGAAAAAATACCAGAATTAACTGGAAAATATTTCGAACCATTTTGCAAAAGCAATTAGTTTAAATATCCGCCCATCATCAGGCTTATTCGGCTGATTAAAAAGCGCCTCATAATCTTTCAAAATACTTTTAGTATCTAAATATTCGGCTAAGGCTGGATTCTCAAATGAATGTCGTACATCATTTCGTATTTCAGCAATCCACTGACCGTTAGGGGTCATATAACCTTTCTTATCTTGCCTGTTTAATATAGCATCGGGCGTAATGCCTCGCATAGCCTTACGCATTAATGATTTCAATTCCCCATCTACTATCTTTACTGAAGATGGCAAAGAAAAAACATATTCTATTAAATTAATATCATCGGAAAATGGAGTTCTCGATTCTACCGAATGCCACATAGAGCAACGGTCTTCGCATTTCAAGTAACATTTTAAAAGCGTATTATTAAAATCTTTATTCAGGGCATCATTCAATGTATAATTATCTTTCTCCCGCCTTACCCTTTGTATGTTTCTTTGAAGGAAATCACGATTGAGGTATTTTAATTCCGGATGAATTTTCAAATGCACATTCAACTGTTGCGAAAGTGGTAAGCTACCTAAGTACTTTTTAATAAAAAGTTGACTGAAATATCTCTTAAAAAACCCTGTATGGTTTGCATCTTTTATAAAAGCACTTGCCCCTTTATGCTTTAATACATCGCTCAAATAATAGAAGTAATAACTTCCATAACCTCCAAATAGTTCATCTCCACCTTGTCCATCCAACACCACTTTTATGCCATTCTCATGTATCAAGCGCATCACCCTAAACTGAGCATACGTACTAGTACTCCATATAGGTATGTCCTGACAATATATCAGGTCATATAAATCTTTCAGCAATTCAGTTGAAGTGGGATAAGTATACTTTGCGTTGGAGTGCGTATGCTCTGAAACAATTTTTGCCCAGTGGCTTTCATCAATACCTTTGTCGTTAAATGCTGTAGTAAATGTATTTAATCCTTTTCCCGTGAGTTTATAAATGGCGCTTACTATAGAAGAGCTGTCAAGCCCGCCACTAAGGCATGATGCTACTTCTACATCAGAACGCAGCCTGAGTTTTACCGAATCAAGAAAAAGCGATTGGATTTTCTCAGAGCTTTCTGCTAAATTAAAATTTGTATCGCTATACTTATTGGAATAAGGCAGCGTATGATATCTCCACTTTTTCAGTTCGCCAGTTTCTAAATTCAATGTAAGAGAATGAGAAGGGAATAATTCATATATTTCTTTAAACATGCCTTCCTCCTCCTCTTCCATGGCGGCAAACAGCCAATAATCAAAAACAGCTTTTTCATTAGGCTTAAAGTCCACTATGCCCGCAGCAAGCAAAGCCTTTTGTTCCGATGCAAAAGCAAATACGTTTTCATTCTTACAATAATAAAATGGTTTTACGCCAAACCTATCACGACTCGCGAATAATTGCTTTTTATTTTTATCATAAATTGCAAACGCCCACATACCGTTAAAGCGGTTAACGCACCCATAACCCCATTCAGAGTATGCAGCAAGTATCACCTCTGTATCAGATGAAGTATGGAATTTATGCCCCAACTTACTCAGTTCCTCGCGTAACTCAATGTAGTTATATATCTCTCCGTTAAATATAATCCAAAGGGTTTTAGAAGTATTACATAAAGGCTGATGTCCGGTGGCTGTAATATCAATAATGCTTAGCCTTCTATGCGCAAGAATCCCTTTTAAGTTTTGGATGGATTCTAACGCCTGCAAAGGCTTATGTAAGATAGTTGAGTTGCTAATAGATTCTGGAGTGTCTTTACCAAAAGCTGGAATTTCATTATCGGCTTGTAAAAGCAAATACCCCTCTCCATCAGGCCCACGGTGACGGATGCTAGTATTCATCAACCGGGCTTGTCCAACTAAGTCTTCACTGTTATTATTTAACGCAATTATACCTGCAATGCCACACATATCTATTAATGAACACTATTATTTAAGCACCATTTTGTAAATATCAGTAAATTGTTTTGATACGGCAGCTGGGCTTACTTTTTCCAATACCATATTACGAATTTCAGACGGGCTATAGCTACTTATGTTCTTGAAAATAGATTCCATAGCATTCAGTAATTGATTTTCATCTTTAAAATCAATCAATATTCCATTCTTTTCATTGATGTATTCCGGCACATCACCTACTTTAGTACCTATAACCGGAATGCCGCAAAAGAACGACTCCAACATTACGCAAGGTAGGTTTTCATAATTACTAAAGAGAATAAAAGCATCCGCTTTCTGAATTGCTGCAGCTAACTTTACCCCTACTGTCCTGCCTTGCAAAATAATTCCAATTTCTTCTGAGAAGGGTTCACTTAACTTAATCTTATCAAGAAATTCTTTTTCTTCTTCATTCCAAATTATAGTAAGTTTTGAAAGAGGGTGTGTTACATGAAATTTTTTAAATGTACGTATCATCCCGGTAACATTCTTTTGGTCATTATCCAATGAAGATACATGAATGAAATTGATAACTGAAGGCTGATGAGTATTGGCAGTTTTAAGGGTAAACACTTCAGGGTCGACAACATTAGGGATAGTAAAATATTTGCTTTTAAGACCCAAGGATGTCATGGTTCTGCCTAATTTGGAAGAGTCAGTAATAACCGCTCCGGCATTAGCAACTGCTATCCGTGATATAGTTTTCATTACAAACCCTTTATATTTATCATCCTCCGGAAAGTAACCAGTCCAGTGCTCAGTAATCACATAAGGAACGTGCCAAATAAATTTAATTAAATAGGCTATGATCGAAACAGGATAAACAATATTTGAATTAATAATATCAGGCTTACCCACTTTCTTTTTATATAGGACTAATACTTTTTTCCAACATAGTAGATACCTTATTAACCTCACCAACTGAGAGAAGGGAGGTATTTTATATTTAGGCCTTTTAAAGTATCCTCTAATGGTATAAATGCCATCTTCCACCGACTCTTCTATGGAGCTATTTTCACCAGCACACACATATATTGCAGATATATTGCCATCAATAGTATTTGCAGAAGCATGACGTTTTATAAATATTCCAAGCAATGGTTTGTATTTATTCGGATACCAGGCAGAGATAAATAATACTTTTAGTTTCTTCTCTTGCATATTACTTTTATTCTCCATTTATATTTTCAGCCAATGGCTTAAATCCCTGTTTAATAGTTGCCCCAATTGTTCAATGTCTCCTTTATACATATCTACCAAACGTTGCTTTAATTCTTTTGTCAGCAGATTGCGAGGTTTATTTTTCGCGTTCAAGCTCCAAAGTATATCCATTAACCATGTGCGTCGCTTGGTGTGATGGGGAAATAATAGTCTGCCTATTGCTTTAATAAAACCCGGAGGGCTCATCAGAAAACTAAGAAAAGTCCTGCTGCGAACACCCTTATTAGCATTTATCACATCAAAAGAATTGGGCATAACCTCTTGCAATTGCAGAAATTGTAATATTTTACGGTATTCCTGCTCAGTATTAGATTTAAAGTCCTCAAATAAAACAATGTGGAGTTTGTCTTCCCCAAAAATAGCTTTATATCGCAGCACCTGCTCATAATATTTTGCAACACTAGTATAAAAAAAAGCTTCTACCGGGCAACGATAGTAAGCAGGAATACGAGTGCCGGAACGTCTATCCATTTCAGCATCCAGCGCCTTTTCAAAATCATCAAGTGGTTCATCTCCATTAAAAACAAGTTGGCTATGAAATGAATGTACCATTTGCACTGGATTACGCAGCATAATAATTATTTTGGCATCGGGATTGAAAGCTTTAATTTCCTTCGCCGCATCCTTTGATAAAAGGTGGAGAACAAAACCATCGCCAACAGCATTCTGGTTTGTTGCCTCGGCATAATAAGAAAGATATTCTCCTTCAGTCAGATGGGGTGTTCTAATTGTCAGATCGGAACATAAATAGCAAATTTCTTTTTGATTAGGAAAGTAAACCTGCGGATGTTGCTTTAAATATTCATACAAAGCCGTAGTTCCAGACTTGGGTGCACCAACTATAAAAAAATTAGGCTTTAACATTTAGTCTCTCGTATTGATATTTTTTACAATTTTAACGATTCCTTTGCAAAGCAAGATAAAAAAACGGTATTTACATCAATGGTTAAGAAACTGCTCACTAATTTACTGAGCCCCTTCATAAAAAATGAAGACGACATAACAAGGCTTTCCACAGTAATAATACCATCATTTATAGTAAGATCGGGGTATTTTATTTTAGCTTATTTAATATTGCTTGTATTAACAAGAACTCTCGGCCCAAGCAGATATGGCATCTATTCTTATGCAGCTGCCATTATATTTCTTCTTACCAATTTTTCTTCCTATGGTTTTGAAATGCTCGCAGTAAAATATACATCCGCCTATTTAGCTAAAGGAGAAAAAGGGCTTTGGAAAGGATTATATACTTGGTCATATAAACTTTTGCTTATTATAGGAGCCATGGTGGCCGGAGGAACAGCCTTGTTTTTATGGCTTTCTGTATATGTGCTTCACCTTATTCCAAAAACGGCGTACATCCTTCCCATAATGGCTTTCTGCTCTATTATTCCTATTTATACCTTAATTAATTTGTATACCAATTTATTAAGAGGCCAAAACAAACTATTAATTTCATTTTTACCCGATAATACGGTAAAACCCCTTTTCCTCCTCATTGCTCTGATAGTTTTCAGGTTGATAGCAGGAAAGATGAACCTGCCTATAGCAATAGGACTAAACCTCATATCATTTATAGTAACATTTATTTTTATTGTTACTGTTTTCCACCGGAAAAATAACTTTAAAGGAATAGAAGCTAAGTATGATAAACCCAAGTGGAGAAGCTTTGTAACATCACTTTTTCTGCTAACGTGTGTAACCAGCCTTTCACGCCTCGATATTATAATGCTCGGCTCGCTGAAAGATGCTTCGCAAGTTGGTATTTATTATGCAGCTGAAAGATATGCGAGTTCGCTTTTGTTTTTTATATATGTAATGAATACTATTATTGCACCCTCTATTGCTCGCTTAAATACCCCTGAAGATAAAGAAAAACTACAAAAAATGATAACACGCACTATCCGTTGGGTAATGCTTTTTTCGGCACCTGTATTTATTGTTCTAATAGTGTTTAGCGGACAAATCATGCAATTATCCGGTACGCAGTTCCTACCCGGTAAACCGTCGCTTATTATTATCTGCTGCGGCCTACTTATTGATATTGCATTTGGCCCTGTAGGTAACTTTGCCTTAATGACCGGCCATGAAAAATACAACACCATTTATGCCGCAATAGGTATATTTATTAATATTGCCCTTAATCTTATACTTACGCCACACATGGGATTAAATGGCACTGCAATTGCAACCACAAGTAGTGTTATTTTTTGGAATGCAGCCATGTTTTTTACCATAAAAAAGAAAACAGGCATAAGTACTTGGATTTTCGGATAACACCAAAAATTAAATAGTTTATTCTATGAAAAAAATATTAGTAACAGGAGGAACAGGATACATTGGCTCGCACACCCTTATTGAAATCTGTGAAAGCACAAACTGGGATGTAATATCGGCCGACAACTACTCCCGGTCTACCCCTAAAACATTAGAACGAATACAGCTTATTACGGAAAAGCCGGTAAAGAATTATCCTATTGATTTGTGTAATGCCTCTGCCGTAAAAAAAATGATGGAGGAAAATAAGGATATTGACGGAATAATTCATTTTGCTGCTTTTAAGTCGGTACCGGAATCGGTGGCAAGCCCTTTACTTTATTATCACAACAATATATCATCACTCGTAAATATACTTCATGCTATAAAGGAGTACAAAATCCCTAATTTTATATTTTCCTCCTCCTGTTCAGTTTATGGTAATATTGAAAAATTGCCAGTTACCGAAAATACTCCCCTCCATGCTGTTTCGCCTTATGGTTATACCAAACAAGTGGGGGAACGAATTATACAAGACTTTACAAACTCATACCCGGATGTAAAAGCCATTTTGTTACGCTACTTTAATCCTGTAGGGGCGCATATTTCAGGCAAAATTGGAGAAGTGCCTGTTCAGCGGCTCGATAACTTAGTGCCTGTAATTACACAAACCGCTATTGGCAAATTGAAAGAAACTACCGTTTTTGGCAATAATTACAATACCCGCGATGGCAGCTGCATTCGCGATTATGTACACGTAAGCGATATTGCAAAAGCCCATGTAGATGCTCTTACATACCTTAATACTAATAAAAATGCTCCACCCTACTCTATCTTTAACCTGGGCACAGGCAGTGGAGTTAGTGTTATGGAAATGATAAATACGTTTGAAAAAGTGAGCGGCACTAAACTAAATTATCGCATTGGTGCAAGAAGAGAAGGCGATGTAGAAGCTATTTATTCCGATAATTCATTGGTAAAAAAAACACTTGGCTGGACACCCAAATATTCTTTGGATGATATGATGTTATCGGCCTGGAAATGGGAACTGAATATGAAAAAAAAAGGGGCGTGATATTTTTATATCACACCCCTCTTAATAAAACTAATCAGATTTTAGAATACTATAATATCCTATTACGTATACCTTATTTCTTAATATCCAACTTAGTAGTGTATGTCTTTTCAGAAGTAATAATGTTTACGATATAAATACTTGACGCAAGATTGGCTACATTTATATTTACTGCTTGTTGGTTTTGTACCGTTTGAGTATACACTTGCCTTCCAAGTAAATCATATACTGAAATAATGGTTGGATCTGATGCAGCTTGTTTAGGTAGTTGAATGGTAAACATTCCCGATGACGGATTAGGATAAATCAATACAGAATCCCCTACCGATTCGCATTCCGATACATTATCTTGTACGGTTTTGCCATAATCATCGGTTTGAGATAAGCGGTAGTAATTAATGCCCTTTGGCGGATTCATGTCATCATAGCTATAATTCTTGTCAGTTGTTGAATTACCTGCGCCCGGTATATTGGCTATAGGAGAAAAATTAATCCCATCGTTAGAGCGTTCAATGGTAAAGAATTTATTATTCTGCTCGCTGCCTGTTTCCCAGTTTAGTTGAAACCCATTGGGGATAGGTGAGCAATTAAAATATAAAAGTTGTATTGGCAATGGGTTATCAGAAGTGCTTAGTGTCCACGAACGGAAAAATTGGGCTACAGGAATTAAACCACTAGTAGCGGTTCCTACATTGGTAGCGGCATTTACAGCATCAGTTCCTGCGGTACCAGTAAAATTCCAACCAATAGAGCCTGCAATCGTATCAAACTGCTGAGCTAACAAATCAGCCTCGTTCGCAGAAATATTGTTATGTCCAGCAAGCCCCGAAAATTCTGCTGAATCGGTGCCGGCTACGAGTTTATTACTTATATAACTAAATGTAATACCAGGAGCGGCTAGAACAGGTGGCTTGGGGTTGCCAGCTGTATTTAGGTAGCTATAAGCTGCCCAGTATGGATCGATTGTCCAAAAACGATCTACTACATTATAAGAGTCATCTGTATTGCTTGGACTGCCTCCACCGTGTTTTGCATCCATGCCAGTCACATCTTTTGGAACTCCAGTTAGTGAAGTGGTACCCGTCTTATTATCTCCCTGTGTATGCCAA
>Ga0207023_10018_pt1 | contig 52524 bp, 60 predicted proteins | sample Alteio_BWMinCont_47_FD_153464 | JGI IMG/M metagenome (GOLD analysis project Ga0207023, IMG submission 153464) | Enriched cells from forest soil in Barre Woods Harvard Forest LTER site, Petersham, Massachusetts, United States -... | ecosystem: Environmental > Terrestrial > Soil > Temperate forest >... | reverse complement strand
GGAAGGGTGTGGGAAGGACCGTGGTCTACTCGGTCGAAGGAGCCGACAAAGTCATCTAATCACGCGCCGCAGGCGCGTCAAACCTGCCCCACCCGCCCCTTTCACCGACAATCACGCCAATTTGATTCGCATCGATGGGATTTGAGAGCTACTTACAATGAAATTCAAAATCGAAGACGAAAGGGTGTCCCACCCGCCCGACAACGTCATCCAATCAGCCTACCCGCCCGAGGGACAACGGTATCCCGCGCGTCCTAATCTCTATCCTGGAGACGTCCGGCAGTAACTGACAGAAGACGTTGTGAGAAAATACAGCCGCTGAAAATCACCGTGACTCCAGCCCATGCGAGGACATCTTGATAGGATGGAGGGGGATTCTTGGCAACAAGCTGATAACATAATGATCCTGCAAACGCCGAAATAAGTAGCGCATAAACAAATGGACGAAAGCGTGGGTTATGTCCCTGTCCAACCCGAAAGGCGCTGAAGAAAAGAGCACTCCCGAGCACCATCGAAATTATGCCTATAAATTGATTGCGGTTTCCGTCTTGGACTCTAATATTGTTGCCCCCAAAGATCAGAAAGAACCCAATCAGAAAGTCTGCACTGGCCACAACCAATCGGGATTTGTGAGATGCTTCCATTGACTCTCCTGATTACTTACAGCAATTTAAGCAACGAGACTTGAACTCCATAAGCAGGGAAACTGTTTCCTTCATGGCATTATCGACCGTTGCGGCATTTTGAGTCGCCAAAATATCAGGTGCGTTGGATGCGAACCAATGCATACGCGGACTCCAACCAGCGTGTGCCCACTTGTCCTGAATCGAGTGAGTTGCTTTGCCAAGATCGCCGAGGCTGCAAGTATTAAGGGCCCGCTGCTCACTGGCCTCAAGGGAAGCTGATGTGGGGAAGTGCGGTCCACCCTTTCTCCAGCCCTCTCCGAACCCCAGCCCTGTTTGCAGATACCCATAGATGCCTGACACTGCATCAGTAGCAGCATTGGCATCCGCGACCGCTTTGGCCTTGTCTGCACATTTAGGGCCAAAAATCGCACGAGCTAGGTCATATGTCATGTCGCGATGAAAATCGGTTGGGAACAAACCAGTCGGGTCAGCAGAGTTTACAGGGTTGTCCAGCGAGTACTGATAAAAATTCGCTCCTCCTTCAAAGCGAATTGGATCTTCGCTTACGAACCGACCAGCGGTTGTGTCGTAATATCGCGCACGGTCGTAATACAAGCCGGTTTCACCATCGAACTCGCGGCTGATGTATTGAAGCGGGTTTACAACAGAACCGATCGATGCGGTTTGTTTTCCGAACGAATCGTACGTATAAGTCTGCGTGAGCGTCCCGGAGCCGTTGGCCAGCGACGTTACCGAGCCAAGCCCATCGGCGTTGTAGTAGCTGGTCGTCGATGAGCGCAGCATCGCGAGCGGTTCGTCAATGTTCTGGGTCTGGGCATAGCGGGCGACCACGCTACCGGAAGAGTTAGTCTCTTCGATCAAATTGTCCCCATCGTAAGCGTAAACGGACGTAGCGCTCGATAAGGACTTGTAGATTCGCCGGCCGAGCGGATCGTACTTGAAATACACCGTGCCACCGCTGCCGGGCAGCGTCACGCTGGCGAGGCGATTCTCGTAGTCCCAGGCGTAGCTCGTCGTGTTCGAGCCGACCGTCTTGCTTGTCGTGTTGCCGTTGTAGTCGTAAGTGTAGCTGGCGTTGGAATTGGCGGTCATCTCATTGGACGAATTGGTGGTATAAGACGACACTCCGAGCGATGCTGTACGGTTGCCCACCGCGTCGAGGCTGTAGCTCTCGGTCGTGGTGCCTCCCTGCGTGACCTGCGTCAACTCGTAGAGATTGTCGTATGTGTAGTTCGACGTCACGGCCGCCAGTTGGTCCACTTTTGCCGTCCGATTCCCCACAGAATTGACCGTATAGCTGGCTCCGTCAATGGTACTCCCGGACAGTTGGTGCAGCACGCTCGTTAGATTCGAGAGGCTGTTATAGCTGTAGTTAGTGGTGACGCTATTGGGGCGCGTCATCTGCGTGCGGCGGCTGAGGGCATCATAGCTGAAGCCGAACGAGCCCGAGGTGAAAGCCGAGGGCGGCGCGAGCGTCGTCAGCCGATTCAAAGTGTCGTAGGAGTAGCTGGTCGAGCCGCTTTCCGGGTCGGTGAAGCCGGCGCGATTGGAGGCTGCGTCGTAGGTGTAGCTGGTGGTGAAATTCCTGCCCGTGAGGAAGCTATACGCCGTGGTGGTGCCGGTCAGACGGCCCATATTGTCGTAGGAGAATGAATACGTCCCGGTGGGATCGACAACCTGCGTGGTCTTGCCGACCAGGTCGTAGGTGTAAGCGACGGTCGTGGTGTCCGGGTAGGTCTTCTGCGTCAGCCGATTCAATTCGTCATAAGAATAGTCAATGGTATTGCTCTTCCGGTCGGTCTTGCTGGTCAGGTTGTTGTTCGCGTCGTAGCCGTAATATTCGCTATAGGAAGACGGGAAGTTTGTCTGCGTCACACGGCCATAGGCGTCGTAAGTGAAGGCGGTGGTGTGGCTATTGGCATCCTCGATGCTAGTCAGATTGTCCTCGGTGTCATAGCCATAATAGGTGACATTGCTCGCCGCATCAGTAACGCTTGTGAGCCTGTCCGCCGTGTCATAAGCGTAGCTGGTGGTCTTCGAATTCTGGTCCGTGACCGAAGTGCGCCGCCCGCGCGAATCGTAGGCAAACGTAGTCGTACTGGAATCGGGATAGGTAGTGGTCGTCAGCCGGTTGCCGCTATCGTAGGCAAAGCTGGTTACGTTGCTGGCCGCGTCGGTGACGCTGGTGCGATTGCCTCGGGAATCGTAGGCATACGTGGTTACATGGCTCTGCGCGTCAGTGACCGTGTACAGCAATCCCGCCGATGTGTAAGCCATCGTCGTAGCATGGCTGAGCGGATCGGTTATGGAGGTCAGCTCGCCTTTACTATCGTAAGCAAATTGGGTGACGCTCGCCGAAACCCCAGTGGCGGGCACTGGGGTAGTGGCGGAAGTCAAATTCCCATTCGAATCATAGGCGTTCGTGGTGACGTGTCCGAGCGGGTCAGTAACGGTCAGCACTTCTCCCAAGCTGTTGTAGGTATAAGTTGTGGTCGCATTGCTTCCGCCCACGGAAATCGATTGCGTCAATCGATTGTTGGAACTGTCATACGTGTATGTCGTTGTGTGGCTTAACGCATCTGTAGTTGTTAAGACGTTTCCGGTCGAATCGTAGGTATTTTGTATGTTCCCGCGAGTGGTGCACGTTGAGCATCCGGAACCGCTTGATTGAGTGAATACCCACTGTCCCCCGATCTCCGCAGCATAATAGGTCGATGAATGGCCCAAGGAATCCGTCAACGTGACCGACGAAGTCAGCGTGAATGCAGAGCTTGCGGTGATCCCCGCCACAGTAACCGAGAGATCGCCGCTTGTCGCATCAGACGGAACGGTCACGACGATCTGCGTATTGCTCCAACTGGTGACCGTCGTTGCTGCTGAGCCATAGAAGCTGACGGCGCTATCACTTTGCGTCGAGCCGAAGTTAGAGCCGTTGATCGTCACCGCTGCACCGACCGGCGCGGCCGTGGGAGAAATACTCGTGATCGTCGTGGCACCAGCTACCGAAAAAGTGACGCCAGAGCTCGTGATACCTCCGACGGTAACAGTGAGAGGTCCAGTCGTGGCACCCGTGGGAATCGTGGCATTGATGGTGGTGTCGGTCCACAAATAGGAAGGCTCAAACCAGAGCGTTGGCAAGGTCGATCCAGTTATCACAGAAGTGACACCGTTAAACTGTACAGTCTTGCCGTATGAGCCAACTCCAAATCCGCTGCCAGTGATAATGACCGTGCCCCCAATCGCGCCGGAGGGTGGCGTCACGCTCGTGATGACAGGATTGTAGACAGTGAATGTCTTGTCGCGATTGCTGCCAATGCCACTGACGACAACGGTCAGCGGACCGGTAGTGGCGCTAGAAGGAACAGCGGCAACAATTTGCGTATTACTCCAGCTGGTGACCGAACTCGCAGCCACACCATTAAAGACAACCGTGCTGCTTCCCTGAGTCGCGCCGAAATTGCTCCCATTTACCGTTACGGATGTGCTGATGGTTCCTGAAGTCGGGCTGATACTGGTGATATTGGGAGTAGCAGGCGGCGTGCCAGCAGTGACGGTTACGTTGTCGAAGACGCCTGTCGTCAATCCGGTGGTGATTGCGCTATTCACGGCCATACCGATATAAGCGTTCGTCGCCATACTGATGCTGACGCTCGATCCTATCTGCGTCCAGTACACACCGTCGACGGACCAGTAGGCTGCGAACGTGCTTCCACTGCGCGTCAATCTAAGCCAGTAGGGCCCCGCGGCCGTGGGGTAACCATACGTATTAGTGTTGCTTCCCCCAGTGCTCGTGCGGTAGTACATGTACATCGTATTGGGAATAAATGCTGTAAACCCGGATATCGCATTCGCGTTCAAGCTCTCGCGAATCACCAAACCTCCAACGGCTTCGTAACCACCGCCCACAATATTCGGAGGTTGAGTCGCCACTCGCGCCACGATAGAGCCGTCACCTGAAAGCGACTGATAAACATAGTGGAATGAGTCGCTGGTGCCTCCCAATTGTCCTGCTCCATTTATTGTGAAAGATCCGCTGTTGTACCCGGCGCTGCCGGAGGTGATCCCCGAGCCTATATCCGTGTCCAGCCATCCTGATGGGAGGGGATTTGCGGTCACCGTGAACGTCACAAAGTTGCTGTCGTTCATTCCCGGCGCGACGGACACCACCAGCCAACCCGTAGATGCTCCGGTCGGGATCGTGAAGGTAATCGAAGTGTCGCTCCAGGAGTTGATGGTCATCGCAAGGCCGGCCAACGTGACGAGGCTATTCCCTTGTGACGCCCCGAAGTGAGATCCGCTAATTGTAATCTGGTTTCCAACCGCACCTGTTGTACCGGACGTGCTGCTGATCACAGGAGCCGGGGTAGCCGTCGAATCGACCGAGACATTATCAACAGTGCCGGTGGAGGTACTGTTGATGGTGCCGCTGGTGACTGCCATGCCGACATATACATTAGTCGCCATTGTGATGGTCTGAGTGGTGCTCATTTGTGTCCAGCTTGACCTGTCGGTCGAGCTATAGGCCGAGAATGAGTTTCCACTTCGCACCAGCTTCACCCAGCCGGGAGGAGTCGTACCTCCGTAGGCCACTGAAGTTGAGCTCCCACCGGTAGTCGAGCGGTAATCGACGCCGGGTTGAAAGTTGGTCGAGTTGTAATCAGCAAAATAGTGTTTCGAGCCCGCCGTCAGGGTCTCTCGCACCATAACCCCGGCAGCCCGGCCGCTGCTTGCACCGGTCAAATCGTCTAATCGGGCAATGATCGTGGCATCGCCGGATAGCGGCTGGTATACGAAATGGAATGCATCGGCTGTGCTCCCGATGCTCGCCCCCGCGCCATTGACTGTAAATTGTCCGTTCAGATACGTCGCGCTGCCAATGGTGCCTACCGCACCGATATCGGTATCGAGCCAAGGGCTCGGCAAGGGTTCCGAGGTCACCGTGAAGTAGATCGAGTTGCTGCCGACCATATTGGGTGCCGCGACAACCGACATATAACCCGAGGTCGCGCCTGTCGGAATCGCGATGCTGATTGCCGTGTCTGTCCAGACGTTGATCGTGACGGGACTTTCGTTCAGCAACACTTGGCTACCAACCAGGGGCGCTCCGAAGCCAGACCCAGAGATCAGTACCTCGCTTCCCACGGCGCCGGTGGTGGCCGAAAGACTGCTGATTATTGGGGCCGGTGAATCTGCCGTGTTAACGGAGACATTGTCGAACGTCGCCGTGGCAAGCGAGGATGTACTATTGGCGGTCACTCCCAACCCGACATAGACATCCGTCGCCATACTGATCGTCTGGGTTGTTCCCACCTGAGTCCAATCCACTGAATTCGGCGACACGTACCCACTGAAGCTGTTTCCGCTGCGAACAACTTTGACCCAGTAGGGCAAGCTCGTGATTGACCCCCATTGGTTCGACGTGGACCCGCCTGTAGTTGAGCGGTAATCAAAGCAGAAATAAAAGTAGCCAGCGCCGTTGTTACAATAGTCTGTGTTAGCTTCCGCAGAACCTGGTGTCAGGGTCTCCCGGATCATCACAGCGGCTGACTGGTACGTGCCGCCTCCTGAGAGACTAACCAGCCGCGCGACGATCGTCACGTCACCGGATACTGGCTGATAGACAAAGTGAAAGGCGTCGGCCGTGCCATAGATCGAGTTCCCCCCTCCTTGGACCGTGAATGTCCCATTCGCATAGGTTCCGCTGCCCGTGACACCCACAGTTCCGATATCCTGGTCCAGCCAACTCAATAGAAGCGGATAGTTCGTAATTGTGAAATAGAAGGAATTGCTGTTGGTCGATCCGGGGGGAACTGACACTAGCAGCGCTCCCGATGTGGCGCCGGTTGGAACAGTCACCGAAATCCACGAGGAGCTCCACGAATTAACCGTCATCGCGCTTCCGTTTAGGAGCACGTTACTGCTTCCTTGCGTGTTTCCGAAACCGCTACCTGCGATCGCCACTTGGTTGCCAACGGCTCCGGTAGTCGCTGAGAGCGCGCTGATCACCGGCGTGACGGTAAAATAAGGCCCGTCACTGGAGAGACCTGACACCGTGGCCACCACCGGCCCGTAAGACGCTGAACCGGGCACCGGAACCGTAATGCTGGTGGAACTCCAACCCGTCGGTGTTGCGGCTGCACCGTTGAAAGCGATTGTGCTTGAGCCCTGCGTACTTCCGAAGTCTGTTCCGGTTATCGTGACAGATGTTCCGACAGTCCCTGAGCTTATCGACAAGCTCGTAATCGTCGGGTTCACTGACGTGCTGGTGGTATAGGCTGACCCTGTGTTGTAGAACGTCGAAGGATTGCTTTGGTTGTTGTATTCAGCGGCGATCCAGTCGGCAGAGCGTGAGGCGTTTGAGACCCGTGCATCGTCCATGCTTCCATTGAAATAGTAGCCGCTCGTATATCGGCCGATATTCAGCTGGTTCGTACTGCTGCTTGGAATCGCGGTAACAGTTCCGGAAGCCGCCAAGGTTCCGTCAACGTAAACCTTCCCTGTCGTTCCCGAAATTGTGCCGACGACGTAGTGCCAGGCACTATTACTCGGAACATTGGCGACGACTGTTGCTGTGCTGCTTGCGCCCCGGAGCTTGACACCGGTTCCACTAGTTTCCAAAAACAGCTCCCAGTTTGCATTCACCGTCTCTTCTTCGATTAGCATGCTGTTCTGCGATAAATTGGAACTATAGACCCACGCCGAGGCTGTCAGGCTTGTCGCGCCTAGAGTGAAACTGGACTTGCTTAAGTATTGGCTCGAAGCAGACGCGAACGATGCGCCTCCATAGATTTGACCGCCGGTCGTTGCGGTGGCCCCATTATTCGTGAGGGTGGTGGCATTACTTGTAGAGTCGCTGGTGAGGCTGCCGCTGGTTGCGAAGTGCCACACGCCCTTGTAATTGCTGTCCCAAACGCCATTTTTATTCGACTGGTCGGTCGTTACAGACGAATTGCCGTAAAACATGTAGAGCACAGTTTCTGAGGAACTATGGGAAAGCGATGGGATCTTGACCCAGTAGACCACCGTACCGGTTGACGAATCGTACTTTTCCTGTTCGAAGGATAGGTTAGATGTTCCTGCTGCGTCGGACGTGAAGACGATGTCGTAGCCATTGGCGTTCGTAACGTCGCCGCCGTTACCGGTACCGGCCAAATAGGGATAGATCCCGGACACTAGTATTGGGAAATTTGTTTGATCGGAATTCGGTACTTTGGTGTGATTGATTGTGATCGCACGGCGATACGAATATCCGTTAGACCACGATGTCGGCACCATGAAGAAAACGCCATTACTCATCGCACCTGAACGCGTTACCAGTATGTCTCCCGGCGTAGCTCCGGACGGCACCGGCACAGTGATGCTTGTGTCGCTCCAGCTGGTTGGGGTTGCCGATGTTCCGTTGAATGTGACAGTGCTAGTGCCTTGCGTCGTTCCGAAATCCGTCCCTGTTACCGTGACTGAAGTTCCGCTGCCTCCCGAAGTGGGCGATATTGAAGTGATGTTGGAGCCGTTTGCATCACCTACTCGATAAAATGCGGAAGGACTTAGTTCATTGTTGTATTGAGTCGCGATCCAATCTGAAGACCGAGCCGCAGAGCTCATCCTCACTTCATCCAACTTACCCGTGAATGACTGTGAGCTATAAACGTTGTTGTATCCGATTTCCGTTACCTGACTGACGGTGGCGACCGTGCCGGAGGCCGTCGCAGTGCTGTCCAGCGAGCCATTAATGTATAGGCGAAGGTTGCTGCCGTCGTATGTGCCTACCAAGTGAGTCCATTGGTTCAATGGAACTGCCGCAGTGGAGGTGAGGCCTTCCGACGTGCCACTTGAATTCACAAAGCTCACGCTGACTTTCTGAGATGAGGAAGTATCGAAGGCTAAGGCATAGTTGATCCAGGGCGAGGCGTTGCTGCTGTAAGCCTTAGCCAGAATGCGTCCGGAGGTCGTAATCGTTGTCGGATACATCCAGGTCTCAAGAGAGAAAGCGGAAGTCAACACGACGTTCGGCAGTTCCACTTTGTTCGACGAGCCATTAAATTGATCACTACCGCCTATCTGCCCCGCAGTGCCCTCGGCGGTAAGGCTGACGCTCGTTGAATTGTTGCCATTACTAGTCGAATCGTGTTGCTGGCCTGACGTTTCGCTAAGATGCCAAACCCCCGTGTAATTGCTGTCCCATACCGCCGTTTTGTTTGATTGATCGGTTGTTACAGAAGAATTGCCGTAGAACATGTAAATTGTGGTGTCGGACGTGTGCGATAAGCTTGGAATCTTGATCCAGTAAACGATCTTTCCGTTCGATGCTGAATAAGACTCCTGTTCAAAAGAGAGTCCGCTACTGCCAGCGCTATCAGACGTAAAAATGATGTCGTAGCCGTTGGCGTTTGTGACGTGGCCGCCGTTGCCGGTTGTGGCCATGTCCGCGTAGGTGGCCGAGACCAGAACAGGAAAATTCGTTTGATCCGTGTTGGGAACTTTGGTGTGATCGATTGTGATCACACGCCGGTAGCCATAGCCGTTGGACCAGGATTGAGCCCGCGCAGAGATTTGCCCCATCAAGACCCACACAAAAGACAGGAACACGCAAAGGACGCTGAATTTCACTTTCGGCGGGCGCATAGGAATAGACCTCCTGTGTATCGCGGCTCTTATGGCGCAGTGGAAATTCATAGCTAGCACTAGTTAGTACGTGACGGTGATAGCCTCGACGCCGCTATCTCGCGAAGAGGTCAACCCGCGCCCCTGGCTGTCGTATGTGTGAGATTCGAGAACGTTTCCACTGTTGTCCTTGACCGCCGTTATCATTGAATTCGAGTCGTACTGAAAAGAAGTGACCGTGCTGTCGGGATTCGTGACTTGAATCAGTCGTCCCTGGCTGTCGTACGCATAACTCAGAGAAATTCCGATATCTGAGGTAACGCCCGTCACAAGGTACTGAGTTGATCCGCTGCCATAACCAAAATAGAGGTGACGGCCGCCCGGATCGGCGACGGTGGTCAGACGGAAATATGAGTCGTACGACAATGTAGTTGTGTTGCCATTACGGTCGACGATTGAAGTCAACTTCCCGCTGATCGAGCTAAAAAGTCGTTTTTCCCCATTCTGGAAGGTTAGCGTCCAGTTGCTAAGGTCATAGGTCAAAGTGGCAATCACGTTGGCGGGAGCCACGGGGGAATAAGCTGCCCCTGCGTAACCAAAAGACCAAAAACTGCCGTCACTTCTGGAGTATTTGACGTAACCGTCGACCCCGATCAATATCCGTTCTTCATAAGTGGATCGCCAATTCGGTCCGAACAGTCCAATCTGATATAGGGATTGTGTTGCTGGCCATTTGCTATTCCATGTCCGCGCGAGTGTGAGGCCGCCTCCTAATCCCGGCACTTTGACATCGGTTTGGTCGATAAAAGTGTTTCCAGTCAGTAGGTCAATTGGAGAACCGCCAATAGCGTTACACTGCTGACAGATTTCGTTGGGGCCGTTTGGCGGGAAACATCCAGGATTTGCGTTCGCGTAAGTATACCTAGATTCCCACAGCCAGACCTGTTCGGCGAATGTAGCGCCTGGCGGAGGAGTCGGTACACAACCGGTATTGAACCCATACCAATAACAATAAAACGAGGATTTGCAGGTGGTTTGGGCTTGAGCGGGCACGCTGGAAACGGAATAGAACACGCCGAGTACGAAAAGCATGGGAAGTATTCGCTTAATCATTTGTCGTCTCCGAAATTCTCAGGACTCTGGATGACGTACCGACGAGGGGCGGCTGGAACGCCAGCCCAGGAGCATAATTTCTGCGATGAGGATCTAATTGACGCTCGTCCGACAGACTGTGTCCGAAAGGAGCAGTCAAGGGCACACCCATCCCTTCGCTTCCTGAACATTCACAATCAGATCTTGTGAGCTACCTGATGGATCGCATCCGGCTCGATGCTGAACCCAGAACTCGTGCTCGGGTAGAACTACGTAAAGGAAATTGGTTCAGGGTCGTCATGCGTCCTCGAATGCTCCTGCGGTTTCTACCATAACTTTGGTATTGGTCAAGTAGTAGCGCAGTGAAAAGATGGTTAATGCTGTGGAAAAACTTACGCTTTCGGACGATGTCGGACAGTCTCGGACAGATTTGCCGCGCGGGACAACCTACTGGGCATCACATCGGGCGCATCACGGAGATGTTGCAATCCTTGCTGGCAGATCAAACGCCGGCCATTCGGCCGTTCCAGCCAGTGAATCCATGCGTGGTCCATCCAGTAATAAAGCGTTGACCTGCTGACACTGGCTAGCGCACAAGCGAACTGAACCGGCAGGAACTTTGTGTTCTTGCGACAGCGTTTGCAGAAGAACGTAACGGAAAGAAGTGATCGACCCATTCAAATTCTCCTAGGCATTCGCACAAGAGCCTGGAACAATCCAGGAACGAACGGGCTGAGGAGTCGTTCTTTACCTGCACGAGCGTCTAATGTCAATAACCTCTGTGCCTTCCTCGATCTCGCCGGCTAGTCAGTCTCTTCATCCCTAGCATCATCGCAGATGAACTCGTCGGAAATCGCACACTGCAATTCCCAGCAAGGGAACACACCACGGCATCTAGAGCAGGAATGAGTGTGATTCGGCGGGTTCAGCGCGGGCAGGTTACGGTCGCCGCCATCGTATCGGCCCTTGGTGTCTCGGTATCCTACGCATCCGATATTCGCACGGGACGGCGCGTGCCGGATCCCAGACACTGGCAAATCCTGGCACGGCTCGTGGATGGCTTGGACCACGCCTGAGAGGCCAGTTTCCGATAATCCCGTTCTATAAAAACTGATTAAAAGCCAGTTGCCGCCTCGGAAACAGCTGACCCTTTGGTCAGGTCCAAACGACAAGCAAAGCTGTCACAGTTAATAGGTTAGGCCGGAGGAAATTCCAATGAAGATCCGATTTAGGCCCTGTTGCCTCATGTTGCTGGTCGCGGTCGTATTCCAATCAAATAGCGCGCTGCCCGCTCAAGATGTCGCGGCGGCAGCCCGCGCCAACCGCGCCAACCACAACAACGCGGCACTAGCGAAGGCCGACAGCCAAAAGCCTCTGACGGACACGGAATTGATGGCAATGATTTCCGGTCGCGTGCTCGATGAGAATATTGTCCGGGCGATTCAATCGAGAGGGCTGGCTTTTCAGCCGACCGAGCAGTATCGGTCGCTCGCGACCACGGCCGGGGCCGGCACCAAGGTGCTGGATGCCCTGAAGAACCCGAAGGTGGCGTCGGGGAGCGCCACGACGCTTAACTCATCGGTGGAACGGTTGGCCAAAGCAGGGCACCTGATGCAGCAAGCGGACTACGACGGAGCGAGCGTGCAGTTGACAGCGGCGTTGCAAGCCGGGAGCCGTGCTGAGGCCGCGTTTGTGATGGGTCAATCCCTGCGCGAGCAGGAGCGATGGGCCGAAGCGGCAGCCCTATACGCGCAGATTGTGGACCACGCACCCGAGTTCCAGGCCGCACACACAAAGCTGAGCTATATCTTCTATAAACTGGATGATTTCGAGTCAGGGTTGCGCGAAGCGGAGGCAGCGATCTCGCAGGATGCAGGCGATGCAGAAGCCCACAAGAACGCTGGATTGGCTTTTGATGGCTTGCGCAAGCCTACGGCGGCGGAGCAGGAATATGCGGCAGCGCTGCGCGCCAAGCCGGACTATGCGGCGGTGCGCTACGACCTGGGCAACCTCTATTCGGATCAGGGGCAGTACGACCGGGCCATCGAGGAATACAAGAAAGCGATTGCGCTAAATCCGAAGCAAGAGGGCGTCTACAACAATCTGGGGAACGCTTACGAGAACAAGGGCGACATCGACGCCGCCGTGCGCACTTATCGCGAGGCCAAGCGCGTAGATCCGAACGATCTGCAGGTGCGGCAGGACCTGGGCGGTGCGTTGATGCAACTCAGGGCGTATCCCGAAGCCGTACTGGAATTCAAGGAACTGGTGGCGATGGCTCCGGACTCGCCGGTGTGCCACGACTGCTTCGGTTCGGCGCTCTTGAATACGTGGGACTTTGACGGCGCGGAGAAGCAATATCGCCAGGCTTTGCAACTGGACCCGACGGATTCGTTCGCTCATTTCGGCATCGGCAACGTCCGCATCCAGCAGAAGGATTACGACGGCGCGGTCGAAGAGTACCGACAGGCCGAGCGGCTGGACCCATCGTATGCGCCGGCGTACAGGGAGGCCGGCAGGGCATACCTGGCGAAAAAAGATTTGCCAAACGCGCTAAAGGAACTGAAGCAGGCGGAGAATCTGCAGCCCAGTAACGGGATCACGCACTATTTGTACGCGCAGGCGCAGGAGGCTTCGGGCAATCATTCGGGAGCGATTGCGGAGTTTCAGGAGGCGCTGGCAATCGACCCGCAGGGAAATCAAGCGGCGATGCTGGAGCTGGCGGCGGCATACGAGAACAACGGCAATTTCGCGGACGCTTTGAACATGTACCGGCAGGCGGCGCTCGGGGATTCGAGCGACGAAACGCAAAATAAGTGCAAGGCTGCGCAGGAGCGTCTAGAAAAGAAGCTGGCTGCGACTCCGGGGGCAAGCGAGGCGCTTAAAGCCAGCCTGCGCGCGCCGGTCGCGAGCACTTCCAACAAGCTGGACGCGGCGATGCAGGCCGGCGTGAAGGCCAATTCGCAGCAGCACTGGGATGAGGCCGAGGCGCACTATAAGGAGGCCGTACAACTGGCTGAGCAGATGCAGCCACATGACCTGCGTCTATCGACGTCTCTGACGCACCTGGCCGATCTTTACGTCGCGCGACGAGACTTGCCTTTGGCGGAGGCGACGTATCAAAAGAATCTCAAGGTGATTGAGGAGCTCGGTGGTCCGGAAAACTCCATGATGGCCGACCCGCTGCAGGCGCTCGGCCGGTTCGCGTTGATGAAGCAGGATTTCGCTACGGCGAATGACTACTTCTCGCGCGCGACCGCGATCACTGAGAAGACCTATGGAGAAAACAGCGACAAAGTGGCGATGAGTCTGATCAATGCGGCGGTGGTTCCTATGCTGCAGAAGCAGTATGAGCAGGCGGAGACCATGTTGCTGCGCGCAATAAGGATCGACGAGGCGCTGTATGGCAAGGACAACGCGGTCGGCATGGCTCCGCCGGTCAATTCGCTGTGCGATCTTTACCGCCGCTGGGATCGTCCCGACAAGGAAGAGCCGTGCGATGAGCGGCTGAATTCGCTGCTGGAGAAGCAATTCGGCGCGAATAGTCCGGTGCTCGCGCAGAGCCTGACCGAACAGGCGCAACTGTTGCGCAAGCTCGGACGGATTCAGGAAGCGACGCAGATCGAGCAGCGCGTGCAGACGATTAACACCGTGAAATAGGCTGGAGCGAAGACCCAGTTTGCGGCTAGCGTTTGGCCAGCACGACGGCGTCTTCGGGAGCGTAGAGCAGGACGGATCGTCCCGGAACTCCCGCCGACAGACGACGCAACGTGTAACGGAACGGGCGCGGACCCGCGCCGAGAGAATCGGTTTCCAACCGGTAGTAGTTATCCTGGTAGCGTACTACGCGCGGCGGAGTCCAACCTTCTTTTCTGTGGCACGTGCGAACCTCCAGAATCTCCTCCGACGCGTTGTTGCTGACGGAGAGCTCGTCGGGCACGAGGGGTGTCTTGGCGACGAGGAAGCGTTCGCGAACGGCGCTAGCCATTGACGCCACGTTGCCGGGCGACCTGTCATTTGCGCCGGTGAGATCAGACCCGCGGCGCCTAAAAGCGCCGAAGAATATTTTGTCGAGCAGGAAAAGAGGCAACATGCTCGGGGTGCTCTCCGCGAACGCTGCCGCGCACAAGCGCGCCATCCCTTCGACGCCGAAATATCCCAGGAGCCATGTCAGCGGATGGCTGGCCCAAACCACCAGGGCTACCGAGCCGATTTCCTGCGGTGTCACACCAGGACCGACTTTGCCAGCTAGAGCGGAATCGACCCCGTGCGCTATCCAGGCCGTCATGGCGACTGAATACCAGTGGGAAAGGGCGAGTAGCGCAGCCACGGCCTCGGCCAGGCCGCTAATTACCGTGGCGGGTCCCCACTGCACGTCATCATGGAATGGCAAGAGCTTGCGCCACTGCTTCGGCAGAATGGAAAAGAAAGGCCCGAGAAGATAGGTCAACATGCTGCTTCCAGTGTAGAGCAGGCGGACGCATGGCGAATCGTTTCAGAAGGCCAAACTATCCAAACAGGCAACCTCTGGAAGTTCTGCTACTCATACCGCTTGCTAAGCGGCGAGAATTGATTCCAGTTCAACGCCGTTAGCAAAGGCCAAGTCCTGGGAAGTCGTGCCGACTTATCGGAATGTGGCTTTTCGGGGCAAGTGAGGGGGCCAGGATTGGCTAGCTCTGGGACAGTCTTGTTTCAGCGGTGAGGACAGCCTGGCCAGCAACAGGGCCGGCGCATTCCTTCTTTGAGTTCCGTGCGTACTCGGTCAATGTGCTGCCTTCGGGTTTCCGGTTTCTTGACGGAGATAACCCAGCAGATCCACTCATTGCGCGCGAGCGGCGTAATATCCTCCCATTTTGCCCGCGCCGCCGGGTCCGCAATGAGAACTTTTCGTAAATCCGCTGGTACGCTGTGTACCGCGCCAGCGGAAATCGCTTTTTTGGCCATAAACTTTATTTTACAGTCGTTTGGCATCAGTCATTAAGCCCAACTCCCGAGACTCGCCGCCGCGCAACGCTGATGGACGAGGTCTGCCTACAGTCTAAGGCGCGAAGCGTTGATAAGGGTCGGGGAATATGCGAAGCTTCAACGAAAGGCTGGGAAAATGTGGCGGATCCCATCGGCACCTTCTATGAGCGCGAGCGCAAGCCGGGCGGCTGCCAGATTACTGATTTCACTTATTGCGATACTGGCTCCTCTCAGTGCTCGGTCACAGAGCAATCCGTTGGTGGGCACCTGGAAGCTGAATCTGGAGAAGTCGAAGTACAGCCCGTCTAACCTTGCCCCGAAAAGTGGTTTGTGGAAAATCGAAGCGGCCGAAGGCGGAATCAAGATGGTTGCCGATGCCGTCGAGGCACAAGGCCACGCAATACATGCTGAATACACGGCCAAGTTCGACGGCAAGGACTACCCGGTGACAACCACAATCGACGGTCGCACAGACCCAATGTTAGACGGAACAACAATCTCGTGGCGGGACATCGACGAACACACATACGAATACACGGCGAAATTCAGCGGTCAGTCGCTCGGGACCACTCATTTGGTAATTTCAAGTGACGGAAAGACCGTCACCACGTCTCTGAGTGCCTCCTTCCAAGGGCAAACAGTGGATACCACTGCTGTTTGGGAAAAACAGTAGCGGAGACCCCGCGCATCAATTCACCGTACCGCCTGGCGGACCGATCTTGTCATCTGTGCGAAGCGTCCGCACGGGCAGCCGCGACAATGCTTTCTATGACCGCCGTTTTCGCTTTCGCATATTCGTTCATATCCGCCCACTCTTGAGTTGCTAGTTTGCGTTTCGTTTGTTCGTACAGTAGACAGTCACGAGCGTTCTCCCTCAATCGGTTGCGAAACATCAGGCAGCGGTCGATTTCAGGGCAACCAACCGAAAAGACGTGAATGTGAACGTCTCTGGCGGGCGTCCTGAACATGCGATGTTCGAACCAGTCAGGCTCCCTCACGCGCAGTTCGTAACCTGCAATTTGCAACTGCGGAAGATAGGAGTCTTCATTGGTCGAATCCTGCATGGCAACGACAATGTCGATGATCGACTTAGCCGCCAAACCGGGCACCGAAGTCGAGCCGATATGTTCGATCTGTATTGCCGACTCGCCCAATGCTTCGGCAATCATGCTGACATGAGTTTGAAACTGCGCAGGCCAAAGCGGATCGTAATCCACTATTTCAATTTTCCGCTTTTCGGTTCCACCGATTAGGCCGGTGGGCTTTATTTCACCAGACTTACTCGATAGGTCTATCCAAAATCGCTTCTTATTCGGTATGGCACCGTCAGGGACTATGCTTTCAAGCACGCCGCCGTTCCTAGTTATCGTTTTCTCAGAAGCAATGTTGTCTTCACGGCAGGTGAGCAGCACCTTCCCAATAGCGCGTGCCTGCTCGGTTTCCAGTATCTGCCGGAGCATTTCCGTCGCTACGCCCATTTGGCGGAAAGACGGGCGCACGATGTAGCCGATGTGACCACCAACCCTGCTCAGGTCTTCGTTAAGCTCGCCGCGAATCGCAATACGACCGACCACGTCGTCTTTGTAGATACTCCAATAACAGTTAGTTTTGACAAAATTCGGAAGTGGCTCGGTTTCCATCGAACGGAGCCTTAACACATAGGTCTCGAAATCCTTCGCTGGCGTGTCGTGCGGTTCATCCTTGCCAAGATAAACCCAAGCCGTCTTTTCAAACTCGGTTTGGAGTTCTGCCATCGCTGCCAAGTAGGAATCCTTATACTTGGAATCTGGCCGCTCCAAGCGTAGGTCATGAACTGAAAACGTCTTCATTGATCGTTGGGACTGCTGCGGATTCTACGCCTGTCGCGTAGTCATCGCAATCGCGGCGTTGCAACCGCCTACCAAATTCAATTGCTGATTCTGCTGACGGGACCATGCTACAGTCGCGTCTTATATGGTCTTACTTAAGCTGAAGAAGGCTCCCCCGGCCAAGTTTGTAACCCGGCCTCCGATACTCGCTCACGGGATTCGGAATGGACGGTATTGCTACCTGTTCAAGTCTGCGGACGATGCTAGGTCTTTGTGCTATTCGGCCAAGATACTCGGCGTCAAGCCAGAGCCGATTTCGGATGAAGACATTACTCGCCTTGACCTAGAGCCACTACCACCAGCTTCCTAGAGTTCTCCCCGATGGGCGTTGCAACCGCCCGCCAATTGCTGATTCTACTGGCGGCTTAGCTTGCGGGCGCGCCATTTTTCGTTAGTCGCCTTCCTTGCGGCCCATCCGAGGGCCGTGGAGAAGGTAGATGACCTCTTGCGACCGCCGAACGGACGTGGTGTTATGAACGACCTGCGATGGACAAACTGTACGAGAACGTCGGGCGCGAGATTCTTGTCTACACGACGCCGATCTTCCCAAGCTTTGAAACAGCACTACGCATTGATCCTCCCGGCACTGGGACTTTCGTTTACTTCAGAAATTTCCATTACATCCTGACTGCAGCCCATGTTTGGGATTACGTGCGTCGGGCACCGGAAATGGGCCTCGGACTGAAGGAAGGGGTAGACCAACGGTATCTTGTCCCTACGGCAGCGATTGAGTGTTTTGGGCCACCGTGGCCCGCACGGTGGGGTGAATGGGGACCAGATATTGCTCTGCTCCGGCTGCCAGTAGAGATAGCTGCGGAAATCAAGATACACAGGGCTTTCTACGACCTAGAAAAGGACAGGTCCGCTCCCAACGCCGGAATCGAATCCGAATGGAAGACTGCACCGACGCCAGAAGTGCTGGCACGCATTGCACAAAGGAAATCTGGCCAGACGGCGCAACTGGCAGGTAGGGTTCTCATGGGCACACCGAAGGAGTTTGGCAGTTTCAGGGAAGCCCACGCCAGCGTCAAACTCAATGCAATGTTTTTGGGGTTGCAGAATGCTCAGGAGTATTCGGTTGGCGATTTTGACTTCGTTGACCTAGATACCGGTGCACCGTCCGACTTTATTCCAAGCAGCTTCGAGGGTGTTAGTGGTGGAGGATTGTGGAGATACATCACCACGATTTCAGATGACGGGGACAAGACGACAAAGTTCTTGGAGGGTGTCGCATTCTACCAACTGACAGGAGAGGGTGGACGGCGAATTAGGTGCCACGGCAAGCAAAGCCTTAGGGCCCTCACGTCACAATTCATGAAACGTATCTGACACGGCTCAGATTGCCTGCCGGTCCATCGCGTGATATACGCTGACCGAAACAAACGTGTCATCAAAAGACCGCATCGGGTGGACGATATGAAATCAGACCGACCTTCATCAGAATTCCTCAAGGCTTTGCAGGTACGGGCCGCAAGAGTTGCAATCGGACCCTCTAGTATGCGCGGCAGTGGCAAAGGCGTTGTAAAGGCGGGTCGTGAATTCTTGAATGACCTTTCCCTCAGTGAGTTCGGCACCAAGGATCAGAAACAGTTCAGATCAGCACTGAACAGAGCAACCCGCAAGCTGACGAAACGCTTTCCTAAGCACGACCAACATTGGGGATTAGCTAGAAAGGGGCTAAATCTCTTCCTTAGAGACTGCTTTTACACCACCTATCTACGCGATGCCTATTCCCTTAAACTGGCGTCGTCGTATTTTTAGATTCCATTGGACTCACTCAGCGGTCGAGCCCTGCATGAAGTGGCAGACGGTCGCCTTCCTCGCTGGGACGCCATCCGAAGATTGAAACTTGAGGTCAGCGACGAGTATCAGAAAATAGCGTCGGAATGCGCTTCTTCGAGGAAACTGTCGAGTCCACCTTGATGTGTTCTGGTGGGGATCGCGGACAGATGATACGCGGAGTTGACACCGGCAAAGCGGCTGAGGCACGCGAGATTTGTCGCCCTTCAATGGCCGGACAACATCGCCGTAAGCGCGGGTATAAATGGCGCGAAGATCGTCATATGATCTGCCGCTGATGCGATGAAATTCTGGTACGCTGCCACAAAACCAGATGACCCTTGTGCTTTCTCAAGCCTTTCAACTCGCTCAAGAATACTATCCCGGTCGATATCGCTCGCTACAGAACGGGCAGCCTCACGAAGCTGGACAAATACTTCGTCACGGGACACGGACGTTACGTTGACTGAATTGTCCGTGCTGTTCATGTTGACTCGCGGATTGTGTCCATGAATGTGGAAGTGTTGCGTCACAGTAGCCCCCGACAGTGACGGCGATGCGGCATCTTCATTTTCAAATTCTCTTATCAGTTTGGCGGTAGGTGAAACCCTAAACGGACTGGCCAGAGTAGTAAAGGAAGGACGCAAATAATCCTCTTCTGTTAGCAATCGTACATTCCGAGCAATATCCTCAGGTCGTATTCCAAGGTAGTCCAAATCTTCGGGGCAATTGAAATCAACGTATTGGTTCGACCCCCACTTGAATCCGATACAGTAGGCACCAAACTTGATGAATCGTCGGATTATCTCATCGCTCGATTTCTTTCGAGGCTGAAAGTCACCTGCTTTCAGACGTAGCTCGTGGTAGCGGTCTGGAGTGACCGCACTCTCGAAGCTGAAACTACCGGAATCAAAGGCTCGCCGGAGAACGTTCCATCTGACGATCTCGACCCGGACATCGTAGTCTTCGACAAATACTCTATCGGTCCCGGACCGGAACATCGAAACGTTCCGGACGCCGCGATCTTTCAACAGGTCTCTGACTTTGAAGTAGTAAAGAACGCCGTCCCGCCCGCCAGCATCTCCTTTATCCTCGAACTCGGCTTCGAAACATTCGCCGCCGAGGGTAACGAGGATTTTCACGTTGTTGTGGTCAGCGTGCATTGCTTTCTCTGTGGTACCGAGAGTGTAGCACCGCTCGGCGTGGGACTACCGAGGTTGGTTCGTTAGGTTCGGAATCTGACCGATGAAACTAGCGGTCCTGCCCGAATCACCCTCTCCTAAATGCCTAACCGTTCTTTCCCGAAAGTAAGGATTAAACAGACTCTGAAATCTCTTCCACGCATCGACATTTGGATTCACGATGATAATTTCCACAAGCCCATCGTTGTGTGCGAGGGCTGAACCGAGCATGTACTTGAAAAATTGGTCAGATTCAGGAAAAGAATAGCCCACAATGAAAATGCGGCCTGCCTGTTTAAGCTCTGACAGCGCCGCGCTCCACACATAGCGGATAAATTCCTGCTCTGTTCCCTTGTTCCATGTCGGGGGAACGATCAAAAAAGATTGAATCGCTTCCTTGCACTGTTCGCAAACGTTCTCTGAGAGATTCTTGACGAGATATTGCTTATACCGCAGGTGGTACAGCCTGTTGCACTTTCGGCAGATGGCCCAATTTAAGGAGCCGTGCAGTTTCAGAAATTTGAGTTGATACCTTTCACCATCGAACTTAGGGCTGTAGATTGCATTCGGTCCACACTGATAGTCCGGCAGAATACCTAGTTCAGCCAGTTCGCGTTCCAGCACAAGGTCATAGTTGAAGCTGATAATCGAGTCAACAGCGCGATTGCCTTGCAGTTTTTTGGCATTCCAAATACCTGTGACCAGCGCGACAAAATATCGATATTGATTTTCCTTAAATCTTTCGTTTTTCAGTGTGTGGAATCCTGCATCTTCGAGAGCGTGAAATGTGTCAACTTCAAGCGTCCGACCGACGAGATACTTCATGTCGTCCAACAGCTTCCGATTGCCGTCCAACGAAAGTTGGACTTCCATTTCGAGGAAGCCAAACAACTTTTCGATGTTATCCAAGTCTTCCTGCACCTTTGCTAGAGCCTTGTTCAATCCAAAGCGGTACTCGATGACTCGACTGAAAATTGATTTGTCCTCTGGTGTGAGTGGCGACTCAGGGTCGTCCCTGAGATTTCTGGCATGGGGAAAGAAATCATCCATTGTTTTTGCGCCAGCGTCTTTGGAGAAACCAGCGCCGAGTATGAAGACATTTTTGCGAAAGCTCATCGGGCACCGTCTCGATACGAATTCTGGTGTTGTTCGCGCTGGTCAGGATATTTTGCTTCAATCCGCTGCATTATCCGTTCCGCCGTCGTGATCGCATCCGCGATGATCGACTCGAACGCGGGTGAACGCCGCAGACCGTCAAGCTGCGCGAGTTTGCGAGCGGCCAAGATTGAGGCGGCGATCAGTAAGACGCGCTTGCGGCCTTCGTCCATTGGCGCAGTCTACCATATTCGCCTTGTGTTCGCCCGACTCCCCGTGGGAATATACATACCAGTGGGTTCAGGAGATCACTCCTAAACCGGAATCAGCCTGTGATCGACAAATCCGAAATAGATGCCAAAGCCGAAGAACTTGGAGTGCACACTTCAAATGTGCAGCGTGACTACGTTTTTGGCTGGCTGCTGTCCAGTATATTTCAGACGGACAATTCGCTCCAGCGGCTCCTAATCCTCAAAGGCGGCAACTGCTTCCGCAAAGCATATTTCGAACACGCTAGATTCTCCAACGATCTTGATTTTTCCACTCACGCGGCTGTCGATCTCGAAGTCCTACTGTCTGGCCTCAAGCAAGCCTGTGCTTTCGCTGGAGAGAAGAGCGGAGTCGAATTTCTAATCGATGACAGTCAGGTGCGCGAAGAGCGTATGGCGGACGCGGAGTCACGCATATTTGAGGCTCGCGTTTACTTCAAGAGTTTTTATGGTGAGGAAGATGTCAGAATTCGAGTGAATCTGGACGTTAAGGAATTTGATCGCATTTTCCTGCCGATTCAAACTCGGCAGTTGATTCACTCTTATTCTGATGCATCATCCTGTCGCGGTGAGGTTCCGTGCTTGAAACTCGAAGAGCTTCTGGCATCTAAGCTGAAGGCTCTTCTACAACGACGCCATTCGCCTGACCTGTACGATTTCGTCCATGCTGTGTTCTTTCAGAAAATGCTAAATGTCTCCCGGCGCGAGATTTTGGCAACTTTTCTCAAGCAGACTATCTACGAACCTGAACCGATGGTGGCAAAAAGCTTGCTGCTCGAACTTCCTTTTCAAGCGATACGCAGCTTCTGGAATGACTACGTCGTATGTCCTAAATTGTCGCTATTTAGCTTTGACGATGCAGAGGGTTGGTTCAAGAACGTAGTCAGCGAGATATTCACACTGGTTGAACCGCACTTTGCTTTCGCCGGTGCTGCCGGTAGATCGAGCTTGAATTACTATCCCTCTACCTTTCGGGCTGAAATCATGGAAGCTGCCCGTCTCCATAGAACCTTGCGACTTGTCTATGCGGGATTGGAGCGTAGAGTTGAGCCATATGCGCTCTCATTCAAGCGGCGGCAAGATGGCGTCGGGCGGGAGTATTTTTATGCTTGGGACCAAACCGGGGGCCGAAGTGGTCAAGTTGGGATCAAATCCTATACGGCTGATAGAGTCCAATCGGTAGCAATTACAGAACAGACTTTTGAACCACGGTTTCCGATTGAGTTGACAAAATCTGGCGGATATTTTGGCAAACAAGATTTTTCACGCATCGGCACACGCTTCGGGATGATGCGGTCCCGACCGGCAACTTCTCGGCGGGCCTCAAGCTCATCGTTCGAATACACGATTGCGTGTCCGTATTGCAACAGGCGATTCAAGCGGTCAACCTACGACACTAAGCTCAACGAGCATAAAGACCGGTACGGGAACCGTTGTTATGGCAGAGTCGGATATATGGTGTGAAGGGGCGAGCCGACCCGCCAGCCCGACGGATCGGCTCGCGATGCAACTAGACGGGCGAAATCTAACGCGAAAGAAGGTGCATGTCAACGGACGGGCCGCTGCGGTTCGGCTCGGCGGCAGGAAAGCCGGGTTTTGAGCGACGGCGTAATGTTTATGCGCCGCCGACCGCAACCATATCCGCGCTTGGATTCCCACATTCCGGAAAGCCGACTTTTCAGGAGTTGGCTCCTAAGATTCACGAGACGGCGTTATACTGGGCCCACTTTGTTGGCGGGGTGACCCGTGGCGATTCCTGAGCGTAGCAGGTCTCTGAAAATAGGAGTGAAGTTCTTCGTTGTGTTAGCTCTATTTGGTGGGTGCGGAGTTGCAATCGCTCAGTTACTGCAAGTCAATCCTCCGAGTGATCACCGCGCGACTTCAATTGCCATTACTCCCCGAAATGATTCCACAAAGGTAGGTTCACCTGTCTTCATTATTGTTTCTCTGACGAACACGTCCCAGATGGACTACACGATTCAGAGGTTATCATCCGGAGCGGACTGTCTTATTGACGTGCGCGATGTTGGTGGAAAGCTGCCGCCCGACACGAGTTTTGGCTATTTGCATAACGGCCATGTAGCTGCACGCGATCGAGATCCGACTCGCTACTCCACGGCAGATTTGATGGACAATCTTATCGTTGGGTCCTTAAAGGCTGGGCAAACAATGAAGTGGACGATTAACGTCAGTCGGTTTTACGATCTCAGCCAGCCCGGAAAATATCAGATCACAGTCGAGAGGGCAGACCTCGCGGATCGGAACGTCACTTTGAAGTCAAATACTGTCACTGTGACGATAGTTCCTTAGCGCCCTGACAGCGGCAATCCCCGTCTCACGGGAACACGAATGTCCTCCACAGTCACCCAACTCCTGATAAACGGGATTTCCGGAATGTGGGATTGGCCTAGGGCCAGTTTCCGGAAAGACGACTTTTCAGGAGTTAGCTGAGGCGTGTAATATTTGTGCCTGTCGAACATGAACCAACGCATTTGGATACCGCGAATCTGCTGCCTTCTCCTGTGGCTCTGGCCGCCGGTTCTCGCGGCGCAGCTTGGGTCAACATTCCATGACGTTGCCGTGAATTACAAATATCCGGGCACCTATCGAGATATCCGCCAAGTCGATTTTAGGAATCTCACTGCCTACTACCTCGAACGAAGCAGCCGTCCAAGCGACTCCTTTCCGCTGAAGAATGGCAAGTACGTGGCTAGCTCTCAAAGCGGAGAGGAAAGCGTCAGTCTCGATTCGGTCCACCCTCTAAAGGAATCGGGGGCCGAACAGTATGCGCTGGTGACTTATGAATGGGACTCGATCGGTGGAAGCTCCGGCCAAAATGGCATTGCTCAAGTGTTCCTACTATCCGGTGGCCGCCTCCAAATTGTTCAACAGATTGATTGGGACTGGCACTATGGCGGGCCGTATACGCCTTTCTCAAAACTCTTCGATGACAAAGCCGTGATGCTTACTTTCCCATCGGCGCACTACCTCGACGGCGATGCGCATTGCTGCGTTTCTGCGATAGACATTGTGGAAATGCGCTGGAATGGGCGCAGGTTCATCCGCTCAGCGATGCACACCGAGCTGTCCGACTACGGAAAAGAAAAGGGTAAGAAACTCACCCAGTAGTAGCTCCCGAAAAACGGGATTTCCGGAAACTGGCTTTTAGCGGGTACCGCCGCCTTCCGACACAGCCGTTGCCCGCCCGGTCGCCGGTGCGGTAGCGGCCTCGAATCGAAGCCGCCGTTGGTTCACGCCGTCCAGCTACCGCAGTTTGTAGCCTCTACCACGCTAACCCAACCTGCTGAGGCAGACGGGCCGAGAGGACCCGGGACCGCAACCCAATAATAATTTGGGATAGGTAGTTGCTGACTGTCGGTGAACAGTTGCCTGTTCAGGATCATCGTGTTGAGCATGAGCGGACCGAGAACGGCCCTCACTGCACTACTGCCGCCGACCGAATTTGCCTGCTGAATTTGCGCCCAATCTGTCGCAAAGACGTACTGAAGTCCGTCAACGGTACCGACGACATTGATCGCAGGATTCACTGCTCCGCGTGATCCGTCATACACGGCGGTGGTCACGGAATAGTTATGTGTCATGGTTTCCCTTTTACGACGATCCTTTCTGATTCCGGCACGCGCTCGTTGAAAGCTTTTATTTTCATCAGTACGCTTGCCGTCGCCTTTTCGCGTTCGGTCTGAGTGGCGTAATGATCCGTGCGACCGCTTGAATGCTGAACGGATAGGTATGTGGCACGGCTCAATTCTTCTTTCAAACCGGCTCGTTCCTTGCGAATGGCTACCAGTTCGCGCCGCTCCCGCCACATATCGGCTGTCTTTTTTTCCTCTTCGAGCTTGTCGCTGTGACTTATATGCTCGGACGGAAAGACTCCAATTTCATACAATTTTTGTGCCAAGCTGCGGCGGTCAGGCCGCACGGGTGCAGGTACTTGGAGCCAATCGAGGCGGTCCCGAAGTGATTCGACGATCTGGCACAAGATGGCCACGCTGAGAAATTTACTGTGTTTGGTGTCGATGGCGTTTTTCAACAGCAGCCAATTTTTGTCAGTCTCAGCTAGGTTCTTCTGGTAAGTTTTTGCCCACTGTTCACACACTTCCATCCGTTCGGCATAAGTCTGCTGCGGTTGCTTAATTATTTGTATCGTCATGTGACTCTCCTAGTTTTGCAAAATCAAATTTAGTGCTGCGACGTGCCTCGGTGACTTCCCCATCTCCTGCTTCAAACGGTCTTTGCTCCAGCCCAATACCATTTCGCGTGTGTATGGGAGCACCAGAGCGGGCGGCGCGAATGATTTCAGTTGAGGCATGACGCGCGATTGCTGCGTGTCCGTTCGTCGCCGATACGATTGCTCAGGCGGTTGTGCCAGTGATTCGCGGATCGTATCGAAAGCTGTTTCCAAGCTTGCGAAATCAACCAATAGACCTTTTTCTTCAATCCATCGCTCCATCTGCAATCGGTTAGCGATGCAGTCGTAGAAAACGTTGTGCGCGGTGACAGCCCGCTGGCCGCAATGCTTCTCGATGAATCTCGACCAACCGTTCTGCCGGTCTGCTTCGACTTCCGCTCGAAATTGCTCGGCCTTCTCGCGGTTGTTTTCTTGAATGCGCTGTTTATTCAGTGCGGTAATTTCTTCCTGTGTAAGTGTCATCAATTCTCCGGTACTACTGCTTCCATTTCTGTTGCTGTGTCGGTGCCATCACCAACAAAATGCAAATCGTGCGCCAAATAGGGTTTGCCCGGAATAATTGCAAGTCTCCAGCCCGATCTACTTTGGCCAAAGAAAGTCACATCGACAGGCAGTTCGTCGAACCTTTGCAAACACCATGAGCACTCGTATGCCATTTATTCCCCCCTCAAATGTGAAACGTGATTCCATGCATCCTGACCTGCTGCCATCCGCTCCTGCACGGTACGGACATGATCTCGCTGGCGAATCGCCGCTTGTTCTTCAGCCTTGCTTGGCTGCCTGAGCCCGACGGCGGGTGCTGCGGCGGGCCTTGAATAATCCGGCACAAGACTTTCCAACTCGTTGTGCGTCGCTTCATCGAATTCGTCGGGATGTTTTCTGGCGTATTGAAGAATGACGCTTAGAAAGTGGTCCCATAAAGCCTGCGGAATCAAAGTCACTTTTCCATATCGTTTCCACGGTTCGTCATCGAAGGCGTTGAACTCTTCGATGGATATGTGGGCGGCTACGTTCGCGCAAGGGAACCAGTCGCTTCGCGGAATTGCTGAAAGCTCTGTGTACATCACGCCAACAAACGGCAGCGACGCACCGTTTGTTAGATCGTGAATGACGTATTGAATTTCACAAAGCGCGTCAACGGCGCGTTGATGTAGGACCATGACGGCGGCTTTTTCCTCGTCCGTCGCGGCTTCCCAATTGCGTACCCACTGCCGCTCCAACAGACCGCGTGGGGATTTGGCATAGGCGGCGTCGGCTTTCTTCTTTTCGCTCACGCCGCGCTGACGGAATCTAAAGTCACGAACGTGCTGTGTGTTCGCGCGGGTTTCGTTGTCGGTCAGGATCGGTGCAGATTTAATTTCGTATTCCATGTTCGCTCCTTTGAAACGTTCACCTATAGATCGTCGCTAGAAAGTAACTCGCCGGGATAACCGGCTGGATCGGCACCGGCTAAGATGGCGACGGCTGCCGGTCCAACGTATTTGTAAGTTCTGATGCTGCCCGCTTCCGCGCCGTGTTTGATAGCGAAGGTGACGTTAATCGTGGTCGAAAGATATGCACCCAACGCAGCGCCCGCTACAGCACCGATCAATCCACCAACAGGACCGCCGAGCGCTTCTCCTACGTCTGCTCCGATTTCGAAACTTTCACCAGCACCGCTGACCGGCACGATTGAAATTATGTTCGCTCTAGACATTTTTTCTCCGTTACAAAAGTCCGTACAGAAATTCGGTTTTGCTAGGAACCCGGCCGCCCATGGCGATGGCGTCCGGGGCGCTCGCTCCCGGCCGACTTTCCAGATTTGAAAATCGTTTTGGACCGGCTGAATTTGGTCGGCGACTTTTTCAGTCTGCAACCGACAGGCCAGCGACAGCGGCGATTTTCTCCGGCAGTTCAATTTGTCGGGCCAACGGCTGTCGAGCGTCGCACTGAAAACATGCGAAAACGCTGTATTCATGCACTTTTCAGGCGGTTTACAAACGGTTTCTCACGGCAGGATCGGACGGACTATTTCTAAGTGACGGCCTGCAATTCGGCTTCCAAATATCTTTGTACTGGTACTTGACATTGCCGCGTTAATGTTTACACTAAGTCCTGTAAGATAAAACGAGGCGCTAACGGCTTGCAGGCCGTCAACGCCTCTAAATCCCAGAGTGGAGATGCCACAATGGAATCTAAGACGACGTTACCGCAAGTCCCGCCAGACACACAAACCTCAGAACTAGCCGCTGGTATGGCTCGCATGGCTGCCGTACTACGCGGCCTGATTGGATCGGACGACGAAGCCGACAGCGAGTCTGCCGATGTCGAATGGCAAGACTATCTCGCCTCGCACGATTACAAAGGCGGTCTCTGATGGCTACCGTCTACGAGATAGTCACTGGCAAGATCATCGAACAGCTTGAGCGAGGCGTCGCGCCGTGGCAAAAGCCGTGGCACCTCGAAGCGCCAAAGAATCTCTGCTCAGGCAAAGCGTATCGCGGAATTAACGTGCTCCTTTTAGGCATGCGCGGCTATGCGTCTCCGTGGTGGCTCACGTTTCAACAGGCGCGTGAGCGTGGCGGGCATGTTCGCAAGGGCGAGCATGGGACGCTAATTGTCTTCTGGAAGTGGCCGCAACAGGCTGAGGCGACAGACGCAACTGACGACACGCGCCAAGCCGCCGCTCCCTTACTTCGCTACTACACAACATTCAATTCAGAACAGTGCGACGGTATCGCTGTACCGGCGAGCGTGCCTACCGTGAATCCAATCGAGACGGCGGAAGCTATCGCGGCCAGCATGCCCAATCCGCCGACGTATGAGCAATCCGACAAGGCCGCATACGCTCCGGCGAGGGATACCGTCTACATGCCCGCCCGCCAATCGTTCGATACGGCAGAGGGATTTTACTCCACACGTTTTCACGAAATGACGCACAGCACGGGCCACACTTCGCGTCTCAATCGCCAGAACGTAATGCAGATCAGCTACTTCGGCTCCGAAAATTACAGCCGCGAGGAACTGGTTGCAGAGATGGGCGCGGCGATGCTTTGTGCCGTGTCGGGCATCGAGGCACAGACAGTGCATAACTCAGCCGCGTACATACAGAACTGGCTCCGAGTGCTAAAGGGAGATGCACGCATGGTTGTGATGGCCGCATCACAAGCTCAGAAAGCAGCAGACTACATTCGCGGAATCAGCAAGGCCGACGCGGAAGAGGCGGCACAATGAAACCTGTAATCGAACGCACGCCTGTAACAGCCCAATGCCCCAACAAACATCAATGGGAAACTGAAATTCTGCCGGGCTCTACGATGCCCCAGACTGCCAGTTGCCCCGTTTGCGACATGCTGGTTTCGTCCTATCCCAACCTCAGAAAGACGGTGCGGCCATGAGCGAACAAATCGGGATGCGGTTCGCTGCTTCGCTGTCTGAAAAATATCGGCCTCACACTTTGGCCGATTTTATCGGCCTAGAAAAGCCGAAGCGCGTACTAGCCAAGTTTGCCGAGCGGCCATTCCCCAACGCTGCTTTCCTCTTCGTCGGACCTTCGGGAACGGGAAAGACTAGCGCCGGAATCGCGCTGTGCGAATCGCTGCGCGGCGAACTACACCACATACCGTCGCAAGCGTGCAACGTCGCCAATGTCGAGGACGTTGTGCGCCAGTGCCACTACGTCCCGAACAACGGTACGTTCCACGTTATCTTAGTGGACGAAGCAGATCAAATGTCGAAGGCCGCTCAACTGTGTCTGCTTTCCAAACTGGACGCTACGGCCTTTCCACCACAGACTATCTTTATCTTCACTTGCAACAGTACCGAAGGCTTGGAGCCGCGATTCCTGTCGCGCTGTATGGAGCTACTGTTTAGCTCGCAAGGCATCGCACAGCAGGCCGCGAAACTGCTCGAAACCATTTGGAATGCCGAAGCCGGGGAATCGGTCGAGAAGCCCAATTTCCTGCGGCTTGTTCAAAACTCAAAGAATAACGTGCGGGATGCAGTCAATTCGCTACAAGTCGAGCTATTGAGCGTTTGACAGTCGCCGACTAAATGTTTACACTATAGACATGGCTAAGATCGGACGCCCGAAAATACCAGCCGCCGAACGGTCCAGCGTCGTAATCGCGCTGAGGCTGACTCGTGATGAAAACAAGACGCTGGAATCAGCGGCAGACAAGGCTGGTCTGTCAGTCGGCAAGTACATTCGGGCCAAACTCGGCCTTCGGAGTGCAAAATGAAAATCGCTATCTATGCCCGCGTTTCAACCCGCGATAAGGGCCAAGACACCGAGAATCAGTTGGTGCAACTGCGCGAATTCGCGGCCAAGCAGGGCTGGACCGTTTTCCGAGAGTATGTGGACCATGAGAGCGGCGGGAAGAGCGACCGGGCTCAATTCCAGCGGATGTTCGAAGATGCCAGCAAACGCCACTTTGACCTGCTGCTGTTCTGGTCGCTGGACCGGCTGTCCCGCGAGGGCGTCCTGCCCACCTTGAAGCATCTGGAGCGGCTGACAGCCTACGGTGTCGCGTGGCGCTCGTTCACGGAACAATACTTCGATAGCTGCGGACCCTTTCGGGATGCCGTCATTGCAATACTGGCTGCGCTGGCCCGACAGGAGAAAATCAGAATCAGTGAGCGGACAATCGCTGGCTTGCGGGTTGCCCGGTCCAAAGGGCGTCGGATCGGCAGGCCGAAGCTCAACGTCCAATCTGCTGAGGTAACGCGCCTGAAGGCTTCTGGACTGTCGTTGCGGGCCATCGGGCGCGAGCTTGGCATCTCCAGCACTTCAGTCCGGCGTCTTGCCCGTCCTACTGCCGCTTGACTGCGCCAAAAACGTCCTTCGAAACAGGACGCTAAGTCCTTTGGATTTGGCGTCCTTTTTGTTTACCACAACTGCGCCTAAACCGACCGATATTGTCGCACTCCGGCTGCCGACCCTGACGCTGCTATCGCTTTATCGTTTACAATATCTGAATACGCCCGCCTGATGCCATTTCCCAGCCACAGGGAGCCCGCTGGCGAACGCAGAGCCCGGATAAGCCCTAATTGCCTAATGCTGCGTTGAAGCCTACAATCGTCGCCAGATGACACCTATTCATTGGCTGATCGTGTTAGTGATCATTCTGCTGCTATTTTTCAGCAGCAGGCGACCTCGTGGCACGCCGAAACATCCGCTACCAGTTACCGGCCGTTTAGAGACATCGAAGCGACGGCGGTACAGCCCACGAATCGCACCATAAACGGTTCAACCACTCGGCCAGCGGTAGCGTGCGCCTATGCGCCTGCAAACGTCATACCGGGCCATTGGCCACGATAGAGCCGACTGGGTGGCGACGTTACACCAAAAATAAAAATCGACAACCAACGATCTGGTCTTGAAATTGCCACGCGGACCGACCCGCTCGGAACTAGCCTTCCCTCGTATGTTAAAGGGTGTACACGTATAGGTGTATATGTATACGTTGCGAAGCCGCATCCCGAAGACCGCCGGGACCAACTTTGACTTTCAGTCTTTGAAAACCTTCTTGAACCAAAACAACCCATTGATACATCCCCCTCTTATAGAGTGGGGGAATGTGTATCTATTATGGGAAGGTTAATTAGTGAATTAATGTGAATCTATTATGTATCTATTCTTAATCTCTTTTAGAATCAGCACGATAGACGGATAGTCGCCGAGCCTGAATCTAAGCGAAACAAAGATGGAACAAAGCAAAAATCTTTGTTTCAGGGAGCCTTAGTGGAACTAAGATTGAAAAACAACTCCAACCCCATGACATCATGAGACTTACGCGCAAAAATGCGGGATAGCCTGAAACTAAGGTGAAACTAAGCAAATCGGTTAAGCCGCCTTCTGGCTCCACAACGCCTTCTGACCCTTTGCTTTGATCCAGCCGCCAGCAGTCAGAGCGCGCTTAACATCCCTGAGAGACTTGCCCGTTGCCTCTGAGAGCCGCTGAAGGGTGACAGCCGGGTCAGATTGAAGTAACTGTTCCACCGTTAATGCATTTACGGGAGCGGCAGACTTATCGACGTAAGCCAAATCCCCTTCATCGATGCAACTGACGATCCCCGGTGCAAACGTGATAACCGTTCCCGGGATGTCTTTCGGAGCTTTTTTGGTCAAGGCGAGTCGCATCGGCACCGGGTTAAAGTCCCGGCCCCAACCGACGACGTTGATTTCATTCGGGCCAGCATTGTTCTTGTACAGCCGTTCGTCGCGCGTGAGAGCCCAAATGACATCGCACATCGCTGCCAAATCGCCGGAGCCGCGCACAGCCCGTTCAAGAGTCGGCTCGCCGTCCTTGAAATCCTTCCGACTATGATGCTGTCCGACGATTGCCCGCGCTCCGAGCGAGCGCAGGTGGAACATCGCATCAACCAACTTTTGGTTCGCTGTCGCGTTATCCTCATCGTCGCTGTCATTGAACCGGATAATCGTGTCCAAAAAGACGACCGGCTTCAGGCTGCGCACAACAGCTTCAACGTCGCCGTGATACAGGCCGAGCTTCGGGCCTTTCGACAGCGTGCGGCAGAGAAATAGAGATTTGTCGTTGGTGATGTTAAATTTTCTCAGCCGTTGCTGGAGCGCCCTGTCAGATACTTCAGCCGCCAAATACAGACACGGCACCTTTTCCGGCACGCTGAATTTAGGATTTCCGAACAAACAATTCGCCGTCGTCAAAGCCTTTACAAGCGACATCGCCAAAAAAGTTTTACCCTCTTTTGGCAGTCCGCAGATCAACGTGATGCCTTCCGGCAGGAAGTTGTCGATGTACATCTTGACGCCGCCACTTGCCAGTTCATCGGCGCTGCTGAATGAATTCCAAAAGGGAAGCTGCGCTTGCGCTGCTGCTTGTTCTTCCGCTTTTTCTTCTTTCGTTTTTGGCGTCCGAATAGGTACGAGCCCGGCCGCTTCTTCTCCGGTGCGCCACAGGTCACTTTTCTTCGGTTGATACTGGGGTTGAGTTCTATTAGGCCCAGATGCCACGACCTGCTTAGTTTTTTGACCGCAGCATTCTTCCTTGTCGTAGTTGCCGCAAACCTCGCAGCGATTGACAAGCCAGTAGCCACGATCAGGCTGATATGTCAGGGACTTCAAGTGTTTCAGTTCGGGCGGGAGCGGATAATCCGTCGCAGCGATGGCTTTAATACGCGCTGCCCACTCTTCAGGCGTCAAGTCCGCTACAGACCGCTTCACCCGTGCGATTTGTTGTTGGTCCGGCTGTTGGTCATTCGTCGTCACCGCCGTCGTCGCTGCTGCTACCGTCACGCTGGACGGCGCGTCATCCTGCATCGGGCCATGCGCGGCATAGATGCCGTAGGTACGGACGATTTCCATTACTTGATCCGATGATATCGGCGATTCCGGCGGACGGCACTCGATAGCTTCCTGAAGCCGTTGCGCCATTTCGCCATGGGTCAACGGTTCGTAGAGGAATGACGCTCCGTCAGTCCAATTCTTCACAATCTGAATCAATTCTGATTCGGTCACGGCGGTAAGGTCGCTCATTGCGCCGCCTTTTCGTCAATCGGCAACCCAACAGACAGACACATTACGCCTGCTTCGACAGTGCCAATCTCCGCATCAATCGCGTGGGGCAGTTGTCCTTGCTTTACCGGCTGCTCGCCGACGTTGAACACTACGGAGCAATGCTTCATCGGATGATCCGGTACGCAGCGGTAGATGTTGCTGACGTGCAAAAAATAGCGGTCAATCACGCCATCCGAGTGCTTCGATTCAATAATTGCAAATCCCTTTGCTTCGTTGAAATATGAGATGCGTCCTGTGATTTTCATTTTATCCTCTGTTCCTACCTGCCACTTCGGGCCGTTAGCCGTGACTACTGCGGGCCAGATCGCCTTCCGTGGCTTCCATATATAACGGCATCTTTTCGGCGGACCCGTCAGCTTTTGACCATTAACAGGAGTGGAATCAATCGATTAGGCTCGGTCACTGCACATTCTGTGAACAACTGAAACCGCTATTCATCGCCGCGCTCGTTCAAATCGCCTGAATCCAATTCGCTGGTAAATCCACCCTCGCCGGGCTGCTCGGTTGCACGGTCCATCCGCGACGGCGCGCCTTTGTTGAACGATTCTAACTGTCGGCGTACCGAGCCGCCTTCCTCGTCAATCCATCCAGCCGACTTGATGCGCCCGCCAATTTGAGCGCCGCCAGTTTTCAAAATCAGCGCATTCTCTGACAGATCATCCGCCTGCTCCAGCTCACGCTTGACCTTTTGTGAAAGCTCACGGTACTTGCGAGCGATTTCGACGGGCGGTTGGTATATCCCGGCCTGAATAGCCAGCCGGACAACTACGTTCTCCCACTGCTTCCAGTTTGCGGTCATCGGCCGTTGCAGTGCGACGACGGCTTCATACTCCTGATCTTTTTCGTACAGACATTCCCGGAACTTGATCTCAACCTGAACGGTGCGCGTGGTCTTCGCCCAATTCTCTTTGTTCGACGGCCAGTCATCCAAGCGGACGCGAAGAGCGGCCAGCTTCGTGTCATGCTTTTTGATTTCGGCGCGAGACTGCCGCTTGTACGATTCACGGGTCTTGGCATCCAAACGATCATCGGGCATCCGCTCAAGCTTCTGGGCTCTCGCCGACATGCTGTCGATGACAGCCTGTTCTCGTGAAATTTTCTTCTCCAGCCGAACGATACCGCGCTCGACGCGGCTGGAACTTTTCAACACGGGCTGCCCGTTACCGATTTGGGTTGTCGTCTTAATGGTCGTGCTGAACCAGCCTACAAGGTCGTCGTGGCTAAGACCTAACAACTGTCGATACGAAACGAATTTGCTGCCAGCGGGCCGTTTAGGACGGATTGTCCTATCAAGCCCGAAGAACTCGGTCGCCCGGCGCAATAATTCCTCTACGCTCGGACGGTCGATAATTGGTTCGATGGGCAGAGGTCGTGTGCCGCACAAAAAGCAATCATCAGGGTCTTTCTTGTGCGGGCACTTGCCGGGCGCTAAATCAAGTCGTCGGCGAAGATCGGCGGCTCTATCTGCATCGGAAATAGGCGTCGTAATGGGTCGGCCATCTTCATAGTGACCGTAAGGTGCGGCTGGATCGTTAGTGGGAACAACGCGGACAGGCAGACTCTTCATCACGCGGCCTTCTCCCCGCTGCTCCGCCCAATGATCTCTCGTACCCTGTCGCCTGAAATCGATCTCTCAGTCAGCAAGCAGTCAGCCAAATAATTGACAGCTTTCTTGGCGCATTCCGTTTCCAGAATCTCTCGCGCCTTCGCTGCTCCGATTTTAACAGCGTGTGGGAGAAATTGCTCAGTTGTGGGAGGTGCTCCAATCCAGCCTGCCTCGGCTGCCAGCGCAATCGCTTGATCCAATAATCTGCGAATTTCTTCCATGTCCCCTTGAGAACCTTCTTCGATCTGTTCGCATGTTTGTTTGGAAAACAGCATGCCAGCTACCATCCCGGCGCAACAAACGGCGAAAGCATTCGGTAGTTCATGATTAAGATAAATTTTGGCGACGCACTCAGTTACGCCGCCGATATGCCGGGCTGTAAAGCCCACACTTACCCGCCGGACTCTTCGACCGACAAATTCAGCCACGACAGCATGACCGGCTTCGTGGACGGCGATATCGCGGGTTATCTCTATACCGGCGTTAAACGCCAGTGCCGTTAATCTTCGGGCCTTTAAGTCGCGTAACGTCTTTTTTCTCATGCGTCCTCTCAGTGCAGCCGATTCACTTTTGATCGTGCTCAGTGAATGCGGCGTTTTATTTCATCCGCCGGGAATGCGTTTTCATGCTGTTTCCGTAGTCGCGTGGCCTGCACTGAGCAGTTTTCGTCGCGAGCGCGGGCGATCCGTTTTTGTTCCTCGATCCACAGATTTAAATCCTGAACATCGACGACCTTTCGCCGACCCAGCACGAGGTAAGGAATCTGGTGGTTTCGGAGCAGAGTTTCGACATACCAGGTCGTCGAAGAAAGATAGAAAGCGACAGCACTGATCCGGAGGAGTCGAGGAACTATCGGTGTTGGAAGAGACCAAGAGCCAGCCGAAATGGCTGAGTTGAGATCGCAGCAGGAGGCTGATTGTGATCGCTGGTTCATGGCTTGTGATCAGGTTCCCCGCTCCGTGCTCGCCGCTCGTCTGGTGAGTCACGCCCCACAATTCCAGCATAATTTCTCGTGTAGACATATACAGCAGGCGTTAGAATAATTACGTTGTACTGGTAGGCAATTCAGTTGGAGGTTAGAATAATTACGTGAGCCTGGAGAGTAGCAAGCAGGTGTGGCGAGGCATAGTGAGCTTTGCTAATGCCGATGCTAAGTCACCGGCATACGATGAGGCCTGGGACCGATTGGCCACGACACTCGCAAACTATATGCCCTTCGTAGATAAGCCTAGCCTATACGACCCCGACCAGGATTACCAATCTAAACTCCGAAAGATGCTTTCCTGGTTGTGCGCGGAAAATCCAAGCCTTGAAGACACCACGGAGAGCATCGCAGTCATAAGAGAACACATCAGGAATATCGACCGGCTGGTCTGGTTCGACTCAGAGCATCGCGATGACCCAAGCCGTCCAATACTGTTTGCCATTAAGGGTGAGGTAATTCCTCCCGATCGTTATCCTGATCCTTATCCGGAACCACACTGCCGCATGTGGCAGCTTCACCTCACGCGGAGATGCGATGATTGTTTCGATATGCTTTGCGATTTTATCGTCAGTGAGCACACGAAATACCACGACAGAGAGAATAGGAGAGCGCGCAAAGAGCGGTTTTCCCCGCTTGTTCCGATTCGCCGCTGTGACCGCTTGGGTTGTCCAAATTTTACCGTGGTCCGGCGTACCGACCGGAAAGCGTTCTGCTCGCCGAACTGCTGTGCAAAGCAGCATCAGCGCGAAAAGCCACAGGAGGAGAAGAGCGACGCCCAATTTCTGTGGCGGTTATCAAAAGCTGATAGGCCGGTGCTACGAGCGCAATTGAGGAAACCGGAAATAAGATCTCGTCTGGAGGCGATACAGACTAAGTGGCCAAGGCTTGGACAAAAGGCAGTGCGGTTTCTTGCGTCCGCACCCAAAGACCAGACCACAAATAACTAAATCGGACACGACAGCTCTTACCGAACCGCTCTGTCGTCATCTCAATCTCCAAATGCCTTATCGATCTGGCTCCGCAGTGTACCGCTATCCGTGACACCAAGATAAATCTGCGTCGTCTGCAGGTTCTTATGGCCCAGCCACACCCGGATGGTATTGATCGGAATCCCATTCTCCTGCCACCGGGTAGCACATGTCTTACGAAACCGATGCAGATAGAAATGTTCGCAGACTGGTCGATTCTTGCAGGATACCGTGACCTGTTTTTTGTTGTCGTACTTTCCAACGGTAACAACGCTCTCGCACTGGCCACAATTGAGCCCGGCTTTAAGAGCGATCCGCTTCAGCTTCCGCAGAAAATGATTGTCTGGGTTGCCCTCGTCGTTCACAAAGATCCAGCGGCTATGCTGTGGTTTCTCACGGCGTGCCTTCAGGAGCGCCAGCAGACTCTTCGGAATCGGAACCGTGCGACTCTCATGGCTCTTCAGCGTGAAGCCAACATCTTCCTTCTTCCGGACATGGTAGGTAGCCTTGGCGAAATCGATGTCCTGCCAGCCGGCGAATGACACTTCCTGGTTCCTGCAGCCCGTTCCCAGGAAAAACTTGTATCGGATGTTCTCCTCCGGTGTCATATGGACGAAGAGCTTCTGGAGTTCCTCATCGGTGTAGGGAACCGCGACTTCGCGTTCGACGGTGGGCATCTCATCGCCGGGGAGCCTGACCGCAATACCGTTCTTCTTCAGAAGAAAATAGACGATGTTCAGCCGCGTATCGATCGTCTTGCCTGCGTATCCCTGTTTCTCCATGCTTTTCTTGTAAGTGCGTAGGGCCTGCGGGTTGATTTCATCGAGAAAGCGGATCTTGCCAGCAAAGGATGCGAGGAACTCGTTCAAGGCGAGGCGGTATTGGGCCACAGTCTTCTTTGCCTTGCCGCTCTTCTGCTCCAGATAGGTATCGATGGCAGATCGGAGCGGGATGCGATTGACGTTCGTTTCCGCATCGAGTTCAGCGACTGTCAGACCTTTGGATTTAGCTTCAAGCGCCAGGTCCAACTGCTCAGCCTCGGTCTTGGCAGCGGTAAACGTGTCAGCGCCCAGGGCGTGCCATAGCTGTCCTTTCTTGCCTGCCTGGGTCAGGCCGGAGTATCGAGTGTAGAACGGGCCTATTAAATTCCCGGTCCTGACCCCCTTCTTTTCCGCAATTCGGGCGTATCGCCACTGGCCGGCTGGGTTCTTCTGACGGGTATAAACACTGGCTGCCATCGCTCACCGCTGCTTTCTCGCCATTCAAATGCGATGAAAACAGTAGCACGTAGTAGCACAGCTGTAAATAGTGCTGTTTATAAAGGTAAATAAAGGTATGGCGGAGAGGGTGGGATTCGAACCCACGGTTGAGTTTCCCCAACACTCGCTTTCGAGGCGAGCTCTTTCGACCGCTCAGACACCTCTCCGCGAACGACTTTCTTACGCGGGCTCCAAGTGCAGCCCGCACCCGTCATTCTAGCGCAGCGGGCAGATGGATTGTATCCGCGAGGACTAACGTCTCGACGCAAAAAATGTCTGCAAGACTTCGGCGCACTCGCCGGTCAGCACGCCTGGCGACAGCTGAACGCGGTGATTAAGCGCCGGATGGTCAAACATGGAAAAGCAAGAGCGCGCAGCGCCGCCTTTGGGATCATCGCAGCCATAGACCAGCCGGGCGATTCGGGCCTGTATCATGGCGCCGGAGCACATCGTGCACGGTTCCGTGGTGACGTAAAGAATGGCGCCGGGCATGCGGTGGTTGCCCAGGGCTCGCGCCGCGGCGCGCAGCGCGACGATTTCCGCATGAGCGGTTGGGTCGCACGTTGAAATGTTTTGATTGCCGGCGCGGGCGATGATGCGCGCCTCGAAAACCACAATCGCGCCTACGGGAACTTCGCCGGCCGCAGCCGCCCCCTGCGCTTCCGCCAGCGCCAACCGCATGTACTCCGCGTCCGTCATCACGCCGCTGGCGGCGGCACAAGAAATTCCACTACGGTCACGTCGCGCAAGCGATCGCCGTGACGCGCGTGCCGTTCGTGCTGTCCCACCACGCGCCAGCCTGTCGCCTGGCAAAGGCGCAAGGTATCCTGGCTATCGGCCAGGACAAGCCCGATCAGCTTGCGATAGCCCAACCGCGCGGCTTCGGCCTGCACGGCGCGCATCAATTGGCGTCCCACGCCATAGCTGCGAAACGACCGGCGCACGAAGATTTCCACTTCCGCCATATCATGCAGTTCGTGATGCGAATCGTGTGGCGCAAGGGCGGCCATGCCGCAGGTCCAATTTCGGACATCGGCCACCAGAATGGGATGACGGGCATCGCGCTCCGCCGCCGCGATCAGGCGTTGCTGTTGCTCTACCGAGCGCGACGCGGGGTCAAAGGTTACCAGTCCATCTTCCACCGCCTCATTGTAGATCTCGCGCAACGTCGGCGCGTCGACGTTGCGGACCGGTCGAATCGCCAGTTGCGGACGCGTTTCGGGTGTGGCCATAGCTATAGCTATGATTCTAGCACTCGGCACGCGCCACGCGCGGCGCGGCTTGACAATTTTTCTGAGGCACCACAAACTAACCACTTATGAATGAAACCCTGCAGCGACTGTTTCTGGCCGATTTCTGGAAGGGATTGTGGCTCACGTTCCGCACCCAAAACCCCAAGAACGTTTACACCGAGCAGTATCCCTTGGAACGGCCGATGGTCGCCGAACGATATCGCGGCGCGCCTCGATTGAACATTAATCCGGAGACGGGCGAGACGTTATGCATCGCCTGCAATCTTTGCGCGCTGGCCTGCCCGGAGAACCTTATCGTGGTGGGATGGCAGCGGGACGACGCCACCCGGCGCAAGGTGCTCAACACGTTTACTTACGACACCTCACGGTGCATGTTCTGCGGGTTATGCGAAGACGCTTGCCCGACGGACTGTCTTGAACTGACCCAGGATTTCGAAATGGCCACCTACTCGCGCGAAGGCGCCATTTGGGACCGGCACCGCTTGGAGGAAGGGCCAACGCCGGCGCGCTACGTCCGCTGATCGCTCGCGTCCACTGTTATTCGAATGTCGCCTGGCCCTGTGCGGCGCGCTTGCCCTGTTTGCCGTCGTGCGTTATAAGAGCCTCTCGAATGATACACACTCAGTCTGGAATCTTCCGTGGAACTGCGTAAGGATCCGATAACGCGCAGTTGGGTCGTTGTGGGCCAGGGAGAAGAGTCACCGGCTCCCGCCGACTCATGTCCTCTGTGCTCGGCCTTCTGCTCGAGTGACTCAGTCCTGCTGCAGCTTCCCGCATACGGGGCGCCGCAGATTCGAGTTGTGCCGCACTTCCAGCCGCTCTACCGCATCGAAGGCGAGGCCAGCCGCATGCCTGAAGGCATCTACGACCGCATGCGCGCGGTAGGCGCGCACGAAATCATCATCGAGTCTCCCGATCACAACCAATGGCTGGGCCGCATGCGGGACGATGAGATCGAACGCGTGCTGGAGGCCTATGTCGCCCGGATCGTGGACCTCAAACGCGACCTCCGTTTCAAGTACGTGACCGTGTTCCAGAATCGCGGCGTATCGGCTGGAGAAGAATGGACCCACCCGCACTCTCAGATCACGGCCTCCATGTTCGTGCCGCGGCGCATTCTCTATGAGTTGAGCTCCGCCCGGGACTGGTTCGATAAAAAGGAGCGATGCGTGTTTTGCGACATCGTTCGCCAGGAAGAGAAACAGAGTGTACGGATCGTGGATGTGCAGGGCGACTACGTTGCCTTTTGCCCCTACGCTTCGCGCGTGCCATTCGAGGTCTGGCTGATGCGTCGCCGGCACAACCATCTGTTCGAGCAGCCGCGGCCCAACTCGAATCGGCGTCATTTTGCCGCGTTGCTGGGGCGAACGCTTCGGCGGCTCGCGCAGGTTGCTCCCACTTACCACATGGTTTTACATACTGCTCCGAATACCAGCGCCTCCATCGGCGAAATAGCGCCCTACTGGAATACGATTGCCGACGACTTCCACTGGCACTTTGAAATCCTGCCCATCGTCGAGCAGCGCAGCAAGTCCTACAGCATCAAGGAAGTGTATTTCAATGGTCTCTTCCCCGAACAGGCCGCCGAACAACTCCGTCAACTCGATTCCAACTTATGAAGAGCGCCCAGCGCGGAGGAATCATCTTCCGGCTGATGTTTTTGCTGATGCTGGCTGTCCCGCTGTTCGGCATTTACCTGGTGCGCCACCCGCTGCTGCGATTCGCGGGCGATTGGTGGGTCGTCGATGAGCGGCCCGAACGGGCCGACGCGATCGTCGTTTTGGGAGACGACAATTTTGGCGGCGACCGCGCGGCCCGGGCCGCGGAATTGTACCGCGCAAACTGGGCCCCGATGGTCGTGGCCAGCGGCCGGCTATTGCGCCCTTACGCTGGAATCGCGGAACTGATCGGCCGGGACCTTGAAACCCGGGGCGTCCCGCAGAACGCCATTCTGCGTTTCCCGCAGCGCGCCGAGAATACGCGAGAGGAAGCGCAGGCCTTGCGCGATCTGGTGACGAGTCGCGGTTGGCATCGAATCCTGCTGGTGACCTCGAACTATCACACTCGGCGCGCGAGATACATCTTCAGCAAGGTTTTCCCGCCACAAGTTACCGTTATCACGGTTTCGGCTCACGATTCCGACTACGACCCGGATGACTGGTGGGAATCGCGCCAGGGCCAAAAGCTTTTCCTGCTCGAAAGCGCAGGCTATGTTGCGGCCGTATGGGAATCCTGGCGCGGCGCTTCGAGTGCCGGAGCGAGTCCCGCCTCTCCCGTCCCATCCCCGGCCTCGTCCGCCAAATAGCCGCCGCTGGCCTCTGTTGCCATACTCGCAAGCTTCCATGCGGCTTTATGGTTTACAAGCTTTCCTCAGGGCGTACTATATTCCTAGTCGCCTGCGGCTTTCACGGGTGGCAGTTGCGCGATTCCACGTTTCGGTCCATAGGAGGAGGTCGCATGTGGCGTAAGCAGGAAGAGCCAAAGACTTCTCCTGCCACGCCCGCGAATGGCGCGCGGAACACTCCGGCTTCAGGCGAGCTTCTGGTCATGAGCCGTATCTCCAACGGTTTGAAGGAATTCCTCTGGCAACTGCAAGGAGTTGGGCGCGGTACTCTGTTGGACGTGGGCCCAGTCTGGGGGTCAACCGTCAGGTTCTTTGTCGAACGGGGCTACAAACTTTACACCGAGGATGTGCTGGTTTCCTGGCGCGATTTCCTGCGCGCCGAAGAGGAGGCTAAGCGATCTCGTCCGCCCGGCTCGGTGGCTCCGGCAGAAGCCCCCGGTGCGAGCGCCGTTCGTTTCCTTCAGAATAATCTCCTGCAGCCCGCGAACAGCGTAGACGCCATCCTTCTCTGGGACTTGCTGGATTACCTTGACGCTGATTCCTTGCCGGTTTTCCTGGAGCGGATCTCCACGCTCTTGCGAGATGGTGGGGCAATCCTGGCCATGTTCAATACGCGCGCGCCTGAAAGGCCTTACCGCTACCGAGTGGTCGATGAGCAGAATCTGGAGCTGCTGCCGAGTCCCCATGTCGTGCCGCCGCAGCATATCTATCAGAACCGCGAGATCCAACTGCTGTTTGAGCGCTTCCGCTGGTCGAAGTCCTTTGTAGGCCGCGATCAGTTTCGCGAAGGAGTCTTCGTCAAGTAGGCGGCGTTACCGCGTTATCGCGCTTGGGATTGCCACAACTGGCGGATCATATCGCGCTGGTGAATAATGACGCCCGATTGGTACATCATTGCCCACAGCAGTAGGGACATTACCAACACGCTTAGGACGAGGGCCATCGTAAGTTGTGATTCGGAAGCTGGGATGGCCAGTCGCCGAACCCGTTTTATGGATGCCGCAAAGAGTCGCAACGAACGGCTCCCGAAAACGTCAGGTCTGCTCATCAAGGGCAACTTCTATACCAATTGAGCGCCATCTGTCCACTCTCAGAAAATGTTACAAGCAAGGGAGTTAGCAGAGTCACAGTCTTGCTGCCTTCGTCCCAGGTTTTCAAATATGTGCACTTCTCCCATCACATGGTAGAACTTTGCACATACCTCTTTTAACCGAATTGCGGTTTCTCCAGTATCCTGGCTACGGCCTCGCTCCATCCCTCGGCTCCGCTCTGCTCCGTCCTGGCTGCGAGCGGGAAGCGGGCGAGAAGGTCCTGGTCGAACTCGCCGGCTCGGTTTGGAAGAAGCACCGCAGTGTCGGTCACCGAAAGAAAATACGCATCATAAGCATGGCTGCCGACGCCGACAGAGCGCTGTCGCCCGTGCAATGCTTTCCGATAGATTCCCATCAAGTATTTGACCACCGATCGGCCGTTTTGGGTCAACGGGCCGCGGAGCTCCCAGAATGGTTCACCGCGAATTGCTTCCCATCCTTTTTCTCGAGCTATGTGGGTAAATCGCGCCGCGGATCTGCCGGTCTCCCCAGCGAAAAAGAATATCTCGCTGAATTCCCTTTGCCTGTATTGTTCCGCGTCTTGAGTGGATCGGCCCGTGTTCCGGGCGATCTCGCGGGGGCTCATCTGCGAAAACGCGACCACGTTGGCATCAGCTTCGCCGGCAATTTCCTGCACGGCCGTCGCCGCCTCGGAATGTGATCTGGCGAACGGCACGCAGAAATAACGGCCGCAGCGCACCGCGCCCTCCAGGTGGAGGTTGAAATAGCCGTCCGGGATGAAAAGGCCACCGCCGCTCTCCGTCAGAAATGGGTGACCGTGCTCAAGTTTGCGGCGAATCGGATCCAGTTGCGCGCGCGTGCTGTGGCTGCAGAGCACCAGGGGGGCGCCCGCACGCGTTATCACGTCCATCGTTTCGGCGATAGAACCCTGTGAGTCCGCACCGGGATGGTCCAGAAGGCCTTCGACAGCCGAAAAAATAATCTGTTGGGGCGCCAGCATCACAGGCAGTGTAGCCCGCTCGGCGTCTCAGCGCCATTTGCCGGCGCAGAAAAAAACGGCGGCGGGAAAAATCCCGCCGCCGGACAGCTACTGGCGCAAGCAAAGTATCTAGTTGCCGGCAGCCGCCGTGGATATCGCCGGTGCCTGCGCATTCTTTGGCACGCTGATGTAGCCGGTGATCTTGTCCTTGGCTACTGAGTTGACCACGAACTCATCTGCCTGGTGGTTGCCGTGCGGGTAGAAGAAGATCGGCTGATTCACCAACCGGTCCTTATTCTCCGTGCGCATGTCGTCTACGACCAGAGCCACCGTGAACTTATGGTTCTTGGGATCAGCCGACCGCAACTCTACGCTGATCGGACCAACCACTTGCGGCTTCTTGCGTCCGGTAATGGTGAATTCGACGTAGTCTCGCTCGCCCATCCGCCGCAGCACGCCGATTTCGTCGGTATTGCGCGCAATGAGCGTTCCCAGTTCGCTGCGTGCCATCTTCAGATCGTTCTTGGTCCCGTCCAAGTCTGTCTTTACGGCGGTGACGTCGCCGCTCACCGCGGTCAATTGGTCGTTCGTGGCCTTGGTGGCCAGCTGTGTCTGAACCTGAGTCCCCATATCCTGGAGTTGTTTGCTGTTGTCTTCGCGGATCTGAGCGGCCTCTTCCCGCGCCGTGGTCAACTCGCCCTGCGTGACTTTCAGCTTGCGCGTTACGACGTTCACATCGCTTCGTAGCGCGGCTTCTGTTTCGTTCGCTTTCGCCAGTTGTTGCTGGAGTGTGTTGGTGTTTTCAGTGAGCTGCGCGTGCTCTTGCTGAGACGTCTTGAACTGAGTCGTGACGTCCTGATTCGTTTGCTGCAGGCCTGACTGGTCACGCCATGCCAATCCAAATCCCGCTACTGCCACAATCGCCAGTAGCAGAATCGCTGCTGTCATCCACCCCGGCGCTTCCTTCTTTTGTTCCGTGTAATCTTCGCTCATTTCATTTCTCCCGTAAAATTGAAACTGGGCACCTGATCCCAACGTCGCCAAATAGGACAGTGCACGCCGTTGGCCAGTGCACGGCCACCCCTAAATCCCTGTACGTACAGCTAAATCAATGAGATACGGGAATAGTTTTGACGGCATTGCCAGGCGAGCTTCGGAAATCTTTACCGGGGCTCGTACTTTTTCCAAGAAGGCTACAGGAGCTCAGGTAGGTGACGCGCTCTTCTATTATTCGACGGGCAGACCGCGTTGCGATAATTCTTGAAGCAACTGGGCCGAATTTTCGAAGCAGAGAGCATCCAATCCCACCCTCCGGGCCGCTTCCACGTACTCGGCGATATCGTCAATATAAAGCGCCTCGGCTGCCCTAACCCCGACAGCATCCAGCGCAGCGCGGTAAATCGCCGGATCGGGCTTGCTCGCTCCGACGCGACAGGAATAGATGCGAGTGGGGAAATGACGCAGAAATGTAAAGCCGGCATCCAGCGCCGCGGAATGCAGAGGGTCGGTGTTGGAGAGCACAGCCAGGCTACAACGCTCTGCGAGCCTGGCGAACAGACTGTCTGCGAGAATGGTTTCCGGGTGCAGGGCGCGATTCCAGGCGGCGCAAAAGTCATCGAAGCCGAGGGAAAGATTCATCTGGCGGGTCAGGTGCTCGTGCCACTCCTGCGGTTTCATCCGGCCCTCTTGCCAGTCTTCCCAGCGTGGATCTTTCTGGAGGGCGGCCCAAATCTCGTGCGCGTCGCGGTTCGAGCCTGCTCCGGTGACGAGAGGTTCGAGGGCGCGCTCCGGTTGCAGCCGCACGATTACGCGGCCAATGTCGAAAATGACGGCTTTCGGCGCGCGCGACCGCAGCCGGAACTTTGCGTGACTCTTATCGTTCATTTTCACTGCGCCGATGGAGTCTGCTCAGTCTGGCCCGGCGCGCTGGTACGGCTGCCGCGCCGAGACCGTTCGCGTAGAGCGCCAACGATTGCCGGCAGGAAGGAGACGAATATCACCACCACGATGACCCAGTGGATGCGGTCTTTGATATTGGGCACCAGCGACGCCAGGAAATAGCCGCCCAAAATCGTCGTCCCGACCCAGACGCATCCTCCAATCACGTCGTACAGCAGATAGCGCGCATAGCGCATTTCAGCCGCGCCGGCTACCGGCGGACAAAACGTGCGCACAATCGGCATGAATCGCGCCAGAATCACGGTCTTGCCGCCATACGTTTCGTAGAATTGGTGCGCGCGTTCCAGATGGCGTCGCTTGAAAAATCGTGAATCCTCCCGGCGATAAAGCGCTTTTCCGGCATTGCGGCCAATCCAGTAGCCCACCTGATCGCCGGCGATGGCGCACAACGTGACGGCGATCAGCAGCGTGGCCAGATCCAGGTGTCCCGCGGCGGCGAAAACGCCCGCCGTCACCAGCAGGGAATCGCCCGGAAGAAAAAAGCCCACGAACAAACCCGTCTCCACGAACACCATCGAACAGACCAGCAGGGTCCCGCCCCACTGGATGATGTGCTCGACGTCATAGATACTGCTCAGAATCTGGCGGATAAATTCGATCATCGTCTAATGGCGAGCCGGCGGCAGGTCAAATATGCTCCGTCAGATACGGTAGCAGAAAACGACCCCGTTTCTCGCTCCATTCGTTCTCCGTTTTCCCCAATGAAGCACGGTTTCTCAACTGGTACCTCAGTCCTAGGCGCGAGTCCTACCAGCTCGGAGCCTGCGTACCATAGGCTCCGCCAGTCCCATCCTCGAGGATGTCCTCGTCACAGAAATTAACGCGGCCCCTGGGGGCACATGGAGATGCCAGCCGTGCAAATCGAGCAAGGGGTTTACGCGCAGTGGGCGGACCAGTCGGTGGTGTTACAAGTCGCATCAGCGGATCTGCGAGTTCCTTTGCGGGGCATCATCATCGGAGAAACGGACCAAAGCGTGCGCTTCCGGATCGAAGAAGGCTGTGAGATCGACATCTATAAGCACATGATTCTGGCGGTAGAAGAAGAGTCCTGGATGGACAGCATCACCTGAGAATTTAACGGTCCCCCTCAACCCCCCAAAGCCCCGGGTCTGCCCGTCAGCGGCCCGGGGCTCTGCTTTTGACTCGATCTCTAATCGCGCCAGAGCGCTTCCTGGGTAATTCGCGCCAGGCTGGTCGTTCCGCAAAGCGCCATCGCCGCGCGGAATTCGTCGCGCAATATGCGAACCACTTCCGCGACCCCCGCCGCGCCGCCCACCGCCAGGCCCCATGCGTATGGTCTCCCGATGAGCACGGCCTTAGCGCCCAGCGCCAGCGCCTTCAGTACATCGGTGCCGCGTCGAACGCCGCCATCCAGCAACACTGGAATTCTCCCCTGCACGGCTTCGATGACGCCGGGTAAAGCCTCAATCGTTGCCGGAACTGTATCCAGGTTTCGCCCGCCGTGGTTGGAAACGATGATCGCGGTAGCGCCATGCTCGGCGGCCAGTCGCGCGTCTTCGGGCGCCAGGATGCCCTTCAAAACGACCGGCAATTTGGCGAACGAGCAGAGCCAGTCCACGTCTTTCCATTGCAGCGACGGATCGACGATGGGGCTGTAGACGCCGTCCGCCGTCGCGTGGAGATTTTCCTGTACGCTCGCGCCCAGAGCCTTGAAGTTCTCCAGTCGAACTCCGGACGGCGCGCGAAAGCCGGCCCGCTGCTCTCGATTGCGTATGCCGAACACAGGCGAATCCACCGTCAAGCAGAGCGCGCAGTATCCGGCTGCTTCGGCGCGACGCACCAATTCCCGCGTAAATGTTCGATCCGGGTTCACATACAGCTGCATCCAGAGCGGTCCGGTCGCGGCCTTGGCGACATTCTCCAGCGCGACGGTAGCGTAGCTGCTTACAGTCAGCAGTGCGCCGGCGATTCCCGCTCCCCGAACTGTGGCCAGTTCTCCCTCCGGATGCGCGAGTTTGTGATACGCGACCGGCGCCAGGAGAATAGGGAAGTCCAGTTTGCGCCCGAGCAATTCGAGGTGCGTGTCGAGATGGCTCGCGTCCATCAGCACGCGTGGCTTCAGGCGGATTGCGGCAAAGGCCTGGCGATTCCGCGCAGCGGTCAGTTCGTCTCCCGCTGCTCCCGCGATGTAGGCATAAGCGGTTGGCGTGAGGCGAGGCTTGGCTGCGGCCTCGAAATCGTCGAGGTTCACCGGCCAATTTTGCGCTTTTGCAGCGGCCCTGCGCGCAGTGCTATTTTTCCGTCGTCGCCGCGCCATCGTGCGGCATTGTACCCCGCAACCTGTTATCGTCAATCCCAGCGGCCCGCCGGAGTGGAGTCTTTGGCGGCCTTTTCGCCGCTATGTTAAACTGCGCTTCACGGTGCGCCCGTAGCTCAGCTGGATAGAGCGTCTGGCTACGAACCAGAAGGTCGGGGGTTCGACTCCCTCCGGGCGCGCCACTTAACTAGCTGGCACTCCAACGAGTTCCGAATCCGGCTTTTCTGATTCATTCTCGGACTTGGGAACATTTGGGAACAGAACCACGGTTTCGAGCCGTTTCATGGCCTCTCGTTGCCATCCCGGAAGCACATGTGTGTACCCGAGCGTGGTCTGCATATCCGAATGCCCCAAGATCGATTGCGCCACGCGAAGCGGCTCGTGCTCATGCAATAGAGTCGCGCTCGTGTGACGCAAAGTGTGCCAGCCCACCTTCGGAAGGCTGAGACGTTCGCAAGCGGGATGAATGATCCGCTTAAGAATGTTCTCGGGTTGAAGCGGGGTTCCTTTCTTATTGGCAAACACCAAGGCGTTCGCGGCGGCATTCGTTGGACGAAGAGCTAGAAACAATGCTTCTAACGCTTCGCCCATGGCCAGATTGCGAATGCTGCTACGCGTCTTCGGTGTATTGAAATGACCCTCGTACACGGATTCGCGTACGCGGATAGCTTTCCGCTCGAAATCCACAACGCCCCAACGAAGAGCAAACAGTTCGCCCCGCCGCAATCCGGTCAAGACCGCGATGAGAACCATACTCTTGTACGGCTCTTCTAGCTCCGCGACAAGTTGCCGGAGTTGTTCTGGGGTTAGTGCTATGCGCTCTTCTTGAACTGCAAGTGAGGGGAGTCGAACGCCAATTGCCGAGTTTGCTTCGATATAGCCCCATTCCACCGCCGTGGAAAGAACCTTGCTAAGACAGTTCTTTGCCAGTGCGACGGATTTGGGAGCTAGATTCTGGCCCATCTGCGCGACAAATCCCTGAATCATTTGGCGATTGATCTCTGCCAGATTAGTCTCGCCAAAGACCGGCATCAGGTACTTGCGCAACAGATAGTCATAACCCCGGCTTGTGGACCGCTTGAAAGTGGGAAGTAGATTAGGTTTCCAATGCGATTCAACAAACACACGAAAAGTCAGAGTTGTCTTCGGGCGATAGATTCCTTGATTTATCACCCTTAGCTTTGTATCCACGATCCGCTGAGCCAGTCGCCGGGTAGGAATATCGGCCAAGGCCCCGATGATCTCGGAACGGTTCACCCTGTCGATTTGCCCACTTGGCAGCATTACATCCTCGCGGTAGCGGAGTACCCAGACCTTTCGCTTGGTTCCACGCACAAACAGACACCCTTGCTGGTATCTGCGACGAGCCACTAATGACGCTCCTTTCTCCGTGGCTCGTCTTGCCCTTTGTTCGGGCGAAAGTGTACGGCTTGTGTCGTCTACCGGCAAGAGTTCGCCTCAAAGCAACCCGTGTTTTTTCTTGGCTCGCTTGGCTTGTTCCGCTTCGTGGATCAGATGGCGAATTACTAGCGCCGTTCCGATGACAGCGGCAACGATCAGGACCGCTCCGACAATGGTTATGTTCATTCCTTCGTCTTCCACGGCACGACCTCCCGACAGTTGTTGGCTGGGCAGCGGAATCCCTGAAGTCTTCCATCAAGCAGACTCGTCTTTGCCATTCCGGGTTCGATCCAAAAGTGACAGCCACACGCCGGGCACTCTAGGTAAAAGCGCCGCTCCATCTCGGCCAGCCGGGTTAGAACGTCCTTGTTGCTGGTTCGTTCGACGAGCCTCTTGAAAGCCGCGATCCCGGCGGGTCCGCGTACGAAGACCTGAATCCCGCAGGGATCGCACGTTATGTAGGGCTTATCCTTCTTGGTGATCCGCACCTCTCGCGGTTCCGTGCACACAGGGCACGGAAACATCTCATGTACGTTTAATTTGGCCATTCCTCACTCCTTATTAAGTCAGGTCCCCTATATGCCCCAGAACAAATAATAAGGCCTTAGTGGATAGCTACTTGGCTAGGCATGCGCCTTCCCCAGGAGGACCCAAATTGACCTCCGCGTAATTTAACGTTTGTGTCCACATTCTTACGTATAATTAGGGTCGGATTTCTGGAGGTTTCCGTGAAAATACCAAAGCGGCGAATGCCGACTCAAAGAGCCCAGAAGGCTCTTGACAGGGTTTCCAACAAACGGCCGAGAGGGAGGCCAGAGAAGATTCCCCGGTCGTGGGTCATCGGGCGCGCAGATAACTATCGAACTAACCTAACTCAGGCGTGGCCGAAACTAATCAGTCCGCTCTTGGCGGCCATGACGGAGGAACAAGTCATTGCGGCCTTTGAAAACCACGGTCAACCTTACGCAACAAACTTTGTGCCGCTGATGGCTGCCGACATTTTGACCTTGATCCGGGAGCCCAGCTTCCCCGTACGACCAAAAGCGCAGGTTGCTTTTCTGGCGGATTCCCTAGCGGGTAGGCCCAGTGTCGCATTCCGTACGTCTCGCGATATTTGCGCAAGGGAGCGCGCCAAACGACTAGCCGTATCTCGCCACAAGATCATTCGCAAAGAGTTCTATGTCGAGTGTGAATGTGGTTACAAGGGTCCTGCCCGAGACAATGCTTGCCGAAAGTGCGGTGCGCCAATTCCCTTATCATTGGAAATCGTTTGGGGCAATTAGTTGTGGTTTGGGAACCGTGGTTATGCTCCACGTGACGTAACGTACGTACGTAACGTTATCGCTACCGTTCTGGACGGTCCGGGGGCTGAAACCCCAGCTTCTTTCTAAGTCTTTCGCGGTCTTCGTTAACCGCTTCACCCTTTCGGAGCGTTTCGGCTACATAGCCGTACACCTCTGCGGGGTATCTAGAGGCTAATTGTTGAAATGAAGCCAGAAGCACGGGCTGTTCTATATTCCCCAAAATGTCAGCCAGCATGGAATCCAGGCCACGGTCAAAAATCAGTGAAAAGCAATTATCCAAATCGACTTCCTCACCCACGACAGCTTGGACTACGCGCTTGAATTCAGTGACTCGTTTGAGCAGATCGTCAGTAAGCGTAAATTCATTCATGGGTTCCCTCCGTATTTGCTTCTGGCTACGTTACGAAATTCGATTGTGCTATCGTTTGCGCCAGTATCCGGTAGGCAATACCACTATTGAATACCGAGCCGCGACCACTGGAAGCCACGAATGCCGGAGAAAAAGAAGGTACGGACAGCGAAAACGAAACCCAATAGTGGGGCGAACCTCGGCTTCGAGCAGAAGCTTTGGCAGATGGCCGATAAGCTGCGCGGCCACATGGACGCTTCCGAGTATAAGCACGTCGTCCTCGGCCTGATCTTCCTGAAGTACATCTCAGACGCCTTCCAGGAGCGGCACGACGCCCTCAAGAAAGAGCCGCACGCCGATCCCGAGGACCGCGACGAGTACGCCGCCGAGCATGTCTTCTGGGTGCCAAAGGTAGCGCGCTGGCCGCACCTTCAGAACAACGCCAAGCAGGCAAATGTCGGCAAGCTGATTGACGATGCCATGGTCGCCATCGAGAAGGAAAACCCATCCCTTAAGGGCGTCCTGTCCAAAGATTACAACCGGCCATCGCTGGATAAACACCGCTTGGGTGAACTGATTGACCTGATCGGGACAATTGGCCTGGGGGACGCGGTAAATCGCTCCAAGGACGTTCTAGGCCGCGTTTACGAGTATTTCTTGGGGCAATTCGCCAGTGCCGAGGGCAAGAAGGGCGGCGAGTTCTACACGCCTCGCTGTGTCGTCAAGCTGCTCGTAGAAATGATCGAGCCATATAAGGGGCGCGTCTATGACCCCTGCTGCGGTTCAAGCGGCATGTTCGTCCAAAGCGAAGAGTTTATCCGTCGCCATGGTGGGCGGATTGGCGACATCTCGATCTACGGTCAGGAATCCAATCCGACCACTTGGCGACTAGCCAAGATGAACCTAGCCCTTCGAGGCCTAGAAGCGAATATCGGTCCCCATAACGCCGACACGTTTCACAACGATCTTCAGAAGGACCTAAAGGCAGACTTCATCCTTGCTAACCCCGCGTTCAACATGAGCGACTGGGGCGGTGAGCGCCTTCGCGAGGATGCCCGCTGGAAGTACGGCCCGCCACCGGCAGGCAATGCAAACTTCGCCTGGGTTCAGCACATGATCTACCACCTTGCGCCTAGTGGAATTACCGGCTTCGTCCTCGCCAATGGCTCCATGTCCTCGAATCAGTCCGGCGAAGGGGAGATTCGGAAGGCGATTATCGAAGCGGACTTGGTGGACTGCATGATCGCCCTGCCCGGCCAGCTTTTCTACGGAACTGCGATTCCAGCTTGTCTATGGTTCCTGGCGCGCAATAAGAGCAACGGAAAGTTTCGCGACCGCCGCAAGCAAACACTCTTCGTAGACGCTCGGAAACTCGGTCATCTGGTGGATCGCGTGCATCGGGACCTCTCGGACGAAGAGATCGCGCGGATCGCCCGCACTTACCATGCTTGGCGAGGCGAAAAGGATGCGGGTAAGTACGACGATGTGCCCGGTTTCTGCAAGAGCGCCACAACCGAAGAGATTGCGGTCCATGCTTTCGTTT
>Ga0207023_10016_pt2 | contig 52934 bp, 83 predicted proteins | sample Alteio_BWMinCont_47_FD_153464 | JGI IMG/M metagenome (GOLD analysis project Ga0207023, IMG submission 153464) | Enriched cells from forest soil in Barre Woods Harvard Forest LTER site, Petersham, Massachusetts, United States -... | ecosystem: Environmental > Terrestrial > Soil > Temperate forest >... | reverse complement strand
GGAATGATTTGGTTTGCGCTGTTTGCCGCTTACTCGTGGCAACTTTTCGGGCAGATGCTGCCGAGCTATTTCATGGTGGGTACTTGGCGGGGTTGGGATGTTACGGCAAGGTTGAGGCCGCCGCGCGCGTTCAGATGCCGGCATCCGGGACCGGGGATTCCGCCCGCCACAGGCCATAGATGGTGAGCAGCAACGCGATCATGATGGTGAGTCCACACAGCTGGAGCGTGCCGGAGACCAGTGCGCTCTCCGTGCCGTGCGGCGGCGGAAATTTCTCGTTGATGGTCGGCATGAGCTTTGACGACGCGCCCGTGAAGGCCGCTGCCACACCCGCCGCCCCGTTCGTCCAGGTCCCGATTTGCAAAGTCGCGAACCACATTTTCAGTGCGCCCGGACCCAGGCGGAGTTCGTTGATCAGGAAACCGAACGCGATCATCAGAACGCCATTCGCGGTGAATTCGATGTGCGCCATCACGATGCCGCGAAACCACGCCACCGCGGATGGTGGAAGTAATCCGACGATGCAACCGACCGTGATTTGCAGAACCCCCAGAATCAGAGTCCAGCGCCGGAGCGTGGCCTTCAGTCTGTCAATGTCAGTAGTCATGGCGGATTTCCGATGGTTTGTTGGCCGCCTCAAAAAGAGCGGCAAGCACTGCGGCATGTAAAGGCGCAATTCGCGCCGGGCTTGCGCCGATTTTCATGGGAGCTCCGGACCAGGGTCTCCGGTCGGAACGATGGCCGCCGTCTCCACCATCAGAATGACGGCTCGCTCGGGCGCGCGTGTTCGATGCATGACGCCCCGCGGCACGACGAAACCCTCCTGCGGCCTCAGATCGATTGAGCGCCCCTCGAGATCGATAATGAAATGCCCTTCCAGGACAAAGAAGAACTCGTCATCGTTCTCGTGCTTGTGCCAATGGTACTCGCCTTGCACGACCCCCAGGCGAATGACCGAATCGTTCACTTGGCAGAGCGTCTGGTTATACCACTTGTCTGCGCAGGCCTGCACGAGTGCCGGGACGTCGACCAGGCTGAGCGCCGGGAACTTGATGTCGAGATGTGTGGCGTATGGAAATGATGGCGTCTCGCTCATGGGATGGGTGCGTTGATGGCGATCGAACCAACTAGACTGAGTACTCAATCGCGGACGACTTTGGAATAAAACGCGCGGGTGGGGAGTATGGATCAATAACGCGATGAATCATTCATCACGTCAACAACCCAAACAGTAATCCGTATGAAAAAGCTAGAATTGCCACTTCTCCTCTTGGCCATCGCCGGTGCGATGCTGGCCGCTTCTCCAGTCGAAGCGAGCGAAAAGGTGAGTTCAAAATCGGCTGCCTCCAGTCGCTCCGGTCAGTGCCGGAAAGTGTCTGTCGCGATGGTTAATAAGACGAGCGTCGACGAAACGGCGCCGCGTGACGAGGTCGGTCGAAACACCTCGGAGCCGTACTTCAACAACGACTACGCGGCGCAGCATCCGTCCGGCGGTTAGCAGGTCTGTCTGAGCGGCCATCGCTGATCCCACGTCGGCCAAAGGTATGGCGCTTTGGTCGACTCGCGGACGGCAGGTCGCTCAAGCCGGCGCGATGTTCTGATTCGTGCGAAACAGATTGTTCGGATCGTACTTTCGCTTGACCTGGGCGAGCCGGTCGTAATTCGAACCGTAGGCCGAGCGCACGCGGCCGGCCTCTTCCTCGGTGAGAAAATTGACATAGACGCCTCCGCTGGCGAAAGGCGCGGAGGCATTGAAATAGTCGCGAGACCACTCGATGCAGCGCTTGTCATCCGCGGTGTCCCGCCAGCGACCGTGGACATTCATGACGAACTTCGCGTCACGGTGCGCGTAGGCCATCGAGTCGGGCGCAGGCCGGGTGGTGGCTCCGCCAATCGCCCCGAAAAAGATTTCGCATTCTGGGGATGGCAGCTTCCCGACGAATTCGATCACGGCGTCCAACAGACTGTCCTGCAGCGTCGTGAAATTATGTGACTTCCAATAATTGCGCGCGCCTGGAGTCAGCAACGGATCGAACGCCTGCTGCCAGGCCACATAGGGCTGCACGCCGACGTGCTCGCCGATGGGCGTGCCGAAATTTCGCAGCGGCGCAATGAGTGGCTCACCCACTTTTGGGTCACCGGCATAAATCAGGGCAAGCACCACGACTTCCTTGCCGTGTACGCTCTCGGGCAGGAAGGGCAGGGGCGGCGCCTGTCGCAGTACAGTCCAGACCGAAAGCTCATCAGGTGCCTTGGCCATGAATTCGCGATATTGCTGCAGCACGGACTTCGCGCTCGCGAAAGGATAAACGATTAAGCCGCTCAAGACGTTTGGACCGAGCGGATGCAGCCGAAACTCAAAACGCGTTACCACGCCGAAATTGCCGCCGCCACCGCGGAGCGCCCAAAAAAGATCGGGATGCTCGGTCGCACTGGCGCGCACCACCGCGCCCTCCGCCGTCACCACTTCGGCCGACTCGAGGTTGTCGACCGTCATGCCCAGCTTGCGGCTGAGCCAGCCAAAACCCCCGCCGAGCGTCAGCCCGGCGACGCCCGTGGTGGAATTGATTCCCAGCGGCGTGGCGAGACCGTGCGCCTGCGTGGCCGCGTCGAGGTCTGCCAGCGTAGCGCCGCCTTCGACCGTCGCGCGCCGCTTTTCGGGATCGACTTTGATCGCCTTCATTTGCGAAAGATCGATCACGATGCCGTTGTCGCAGAGCGCGCTGCCGGCGATGTTGTGTCCACCACCCCGGACTGCGAGCAGCAGACCGTTTTCCCTTGCGAAGTTCACGGCGCGGACGACGTCCTGCGTGGTGGCGCAGCGGGCGATGACCGCCGGGCGCTTATCGACCATCGCGTTCCAGATCGCGCGCGCGCTATCGTAGGCGGAGTCCGTCGGAAGAAGCACCTCTCCGCGAAAGCCGCCTTTGAATTCGTCGATTTTCTGAGATTGCATGAGAGCCATAATTTCCTCCTATTTCAATGGTCGGCCGAGCGGCCGAACTCTTCGCATTGATCGATCGTCGCGCCGGATTGTAAAGATCGATCCGAAGTCCGCCTGGCGGTGATCCAAACCTCTCGGGCGACTGTTACGGAGGCACGCTCATGTCGGCACCTGCCCGAGCCCCTATTTCGGGGCTGCCTCCTGCAAGCCGCGGACATAGACTGCGAGATCGGTCTCGGAAAAACAGCAGAAGATGACTTCATGGAGGCTGGAATTCGCCGAGGCGGCAGCACGCACCGTGGCAATGGCAACGCCGGCGGCCAGCTCGATGGGATAACCGTAGATTCCCGTGCTGATGCTCGGAAACGCAAGCGAAGTCAGACTGTGCTCCGCCGCCAATTCGAGGCAGCGCCGATAGCACGACGCGAGCAGGTCCGCCTCCCCGGCCGTTCCCCCGCGCCAAACGGGACCGACTGCGTGAATGATGAAACGCGCCGACAGACGGTAGCCCTGGGTCATTTTCGCATCTCCAGTTCGACAACCGCCGAGCAGTCGGCATTCGTGCAACAACTCCGGCCCGGCTGCGCGATGGATCGCCCCGTCAACCCCGCCGCCGCCGAGCAGCGAGGAGTTTGCGGCGTTGACGATGGCGTCGACCGGCAGGCTGGTGATATCCGCTCGAATGGCGCTGAGAATTGTAGGCATCGCTGCAAAACTAACGTCCGCCTATTTTATTCGACGAACGAAATCAACCAACGACCGGCGGGGCGGAATGGATAGTCAGAAAGAGGCTGCCACCCCAGTCGCCGAGTCGGGTTTCGGCAACGCATGGTTAGGCGATGAATCCGCCTCTGATTGCGAAGTCATGCGTCCCTGCAGCAAGCTCGGATTCTCGTTTCGCACATATGGACACGCGTCGATGGTTCCACCGGCACAACCGCCCAGAGAGGCGCCAACTCCGACCGCCATCAGACCTGACAGCAAGAAACGCAGACGCTGATGAACGGGGCGGTGACTCATACGCATCATCGATTGGCAACTCCATTAGTCTAATTAGCCACATCAGTCACATCCTGCCGACCCTTCTCAAGTTTTCGCGCCGCCGGCTTCTCCGATGAAGCGACGGCCAAGTTGTATCCCGATCCACGCCATGGGAAAGTAGGCGCCTGCCAGATCGAGAATCATGTACCAAATCGGCGCGGGAAACATGAAACAGGCCGCAACGCCGCCCGCCAGCGAGACCGCGGCAATGACGTAGGCGAAGACCGATCGATGACTGCCCGCGATCAGAAAAGCAATCAGGGCCCCGCCGAGCGTGCCAACCGCGTGCGCCAGAAATGGAAACACAAAGTGCTTTGGTTCCAATAAATGCATGGACGCCTTCAGGCCGTCGGAGGTCGTCACGTCGACGCCCGGCGGAGTCGGAATGACTTGGGGACCCAGCGTGACGAGCGCCATGTTAAGGCATCCGCCCGCCACCAGGCCAATCACGACCGCGAGTATATTTCGAAGTATGGTCTTCAACTGATTGATGCCCAACGTCTCAAACTCAGCGGTCGGCGCGGGAAATGTAAAGTGCGAAGATGTTCTAATCCTCGGGCCAGCATTTATCTTTCGAGGTCCGAGACCTGGGATTCACTTTAGCGAATGATTTCCATTCGTTGCAGCAAGTCACTCGAAGGAGACCTGCTTTGTCGCTCTCTCAATCAAGGCCGCTTCGATTGAGAACCATCGGTCGTGAGCCGTCCCGCCTTCGCTCAGCTCCGTTGACGTGAATCCGGAGGAGGCGGCGTCCTCACTGTAAATGATCATCAGTTCCTTTCGCTTCTGCTCGTCCAGCAGGTGCACGAGCCGCACCGACATCAAGCATTCCGGCAGCTTGAAGTCGCTGGCGCGAATCAGAGCCCGGATATGCTCGCCATCCGATCCGGCTTGTGGTTTTGCCGCGGTCGGCTTCACCCAGGTATCCACAAAGAATTCCCGGCCGCCGATCGTTGCGTGTCGCGGCGAATCGTAGGTGTGATGCAATTCTGGTTTCGTCGGCAGGTAGCCCTCGAATTGCACCCAAACCAGTCGCCGAACATTCTGTTGTTCGTCTGCCTCGACAAAGGCGTGTAACTCGCAATCCGCGATTTCGTAGAGCACCCATCGGTCCGCACCCACATATTGCAGGGACGGCGGCAGATGGATGCGCGCTTCGGGGTTGCGCGCCGATGCAATCACATTCCCTTCGACTTTTCGCTCCGGAGGCTGACCCAACACGGGCGCCACCAGAACGGCCAACGCTGCCAGCAGACCTTGGCCCCTCACTCGCATGATTTTGACTCCACAAAACGGAGTGATCAACATGGCGGAAAACACGGCCGCAAAGGCCTTGTTATCCGAACTGCCGCGTACTGTCGGCCGCCACAATGAATTACCGCGATGTGGTTCGCCGCTTTTGGAGCCTCGACAACAGCCCGACCGGCCCGCGCGAAATCTACTTGATGGCGTAGGTTCCACCGGCAGCGGCGCCGGAGTTCACACCGATGAAAAACGCGGTGCCCTTGTAGTCCTTCCAGGATCCCCCCATCAAATCGACGCGGAGATTGGGAAGACTCGAGTTCATGGTGTAGTTCCAGGTGACGCCGGGCTTCAATTTCATCTGAGTGATCGCGCCTGGTCCCGGCACCGTGCCCGGCGGATAGAGGAGCACAACGGTGACTTCGTGGTTCGAGCCGTTCACGAAGGAGTAAGTGCGATCATCGGCGAGCGCCTGGGACTTAAAGCCGCAGACCGCTACGACTGCGAGGAAAACAAGAATCAGCGATTTTCGGGTGAGATTCGTCATTTCATGAGACTAGCGCGAACCGCGGAAGCCGCAACGGAATTGCTGGAGTGAATCGACCATTCGCAACCCCATGATCGCGAGCAATAAACTCGGCACGACGGATCCCCGAGCGCGGCGGCGTGACGCGGGAGCCGACGGAGGCAAGCCGACAAACTCAAGAATCCAGCTTGGTTAGCCCATTCGCTCCGGTGACTACTTTGGCTCGGCTTACCGTGAGAAGCAGATCGAAATCCGCGCGCAGGCTCAAAACTGGCGGTATGCCACCAGCGTCAAGATCGCCGTCACAATCGTCAACACATGGAGGAGCGTGTGCTCAAGGTTTGGAACAATGCGACCGGCCCGCGCGGGCAGGAAGGAGATCGTGCCGCGATGCAGGCGAGTGTGAATCGCAACCCAATGGTCAAGAGTGTCGCCGGGCTCGAAATTCGATGTCGCAAGCGACAGAAGGCGATTGTAAACGGACCGCCAGCGGCCGGATGGCTCACCCATGTACGGTACCCACCAGATGATGAGTTCCACGACGAACAGCACGAAGTAATAGATGACGCCGAACGTCATTAGCCCGTGAATTCGGAACGCGAATCCGATCGGTGCCAGGCTCATCAGAACTGCGTTGACGCCGGCCTCGGTCACACGCTCACCGACTGTGTAATGGCGCGCCCCGTTGAACGGGTGGAGGTCAACGAGCGTGGTGGTCTGATGATAAATGAGAAGCAGTAGTTGGCAGAGGACGGCTTGTCTCATGTGGCGGCGCGACCGAACGCCCGAAATGGAGCGCCCGGCGAGGCGGAATGTAAAGTCTCATCAGGAGTCATCGCGGGAGCGTCCTCGACTGTATGCAACGATCGCAACCAGTGCGCACAAGAAAAGTATTGCGGAAAGACCAAAGAAGATGCGGGAAACAAACGTGGCGAATTCTGCCGCGGAGACCAACTTGCCGCCGCTCAGAAATGCGTCGGGACGCAGAAATGAAAAGACCCGAAGCTGGAACAGGAATCCTAGAACGACAGCCGTGACGCCACCGAGGAACAAAATCAAGCTAGCTTTCATGCGACGCGTCTGCGCCTTACGCTCCAGTTCAGCGGCCGCGTGCCCGACGTCCGCTGCAACCGGTTGTTAGGCGACGCTAGTATAGATAATCTTACTGAACGGGCCAGTTCGGGTTGTAGACAGTCGACTTTCAGCGGCATCCGCGTTATTTTCGTGCCGAGTACCAATCCAACACCCGTAAGGCGCGCAGCGTGTTCCACCTGCTTGGCCGGCCTTCGCCGTCGTCCGTCTCCACCGGCAATTGGCCCCGGTACCGGATCTCAAGCGGCCACCGGCCGTCGCTGTCGCGCTTGGACGCGACCAAGTCGATCGCTTCGGCTATGCGCTCGTCTGGCGCGACGCCGGCGCGGCGCAGGTATTCGAGACCCCGCAGCACGTCGTAGTGCCACCACGTGGGGAAGGCGAAGCGGGTCCACGCGGGATGACCGCGCTCGCCACCCGGGCCAACCTTTTTGTCGTAGTCGATGACTGCGCCGGTAGACAGCCGGCGAAAGAGGCGGCGCTCGAGGAGATAATCCTGCCCGCGGAGGCGGACCGCGGTCACCTCCGGGCTGCTCCCGGCGCGCAGCTCGTGCTCGAGCAGCGCCTCCAGCACGCAGATCGTGGTGTTGAACGACGACCGCGTAGAGCCGTGCGCGGCCTCGCAGTTCCAGCCGCCATCGCGCAACTGCTCCGCGAGCAGCCGGTCGACGATGCCCCGGACGTCTTGGCCGAAGTACGCGCCGATCGCGCCCACCTGTCCATTGATACAGGGCTCCGCCTCGCCGGCGAAGAAACGATTGCCATCGCATTCCAGCGGACCGCATCCCTTCCACGTCACGCCGTCACGGACACGCCCCACCGCGCGACATGCCTGGTCGCTCGCCGGATCAAGACCGAGGTCTCGCAGCAGCATCAGGACATGCATCGTGGAGTTCCATCCACGGTTCCACGCCGCACCGCCCCATCGGCCATCGGGTCCCTGGAGCGCAAGCAAATGTGCGCCCCAGCCCTCTGTCGCGACCTTTGCGCGCTCGGTGGCGATAACGTCAGCCGGCTCAACGGTGAGGTCCCGCATCACCTGCCAGCGAATTGAGGGATCCGCGTCAAGCAGCCAGCGCAAGACCGACCTGCTTGGCCACGGGATTTGCCGTTTGTTTGGATGAGTCGCCATTTGCGAGTTTCTCAGTCATCTAGTCAAGAGAAGCTGCGGGTGGTCCCACTCTGCGAGAGCGACGGCTTCGACGCATGAAACAGTACGCGACCAAGTCCCTGACCGCCGAGGCGCTTCGCTTCAAGTCCCTGCGTCAAGATGGACTGGTCATTTCGAAGAACCATTGATGTCGCCAATGCCATTAATTTTCCACTTGTTGCCGGTATTCACCAGCACCACCGGAATCTTGAAATCCGGCGCATCAATTCCTTCCATCACCACAGTGGCTTTGTCGCCTGCAATCTGAACATCTTTCGCCCGGAATCCTTTCTCCGGATAATCCTGTCCTTTTACAATCGGATCGAAATCCAGTCCCATTTCCGGATCCGCCTTGCGTGCGTCAAGAATCGTCTTGCGAAGAGCCGTCTTGAAGGAGTCGCTGAGATTGGGATTGGCATCAATCCAGCGGATCAACGCATTATCGGAGTTCCCTTTGCTCGGTTTGTGAAGGTACTCCTTGTAGTACCGCGCATAGAAGGGCTCAACTACCTTCACCACTTCATCAGTTGGGGAGGCTGCATCGCTCGGCGTGAATCCCACTATCAGACCGAGCAGGACAAGAAGCTTTGTTCTCATGTCTTCATTCGTTGGGAGACTTACGCTGCAAACTGAGCGGCTGGCGAGGCGGAAAGCAAGTGCAGCCGCTCGTGCGACTCATTTCGGTGCTCTGACAAAGGTCGATTCCGTCGTGCCCATATTCTTCCCTGCCTTATCGACTAAATGCATGATCAGCGTGAGACGATCCGCTGATACGTTGAAGTCCTTGATGCTCGTGCGCCCCTTCAATCCGTCCGACGCAATTTTGGAACCCGTCACTTCCAGAATTGTCTCCTTTAATCTGCGATCGTTCGTTATTTCATACGTTCCACTGATAGAAATAGTTTCGTTCGGCTCTCCTCGGTCCTGGATGGCGAATGTTCCGTCCGCCGAATAACGCAACTCGAGTTCCTTCGCCGTATAGGTTTTGCTTTCATCGGCGTGACCAGGAAGCTTGGTCGTGACGACTCGCCCAAGCCAGTCGCCGACCAACTCATTCGGGCCTGTCTTTTTCTGACCACAGGCGGTGATGTTCGCGAGCGCGACAATCAATACCCACTTCGCTAAAGTCACCGGCATTGTTTTCATAAAGCGATTTCTCGAACTGAGCGACGGGCGAGGCGGAATCTAAAGTGGCAATGCGCCGAACGGGTTATGCACGGGTCAGGAAGGACCTATCTTCCACCAGAATGCAGCCGGATTTATCCGCACGGGCTACATTCGCAACAGCATCGGGATCCTGGCCGAGCGCCTGGCGGTATTTTTCATACGCGGAAAGGTTTTCAAAACCAATCAGTGCCAGCGCCGCGTTTGTGCGTCCGGCCAGCTTCGTAGGCAGAAAGTAACCGAGGAGATCGCCGCCACAGCGTTTGATGGGCTCAGGCCAGCGACGAGCGTATTCCGCAAAGTCGGACAACCTGTTCGGATCAATCACATATTGAATCGAAAGAATAATCATCCCTGTACATTGGGCGTGGAACGATTGCACTGCAAACCGAGGTTGCGGGCGGGTTCCCCGCCGGATCGGTTCGCTCCGATGCGAGATCAAGCGCAATGATCACTTGGCAGTTGGTGCGGACTGAACAAATCCCAAAACGTAGCCGTCCGGATCGCGGACGTAGAACTCTGTGCCGTACGGCATGTGGCGTAGCGTCACAACGAAATGGACTCCCGCGGATGCAAAGCTAGCCGATAGCATCTCTGCGCTCTGCACGCCGATGCAGGCGTCGATGTGCTCCTCGTTTTCAAATACCTTTTGGTCGCGCGGCAGAGGAGGCGAATGCTTGAGATGAATCTGGCAGCCATCTCGGGAAACTCCGGCATAGAAGTCCTCGAAGATGAAATCGAGGCTGAATCCGAGCTCTTCGCGATAGAACGCAAGAGAACGAGTAATGTCCGCCACTCGAAACACTGGCGCGATGTAATTGAGATTTCTGGAAGCTTCGTTCATGGAAGATCGGCAGCCTCGTCCGTGGTGGCGACTCCGAAGCAATGGGAGTAGCCGTCGTCGTCTGTGACAGTGAACTCCGTCTGACCGTAGTCGCGCTTCTCGACCTCTGAGGCAGGGAAGCCCAGCCGCAGGAGGCGCTCCCTCAGCGCGTAAATGTCGCGGGGTGCCCAATAAAGCCGCAGCCCCTGGTAGCTATCGGGCTTGCTCGGAGAGCCAGCGCGCTGATTGAGCCAGAAGTACAACCGCTCGTTATGGACCATGCATCCGATCAGACGGCCGTCCTTCCGCATGGCGCGATCCATGGATAGACCAAGGCCATCCACCCAGAACCGAAGGCTCTTCTCAAGATCGGCGCTTGGTATGACAGGAATGCACGACTCGACGAGCATTTACGTATCTCTGGCTGGTTCGTGCACTAGGCATAAAGCAACTTGACGCTGGAAATCAACAAGACTGCGCCGAGAACGCGATTAATTGCCGAGGCCGAAAGGTGGACGCTGCCCAATTGCGCACCGACGATTCCGCCGAGGACGGCAGCGACGCCAAAAAGCGGGAGACCAGGAGGCAGGTCTCGACTTGCGCCAAGGTGACCGACAAGCGCCGCCAAGGAGGTTATGAGTATGAAAACTCCGGTCAGGGCAGCGGCAGCCTTGGGAGTTGCCCAGCGATTGTGTAGCAGGAGCGGCATGATCAGAATCCCTCCGCCCACGCCAGTGAGTCCTGAGAGCAACCCGATGCTCGCTCCTGCCAGCAATGCCATCATCAATCCCGGCGGAGAAACTGCCTGCGTCGCAATATCTCGGCGAAGAATGAGAGCCACCCCCGCGAAAAGCAGCAGCGCCCCCAAGAGGCGGCTGAAGACTACCGGCGGCAACGTGATGTAGCCTCCAAGCAGGGCCGTGGGAATCGATGCAATCGCGAACGGGAAGAGCAAGCGCCAGGAAAAATGGCCGGCGCGGTAGAATCTCAGCGAAACGACTGCCGACGCCAACACATTGAGAACCAGTGCCGTCGGCTTAATCGAGTCCGGCACAAATCCAAATAGCGCCATTGCCGCGATGTAGCCCGATCCACCGCCCTGCCCGACACACCCGAAGAGAACGGAAATAAAAAAGAGCGCCGCGCAGAAAAGATAAAGTGTCGGTTGACTCAAACGCGGTGTTTCTTTGGTTGCCTAACGATCAAACTGAGCGACCGGCGAGGCGGAAAGTAAAGCTCGATGTAATTCACTTACTTGGAGCGCAGCGCTTGTCGAGTCACGCTGGCGACGGCCGCGACTAAAACGAGCCCCTCGACAACAACCAAGATGACAGGCGGCGCCGACTCACCGTATCGAATGGGCTCGCCGTGGGTGTCGCGACCTGAGAGCATCACGATCCAGAATGTTTTGGACAGGAGAACGGCGACCATGGCAAGGCCGAGCGCAACCACGGTCGCCTTGAAACCACGGCGTGGATCACGGGCAACCAAGCCGTACACGAGCAGGCCCGCTGCGACTCCGGCCAGGAGAAATCCCAGTAGCCCGCCGAGGAGGACGTCAGCTAGACCGCCTGAATTCATTTCAATCGCTTCGTCTTTCGTTTCGCCATTTTCACTTTCGCAGGCGGGAGATTGCGTTCCGTCGCCTCGAAAAGCCGTACCATGAGTTTGTGATCGTCAATTTGAGCGCCAACCTCAAAATGCGGCTTGGCGCCTGGGTACGGCGGATTTTCGTCCGGTGACCCCAAGATCGCTCTGCCTTCGCTGGTCGGCTTGATGAACAGTCGATTATCACAAACGAGTGCGACGACTTTTTCGTTCAGGTAGATCGCGTACTCGCCGAACATCTTCTTGTAAACGGGCTCCTTGACGCCACGTCCTTGGCTGCAAATGAACTCTACTAAACTTTGATCAGTTGCCACAATTTCGCCTCGGATCAGTGTGACGGAAAGTAAAGTTTGCCATAGGGCTGTTACTCTAGCCGCCAGGTCGGTTCGTTCCAGTGCCAGTTTAGGCGACGTCATCAACCAAGTGCGCAAGAATTTCTCAGAATCGCAGGCTCGCAAAGAACTCGCCTTGGATGACAGCGAGGTCCTTTTCCAAGGGCCGGCGAGAAATGAACGCTTGCGGCATCAGTCATTTTCGTCCTGACTTGGCCGGACCCGCCTGCAATTTCGATTGAAGCCAAACGTAGGATTTCTCAAGTTCGGCCGACTAACAGATCAGATAACGATTGGAATCATGAAAACGACAAACAGATACCTCACACTCATCGGCACCTTTGCTGTCGCTCTTTTTGCCGTCGGTTGCGCATCGTCTGGCCCCCAAAGCAAAGAGAACCTGCTGATCACAGCCGGCTTCAAAGCCTTCCCAGCGGACACGCCCGCGAAACAGTCTCTCCTCAAGACTTTGCCGGCAGGACGCATCTCAACGATGCAGCGGGACGGTCACACCTACTACGTCTATCCCCAGTTGGCGTCCAATGCAGCTTTGGTTGGGACGCAGAAAGAATACACGGCCTATCAGCAGCTCAAGGACCTGCAGCAAATCAGCAATCGAAACCTGCAAGAGTCCATAGACTCAACGTCAGCCGCCGGTTGGGGCGCATGGGGCGGATGGGGCGGCGGGTTTGGATGGTGATGGCTCGCGCTGGCATGGCCGGGGTTTGGATCGATCCAACCCCGGCTTTTCGTTCACGCCCAGTTGGTTCGCCCCGGCGCCTGGTTAGACGCCATTTCGGACACGAGCATAGAGCCTACCGTCTGCTCTCAACGTGCCGCTTGAATTTGTTGAGGATCGCTTGCCAGCCCTCGCGCTGCTGTTCGACGGAATGCTCGGTCTCCGCGTCGAAGGTTTCACGAACGGTGACACCGCCGTTCCCCGCAACAAACTCAACGAGCAATTCACGGTCACCGAAAGTGCACTCGATCAGCTGGTTCTCCACAACCTTGGTGTAAGTCCCCGCGAAATCGAAACCCACGCTGCCGTCCTTGGCTTCCATGCGGGATGAAAAAGCGCCGCCAACCCGCAAATCCACGGATGCCTTCGTCGTGTGCCAATCGTCGGACGCGGCGTTCCACTGCTTGATGTCGTCCGGCGTCGTCCAAGCGTGCCAGACATCTTCCACAGGTGCATTGACGATTGTTTCTACGGTGATTTTCATGTCGCGAATGCTTTGTAAATGGCAGCTAACGCCCCAAACTGAGCGGCCGAGAAGGCGGAAGGCAAGTGCCCACTCGACCGTGACTCAATCCGCCGGAGTACACCCAAGCAAGTCGGTTCGCACGCGGCCTGCGTTGGGAGGACTCTTAGGGAAGTCCTTCACCTGCGGGCAGCTTAAGAACTGCTTTGCTAACTTTATCCGAAACCGGACCCCACTCGATATGGTCAACGGCTTCAGCCGTTAGAAACAACCAGCCCGGCAATCGCGCAGCAGCCAATCCACCGCTCTTAATTCGGAAAGAAAAAAGCTCTCCGTGTGAGAGCGGCGCCTCTTCAATGTGAAGCTTGAAGACTTCGGACTCATCTTGTTCGTCCTTGATGGTGAGTTCGACCCGATGATTGTCTGTCGGAAACGAACCGCTCTTGGGAACGTAGTCGGCAACCAGGGAAAAGTACTTCGTATTCATCTCGGGACGCGTTCTTGAGTCATCCGTACGCTACTGCTACCGCTGAATCCGCTGATTGATCAGAGTGGCCGCGCCCGCACCCAGCCAACCGACCAATGATCCAACAAGCGGAATGCTCACGAGGAGAAGCACCAGGCTGGTGGTTGTAGTGAGCGCGCCAGTGGCATCGCCGAAGATGGCGTCGTAGCCGAGCGCGTAGGCACCTCCTCCCACGAAGGCGCTGAAAACAAACCAAAAAAGGGACGCCCAACGCAACCCGGGCCAGGGAGTTAACCAAAGCACCAACGCACCGAGTGCCGCAAAGATCCCCGCGACCAGAATCAAGACGAGGAGGACGGCGGGATGCATAAAACGCGAGTGCGCGCTAACGACCCAAACTGAGCGGCCGGCGAGACGGAATGTAAAGATCGAATACGCTCAAGCTCTCAGGCCTCTTCACTGTTACAGCGCTAGTTGAATACGAGGTGCGCAAGAGGGGCTTCGAGGTTCCAATAAATGATCGCGACCGCCGCAAGATCGAACGACGCATGCATACACATGACCATCCAGATTCGGCCCGTGTTCGCGAAGATCGTCCCAAAGACGAGGCCTGTAATCATCGCCTGTTCGACGCCAGGAAGCCCTAAGTTGGCGTAATGGCCCAGGGCAAACAACACGGACGTAATCAGGACGATGGATGCTTTTGCGCCGGCCCCAGTCCCGAAAATCTTGCCCAGGCGTTCAAAGAGGTAACCTCGGAACAAAGTTTCTTCTGCGAAGCCCGCGCCGACAATCATCGTGAACACAATTCCAGGGAGGGCAGCCCGGTTTCCGACCAAGAAATGGTAGGCAGGATTGATCGCAGGGGCTCCGAGAAGCGGCATCACGATTACCTTCATTAAGAGCTTAAACGCGCAGCCGGACACAATGCCAACAACCAGAGTGCCGAGCCAGTTGTTGGGTCGCACGTAGCCAATCTCACGCCATGGCGTATGTGATCGCCAAGCCCACAACAGCACTAGAATTGCGCTCAGAGGCTTCAGGACAGAGCTCAAGAAGATCAGGAGAATCGCGAGAAGCCCGAGCGGTCCGAATCCGCGCAGGCTGGCCGCGACGGGATCGTCGGACGGCGGAGCGGGTCGCGTTTCGGGCGGACGCGCAGAAACGTGTTCCGGCAGATTCGCAGCGTCGCTGGTCATGCCTCGTTCGTCGAAAACGCGGGGTCTAACGATCCAAACTGAGCGACCGCCGAGGCGAATTGTAAGAAAGTTGACGTCAGAAGCAGAGGACGTGCGCTTCGCCTATGCGGGTCTAGTCGGTCCATCTGGCGACTTTCCGCCAAGGCTTTGTAACAGCGAAGGCAGGAGCGCCGCGAGAGCTTGTGAGTGGTCAGTTCCGGGCTGCACCTGTCCCGCTGGAGTCAGTTTATCGATGACTTTTGGCAGATATTCAGCAAGGAATGCCGACGCCTTTGCCGGGTCGACACCGAGTTTGGCAGCCAACGCTTGAATCTGCTCCGAACCCACCACCTTTTGGATTTGATCCGCCGAGATGTTCTGGTTGTCTCCCATGCCTACCCACGAGGAGAAAACGTCACCGAGGCCGCCCTGCGAGAACTTGTTCATCAGTCCTTGCAGACCGCCATTTTGGGTTAGCAGTCCATTGAGCGCCGCATGGAGGGGATCAGCGCCACTGGCATCAGTCTTCCCGCTAACCGCACCGAGAATTGATTCGAGTAATGACATACGATTGAAGATTGTATTGTTTCTTAAGTAAGCGAAATCGATCCAATCAGTTGGACTTAGTCTCACGCTTCGACTCGCGGAAGCCTGCCTTGATCGCATCAGCCTCGGACATGTATTTCCCGTGCTTTGTGTTGCCGTAAAACTTGCTTCCCTCTTTATGAAAGACCTTGGTCGAAGTATTCACCCATACCATTCCGGGGCCGGGAGCCTGCGCCGTTGGTTTTCCGACGGTTGGCGTTGAAACAGTCGGCGCGCTCGGCGTCGAGGCCGGGGCCGAGGCCGCGGGAGGTGGCGCGTTGTACTTGATGGTCGGAGTCTTGGCGACGGGTTTTGGTGTCGCGGCTGGGACGGGAGTCGCCGCGGCCGCGCCAGTCGTCACCATCGGGGAAAGCGACTGAATGGCCTTGGCAGACAGCCCCGCCTTGGACAGTTCCGCGGTTGAAGCATAGGGACGGTTGGCGACGATCTTCTTTGCGGTGGCGGCGCCGATGCCCGGAACCTTTTCAAGCTCGGCAGCGGACGCGTTATTCAAATCTACCGGCGCCGACGGCGCGACTTTGGCGGTCGCTTTCTTCTTCGCAGCGGACGCCGCCGGTGTGGAGACCGCGGTTTGGGCCGTCACGATCTGCGGCGAGCACGCCAACAAACAAATGAGAGCAATTCGAATAAGTTTTATTGAGAGTTTGTTCATAAACATTTCATTTTTCCGCACGGTTGCATTCCTCGCGAAAGCGGCAAGGAGGGTCAGAATGTTCTCACCTGATTAGGCGCAATGACGAGAATATTCCAAAGCTATCAGAATTGCTTCGCTGCCACAAAACCAACCGATTTCTTGCCCGCGGTCGGCTCGAATTTGAAACCCAGGATCGGTCGTGTGAAGATGAAGCTGCTGGCTACGCCAATCGCCGCGCCGGCCACAACGTCCTGGGGATGGTGCTGGCCGGACTCGACACGACTGTAGGCGACAAATCCGGCGGCGGCGTACATCGGTATGCCCCACTCCCACCCGTATCGCTTTCGAGTGTATTCCGCTGCCGTGAAAGCAGAAGCAGCGTGACCGGATGGGAATGAGTGAGGTCCCCCGTTGGGACGCGTCTCCGTCACGGTGTATTTCAGCGTGTAAGTGACTCCGAGCGACAATGCATACGATTCGGCAAGTTGTACTCCGCCGGTTCTGTCGCGGTTGTAAATCGTCTGACCCAACGAGAAGGCCGGCAGTAATATTTGCAGGACGTCGCCTGCAGTTTCCACGCCGCCGCCCGCATCACTTTGCCCAGGGCAAAAAACCATCGCCATTGCTGCCGCCAGCAATACAGCAAATTTGGCATTCATTGCACCGGCATGAAACGCCGACGAACGGCCTAACCCGATCCAGTCGCGCTGCTTCCGGCGGCCATCGCAAATTCAACCGAACGGTCGATGTTTACACGTCATTTGTCGCGCCGATAAGCGCGCGTTGAAAGTGAAATTTTTGTTCGAGACAGTCGAACCGCGAAAACTAACTTTCGCGCCCATCTTTTTGTAGGACGAAGTACTACATTAACGGCCTAAGCTTGAATTATTCCTTCCTTGGGCACCGTCGACATTCATGAGGGCGTCTGATTCAATCGATCCCCGCCATGAAAATACTCCTTCTTCGCTCGCTGCTACTTTCCGCTTTTCCGATCTTCAGTTTGTCCGTCTTTGGCCAAGGAGCGTTGACTCCGACTGGGCCGCCGGCGCCGACCATGAAAAGTCTCGATCAGGTCGCCTCGACGGGTATCGCCATCAACGCCGCCAACACGCCCGGCGACAGCACGGATGTTTACGTCATCAGCTCACCCGGCGCGTACTACTTGACCGGAAACATCAACGGAGTCAGCGGGAAGAACGGCATTCTGATTAATGCCAAGAACGTCAGCTTGGACTTGAACGGCTTCGCCCTGCTTGGAGTGGGGGGTAGCCTCGCGGCGATTACCGACGGAGGCGCGAATCATGGTAATGCAAATATCCGGAGGGGATCCATCCTGGGATGGGGAGGAAACGGGATTGACCTCAGTCACTCCTTCGGCTCAAACGTCTCGGATCTGATCGTAACCAGCAATGGGGGCATTGGCGTGACCCTCGGCGACACCTGCGTGCTCCGCGACTCCATGATTCGGGTCAACGGCGGCGATGGTGTGGACGCCGGAAACAATGCAACCGTCATTCATTGCAGCTCGGTTGGCAGCGCCAACGGCGCCGGATTCAGTCTTGGATCAGACAGCACGCTGACCGCCTGCACGGCGAATTTCAACAAGAGCAATGGAGTCAGCGCTTCAGTCGGCTGCAGTCTCTGCAATTGTTCCGCGAGCCAGAATGCGGCTAGCGGTTTTGTTGCGAGCGACGGCGCCGTCTTGAATTCCTGCACCGCTTACAAGAACGCTACTTACGGCATCATCTGCGGGAATGGCTCCCAGCTGACCGGGTGCGGGGCGTACCAGAATGCAGGCGGAGGGACTGTGGTCGCCATCTTTTCGGGAAATGGTTCCACTCTGACCGACTGCGCGGTGTCAGGGAACACGGTGCAGTACGGCATCCTGGTGAATCCGTTCTCCACGCTTGTTCATTGCACTGCCAGCCAAAACACCTCGGATCAATCGATCTCGGCCGGTATCATCGCGGATGCCTGCACGGTCACCGCCTGCACGTGCTGCAACAACATGACCACCGCAACTGTCACGAGCACCACGGGAATGGGAATCTATTGCAGCGGATCTAATTCACTTATCGAGCATTGCAACTGCGCCTATAACAGCGGCGACGGGATCAACGTGCTCGACAGCTGCGTCGTGAGGTCCAACCTCGCCAGCACCAATGGCAAGTCCGGCATTCACGCCACCGGCGCGGACAGTCGCATTGACGGCAATGAGGTCGCCGGCAACACCGGCAGTGGCATCCAGATTGACTCGACGATTAATGTCGTGATTGGGAATACCGCGCGGAACAACACGGCGGCGAACTACAACATCGTCGCCGGCAATCGCGTCGCTGCAATCTTGACGCCAACAGTGACCTCTAGTGCCATCAGCGGTGATACCGGCGGCACAAACTTCGCCACCAATGCGTCGTCCAATCTCGTGCACTAACCCATTTGTGTTCGCCCACGATGACGTGATGGTCAGCGTGAGCGTGTTTCATCGGAAAATTCCATGCTGAACTCATTCATCGGCTTGGGCTTCGTTTGTCCGCCGCTGTCGGTCGCTCGCATTCTCCTTGCTCCGACTCAAACCGGAGAAGGTCGCCGGGCTGGCACGAGAGCGCGTCGCAGATCGCCTCAAGCGTCGAGAAACGGATCGCACGCGCCTTGCCGGTTTTGAGGATCGAGAGGTTGGCCAATGTCATTCCGACGCGATCCGCGAGCCCGGTCAGCGTCATCCGCCGTTCGTGAAGGAGGTCGTCGAGTTTTACGGTGATCGCCATATTAGATCATCCCTTCGAGGTCTTCGCGCATGAGCGTGCCTTCGGCGAACACGCGGGCCAACAGGAACGTGAGAAGCACGGCGAGCCAGCCGCTGATCGAAAAACCCGCGTCGAGATGGAGCGGATTCGCCGGCGTCGAGACAGCCTTGCCGATCGCGCCGATGACGACGCTGAGGAGCTGCAGCGTGAGGAGCGTCCAGGCGATCGCCCGCAATCGGAACGCGTTCGCGGCCACAAACGGATCACCCGCGCGAACGGTCTCAACGATTGCGAGCAGCCGTTTGAGGACGACGTAGTTCAATGGGATCGCGACGAGGCCGAGAACGGCGACCGCGCGCAGGCCCATGATAAGCCGCGACGCATCAGGCGAAGGAGAAAGCTTGAACGCGCTCATGATCCATTGCTCATTGGGCATGACGACCAACAACGCCAGGATCGCGACTCCCCCAAGCCAGTTCAGGACAATAAGGATGCGCAACACGACGTGGGCGATTGGCAGGGCGGCGGAGGGGGCTGGCTTGGTCATGATTGGGTACCTCTGTGTTATTGAAGAGCAATATATCGCTTATCGAATACCGTCAACAAGTATATTGAGAAACGATAAATCCTCCCATTTGGCTCGCGAGGAAGCGAAGCCCAAAGCCACAAGCTCACCTAGCTCTTGCCGATGCTCTCCTGGTAGCTCTTGTTAGCCCGCCACCGGTTCTGGCGGCCTACTTTCCTGAACTTGACCTTATCCTGCATCTGCAACCGAACTAGGTATTAGCAGCTATAGAAGTGAGTGTGTTTAGCAACGACATTGCCGACTATCATTAAGCTCTAGTTGCTTGCGTCAGTAACTCATCGACCGACCACTGATCATCGGCGTTCTTGCCATACTTGACTGCAATAACACGACCATCGCCAGCTATAAGGAAATCTGCTGGAAAGCCGAACATCCCGCCAGTTGGATTCATCTGACCTAAGCGGCGGTGCCGGAATACCCAGTGCATTGCGTTCAGCGAGAATGCCGGCAGCCTTGCCAAGATATGAAGGTTGAGTACAGACCAAACTGAGGATTTAACCCCAAACTCGCGATAGAGGTGCTTGGTAGGGTCTGCAACCATGTTGAGTGGAAAGTCTGATTCATACTTACGAATTTCTTCAGCCGTCGAATGGAAAACAACGACTTCAAGAATGCCTGCTCTGGCGATCTCATCTTTTCGCGTAACGAATGAGCGGAGATGCAGATTGCATATGTTACATCCTGCAAAGCGTCGTAATTGGAGATGTACGAGACGATTCGGGTCTGGGATTAAGATAGGAGCGATAATACCTTCGAGTTTTTGTTCCGAGATGGTGTCTCCCGCAGTAATCAAGTTCTTTGCTTTTGACTCCGTCATTGCATCAATGAAGTATTGGCGACCACGATGACTGAGCGACCGCTGAGGCGGAATGTAAAGAATCGAATGCGCTCGGGATGTGAACCGCTGGGGTGGTTCGCTCCAGTGCGTGGTTAGGCGCGGCGCAGGTTCTCGTGGCGTGCCCGGGGATTCGGTCGCGAGATTGTGAAGAGCGGAAGCGCAGGGATGTATCGCGCTCATTGCGTCCCAGATATTCATTGACGTCTCTCTCCCTGAATCTCAGACAAGATTTGTTGACTGACCCAAGTCTCTGACCCCTGATGAACGCCAAAGCCAAACGATACGAATGAGAATCTTCGGGAACATCTGTGTGGGACTCATTGGCCTGGGGAGTTGCTTGATGTTCATCTCTGCATCCCAGTCCGCCACTCAGTACGACTACATCGTCGCCGTCCTCTTTTCGATGGTCTTGCTGGTCTGTTTTTTTGCGCTCTTCGCTGCCATCACTGCGACGGGGAAGCTGGATTTCCTGGGCTGGCCGCGGCCGCTGCAATTCGGCGGCGCCGCGATCGCGTGCGTCAGTCTCACCGTCGTAATGGGAATGTCGGTTGCCCTTCATGGATCAGGGGGCCGTGAGTTTCCCTGGTCGATCCAACCCTTCTGCCCTTGGGCCGCTTATATGGTGCCGCTCGGCTTGGCCATCATCGGAGCTCTTTGGCTGAACTCGGACAGACTCGACTTTTCCGAACCCCCGCTTCGTGCCGCCTTGGGCATCATGACCGCCGTCGCCCTCCTCTCTAATATCGTCTTTGGTGTGGAGATCCGGCTCAACCTCCAGCGCGAAGCCGACGAACGCGCGCGCAATGATCTGGCCATCGTCCAGCAGACCGACGCGGAAAAGGAGTTCAGCCGCCTCCTCCACTACTCCAGCAGGTTCGAACGCCCAGCCACCCGCCAACTGGCACTTCAAAAGATTCTCGCGACCGGTCCCGGGTTTAACGCCCACATGATAGAATGCCTGAAGACACCCGTGTTCGAGGAAGGCCTGACCTATCTTCGAGACAATGACCAACCGGGCGACGCCGCCCCGCTCGCCGAGCCCGCCCGGGACGCTATCTTCCTGTCGGCCGCACGGCTTCGCGAAGAGATTGCCACAGGCAGATCCGTCAAGGTCGACGAGATTGAATCCCACGTCGACTCCGTCCTCACCGTAGCCGACAAATTTTCGATATATGGCGTCGACTTCCTCCCCGCCGTGCGTGAGTACCGTGCCGCACTCGCCCCAAAGCACGCGAGGGTGCCAGCATCCACCCTGCGGAAAATGGATAATTGGCTCTCGGCCAAATCAAAGTAAAGGGAGCATTCGCTCCGCCCGATCCTCAGACCGACGGCGCACCTTCAGGCAATGCGCCGGCGACAAGCAGCGCGGCTCCGGCGAAGAGCAACGTATCGGCAACGTAGTTGATTCCTTCAAGTATCTGGGGCGAAGTCGCTGCCATGGCCAGGATCGGGACGTAGAGCAGCAACGTCAGAATCGCCATCAACAGACCGATCGAGACTGCGGCCATGCGAGCCTTCTTGTTGATTAGCAATGCTGTTCCCGCGACGAGCAAAATGGCGCCGGTGAAATAACCCCAAAACAGGCGCAAGGGAACCCAGTCGGGCGTTGCCTTGAGCAACGGTACGCCGGGCGCAAACTCTGGATGAAGAAAATGTTGTATGGCAAAAAAGATCGCCGCAATCGCGATGACGATGCGGCCAAATCGAATCATCCCTTTCGATAGTCGCGGCCAAAAGCTCCGACTATGCACTCCGGCGAGGGCCCAGGCGCCCGCGGCGAAGGATAGATCTCTGAGCGTTAAGATCCACGCCAAGCGATTGTCGAGATGCGAGAGCAGACTCGGCAGATAGATCATGCAGACAAAGAGGAAGAACATCAATCCGAGCAGGACGGATGACCAGCGCACGAGCTTCCCCACGGTTAGACTTGTAGCCCCTGCGAGCAGCGCGCATCCCACAAAATAGGGCCAGAATGAGCGCACCGGCATCCAGGTCGGGGCCATATTCTGGATATATTCCGGGCCGCCGTAGAAGTGCTCGGGCGCGAAGGCCGCGAGTGAAGCGGCGAAGAATACACAGCCGAAGGCGATAAACTTGTTCCAGCCGCGAGCCGCGCTGATCTCTTTTCGATATACAAAAACTCCGGTGACGAGAGAGGCGAGCCCGGCAAAACACATCCAGAAGGCTGTCGAGGAAAGCATCGGAGAATCTTTCGCGAAGATGAAACCTAGTCGGTTTTAAATAAAGGCGCGGAGGCCACTCACGGCAAGGAAGAGAACCGCTGCAACGCCACGCCAGTGAACCACAACGAGGGTCAATCCACGATGATCCCATTGGTGAGCGACCTAGCGACCCAAACTGAGCGACCGGCGAGCTGGAATGTAATGGCCGCAATGGGCCCATTTGGATTCTTCCTTCGTAGAAGCATGACTTCGAGGCAAAACCTGCAACTTCATGGGGAGCGCGGGGTTAGCATAAGGACTGCAAAAGTTTCTTTACCAAGTTTCGCGCCTCTCAATTCACCTTTGTCGCCCATGAAGACTTTTTCCCTGCTACGTTTCTTGCTAGTCGCAGCCGCCCTACTGACGGCTCCAGTGCTAGCTGCTGAACAGCCTCCGATCCTGAACTCGACAGGCGAGCAACTGGAGAATCCCAAAATCAAAAGCTTTGACGGAGCGACTTTTGAAGTGATCCATTCCGGCGGCGTCTCTCGAATTCCCTGGGAAAGTATGCCCGCGATCTATCGCGTGGGCTATAACTATGATCCCGAGAGGGGAGCGAAGGCGGAGGCCCACCGACTCCAACAGGCGACCCGCGACATGCAGCAGACGCAACGCCGGGAAAACAGCATCATCAAGGACCAACTCGGCGCGCAAAAGAAGCTCGGTTCGGCCAGTACGCAAGTTGGCTCCAGCGCTAACGGCGACAGCGCGAGGCGTGTTGAACGCACCATCCCGATGCAGACCCCAACCCATTTGAGTCAACTGGGGGGCCCCAATGTGGTGATGGCGGTTCAGCAGATTAATCCGCTGGAAGTTCAATACCGCTTCAGGCGGGGAAACTGGCGAACGGTGCCGCTCAAAGCCGGCGCAGGAGACCAACTCACCTTCCTGTTCGAAGACGGTGCTGGGTGCAAGACATACTTTCTGGATCGACTGTCTCGAAATCAGAATGACGCAATTCTGGTTTTCGAGCGAAAATCCGCGCCGACGCCTCGCGCCAATGCCTCAAACTGAGCGTCTGGCGAGGCGGAGTGTAAATGCCGAAGTCGCGGGTGAGCTTGATTCGCCGAGCCAATTCGCTCCAGTGCCTGCTTAGGCCTTGAGGTTGCACTCACCTTACGAGATACGCGACAATATTGATCAGCCACAGAACGATGATTAATGCGCCAAGCACAACCGTCGCCCAGTAGAACACGTTCGTGTCCCGAATGGTCCGTAGCTTATTTCGATTAAGTAAATAAACTGGGTAAGTCACGATGAGGAGGAGAGCCATGACGATGCCCCACGCCATTGGCGAAATGTTTAGGAAGCCTCTTTCACCGGGACGCTTGTAGATCCCCGATTTCCAAGCATCGGCAAACGTCACGCCTCCCACCGCGAGACAAGTCACTGCCCCGATGGGTCCGCCGGCGAGCAGACCCAACAGACCGACCCAAAAAACGAATCCGAGCACTTGGCGCCAAAGCACGTGTGGGTTCTGCGGTGGCGTGGTTGCACCGCCCGCCTGTGATTGTGTAACTTGGGTTTCCATTGGAATCGTTGCCTAACGACCCAAACTGAGCGACCGGCGCGGCGGAAGGCAAGAGCGAAGTCGGCTGATACTCGCAATCGGCCGACTTGGTTCGCTCCAGCGCCTGGTTAGGCATCGAGTCGTGGGACCGCGTCAGGCACGTATTCTCGAGCTCAGGTCTCTGATCGAAAAATAATATGAAACTCGCTTTCAAAAATTCCGGAGATCGAAAAGACCGGCGATTTTGTCCCGAGTCGTAACTCAGATAGACAACCCAAATCCAAACGAGAAAGAAAATGAAAAGAATGCTGTTAGTTTATGTGGCTGCCAGCGTCGCCGTCTTCGGATGCGCAGCGGGCACACCTCAGGCGCACGCTAAGACTTCGTCCAAGCGTTCCGCGCGGCAGTTGGCTATTGGACAGAGCAGTGTCCAGGTTGCCACGATCAGTCCGTCGTCTCCGACCGTTGGGGATGACTCCTATCGCGACACGCATCCGGAAGGTGGCGGCTAGCTCCTGAAGTGAAAATGGCGGGCCGTAACGCGTGCGGCCCGCTCAAGCGCAAGGAAGGTCGCCGTCCTAAGATGGAGGTATCGCTCTCCTCGTCAGCGCTTCGCTCGATACCGAACGTAAACCAACCCGTGGTCGAAATTGCGCTGATCGATAAATTCGAGCTTTACGCGGACCTTGCCTGGGAAATAGGGATTGCCGCCGCCTGCGATCACCGGCGCGATAAGCAGGTTGTACTCGTCGACCAGGCCGGCTCGAATGGCATGCGCGGCGAGCGTGGGACCGGCTACCGCGAGATCGCGAGTCGCTCTCGCCTTGAGCTCCCTGACACCGTCCGCGTCGAATTTCCGCTCGAGTCGGGTCTTGGCCGCTGAGACCTTCTGCAGCTTCGTCGAGTACACGATCTTCTCAGCCGCCTGCCAGATCGGCACGAACTCCAGCATGTGGGCTGTCGGATCGGGGATTGCCTCCGGCGTCTCCCAAACGGACATCGTTTCGTATACCTTGCGCCCAAAGAGATACGTTCCGACCTGTCTTTCGCGGTGGTTGATGCAAGCGAAGACCTCCTCGTCTAGCTCCGCCCAATCGAAGTTGCCGGTCTCATCCGCCAAATAGCCATCGAGCGATGTAAACGCGGAATAGATCAATTTGGCCATCGTACGTCCTCCGTCTCTAAATTAGTTCCTTTCTGGATTTTCTCCGACGCCGCGAAGAGTGACTCCGAAGTAACTCAGCTTACTTATCGCTTCGAAGGGGTCTTCTTGGCCGGTGTGCGCACCTTGGCGGCAGGTTTGGCTTTGCCTTTGCCCATCGCGTCACGCATCGCCTGATAGCCAGCGGCGTATTTCGAGACTGAAATCCGGGCCACGGTGCTCTCAATCACATCCAGCGCGAGGTCCGGCAGTGTCTTGAAACGCAGGCAGCCTTGGCCCATGTCCAGCTTCTTGCCGCTCTTTTTGTATTGCGCGTCGAACCACTCTCGCAGCGCCGGTTGTCCGTAAAAGCAAATCATGTGCAGCGCCATGTACGAACTCTTTGAGGCCAGGCTGATTAGCGGAAGGGCCACCTTGGGATTGCCACCATAGCCGGCCGGGTAGGTGGACAGCGGAACGAACCAGCTGATCATGCCCCACTGGATTCCTTCCTGGTATCCCTTTGGCAGGGCACGGTTGATTGCCCGGCGGACTTCGCTCAATGCGTCACGGCGCTCGGCGGGGAGTGCGGCCAGATATTCATTCACGGTGGCTGCTGGCATGAGGCGAATCTACCAAAACGGTTTTGACGGGGCGACTGTAATCTCAGAGGCACTCGTCTTGGCTAGCCGGAAGTCGGCTTTTACTAACACCGCCGAGTCGGCGCGCTCCAGCGTTTGGTTAGATGCTTCACTTCGTCACTGGTAAATCCATGTTGTGCATCACTGCGATACCCCAGCCGTCCCGCTCTCTTGTTGCGATGAGCATGAGCAGCCCTTTTCGTGCGCCCATGTCGTGCCCGTTTTGCACAGCTCCCGTCTGAGTCCACAAAGCGTCTACGGATGCGACATCAGGTCGAAGAAAGCGGATTCGCATCTCCAATATCTTCAACTCAGCATGCTTAAACGATGGGATCTGCCCCGCACCGTCGCCTTCAAGGAGCGGCCGATGAAACTCTTCGATGGCATTCCGGCCGTGCGCACTCATTCCCCAAACGTTTGTGAAATCGGCATCCTCGTGGAAAACAAGGGAAAAGGCATGGGCATCAAGCTTGGCGAAGGCTTCGCCCATCGCAGCAACCAAGGCGCGCACCGGCTTCTCATCGTCGCTTTGCGCTGGAGCATCTGCTGCGCGGCTGAATGAAAAGCTGCTCAACACGGCGATGGCTATCGTCGAGCGAGTAAGAACAGAATGTCTCATAAGAGAGTGCGTTGGATTTCTTGTAATGAATGTGTTGTGCCAGGCAAAGAGGATTCTGCATCTGACGCCTCAAACTGACCGACCGACGAGGCGGAAAGTAAAGTCCCAAAGCGCCCGTTGGGGCTCGGCCGATCAAACTGACGGTCGCAGCCGCGCGCGGCCACCCCGGAGCGGAGCGCGCGCGAGCAGGAACGCATCATCGCTTTTTCGTACCAAGGACCTGTCCACCGATGCACGGTTCGGCATTCGGTCGTCGACTCGGCGTCGTCGGAGCAAGTATGTTGAGACTGTGCAAGACACTTCCACCCAGGACCGGCGCTGGTTACTTATCCTGCGAGCCGTCTGGGTTGTGCTCATGAGTCTGCTCGTACTGCGGTACGTATGGACCCAAGTTGATCCCGATCGACCGCTCAAGTTTTCGCGACTTATCAATTTCGCCCACGAGCGAAACTTTCCGCTTCTGCCGGAGGTTGAGGCGCTCGAGCCGCAAATGCTCTCGAGGTTCGGCTATGACGGGCAGTTCTACGCGCAAATGGCCGTTCGTCCGTCTCTACGGCCGGCCGAAACTATGGTGCCGTTGTTCGATCTCCCGTCGTATCGCGCCCGGCGGATTTTGCTGCCGGCGCTCGCGTGGACATTGGGAGCCGGCCGGCCCGCTGCGGTCCTGGACGTGTACGCTTCATTGAATGTGGTGTTCTACATTGTGTTTTGCCTGGTCCTGGCCTTTGGTTTTCGCGCGCGGACTGTCCGCGATTTCGCGGTCATCACGGCGCTCGCCCTCGCTCCCGGCACGCTTCTCTCGATTAAGTGCGCGTTGACCGATTTGCCGGCGGTGACTCTGACCCTGCTCGGACTGTTGACGGCAAATTACGTCGGCGCCTGGATTATGGCGGCCGCGATTTTGACGCGGGAGTCCAGCATTCTGACTCTCGCGTCCATTATCAAGACCAAGGACCATCGGCTGGTCATCGATCGCAATCTAATCATGCGCATCTTGATCGCAGTGGTCCCGTTTGCATTGTGGGCCGCCTACGTTCGATATTCCTTCGGTGCGGAACCGGGAATCGCCCCTCCAAATTTCGGCTTCCCGTTGGTAGGCTGGGTTGAGGCCGTCACGCTACGATTTCAAGAGCTGTTTATCCGATTAAACGAGTCGTTTAATCTGAAAAACCTGAAACCGTTTGTCGAGCTTGCGGCGCTTGTGGCGTTGCTTGCGCAAATGCTATTCCTCAGCGTACATGCGCGCTGGAAATCGCCGACGTGGCGTTATGGCGCGGGCTACGTGGTGTTCGGCGTGTGCCTGGGGATGGCGGTACTCGAAGCTCAATCTGCCTATCAGCGCGCCCTTTTGCCGATGACGATCGCATTTTTTCTCGAGCTGCGCGAGCGCCCCGCTCCTGGATTTTGGATCTGGTTTTGCGCCGGGTCCCTTTCCACCCCGTTCCTGCTTCTGCCCTACCTTCGTTGAACTTGACTGAGCGCGCGCTGCGCCGACCCGCGCAAGTTGTTCCAAGGCCGCGAAAGACCGAGCGAGCAGCGAGGTCGAGGGCAAGTGAGAAAGTGGCAGTTACTCCCGACCCGCCGAGTCGGATCGCTCCAGTGACTGGTTAGGCGTTGACGTTGGTGCGGCTGCGCGGGCGTGTAAAAAACACCACGACCAGAAGAAGGATCGCGGCAGGAAGCTGGTAGAACGGCACGAGGAGAAAGACCAACCCGCTCATCGAGCCAGAATGGAGGAAGATAAGGTCGCCATATAGGAAGATCGCGAATGCGGTGACTAAAGCGCATACGACGAGGGTGGCGATGGCTCGGCCACGGCTGCTGTCGGCAAGAAAACAGGCGCCGCACAAAATGGCGTACGGGCTGAGTGCCAACAGACTAAATCCACTGAGCAGCGAGGAGAAGCCGGCCGCCCGCACCAGGGCGGCGCCGGTGGCCAACGCACCCAGGCCGAGCATTGCCAGGCTGGTCATGGTAGCTCTCTGGAAGGTCATTGGCTTTTCGCTCACTCGATGCGTCTGAGAGTGCCTAACGAACCAAACTGAGCGACCGACGAGACGGAAGGCAAGTCTGAAGTCGGGATGTAGCGTCACTCCGCCGAGGTAGGTCGCTCCAGTGCCAATCCCCGAGAAATACTCGCGGCACTTTGTGTCGGCGGCGAGTAGCTCCAACGACGTTGGCTATTTCGGATCCACAGCCGCGGTGAGGATCGCGATGCCATTTTGTCGGTAAACGACGGAATGATTTGCCGCCTCAACTTCAGCGTCGCGACGCAAGATATACAGCGCCGGCCCCGCCGCGTGTTTCGCCGAGACACCCATCTCGCGATTCCGAACCTTGATATAGCGCCTGATTAATAGCGCGCCAGCGAGCCAGTGGCCCTCTAGCGGAGACAGACCGTCCTCATATTGGGTGTCTCTCAATTCCACCAGGCGATCGCCGCCCGCGTGCGTTTGGAGAGTTTGGTAAACGCGTTCGAGGTGACGAAAAGTTGGAATAAAACGCGCCGTGGTCTCAACGAGTTGATCCTGAACGCGGTAAATGCGCATGACGAACCAGATGTTCACCGCGACGGCGACGCAGACGATCGGAATCAGGATACGAGCAACTCTCGGTTGGTCGAGCCACATGACGACGGCCGCTCCTGACAAGCCAAACAAAGGAGCCAGCAATATGAGCGCATACCGCGGATGAAAGGGTTGACCAATGAGGAGCGCGGATAGCATTGGCGCGATCAGGGCGACAACGAGAAAGGTAACTCCCGGAGACCGGGCAAACGTCTCCCGCGGAGATCGCCAAAACCCCCGCATCGCACGAACTCCCAACATTACGGCCCCCGACGTCACCAGCAACACGATCACCGCTGAAAGGCAATTTGCAACGAATACACCGGCAGGACCTCCGAAGCAGGCTCGACTAATTTCCCCATATTCGTCGGGCGTATAGGTCCATCGCGGCGACCAGTCATTATAGAGGAAGGCCAGCGGTGCGCTGAAGACCTCGAAGGCCTCGCCGGAGAAATGCCAGGACTTGCCGGCAGCCAGGCCAATGGTGTTCTGACCATGATGCATGATTTCCCCGTAAATGTACGGTGCGTAACAAAAGAGCCCCGCGATCAGACCTAAAGAAAGCCACGCCAGATTGAGCCGTCTTCGCGATAGGCGCCACGCGACGACTGCCGCCGGCACGAGGCCCACGCTCGAAAAATGAAACTGCGGCATGATGACTGCGAGAAAGCTTACCCATGCAATTGCGCGCGAATCGTCCCGTTGCGTTACGCGCCACAATGAGAGGAAAAAAAGACCGCCCAGCGAGGGCATAACGGCCGGGTTAAGGACGACGACAGAATATTGCACTGCTAAGGGCGACGCGGCCTGAAGCAGCGCGGCCCAAAGAGCAGCGCGTGCACCAACCGTAGGAACCGCCAAGAGATAGGTGAGAAGGATCGCGCCGGTACCGGTCAACAAAACCAACACGGCCGCGCCCCGAATCGCCCCGAAGAGCTTTAGGCCAGCCACGCAAAACATCGTCCACAGCGGTCCGGGAAGCTTGGACTCGGGATTGAAGTTCGGCTGGCCGAGATATATGGCGCGGGGTTCGCCCTCGATAAAACCGATCGCCACTTCGTATGCCTCCATCGAGTCGGATTGAAAGCCCAGATTGAACCCAAAATCCGTCGCCTGTCGCAGAGCGTCAATGCGCAGTCCCAGCCCAACAGCCAAAATGAGACCAAGCCAACCCCACCGCCAGCCGGGCTTCTGACCAAACAGCGGTTTCAAAGACATAATGGGCTTCGCTCCAATGCCTGGTTAGGCGGCATCAAATTCATTCGGTTCGCAGCGATCCAATGTGAGCCCCGCGCCACGGCGCTCATGCGTCACCTGAATCGGTCTCATCGGCGGGACTCGTGCCAAGCCATTCGAGCGCCTCTTCCAGATGGTCGAATACCTTCACGTACATCCCTCGGTTGCGGGCGACTCGCTCGCCGAACCGCTGCGGGTCAAGCACCGGCTCGTGAAGTACGTATGCGAACTGCGGGACATAGGGCCGTTCGCGATCCGCAGACCTTGCGACCGCCTGTGCCGCGAATTCGCCGTAATAAAACCGTTCCATTGTCTTGGGTTCCCCTACGACCTTGCGTCCATCAATCAACACCTTCCTAGCCTTGTGCATGGCAACGGCCGCAAGCATTTCCAGAAAGGTTCTCTTCGCCTCTTCCAACGAAAATTCTCCCGACGCGTCCACGTGCAGGAACGCGGTTTCAGGTCGTGTTTCTATGAACATGCTCATCCTGTCACCAGTCCTTCACCGTGCCAGTTTACGCGCTTCTCAGGACAAACAAAAGGTCTGTCGTGAAGAGACAGACTCGTCGCCATGTGCGAATCGAGAGGGCACTCGACAACGAACACATGCGCGGCCGCCTAGCGACCCGCTGAGCGACCGCCGAGGTGGAAAGTAAAGCGTGAATCTCAGGTCGCGGTGACGACCAAAGTTGGCCGGGCTTGCCGCGCATGCAGCGGCGACCGAGCCGGGAGACGACGGAGGCAATGCGCTCATGACGTCACTCCGCCGAGTCGGATTGCTGCAGTGGCTGGTTAGGCGTGCCCGGTTCTGCTCGGCCTATTCTTCTTTGACACCGACTTGATGACCATGCGGGTCGAGCGGGTGCGCGGGAAGGCGACTCCGGAGTGCTTGATCGCAGCCTTGATGAGTGCCTGGATATCCTCGTGATCGAGGTCTGATGCGGCCTTGAGGGTAACGCTGCGTACTTTGGCGCCAGAGCCCTCGAGAAGACCTTTAGGGTCGGGGAGGGACTTGTCGAAGTACAGTCGGACCCAGCGCGGAAAGATAGCAATGGCGACGATCGCCTCGTATCCGCGCTCTGACATACCGAACGCCACCACAAGAGAGTGGGAGTAGTCGTAAACGAGCTGATTGGATCCGGGGAAAGCGCGGCGGAGTTTGTGTTGACACCGCTTTGCCAGCGCGACGATCTCGGGGGAGAACCGCGACAGAAACGCGGAAAACTGTGCGTTGGGACTGGGCTGGCGAGCGTTCACGAGTTGGTGCTATCTCAAGAGAGGGTGGGCACGCCTAACGACTTAGACTGAGCGACCGGCGAGGCGGGAAGGACAAGCGCCATTTCCATCCTCGGAGAAATACCGCGTCAGCCGCGACTACTAGATGTCGCGAGGCGTAAAGGGAAATTCCGCAAAAAGGGCGCCCGCTTCAGTGAAGTACTGAAATTTGACATTCGCTCCGGCGCGCAAAATCGATTTGAAATTCTCTGATTTCTTAATCATCTCGACCAGAATGGGTCGCTGATCCTTAATGAACTCGTCTTTGGGAAGCTTAGAATAATCGACGTTGGTAATCGTATATTTTACGAGAAGTGTATGATTTGGGGCGGTGCCGAAGCCATCGAGTCGAATGGTTTCATCAACGGTCTTGGGCATACCAACATTTTCTCTCGCCGCAATTACAGCAAGGGCATCATCGTCCGCGTCGGCAAAGGAGGAGGCATTCGATGAGACAAAAATCATCGCCGCTAGAACGGTCGTAGCTGCGATTCGCCCGGTATCGCGAGACCTGGGTGCATCCATGCGGTCGGCTTCTAGCAAATTGACCGAGGTTGTACAAGATCAATTTCAATCGGATTATTGTCCCCTCGCTACTCAATGGAGCCACTTACCGACGAGTGCCTCGCACAACTTTTATTGCTGCCACAGCAATCAGGGCGATTACAGCAATCGCTGCAATGTTTAGGGTAGCGGCCAAAGCGAACGGCTTGGAGCTAACGTACAAATCGACAGCCGGAATACGACTGACAAGGATCCACAGAATAAAGGCCCCCGCGACGCAAAAGGAATAGATGCGATTTTCGGGTTTAGGTGTCTGCTTATTGTCCATAAGGCATTCTGAATTGCGCGCGTTGATCTCGGCCACGTCCGGACCAGAAAGTAAAGTCTTAAGACGAAACGAAGGCACTGCGGCCGGCCCGACGCAGTTGGTCCCGCTTAGCGGGAGAAGCGGGAAACTTGGGCCGCGGCGGTCCCGCTCTCTGGGAGAGCCGGACGGCCGCGCGGAAAGCGGCGACCGAGGCGGGAGCAGAGGGAGGCAATCCGATAAACTTTAACTCCAAGAGAATTGAACAATTCGCTCCAGTGCCTGGTTAGGCGCTATGGCGATTCTGGCGGCTGATCGCTCGATTTAGCCGTGTCTCCGCTTGGAGGGGGCGCTGCTTCCGCTGGGTTGTTGCGTTCGCCACGTTTATCCTTGTCATCAGCCTTTTTCTGTTTGGCCGATCGAAAACCGAGGGAGGCAAGAAAGTCACCAAAAAGTTCGGCCAGAAATTCTATAAGAGTATCCATAGCGCGGTGCCTAACCGACCCAAACTGAGCGACCGCGAAGCAGTTGGCAAGCAAAGGGACGTGACGCCCAGAGCGGTTCGCTCCAGTGCCTGGTTAGGCGGTGGGTCGAATGACAGTCGATGCGACGAGAAGAATCAACGCGATCATCAAAAAGACGACTCGAATGGCATGAAGCGTGTCCCAACGACGCCGCAGTTGTCGCCAATTGGGAGGCAGGTTGTCGGGCTGCCAGCGGGCGATCTGGTTGTTTATTGGCACGGGCAGAAGCACGGAGTAAACGACAATTAGGGCGAAGAGCGACGCTGAAACAAGCGCAAGCCACCATGGCCTGCTCCAAGCCGGGTGCGCAACAAAGGTCACCAGAACACTCAGGAGAAATGTGGTTGCGTACCAGAACGGCATTGCTGTGCCAAGAGCGCTGGCCAATGTCTGTGCGGCACGAACGTGGACCGCGTCCTCTAGGCGACTTATTCGTGGGTGAAAAAAGACCGCCACGGCGATTTCGTTGCCGGTCATCGTACCTGCCGCCACCACAGCGGCGATCTCAACCACGCGAATCGATGGAGGTGTCATAACCAGCGCGGATCGGATTTTTGGAAGTGCCGAGGCAGGCCTATGCGCCGCAACGCTCGCACGGCCAGCGGACCGCTTTTAATATCGTCCGGCCCGGCGGGGCTGGTTTGGATTTCTTTGGTTGGAGCGACCCACGAGACGGAGATAAGCGCGAAGTCAGTCTATTACTCAATTCGCCGAGTACTCCCGAGAGACGCGGGGAGGCTGACAACATCGGGCCGCGGTGGCGGCGCGAGGTAGCTGGGCTTGCCGCGAGGGCAGCGGCGACTGAGGCGGGAGCCGACGGAGGCAAACTTAAAACCGAATAGAATTAGCCAATTCGCTCCAGTGCCTGGTTTGCGGCAGCGTGCTGCTCGATATCCGGACACAACTCGTTTGCGATCTCTATGACGTCTTGGTCGAGGGACAACTGGAACGGCTGGAGAAACATTTACGACGCGTGCCTTCGGCAACCTAGACAAGATGAGAAGCGTCTCTCAGTCGTGCTCCGTTATTGCCCGCCTTCTCTGGCCCGCTTCTTCTTTTCTTCGCTCGCGCGGAGGATCGCCTCGGCCGTCTGGGCGCTGGCCGTTTGTCCCAAGGTTCCAGCGTCGCTGTAGGTGACTGAAAAATCAGACGGTGACTCGCTGCTGACCACGCTAAACGGCAGGGGCGAGGCGATGCGCCACGTTGCGAAAGTGTAGCTATTCGACGTGGTGTCACGCGTTGGCTCGCCGTATCGGGCCTTGAGGAGTTCGTGGACGCGCCCCACATCGGCAGCATCTTTCCTCAAAAACGCGATGTGAATGCGCATCAGCTGGCCATCGAGAAAGTCGAGGCTGAAATTGCAAGGGACTTCAGCAAACCGCGCACTCTCAATTCTCACTTCGCCGGGCGCCGTGGTCTCCGGCAATGCCACGCCGTTGTTCGCGGCGCTTATTTTCTTCTTTGCGGTTCGATAAGGCTCCGCCGGCCATAAATCGAGGGGAAGTGGACCCGGCTCGCCGGCCTCGCGAGCTCGCACCGCAAGCGCTTGCTCCTTTTTGATCTGAGACTCCTGAAAGCCAATGCCCACGAAAAGGCCGACAATCAACAAAATGGTTCCCGCAACAATTGCCAATTTCATGGTCGCGGAAATTTGGAGGCGCTAGTGATCGACTGCAACAGCCAGGCATCAGCGGGCAAAAAGCTGGTGACTTTCATCGGCCAGGGTGAGCAACGCCTAACGACGCAAACTGAGCGATCGCGAAGCTGTTGGCAAGCAAGCGGACGGGACGCTCAGAGCGGTTCGCACCAGTGCTTGGTTAGGCAATTCGTTCACTGGTTAAGACGTCTAAACCCAATTGAGCTGCTTAAGTGCCTCGGCAACTTGAGGACGCATAATGATTAGCCAGTGGTCGCCCAGCTCCTCCGGCTCAATAAACGTGGCGAGCACATTGAGGTGGCAAGAACCGGTGTGAAACCCGACCTGCTCTCCGACCAGTTGAGCGAGCTTGCCGTAGTGGGCGTTGCCGCTGCTGTAGCTTTTCCAACCCATCGCCTCGGAAATCTGAGTCATCGTGCCCTGGTGGTGCCGAAAATTGAAATGCGTCCGAAGGAGCTTGCGACGCGTCTCCGTCAATCGTGGCGTCAGGGCAAGGAATGCCGTTCGATATTCTTCTGCTGTCGGAGCCTCCGGTTTGCTCATGAGTAGCACGCAAAATCGCCTAACGACCCAAACTGAGCGACCGGCCAGGCGGAAAGTAAAGCAACATATAGTCTGTCAAGCGAACCGCCGAGGCGGCTCGCTCCAGTGCCTGGTTAGGCAGTCCTTCGGGTTCTTAGCGACGCTGAGCGTCGAGCCAGGCGCGGGCCTTTACCTCGGTGGTAAAGATGTTGCTCGCCAAGCCCAAATCAGCAGCAATGGTCACCGCGTACTTCTGCGGGTGGATCATTTCCGCCTTGGCGACCATCGCCAAGTGCACGTCCCCCTTCGACTCGTCCGCCCACGCCACGGCCGCCAGAAATCGATGGAATTTGTCGGGTGAAGAGAACCCGGTCAGTGTCGTCGTATCGACCAAGAGCTCTCGCAACTCGTTCTTGCGGGCGGTCGCGATGGCCGCGCGGACCAGATTTACCACTCCGTCGAATGAAACGGAGGCAACTGGGCGATAGAGTCCGCGACCGTCCTCAATAACAAAGCCTTGTAGCTCTTTCATACCAACGCTCCTGTCGCCTAACGACCCAAACTGAGCGACCGGCGAGGCGCAGACAAGCGCGAACTCCGTCTGTTACTTAATTCGCCGAGTTGGTTCGTTCCCGTGCCTGGTTAGGTCCTTGTGGTTTTATTGGCGGCCGTGGCGCAACGATCTGAGCGCAGCTCCATAACAAGTTCTTCGCCATCATCGCCATCGCACCCATCCTCTCGTGCAAGTTGGAACCCGCATTTTTGTAGGACACGTATCGAGGCGAAATTGTGCTTTGCCACATGTGCGTAAACTGGCCGCACCTCAATCTTGGTCAAGAACTGGGCCAGCGCCGCACTAGCAATTCCCTTTCCCCAATGTTTCTTGCCGAGCCAGTAGCCGATGTTCGGCTCCCCCGCCGCTTCCCAATAGACGACGTTGCCAGCCACGGTGTCGTCCGAAAGGATGGTGTTTAGGATTCCGGTCTCGTTGGTTTCCTTACTCATGATTCTGGTCCAATGCGCCATAAAAGCTTCGCGGTCGCGGCTGGGGAATGCCGCCATACGCGTCGCCTCGGCATCCAGCTGATGCTCAAAAAAAATCGGCAGATCTTCGTGGGTCACCTCGCGAAGTGTAACAGTCATTTGATCAGACCTAACGACCCAAACTGAGCGACCGCTAGGCTGTTGGCAAGCAAACGGACGGGACGCCCAGAGCGGTTCGATTCGGTGCCTGGTTAGGCGTCATGACAGCAACCTAACGACACCTGAACAGGTGGGCACTTTACCGAGCCGTAGGAGCAGAATACGCAGCAGTCGCCGGGCTTGGGTCGAAGTACCGTGTGGCAACCGGGACAGTCGTAAAAGCAACGGCAGCTATCGGTGGGCATCACCTCGCGGCTGGCGAAACCGCAAATCGGACAGGTAAGAACAGACTCGCGGATCGGGAGTGGTTGCATTGCGTGGCGCCCAACGACCCAAACTGAGCGACCGACGAGGCGGAATGTAAAGTCTCAAACTTCTGTTAGGTGACTCCGCCGAGGTGGTTCGCTCCAGTGGCTGGTTTGGCTGCTATGTGTGCTACCCACTTTAGCGATCGCACTTTCGCATCTCTGCCATTTCGGGCGCGGCCTCGCGACGAGCCCACCAATAAACACATAGCTTCGCAAGCCAACGTCGCACTTCGCCGACGTGATTCGCGCAGAGGTCGACCAGCTACCTTAGCTTGCTGCAAGTTCATCAGTTCTCTTCGAATTGCCAGATAGCCCCAACGAATGGCCTCTTGATAAATGCAGCGCCAAAATTGGTTATGTTTGCTGATACCCACACCTTTCCGTCAGCCGTGGATGCGATCGACTGTCCGAAACCTTGCGGCAGTTTGGTAGTGACTCCGTCCCCCCTCATCTTGCCGACGTACGCGAGTCCAACAATCCAGATCCCATCCTTTGCCTGCGCGATGCCGATCGGCGCTTCCATCAATTTCATCGGGATCCTGTGCATGATGCCTTCTTTGTCGATATGACCAATGCTCCCAGAACCGGATACATCGGAAAACCATACCCCATCGCTGCCTGCCGATATCGCCCTCGGTTTGGCACCGCCCCAATGGATCGGATGCCGTTCCATCATTCCCGTTGGAAAGATTCGAATCACCGCGGGATCGTTCATAGTTGTCACCCACATGTCATTTCCGTCTGACGTGATCGCCCATGCCGCATTGTATTTTCCTCCCGGCAGTTCTGGTAGCTGGTATTCCCTCAGGCCGCCATTTGCGTCGATTCTGCCAATGCGATCTTGTTGCTGAGTGAACCACCCGACTCCGCTTTTGTCTGCAGCGATCGAAAAGGCCGGAATATCTCCAGGAGTACCGAATTGCTTTGCGGTCCCGTCGGGCAGGATATGGTGAATTTGAGGTTGCGTCGCCCGTCCATTGTTGCGGACGTAGGTTGTAAACCACAATCCGCCGTCTGGGGTGGCCGCAATTCCAGCGATGCGCGTCTCGACTGGTAGGACGATGACGGGATTGATTCTCCCGTTTCGGTTCATCAGGTTGATGGACGGCGGATTCTCCGCCGAGAACCAGACAGTTCCATTCGAGCCTGGAGCGACCAATGTTGGCATTTGCCTTACTGCGAACTTCTTCATTTCGGCGCCTTCTGTCGGGCGACAGGCCGACATTCCCATTAGTGCGAGCGCAACGCTGGCGACGGATAATACTTTCATTTGATGAGCGCGAGAACTAGCACGACCGCAATTGTAGAGTCTCTTGGCTGACGTTCCCAAATCGCAAATGCGTGACGGAACATCGAATATGTCAATGTCGATACTCCTGCCTTGGCAATCCGCTCTAATCGAGCGCTCAACGAGGCAAAAAGTAAAATCTCTGTGCGGATATTGCGTCACTCCGCCGAAAAGACCGCGCCGGCCGAGGTCAGAGCCGCTCTGCGGGTTTTGTCGCTAGCCGCATTCAGCGCGCAATGGCGTTACGGCCGGGCCACTGGAAACTCAAGCATGTAGGAAATTTTCGGCCGATTCTCAACAGCCTCGAGATCGAAGTTGATCAGAAGGTGTCTACGGGGGCCGCCCTCCAGATTTTGTTGAAGACTCCATCGAACCAGCGAAAGGGAGACCGGTAGTTTCCGCCTTTGGCCGTCGGGGAACTCCTGTTCGATCAATGCCGTGATTCTCTCCCCGCTCAGCCAATGGTTGGGGCCTTCCCGGTGAAGCTCGCCCTGGCAATAAACGGAAAGTTTGGACGAAGACAAGACTCGCAGAGTCTTCGCCTGGCCGTCATTGATTTTATAGGTGTCATCCATCGTGAAGTACAATTCGAACCATGGCAATTTCGCCGGCTGGAGTTCGATCCGGCCCGTTTGCACGACGATGTTTTGACAAGAACCTCCGTAATACGCGGGCGGCGTCGAGTGACCCGGCAGGGCGTAGCAACGGGTGGCGCCCTCAATGGCCAGCGAAACGGATTCCTTCGGATTCACGATGGGGTCATATTCCTGCAGGAACTTTTGGTTTAGTGCCGCCTCTCGATCCTCGCCAGCTTGGCGGGCGACATTTTCTCGGCGCGCCAATTCGTTGGCCTGCCGCGGCCCAAACGGCGAATAATAATAGACGACGATCGGGACAGCAGCGGTGAAAAAGCCGGTCAGGGAAAGGGTAAGCGATTTGCGTGACTGACGGAAAGGCAGCGCGGAAAGTCCAAGAAGAATGGCGATGGGCGAAAGGATGACGACTCCGAGAATCAGGGGTGCCCCTAGAATGACTTCGAACAGATCACCGATACCATCTCGGTGTTCGGGAAAATATTTTTTGTGGATGGTCACGACGAGGATGAGGAAGACGCACGAGAGAAGACCGCAAATGGCGGAGGACAGGCCTGCCCAGATGGCCCATGGACGAGCGCCCTGATTCTTCAGCTCGGAATGCGGGGTGACTTCAGAGTTCATCGTGGGGGAGGTGGGGCCATTGCTTTCTCGCAATCGTGAGCACAGATGGCAATCTGATTGCCTCGGTTTGCGCGCGGAGGTTTGCGTCCCCGTTCATCGACCCTGTACCTTCCCGGCACGAACTTCGAATCGAATTGGATGCTGCGGTCATTGATCGTGTCAATGAAGTTGCGCGCTCAGGGCCGCGACCTGGGCGATCGCGAAGCTGTTGGCGAGCAAACGAACCGCACGCTTAGAGGGGTTCGCTCCAGTGCCTGGTTAAGCGCTAGCGCGCAAAGAAGATGCCGGCAGTACTCAACACAAAGAAGGCCAAGAGCCCTCCGTAAGAGAATAAACGCGCCCTGAGATTCGCTGAAACATAACTCGAGTTGATGCCCAACCGCTTCATTCGCGCGTAGATGTAGAAATGTATTACGACCAAATAAACGGCCATCAGAGACCATGAAAGCCAGTATGCCGGCCAAACGAAGCTTTGAGGTAGGTAGCCGATGCCTAGGAATGCGAATAAGATGAGTAGCAGGGGAGCGGCTCCAAATGCGCGAAGTGACGAGAAGGAATCAAGCAGGGCCAATTTCTCGGCGGGCGACAAGAGCTTCATGGCGCGCTCGCCCAAGTAACGGCGCAAAACCAAGCCAAATGCGAGGAGAACGAAACCAAAAATGAGATATGCGTTCATCACGTTCAGCGTCGCCCAACGAAACAAACTGAGCGACCGGCGAGGCGGAAAGTAAAGTCTCAATACGACTCTTACTTAATCCGCCGAGTACACCCAAGCGAAGCGGGGGTCCGACAAACCTTAGCTCCAAGAGAATTGGACAATTCGCTCCAGTGCCTGGTTAGGCATCCCTTTTTTCATGACGGAAGTCTTCTCGCGGCGGCGTAAATACCTGAAGCTCCTCAGCCGCCTCAATGATCTCGATGCTGTGCTCTACATTGGCTGGTATGGCGTAGGTGTCCCCTGCAACCAGTTCGTGCCGTGAGTCACGGGTAAGGACACGGATACGACCCGAAAGAAGGTAGCCGCACTGTTCGTTCGGGTGCGAGTGGAACGGAATGACGTTGTCCCTACGGTAGCGCATCTTGGTGATCATCGACTGAGGCCCGATGGCCAACAGATCAAAGGACACACCGAAAGAGGTTCGTGGCTTGGCTTCGGTAGCTTTGACGATGTTGATCATAGTCGTTTGCCTAACGACCCAAACTGAGCGACCGCGAAGCTGTTGGCAAGCAAACGAACCGGACGCTCAGAGCGCTTCCTGGTTAGGTGGCCTCATTATCGTCTACGACGGCATCTGCTTCGAGTTCGACCAGCCAATCAGCATCAATGAATCGAGACACCTGCATAATCGTGTTGGCAGGTCGAATCTCACCAAAGAACTCGCCGTGGACAGCTGCCACCGCCTGCCAATCCTCTATGCGTACAAGTAGAGTCCGAGTGCGGACAACCTGCTTAAGCGAGGCCCCAGCCTTTTCCAACGCGCCAGCAATTATCTCGAGGCATCGTCTTGCCTGCGTCCCTGCATCGCCCACACCGACAGTCTTTCCGTCTGGTCCGAGCGGAGCGGTGCCAGAAACCGCAATGAAGTTACCCACGCGCACGGCCCGGGAAATGCCGACCTTCGGCTCGTATGGACTGCCGCTAGATATGAGTTTTCGCATGGCGACGCCTAACGACCCAAACTGAGCGACCGGCGAGTTGGAAAGTAAATACTGAAGTCGCTCACGATCTCAATCCACCGAGTCGGTTCGCTCGGGTGCCTGGTTAGGCGTCGTGGTCGAAATCTTAATCAGGGCCTCTCCCAGTCTCTCACTTCGCCTGGAACAATGCGGAAAAGTGGATGGGGCTTAGGTATCCTTACAGTCCGAAGCTGACGGGCCATCTGCGGCGCTCGCACACGCAGTTTGGCTTTCAGGTGGCCCCACTCGTAGAGCAGTTGTCCGCTCGTCTCTGTAATTGGTCCGTGGACTCTCCGGTGTGAAATTTTGCCCGCATCGAATTGGTAGCCGCGACTCTTTGCCTCGTCTGCTATTCCCACAAGGAACGTAGCGATAGCGGCAAGCGAGTCAGTCTGATCTTGAAATCGATCAAGCTGCGGGTGATGACGGTAACCCTTGGTATCACCGGCAAGGACCTTTTGAGCGAGGAGTGCCTCTCTCCACGCGGCGACCAAGCCTCTCGAATCGAGGTATCGCGGATGGAGTGTCCATAGTCGCATCGGGAGTGATGTGCGAAGTCCGCCAAACGACCCACACTGAGCGACCGGCGACGCGGAGACAAGTGTGAACTCGGCTGTAACTCACTCCCCCGAGTCGGTTCGCTCCAGTGCCTGGTTAGGCGAGCAAGTGCGGCGAACGAGCACTCTCCCCTCGGCGGCTACGAACGTAGCCAACAATCGCGACCGTCGTGGTGACGAGGCTGACCACGACAAATGAACGCTCCCAAACGCGATATACGGCAAACTCAGCGGCACTATGCGCGACGCTGGTCCTGCCAACGAATGTGTTGCCGTGTGCGCGTAGCGGAGCGTCGGGAAAACGGGACAGTCCGAAAATCAACAGCGCAACAAAAAGCGCCAGCAGACCGACAATCGCTTTCGTCATTTGGCGCGACTTCGCCTCCGAGCATCGCCTAACGACCCAAATTGAGCGACCGCGAAGCGTGCGCAGTGTTGGCGACAACTGGGACGGTCGTGATTATTGCTTATCGTACACAGCATACCACTCGGGCGCTTTGCCCGGAGACTCTCCTCCCGGAGTGACTGTTCGGGTTTTCCCATCGGCTGAGACCGTCGCCAGGTTTAGACGAGTCACCTTTGCATCTTTGATAAAGGAAACCTCGACCGTGTTGGCATCGACAACCCGGTAGGACCGCGCGTCCTGACTCGGATCGCCAATGACGGGATACTCCTTCCCATCGAATTTACCGGTCCATACGCTGTGAATGGTTCTGCCGTCCTTGTCCACAGCTTCAAGGACAACGCTCACATTGTCGCCCACGAGCGAATAAATGGCAGTGATGGTCTTCACCGCAGTTGGGTTGAGCTTCGATTTGGCCTCGTTGAGTTTCCACGTACCAATCTGCGGGTCGGCAAGACATAATGCCGCCAAGGCAAAGAATATCGTCAGTCTCAATCCGATCGTTCTCGTTTTCACAGACTCAATCAAACAAGACGCCGTCGGCTTTGAGAAATACTTTCTTCACCCCAGCGGCGCCAATTGCAGCATTCACCGCTCAATGGATGTTTAGCGCGGTCACTCCGCCGAGGCAGTTCGCGCCAGTGCGTGGCTAGGCGGCGGATTTCAAGAAATGCCTTTCGTGCACGCTGACGCCATTCTTATTCCTCCCTCTTGGCACGTTGAACCCGTTCCTGTTCCTCGAGTGCCACTTGTTTAGCAATTGTCTCTTTTTGTCGCGCTGCAAACTCCAATACAAATTCATCAAAACTGTAGCTTTTGTTGCTCCCTTTGAAACTGAAGGTTCCCGCACGGCTGATGAAGCCAAGTTTCGCATCATCTTCCAACGAGGTTGATGTCAGCGTTTCAACCATGGCACTTACAGGTCCTCTGTAATTGTAGTCGAGCGGTGGTCCTTCTGACGCTGCATCCACAAGCGAAGTGGAGTTCTCGATCGGCAATGGTGACGGAGTGGGAGCGGAACGGAGGAAAGTCAATAATGGCACCCAGTCTTGTCCTCCCTCTTCGCAAACCTGGTCGATATCGTTCGCAATTCCGCTGTCGAACATCATCTGAAGTTGATCACGAGAAATTGGGCCAGTTACCTTCCCCGTTTTTTCGGTGTAAAACACTTTCATGGGAGTTCAGACTAACGGTCGAACAATCGCATCATTTGCTTCCGCGGCTAGTTGGGGCGCGAAATCATGACCACGTCATGTCAGCCTAACGACCCAAACTGAACGACCGCGAAGCTGTTGGCAAGCAAACGGACGGGAGGCGCAGAGCGGTTCGCTCCAGTGCCTGGTTAGGCCGCACCGCCGATACCTATTATTGGAGACGTGAGATTGCACATTTGCGGAGACCATCGCCCGACGAAAGGGCACCAGACGGAAACGAAGGTGCTGAATCTGCGAAGTAGACAAAACCCTACAAGCCCGTTGGTGATCTCCACTTTCGATCGCGTGGCAATGCTGCCACTGTCTTACCCTCACGAAGCGCCTATAGGTGAGATCACCCGTGCCGGTTCCGATCGGCACGGGTGGTCAAGTGACCTACCTTTCACATGACCCCTCCGCCGAATCGGTTAGGTGCTGCGCCTGGTTAGGCAGACGGTGAACGCGCAGAGGTCGGAGCAACGTGCTCATCAGGCTCTGGCGTTGGTGAGAACTGCACAGCCTGAATCGTCTCCATATCGAGTACGAACGCCTTGCAGATGCGGTGCATGCCGTCCATGACCCACCCCTCTGCGGACAGAAAAATCGGGTACTCAAAGGAGGCCGCCTGAATGCGCTTGGCGTGCTCTGCCACGCGCCGACATGTGGGCTCTAGGTAGCCAAACCAGGTAACCTCGTCAAAAGCGGCAATGCTTGCGATAGGTACGGGCTGCACTGGAAGTTCCTTCGCCAGCTTCCAGAGCCGCTCGGCATACCAAATCCTCTTCGTCCCGTCGCCGAAAACATGCGCAAAATGTCTCCGAGTGGTCTTCAAATCAGAACGGGAAATTCGAGTCAGCCTAACGATTTAAAGCTCAGCGGCGAGCGAAGCGAGTCCGCCGCAGCGAGGGGTTAGGTCGTGCTGGGCGCCTTGCTGACCAAGAGTTCGTTGTCTTTGAGGTGGCCAAGTCGTTCGGAGTATTTGAGCTCGAGGAGAAAGTGCTTCCCGGCAACGACAAAATAACTGGGAGCAATCACCCCGGTGCCACCGCTCCAGGAGACGAGGAGAGTTTCTCCAGAACGTACGATTCGGAAGTCGTAAACGAGCCAACCGCGAGGGTACTGAGGCGGCGTTTCGCGGTGAGAGCCAACATACTCTAGATCGAAGTCCGGGAAGTGGATAGGCGAGTTAACCTGGAAGACTACCTTGGAGCCATAGGCTTCTGGAGAGTCGCCCGACGCGGAGACGACCGGTAGGAGCAGCAGGGTAGTAAGGGCAATTCGAACCGCGATGTTCGCCATTGCATCGAGAGGCTTTAGCATAATGCAGCCGAGGGTACGGGAGAGTTAACGGCCTAACGACCCAAACTGAGCGACTGGCGAGGCGGAAAGTAAAGACGGAATGACCACTCTCGCGGTGTATCCGATCAAGGCTACCGGTTAGGGTATGCCTAAGCTTCCCAGCGCAACACTTGCCGCAGTAGGTTGTTTAATCCACGCACGGACTCAGTCGCGACCTCGCCTAGAAACCTCACCGAAGCACTATGATCACACATTTTAGAACGCTTGTATTGGCCGCGACAACCGCACTAGCTGTCGCCGGTAACACCGTTGTTCACGCCCAAGGCCCAGCTCGTCATGGAGGCGCGAAACACGATCTGGTCGATGCGTTGGCGACTGGTCTCACGCTGACCGATGCTCAGAAGGAGCAGGTGAAGCCTTTTCTAGATGCCGCTAAACTGCAGCTAAAGGCGATACATCATGACGCTCGCATCCAGACCCAAGCCTTGACGCAAGGCTCGTCGAGTCCTGATACCAAGCCCCAACTCAAGGCCATTCGTCAAGAAGCTCGGGCAAAGATCCAAGCAGTTATGGATGATGTGGCAACAAAAATAACGCCGTTCCTGACAACGCAACAGCAGGACGAATTGCGCTTAATGAGGGATCAAGGAATCCGGCAACGTGCCAATAAGCCGGGAGCCTAACGACTCAAACTGAGCGACCGGCGAGGCTGTTGGCAAGCAAACGGACGGGGAGCTAAGAGCGGTTCGCTCCAGTGCCTGGTTGGGCGGTCTAGGTCACTTCGGGTTGAGATTGATTACCCCGAGACTCTTCGTGGCGCTTTCGTCACGGTCGGTCGATGTGGACATCACGTCGCGAGTGAATAATTGGTAGCCGCTCCGCTTAATCGAAAGTGGGAACGACATCATACCTGCGTCGTAGGGAATCACGTAGATGCCCCAACTCTTCAGGGGCGGAATCGAGAACGAGCCGTCCTTGGATGAAGAAGCGACAGCAAGCTTTCCGGCGCGACCGAGAGAAATCTCGGCTCCTTCCACGGGCAACCGAGTGCGCTTATTGATGACGACGCCGGTGACGCCAGGGCGATCGGTATAGTGGAATGGAATGCAACCGGAAAGCCCGCAAAGAGCAAGTATGATGACGACGCTGCGCATGCACATTTTACTCGGGCCGCCTAACGACTCAAACTGAGCAACCGACGAGGCGGGAGACAAGCGTGAAATCGGAATGTTCGTCACTCCGCCGAGGCGGTTCGCTCCAGTGCCTGGTTAGGCACTAAGGGCGCGAACGTCGAAAAACGTATAGGATGATTGCTGTAACGACGGTAAAAGTGACGGCACTGGAGATGACTTGAGAAGTCAGTGACGTGGGCGCGAACTCTCCACCGGTCAGGGGCAACCAAAGGGGACCGGATAACGAGACGATCGCGCACACCACAATGGCGATCCACATCCGACTACGAGAAGCGGGCGCAGACTCAGCCTGCGCGACCGGTGATAGTCGTGCACGGCGCGCATCTAGCAATTGCGAGGTAATGAGTGGGACCCCAAGGAGAACGCCGCCAGCGACCATGACAAAACGCGGAACAAATCTCGTAAGGCCAAGCGGCTCGGAAAATATTGTTGCTGCGCCGCAAACACACCAGGCGAGATATAGCACCTGGGTGCGCGTTGAGTTTCTTCTTCCGGAGCTCATGCAGGAGTGCCTAACGACCCAAACTGAGCGACCGCCGAGGGGGAATGTAAAGGCGGATCTCGCCGCTCGAACGGCCGATCAGTCGCTGGAGGCGACTGAGCGGTTCCTTGAGGACCGTATCGGCCGCACATATCGACAGAGTTCGAGCGCGCTCCTTGCCCCGTCCTTCACCTTCAATACGCGAAATTCGCCCACGGGTTGCTACTTGGGATCACACCCCCACCTGTCATGTTTACAAAGGGTCCTATCGTGTTCCCCGAAGCGATAATATACTGCGCTCCATTAAAGCTGTTGCCTATGATCAAATTTTGGGTCGAGGTGACTTGCAGGCCTGCAACTAAGTTGCCTACAAAGTTGTTGGATTCAATACGGTTGCCAGTACCCGTGACGACCATGCCGCCACCTTGGCCAGCGCTTGAGCTGTCGTTTTGGAAGCACGTGTTGCCCGCAACTAGACTCCCATCCACCACGTTTATGCCAGTGACCGAGTTCTGCGAAACCGTGCAACCGCGCACCACACCTCGGAAGATTGTAATGCCAATACCAGTATTATTGTTGCTGACGCAGTCCACCAACGTGCCCTGAACGCAGGTAATGCCGGTGTTACTGTTATTCATGGCAGTGCAATGGACCACTACCGAACTAATTCCGCAGTCCAGGCCGCCCAAATTGTTACCTCTGGCTTCGCAGTCCCTGACTGTAGAACCCGGTCCCGAAAGTAGGCCGAGCCGCTGGTTGTTGGAAAAAAACAATCCTTCGTAGAGACCACCGGTCACTACGCCCGCCAAGATGCCTGAGTCACCCCAACCATTGAGGCTGCCGTTGCGCACGCAGAGGTTCTTTTGGGAATTGGGCGCGGAAATGCCTGATACTGAGCTAGTGGAACCGGTGGCGGTTATTGAAAAGCCGCACAGATCAATGGTGACGTTGTCGGCAGCAACGGTGATCGCCAATGTTCCATCGTCCGGGACGGTGAGGCTCTTGGTCAAATAATAGGAGCCCGACGTGCTGATCGTGTATGGCAGCGAAGAGATCGGCGTGCGCGGCTCTACCTGGTCGAGACTCTTCATCGTCGGCGCAGGTGCGCCGGGCGGAGTGAGTGTGCCCTGTCCAAACGCGGACCAACCGAGGAACGGCATAAGGACAAGAAACAGCCAGTGGGAAGACGGTGCTTTCATCACGGGGCGGATTGAAACGGATTGGCTTGAAAATGTCGAGACATCCGCGTCCCTGCAGCGCCTGGCTAGGCAGCAGGCTGACAAGCGAATTCAATCATCGTCGTTGAAGCAATCGCAAGAGCCGTAAGAATTGTAAGACTACTTGGGATGTCCGCGGCGCAGGCTTAACAGTCCTCGTACCGAAAGAGCAACCGAAAATAGAGAGGTCACGCCGACGGCCAGCACTGTCCAGACGAACAAAAGTCCGTTGCTTCGAGTCGTCCCGAAGCCCATTCCCGGCCCCATCATGTGGAGGACTGGGATGATCAACATCAGGAGCGAAAAAACAAAAACAATTATATAGCCCGATCTTCGTCCAACGAGAATCAGGGTCGCGTAAAGCCACACGCTGCAGATAGCGATTACCACGAGGTTTAGAAATCCTCCAGGTGACATCCCCCGCACGACATCATCCGCTTGGTGAATTGTAAAAAGAAGAATCGTGACCAACGACGTGGCGGTTAACAAAGTCTTTTCATTCATCGTACGGTGGGCGTGTGGCCTAACGACCCAAACTGAGCGACCGGCGAGGCGGAGACAAGTGCGAAGTCGTCTGTTACTCACGCTCCGCCAAGGCGGTTCGCTCCAGTGCCTGGTTAGGCGGCGAGGCCGCAACGAAGTAGGCTGGTTGCAGAACGCCTTGGACGCCGATGACAGAGAATTGTTTGAGCGATGGGGCTAGGTCCACGTACCTTGATCGAGATATGACATCCGTAGCACTACTCGTTCGCCTTGAGGCCAAGCCCGGCAAGGAAGAAGAACTCCAAAGCTTTCTCAAGAGAGCGCTGCCGCTCGCCGAACAAGAACCTGAAACAACGGCTTGGTTCGCCCTGCGAATCGGTCGATCTACCTTCGGAATTTTCGACGCATTTCCGACCGAAAAAGGTAGGGATGCGCATTTGGGAGGACCCATAGCCGCCGCTTTGATGGCGAAGGCGGCCGAACTACTCGCCGCGCCTCCAACCATTGAGAAAGTGGACGTGCTCGCGACGAAGCTGCCTGGATGACCGCTGCGTAATGACGTATCGAGCTCCTAACGACCCAAACTGAGCGACCGGCGAGGCGGAAAGTAAAGGCCGAAGTCGCGCACGTTCTCACTCCGCCGGGTCGGTTCGCTCCAGTGCCTGATTAAGCTACGGCGGAGCTTGGTTCCCTACTTGAACAAAAGCTTTCTATTGGCTCGATCGTAAAGTGCACCCCAAAGGCTATTCAGAGATCCAAGAACGTCGGACTCGCTCACGTCCAAAACTGAAGCAATCGCGTCCGGCGTGGTATGGCCGCGAAGCATGCAAAAGCAGATCGCACGCTGTAGCGGTGTTCGCGTAGCCCAATCTTCAACAAGGATATTGAATTCGAGCAACTCTTCGCCTGTAGGCTCAATCGTGTGCATCAGAGTGCTGCGTAGCCTAACGACCCAAACTGAGCGAGCGCGAAGCTGTTGGCAAGCAAACGGAGCGGACGCTCAGAGCGGTTCGATCCGGTGCCTGGTTAGGCGGCATGATTATCGTGCCAACCAATCTTGGTACTGTTTCCAATCGGTGTCGATAATCCGTTGTTCGTCCTCTTGTGGAAGCGCCCCAGAACTTGGTACGCCCTTGAAGTAGCCGGGATACTCCGCGTTGGCGAGTACATCACGGTAGTCGCGCTTGGCACTTTCAATCTCGCTGCGCAGGCGCTCGACGCTACCAGCCGCAAGCTTGAGGGCGGCTAGCTGAACGCGGTGTGGCTCGCGCTGCCAACTTGCCTGTCCATAGTCATCGAGAATGGCATGTACTGCTGAAACAATATCAGCGGGAAAATCGCGACAAACCACCCGTGCGACATCTGTGCTAGAGACGTTTGGTATGGGCTGTGAGACCATTGCGCGCGTTGCCGCCTAACGATTCAAACTGAGCGACTGGCGAAGCGGAATGTAAAGTCTCAAAGCGAATGTTGCGTCACTCCGCCGGGTCCCGCACTACGGGAGTGTCGGGTCCCGCATTGCGGGAGCTGCGGCGACCGAGCGGGGCGGCGAGTGAGGCAACTCGTATTTTACTCCAATCGCATCGACTTGGCGAATACCTCATCCATGGATTGTGTATTCGCCATGAGTATGTGCGTTCGACGCTGTCCCTGTTTCGTGAATTTCCCGCCCGGTAGAGACCGGCGGGACAGCCAGAGGAATGTCGAATAGACCGAAGCATTGAAGCTTCGGCCTACCCGATGGACCGAGCGATTCGGTCTTATCCACCACCTTCGGGATGCTCGTTGCGAAACGAGTCCATGTCGCCCGATAAGGCGGACAGGCTGTAGGCCGCCACCTGGACTGTCTTCTGTCCGTTGGCCAGCTGGCGGGTCGACGGCTTCGAGGCGGGCTTGTCCTTCGCTTGAAGAGGCAGGGCGGTAAAGGCAAATCCCGCGAGGCCGGTGATGAGATAATTTAATACGAGCTTTTTCATGTTGTTTTGTTTTTATGGTCTGCTGTTTTGTTTGTTAGGCGGATGATTAGTTGCGGATCCGTTTTTCAAGAGGCCGTTGGAGCTGCTCGGTTCTGGAAAGCAACTTCATCCACTTCCTTCTCAGGACGACCCGGTCGAACATGACAACATTTGCCCAATATTTTGGACTGACCTAGCGGTCCAGGGAAGCGGACCGGACGTCATCCGCAATCCTTCCACGGGAGTAGCAGCCGCCCAAGTGGCTGGAGCTTTGCAGCCCAGAACACAGACCATCTGCCCAGAGCGCAATCGCGGCTATCCGGATTGCTGGAGCAGATCCAGCGGTTCCTTGAGGACGTAGCGGCCGCACATAAACCAGCATCGAGATTCTCGCGTGCGCGTGCGTAGCTCAAGCATTTTCATCTTTGGGCAAGTTGCCCAATTTGTCGTTTGGCAATTCCCCGATTCGGTTGGGCAACCCCGCTTCGCTTGACTTCGCTAGGCAGCCCGGGCGCGGCGTACCAAAAAAATCGACCTGGACCGGTAATGAACCCGAGGGAATTCCGAGATGGATGGAAAGAACACTTTCGGGTCCACCCGAGTAATTACCATCCAACCACCTTCACCCATGTACTCGCTCCTCATCATCGCCTCCACGACTCTGACCATGATTGCCTGCCTTTGGCTCATCAAGATTTGCTTCGCGACCTGTCTGACATTTGAGCCGCGTCGTCGCGGGCCCGCGGCAGGGATCAATTCAATGAAACCCGCCGTCGGCGCGCAATTAACCACGCCCGCTCCGTTCGCCGGCCGGCAGGGCGCCCCGTGTGATGTCGATGCATCAGCCACCTGGCTTCAATTTCAAATCCAACCAACCACCACTATGGACCGCAACGGCCATAACTACCAAGGAGCGCGCACCGACACCGGGAATGGGAAATTCCTGGATGCCTGCAATAGCGAAACCACCCTGTCCCGGACAAACCCACGCAAGTCGACCGGGATGCAGGTGGAACTGACGGACGAGCAAATCGGCGAACCCACACCCTACTGGCTCGACGAGCGGAATCTGAACGGGCGGCATTAACCGCCCGCCAGCGCCGTGCGAAGCTCTTTCATCTCAGCTTCGATATCGTGGGGATCTACGACGGTGCGAAGTACCTCCTCGCGCATCAACTCCCGGTAGCGGGTCCGCAGGCGGTGAATCGTCGTGCGAACCACCGCAACCGAGACACCCAGACGTTCGGCAATGTCCTGTTGAGGTTCGCTCCCGGCCCGGACGATCGAGTCCCGCAACCCCTCAAAGAGTTTCCCCTTGCCAGCCGCCTGCATGTCCTCTTTCAGGCGCAGGAGACTCAAGCCCGCGAGGGCGGCTGCCCATCGACGCTGAAATAATTCTTCCGCAGTGACGCTGTCGGGCGCCGCAAGCTGGTACTGCTTCTCGGCCGTGTCGTCATCGAGGAAGATGATCTTGGCACCGCCTCCCCGCTTCTTCGCATTGGCGAAGTCTGCCCGGTCCGCCAAGAATAGCTGGAGGGCGCCAAGCAGGAAAGTGCGGAATTTGCCGCGTGCCCGATCGGCGCGGCTGAGCGTTCTCTTTTCGAGGAGGTGCAGAAAAAAATCCTGGGTCAAATCCTGTGCGTCGTGTCGGTTCCGACCGCGCCGGCGGATGAACGCGTATACCGGCATGCTGTATGCGCGGTAGAGGTCCTCCACGGCCGCCCGCACTTCGGGCGAGTCTGGATCGTCCGCGGAGGCACGGGCGACCCGGCTCCACTGGGTCTCTCCGAATTTCCCGGATGCTCCGGTCGTCGAACTCAATCCTCCACTCATCGCCGTCCATAGTAAGGACAACTCTCATCCGAACAGAGAAAATTTTTCACCCAATTCGTGACCAGGGGCGCTGTAAGCCGGTGAGCCGCACTTTTGCCGGGATGTAATTTTTCTCGACGAGTTCCAGAGAAGAAATGGAAACAAAACTCCCGGCGAGGATGGGCCAACCGGCCCGGCCATCGCCGGAACGGACAAGAACATGCACTTCGTTCTACCATTGCCACCTCTGGATGCCAGTCACTGGTTCCTGGCCGCAGCCGCGGCGCTCGGGCTCGGCATTTCTCGTTATGGCTTCCCGGGAATTTATATGCTCGTCGTGGTGGGCTTTGCCCAGGCCATGCCGGGCACCGCGTCGATGGCTGCCATTCAACCGCTTATTCTCTTCGGCAACGCGCTGGTGCTCCGCGCGCTGCTCCAACAGGTCTGTTGGATCGAGCTGCGGCGAATTCTTCCCGCCTCACTTCTGGGCGTGGCAATCGGTATTATCGTGGTGCGCTGGATCCCTGTCAGCGGCCTGAATCGCGTCGTCGGCGCATTGGTTCTACTCCAGGTGATTTGGTTCGCTCTGCAGAAATTCCTGCCTCAATTCACCGCGAAATTCACGGCCGGGAACGGCTCCGTCTGGGGCATCGGAATCATGGTCGGGGTGGCCACCATGGTAGCGAATGTCGCCACGCCCATCCTGACCATGCACCTTCTCTCGGCGAAGCTGGTGCGCGAAGAGTTTGCTGCCACGCTCGCTGGGATTTTCTTCGTGCTCACCCTGGTCAAATTTCCGGTGACCTTCGCCATGGGATTCTACGGCGGCGGGGAGCTGATGATGGATCTCGCGATGATCCCCTTGGTAGCAATCGGACTTCCGCTGGGACGCTGGCTCCTCAAGGTGCTGCCCGGTTTGTGGGTCGATGGGTTCTCCATCGCGGCGACGTGCGCGGCCGCCGTCCGGATGCTGGCGGCGGTCTAGCCCGGCAGAACGATTTGTCGCAATCCCCTGTCACTTCCGGCGCGGAACTCCGCAGAAGGGAATGATCCGATCGCCATTACGAAAGAATGCCAACGCACTTGTTCTCGATACGACCATGCTCCTTCTCGCCGCCGGTGCGACTCTGTTCGCACTGGTCCATATGGAGCGCCTCGCCTCCCGTGCGGTGAGCGCAGGGAACGTGGCCTGGCATCGCCACTACCAGCGACTGCCGCGCCGGGCGAACATCGTGCGGAATTCGTTTGGCAAGGTCGGACGAACGTTACTGCCCTCTCTGACAGTCCGTTCGCCGGCGCCGCGTCGTCGCTCCAGTTCGTCACTCGCACCCCGCTGGGCGCGAGGTAATCCGGCACTTCTCCGTTGGCTCGAGGCGGAGGGATTTGGTGAAGTAGACTCGCCGGACAGCTCCAGCGAAAACGAATCGTCCAAATCCTCGTTTCCGCCTTAGGTGACAGTCCTAGGGCGGCTTCGTAGGCAGCGGGGTGGGCGTTGGTCGCGTCTCCGGCACCAGCGCGAGGAATCGCGGATCGTCTCGGACTGCGTCCCAGGCCGGATCGTAGGGCAGCGTCGGACCAGCCACGAGCCCGTATGGGCTCAGAACCAGGCGGTCGAGCAAGTCGGTTGCTTTGCCGGCTTGCCCAATGCGGGCATAGACCTCCGCGACCAGCTTCTGCAAGTCCCGCGAATTGCGCGCGTCCTTCGACTCGGGATTCGCCTTCAGCACGTTGCTATGCCCGCACTGGGCAAGCCGGCAAAGCAACCGACTTGCTCGACCGCCTGGTTCTGAGCCCATACGGGCTCGTG